>Ga0207667_10000028_pt1 | contig 334510 bp, 281 predicted proteins | sample KBSCornC52_FD_184301 | JGI IMG/M metagenome (GOLD analysis project Ga0207667, IMG submission 184301) | Corn rhizosphere microbial communities from Kellogg Biological Station, Michigan, USA - KBS Corn C5-2 (SPAdes) (version 2) | ecosystem: Host-associated > Plants > Roots > Rhizosphere > Soil ...
TGGCGAAATCCGGCCGCGACAAAATCAAACTGGAGTCGACCGCAGGTACTGGTCACTTCTACACCACCACCAAGAACAAGCGTACTACGCCCGAAAAGATCAGCATCATGAAGTTCGATCCCAAGGCACGTAAGCACGTCGAATACAAGGAAACCAAGATCAAGTAATTGATCCCGGTCTCCCGATGAAAAACCCGCAGAGCGATCTGCGGGTTTTTTGTTGCCTGTGCACGGCCATCGTCCACTGCCCTGCCCCTCCCCTCGCGCCGCTGCCTTGACGCAACGCCGGGAGCGCCTCGTCAAGCCTCGCCGCTGATGGCGCCGGGCAGCGGCGCCGCGACAGGAAAAGGGCCGTAGACTGGCCAACGGCGCTCAAGCCTGCGCACACCAGCCCACGCACAAAGAAAAATCCCCGCAGATCACTCTGCGGGGATTTTTTATTCCTGCCCAGGCGGCCAGCGCGTACTGGCCAACCGGTCAATCAGGCATAGCTGCGCAGGCGCAGTGCAAAGTCACGCAAGGCCTTCACACCGGACGCCTCGGCGCGTGCGCACCAGTCTTGCAGTTGCTGCAGCAGTTGCTCGCGGGTCGAGTGCGAACGCTCCCAGATGGCGCTCAGTTCGATGCGCATCTCATGCATGGTCTGCAGCGCCTTGCTATGCGCGAACAGTTCGGAGAGCTGTTGCTTCTGGCCATCTTCCAGACGGCCCGGCTCACGCTGCAGCAGCTTCTTGGACGACTTCAGGAAGCGCGATTCCAGCTTGGCCTTCTCGATCAGGTGGTCCAGCTCATCCTTCCAGGCGCTCTTGAGGGAGCGGGCGTACTTGGCGGTGACGTCGTAACGGTTGGCGATGACCGATTGCAGCGTGTCGAAGTCGATGACGGCTTTCTGGCGGTCGAACTTGGGCACCGGCAACACCTTCTTGACCTTGGCCAGGCCGAAGGTTTCCAGGATGCGGATATACATCCAGCCGACGTCGAATTCATACCACTTGGCCGAGAACTTGGCCGAGGTGCCGAAGGTGTGGTGGTTGTTGTGCATTTCCTCGCCGCCGATCAGGATGCCGATCGGGAACAGGTTGGTCGAGGCATCCACGCAGTCGTAGTTGCGATAACCCCAGAAGTGGCCCAGGCCATTGACCACGCCGGCCGCCCAGAAGGGGATCCAGGCCATCTGCACAGCCCAGATGGTCAGACCGATGGCGCCGAAGAGCAGCACGTCGATGATCAGCATCAGGCCCACGCCCTGCCAGCTGTACTTGCTGTAGACGTTATGCTCGAGCCAGTCGTCGGGGGTGCCATGGCCGAACTTCTCCATGGTTTCGTCATTCTTGGATTCGGCGCGATAGAGCTCGGCGCCTTCCCACATCACCTTCTTGATGCCGCGGGTCTGCGGGCTGTGCGGATCTTCCTCGGTCTCGCACTTGGCGTGGTGCTTGCGGTGGATGGCGGCCCATTGCTTGGTCACCATGCCGGTGGTCATCCACAGCCACAGACGGAAGAAGTGGCTGGGGATCGCGTGCAGTTCGAGCGCGCGATGCGCCTGGCAACGATGCAGGTAGAGTGTCACGCCCACGATAGTGATGTGGGTCATCACCAGGGTGTAAATGACAATCTGCCAACCGGATGCATGCAGCAGGCCGTTGGCAACAAAGTCGAGGATCGCATCAAGGGTCATCAGTACAACTCCAAATAGAAAACAACTATCGGACAACAAAACAGGATTATTACTTGTTCCGTGAAAATGGTTTTATTTTCTTTTAATTACCGGGCATTGTACGCGAATTCCGCGCCCCTAGCATATCAGGATTTTCCTTGCCCGTACTTTGGCGGAAGCTGCGCTCATCCATGATGCGAATGTCGCGCTTGGCGTGCGCCACTTCAATGCCATGTTGCTTGAAGGCAGCCCAGATGGCCCGATTGACGTCGGACAAGACATTGAGCCGGCCATTTTCCGGGTCGGTAATCCAGAAACCGAGCTCCAGGTCCAGCCCGTCGGCCCCGATCTTGATCAGCAGGGCCTGCGGGGCGGTCTGCTGGGATACCCGTTGTACCCCAAGTGCGGCCTGTTCCATGATCGACAAGACGGTTTCGACGTCGTCCTGGTACAGAATTGTAAGCTGTGTGGACAAACGTACAATGCGGTGGGTCAATGAATAGTTCTGTACCGGATTTGAGACAAACAGTTCGTTGGGCAACACCGATTCGATGCCGTCCAGCCCTTCCAGGATGGTGTAGCGGGTATTGATCTGGGTGACCTTGCCGAAATATTTATCCACAGCAACCATGTCGCCGATGACCATGCTGCGCTCGAGCAGGATCACGAAACCCGATACATAGCTGCTGGCGATCTTCTGCAAGCCCAGACCGATACCCACCCCCAGTGCGCCGCCGAAGACCGAAAGCACCGTCAGGTCGATCCCCACCAATGACAGGCTGACCAGGAAGGCGATCAGGATCAGCAGGGCCCGCAGCATCCGCGCCACCACGGTACGCAGCGAGGAATGCATGCCGCTGAACTTCATCAGCCGGTTTTCCAGCACCGTCCCTATCCACAGGGCAATGATGAGCGTCACCAGCACCGAGGCCGCACCTTGCAACATCGTCAACAGCGAGACCTTGTGGCGCGCCAGCGGCAGCGTGGTGCCATCCAGGTAATCGACAAAGTCCGGCCACAGCCCGGTGATCCAGAGCACCACGCACAGCCAGACCAGCACGGCGATCGCCTTCTCGGACAGGTGCAGCAGGGCGCCCACGGTCGCGTCCTTGACGAAGATGCCGCGCAGCACATAGAACACAAAGCGCATCGCCACCTGCGCCACGGTGAGCGGAAACATGATTTCCCACAGCGTCACCGAATGGCCGCTGCGCTTGAGCATGTAGTAGGCCGCCGTCAGCAGCCCCAGCGCCAGCAGTGGCGAGAGCACGCGAGCGAAGCTCTTCACGCCGATCTGCATGACCAGCGACTGCGGGACGTCGTCGCCGGGCAGCATGAAACGCGCCCGCAGCCAGCGCGACAGGGCGATGCCGCCCAGCAGGCACAGGGCGATCAGGCCCAGCTGGCGCAGCAGCGACAGTGGGGCGGGGTCAGTGAAGAGGGAAAAGAAGTGATCGGTCATGCAGGCCGGGAAGCAAAAGGACGAAGCGAGGACGGCGGCTCAGGGAGCGGCTTCGGCATCCTGCCGGTGCCGCTGCCAGTTCTCGGCGTAGCGTGCTGCCAGCGCGGGATTCTTGCCGAGCACCAAGACGTTCTCGGCATTCTTGTGCTGGGCCGACCAGGTGAAATTGTAGCTGCCGGTGATCACGGTGGCCGTCGCCAAGGGGGCATCAATGATGATGACCTTGTTGTGGGCGTTGCGGTAATCGGTTTCCAGCCAGACCGGAATGCCAGCGCCGCGTAATTGCTTGAGACGGTCATTGGAATTCTTGTCGAGCTGGCCCACATCCATCAGCACCCGCACATCGACGCCGCGCTTGCGGGCCGCGACCAGCGCATCGGTGATGGGCCGGCTGGTCAGCAGGTAAGCCTGCACCAGGATCTGGCGGCGGGCGCCATCGAGCTGGCCGACGATCAGGCCCTCGACATCGTCCCAAGGCGCAAAGGCCGGCTGTATCGTGCCCTGAGCTGGCATCACCGGGGGCGGCGGTACGGCCTCGCGGGCCTGTCGCGCCAGCGCCGGCGCGGCGGCCGGCAGGCACAGTGCCAGCGCAAGCAGAGCGCGGGAGAAGCACCCTCGCATCATGCCGCGCGGCGCTCCAGCACGGCCGCAAAGAAGCCATCGGTCTGATGCTGATGCGGCAACAGCTTCAGGTAGTCGCCCATCTCCAGCGCAATCTTCTGTTCGGCCAGCACCTCGCCCATGGGGCGCAGGATGAAGTCCGGATGCGATTGCAGGAAGTCGGCGATGACCTCGTCATTCTCTTCTTCCAGGATGCTGCAGGTGCCGTACACCAGGCGGCCGCCGGCGCGCACCAGGCGCGCGGCGCTGGCCAGGATGGCGCTTTGCTTGGCACGCATCTCGGCCAGGGTCTCCACGGTCTGGCGCCACTTCATGTCGGGATTGCGGCGCAGCGTGCCCAGGCCGCTGCAGGGTGCATCGACCAGCACGCGGTCGAGCTTGCCGGCCAGGCGCTTGACCTTGGCGTCGTTCTCGTGGGCGATCACCACCGGATGCACATTGGACAGGCCACTGCGCGCCAGGCGCGGCTTGAGCTTGGCCAGACGCTTCTCGGAGACGTCGAAGGCATACAGGCGGCCGGTATTGCGCATCAGCGCGCCCAGCGCCAGGGTCTTGCCGCCGGCGCCGGCACAGAAATCGACCACCATCTCGCCACGCTTGGCGCCGACGATCTGGGCCAGCAGCTGGCTGCCCTCGTCCTGCACCTCGATGGCGCCATCCTTGAACAGCGGCAGGTTCTGCAGGGCCGGCTTCTTCAGCACGCGCAGACCCAGTGGCGAATACGGAGTAGGTTCGCAGGCCACCGGGGCCTTGGCCAGTTCGGCGATGACAGTGTCGCGATCGGCCTTGAGGGCATTGACGCGCAGGTCCAGCGGGGCCGGACGGTTCATGGCCTCGGCCAGTTCCAGCGTGGCCGCTTCGCCCATGCGCGCCACCAGCTTGTCCCACAGCCAGGGCGGCAGGTTGCTGCGCATCTGCGGAGCCAGTTGGGTGCGATCGATCTGGGCCACGCGCTCCAGCCAGTCGGCCTCGCCTTCCTGTAGGCCGGCGATGGATTCAGCGCCCACCGCATCGGCCAGGCCCAAGAGGGCCAGGCGGCGCATCATCGGACCGCTGCCCGATTCGGCAAAGTTGGTCAGCACCGTCTTGTTGCGCAAGAGGCCATAGACGGCCTCGGCGATCACGCCGCGCTCGCGGCTGCCCAGCCGGGGGTTGTCGCGGAAGTAACGCGACAGCGTCACGTCGGCCGGGCCGGTGAAGCGCAGCACTTCGCGCAGCAGTTCTTCGGTATGGGGAATGATCGCGGGAGGCAATCTCATGCTAGGTCCTTCAGATTCAATTCAAGATAAGGGGTTGCGCAGGCTGGGCGTTCAGGACGCCGTCGCCAGGCGTACGCGATGGCCATCGAGGCGCAGACGGCCGTCGATGAACCAGTGCACGGCGCGCGGGTAGATCACATGTTCCTGTTCCAGCACCCGTTCGGCCAGGGCTTCTTCGCTGTCCTCTTCCTGCACCGGCACGGCCGCCTGGGCCACGATGGGACCATGGTCGAGGTCGGGCGTGACGAAGTGCACGGTGGCGCCGTGCAGCTTCACGCCCGCCGCCAGCGCCTGGCGGTGCGTGGCCAGCCCGGGGAAACTGGGCAGCAACGACGGATGGATGTTGAGCATGCGGCCCTGGTAGTGCTCCACGAAAGGAGCCGTCAGGATACGCATGAATCCGGCCAGCACCACCAGGTCCGGCGCGAAGGTATCGATCTTCTCGCGCAGGGCGCTATCGAACTGCTCGCGCGTAGGATAGTCGCGGCTGGGGATGACGGCGGTCGGGATGCCCCGCTGGGCGGCGAACTCCAGGCCGCTGGCGTCGGCGCGGTTGCTGATGACGGCGGCGATCTTGGCAGGCCACTGCTCGGCCTGTGCGGCGCGGACGATGGCTTCCATATTGCTGCCTCGTCCGGAAATCAGGATGACAATGCTTCTCATGGTCTGCGCATTGTACCTGCTGGCGGCCCGCCCACCGCCGTTTTTCACGATGTGCAAGGCAGATCGTGGCGTAAATGTTTTAACAAAAAGTATCCGGATCGGCTTCGGATCCGCTTCGGGTCGGCTGCGGATCTTTACTGGAAGGAATAGAAGACGCGGAATGGCACCTTCTTCTCCGCCCAGTAATCGGCCGCATCGCGGAAGACGTCGAGCAGGGTCTCACGGGCTTCCTTGTCGAACTTCTGCGTATTGGGCAACTGCTCCAACACCACCACGAAGCCGGGCTGCTTGCCGGCCTTGTGGGTCAGGTCGGTCAGGCAATCGTACAGGGCATCGAAATTCTTGCCGAAGTGACGCGGGAAGTGGAAAGCGGTGGCAATGCTGGTCAGCACCTGCTGCTTGGTCACGGCCTGGGCGCAATAGGCATAGAGAAAATGCTGCTGCAGATGCGCGGCCTCCTGCTGCAGTTCATTGACGCGAAAGGCGCGAATGGACTGCACGAGATTGGGCGGCACCGTTTTAAACAAACTTATTTTCCCTTCAGTATCCATAGGCGGGGCTGTGTGGCTGTCTTGGCTATCGTGATAAATCTGGTGACCAGGTCTGACTTGCGTGCGTGCAGACAGGGCTTGCGCGCCCTGCTGCCCGACCAGCCTCAATCCCGTATCCGGCGGAAGGTCTTGTAATGATCGCTGGTGTAATAGTATTCGCCGGAAGTCTTGGGCTCCCCCCCGCTGACGATCCTGCGGGCCCCGCGATTGCGGGCGCGCGGCGTCTTGACGGTGTATTCGCGATAATACCCGCGCTTTTGCCGGGGCAACACCCCTTCATAATTGCCGAACACCGCCCCATCCTTCTCGTAGGGGAAAGGTCCGCCAGCGCGGATCAGGGCCATGGTCTGCTGGGCTTCGCGCGGCAGCTGGTCAAGGTTGACCTCCGGCAAGCCCCCCGGCGCAGGTCCGCGCGCCTGCACCGGCGCCGACAGCATCAGGGCGGTCAACAGCACCAGCCAGTAGCGGGAAAATATCGAGAAAATGAATCGGGCTCGCATCTGCGTTTTATTTAATTGCAATTTTGTCAATTCAAGGCGAAAGCATCTCGTAGATTAACGTGTTGCTTTCAGCTAGGCAACCGTCACAGCGGCCAAGCTTGACCGGCAGCAAATCAGGCAGAGGCTTGGAGCAATTGCGCCGTGTCCGGTTCAAAAAAGGCCATCACTTCGTCGCGCTTGGCGTAGGTATCGCTCTGACCCAGGGCGATCAGTTCGCGCGTGAAGCTCTGTTCGAACAGCAGATAGGAAGCCAGCGCCGAACCCCGCGCTTCGGTCGCGCCAATGCCGCCCAGCATGGTGCGGATGGGACGTGGCAGGCTGCCCACATGGCGGCTGGCGATGCTGTCGATGCGCTTGGAGGGCGAGATCACCAGGGTGCGGATGGGTTTCAAGGGGGTGTGGCGGCGCTGTTCTTCGTTGAGCACCGACAGGGTCTGGTTGACGCGGTTGATGCGCTCGATGTCGGCCGAGAGACCATCGAGGAAGATGCCCGACATGGCATGGCCCGCCACCTGCGCCAGGCTGGGATAGTGCGGCGTGTTGGTGGGCGCCTGCTCGCCTTTCTCGCCCATGCGCCCTGCCCCGATCACCAGCACCTTGGTCGCGCCCAGGTGGATGGCTGGCGAGATCGGTGCGATCTGGCGCATGGAGCCATCACCGCAGTATTCGCAGCGCCCATCGATATAGACCGGGATGGCCGGGAAGATGAAGGGAATGGCCGAGGACGCCAGCAGATGGTCGACACCGATCTGGTCGCGGATGGCCAGGCGCTGGGTGCGCCGCCAGGGTTCGATCTCCCCGGCGCATTGGTAGAAGGTGATGTGCTGGCCGCTGGTGTAGGAAGAGGCGGTTACCGCCAGCGCATGCAACTGGCCCTCGGCCAAGGCGGCATCCAGGCGCGGCAGGTCCAGCAGGCGATGCAGCATGCTCACCAGGGGCGTGTTGTCCAGCAGCGAGTTGGGCGGATTGGCGCGCCACTTGCGCAGCAGCCAGCCGAAGGAAAACAGCGACAGCCAGCGCGCGCCCGAGCGGATCACGCCCAGCGAATCGGCCCGGTAGACCTGGTCCACGCCAAAATTGCTCCACACCGCCATGAGCTCGCGCACGGCCTCGCCGAAATCATCGGCGCGGCAGGCCAGCGCAGTGCCATTGATAGCGCCGGCCGAGGTGCCGCAGATGATGGGAAAGGGATTGCTATGCACCGGCCAGCCTGCTTCGAGCAGGATCATGGAAATCGCATTGAGCACGCCTACCTGGTAGGCGGCGCGTGCGCCGCCACCGGTGAGGATCAGTCCGGTTTTATGTGTGGTTGTCTCCATGGCCTGAGCTTAGCAGCAGCACCGGGCCTGTGGACAAGAGAATTGGCAGGTAAATGCCGCTTATTTGGGCTGCATGCGGATGGCACCGTCCAGGCGGATGGTCTCGCCATTGAGCATCACGTTCTCGATGATGGTGCGCGCCAGTTGCGCGTACTCCGCCGCGCGTCCCAGCCGTGGCGGGAACGGTACCGCCTGGCCCAGCGAATCGCGCACTTCCTGGGGCATGGCCAGCATCATGGGCGTCTCGAAGATGCCCGGCGCAATGGTCATGACCCGGATGCCGCTGCGCGACAGATCGCGCGCCATCGGCAAGGTCATGGCCACGATGGCGCCCTTGGAGGCGGCGTAGGCAGTCTGGCCGATCTGGCCATCGTAGGCCGCCACCGAGGCCGTGTTGATGATGACGCCGCGCTCGCCCTCCTCCACCGCCGCGCTCCTGGCCATGGCCTCGGCGGCAAAACGCGCCATGTTGAAGCTGCCCACCAGGTTGATGTTGAGGGTCTTCATGAACAGCGCCATGGTGTGCGGGCCACTCTTGCCGACCAGCTTTTCAGCCGGGGCGATGCCGGCGCAATTGACCAGTCCGCGCAGGTTGCCCAGGGACTCGGCGGCACGCACCACCGCTTGCGCATCCTCTTCCGAACTGACATCACAGCGCACGAAGACACCGCCCAGCTCCGCCGCCAATGGCTCGCCTGCCTCCTGGTTCAGGTCGGCCAGCACGGGCTTGCCGCCGGCGGCAGCGATCATGCGCGCCGTGGCTGCACCCAGCCCGGAAGCCGCGCCGGTGATGATGAAAACATGTCCTTCGATACGCATGGAGTCTCCTGAAGATGGTCATGACAGCCGCGGGCGGATCGCCCAGGCCGTGCGCCTGGATGATGAGGTGATGCATCAGGCGGCATTATTTGACGGATCGTCCACTCTGGCAATCCGCATCTGCGGATCGATGATGAAAGGGTCGCCGCACCGCAGACTATCGATACGGCGACAATTGCTGCACGGGTCAGCCACACTCAGGTCGGCATGGCCGGTAACAGCGGCACCAGCAGCAGGGCCACGATGTTGATGATCTTGATGAGCGGATTGACGGCCGGGCCAGCGGTGTCCTTGTAGGGATCGCCCACGGTGTCGCCGGTGACGGCGGCCTTGTGCGCCTCGGAACCCTTGCCGCCGTGATGGCCGTCCTCGATGTATTTCTTGGCATTGTCCCAGGCGCCGCCGCCAGTGGTCATCGAGATGGCCACGAACAGGCCAGTGACGATGGTACCCATGAGCAGCCCGCCCAGGGCCGACGGCCCCAGCAGCATCCCCACCAGGATAGGGACGATCACCGGCAGCAGCGAGGGCAGGATCATCTCGCGGATGGCCGACGAGGTCAGCATATCGACGGCCTTGTCATACTCAGGCCGGCCGCTGCCATCCATGATGCCCTTGATCTCGCTGAACTGGCGCCGCACCTCGACCACCACCGCCCCGGCCGCACGCCCTACCGCCTCCATCGCCATGGCGCCGAACAGGTAGGGAATCAGTCCGCCGATGAACAGGCCGATGATCACCGCCGGACTGGAGAGATCAAAGCTGGCGCTCTTGCCCACCGATTCCAGCGCGTGGGTGTAATCGGCAAAGAGCACCAGCGCCGCCAATCCGGCCGAGCCAATCGCATAGCCCTTGGTGACGGCCTTGGTGGTGTTGCCCACCGCATCGAGCGGATCGGTGATGGCGCGCACCGACTCGGGCAGGCCGGACATCTCGGCAATGCCGCCGGCGTTATCGGTGATGGGTCCGTAGGCGTCCAGCGCCACCACGATGCCGGCCATGGACAGCATGGAGGTGGCCGCAATGGCGATGCCATAGAGCCCGGCCAGCCAGTACGACAGCAGGATCGCCGCACACACCGCCAGCACCGGGTAGGCCGTGGACTTCATCGACACGCCCAGCCCGGCGATGATGTTGGTGCCATGACCGGTGGTCGAGGCCTGGGCGATGTGTTGCACCGGTTTGAAGTCGGTGCCGGTGTAGTACTCGGTGATGTAGACCATCAGCCCGGTCAGGGCGATGCCCACCACGGCCGCTCCCATCAAGGGAACACGCAGGGGCGGTGGCAACAGCAGCCAGGTGACCACGGCAAAACCGATCAATGACAGGCCGGCCGCCCACCACAGGCCGGTATAGAGCGCCGACATGATCTTCTTGCCGGGCTGCGCCTTGACCATGGCGCAACCGACGATGGAGGCCAGGATCGAGACCCCGCCCAAGGCCAGCGGATAGAGCACCGCCAGCGTCTCCATGCCGGTCAGCATGAGGCTGCCCAGCAGCATGGTCGCCACCAGCGTGACCACATAGGTCTCGAACAGGTCGGCGGCCATGCCGGCGCAATCGCCCACGTTGTCACCGACGTTGTCGGCGATCACGGCGGGATTGCGCGGATCATCCTCGGGAATGCCGGCCTCAACCTTGCCCACCAGGTCGGCGCCGACGTCTGCGCCCTTGGTGAAGATGCCCCCACCCAGCCGGGCGAAGATGGAGATCAGCGAAGCGCCGAAGGCGAGTCCGATCAAGGGCTGGATGGCGTCATGCAGGCTGGCCGCGCGGCCCTGTCCATAGATGTACAAGACCCAGAAGAACAGCGACACTCCCAGCAGCCCCAGCCCCACCACCAGCATGCCGGTGATGGCGCCGCCGCGAAAGGCCACGGCCAGCGCCTGGTTCATGCCCTGCGTGGCGGCCTGCGCGGTGCGCACATTGGCCCGCACCGAGACATTCATGCCGATGAAGCCGCAGGCCCCCGACAATACCGCCCCCAGCAGGAAACCAATGGCCGTGAGCCATCCCAGACCAGGTATCAGGGCAATGAGGATCAAGAGCACCACCCCGACCATGGCGATGGTACGGTACTGGCGCGCCAGGTAGGCAGAAGCGCCCTGCTGGATGGCCAGGGCGATGTCCTGCATGCGGGGGTTGCCAGGGTCTTGCTTGAGAATCCAGTTGCGCGATACCAGGCCATAGATCACCGCGACAATGCCGCAGGCAATGGCGAACCACAGGGCAAGTGCCATCTTCATCTCCTTTGTTATCACGACTCATCAACAATCACGAACATCCGCCGTGCCGCCTGCAGTCTTGTGCTGCCTGCGTCACCACCGATACTGCGCCTGCAAATTACGTCGCCCTTATTGTTGGAATTGTTATGCCTGCTGGGGCTGTCGCGACGACATCCCCGGGCGGGATAGCGTCTTGATCATCACTGTTCTGTTACCTGCTGTTCTGCTGTTCTGCTGTTCTGCTCTTCTCCTAGCTCTGTCAGTTCTATTAGTTTTCCAGCTCAACCGCCGCTTGTGCCGGCAATCAAAAGACTAATAAAAAAGCGGACCGAAGTCCGCTTTACTTTACTCCGCCAGGGCGGCAAATGCACGATCCCTGATTTCTTCCACCGGACCCACGCCGGCGATCTTGCGATACTTCGGCGCACCCGGTTGGCCCGAGGCCGCCCAGTTGCTGTAGTAACCCAGCAGCACCTTGGTCTGGTCGTGGTAGACGGCCAGGCGCTTCAGGACGGTTTCTTCCTTGTCGTCATCGCGTTGCACCAGCGGCTCGCCGGTGACGTCATCCTTGCCCTCGACCTTGGGCGGGTTGAACTTGACGTGGTAGCTGCGACCCGAACCCGGGTGCACGCGGCGACCGCTCATGCGTTCGACGATGGCGCTGTCGGGCACGTCGATTTCCAGCACGTAGTCGATGGCCACGCCCGCATCCTTCATCGCGTCGGCCTGGCGCGTGGTGCGCGGGAAGCCGTCGAACAGGTAGCCGTTGGCGCAATCGGCCTGCTTGAGGCGATCCTTGACCAGGCCGATGATGATGTCGTCAGAAACCAGACCGCCTGCGTCCATCACCTTCTTGGCGGCGATGCCCAGTTCAGTACCCGCCGCCACCGCCGCGCGCAGCATGTCGCCGGTGGAGATTTGCGGAATGTTGAATTTTTCCTTGATAAAAGTGGCTTGCGTGCCTTTACCGGCACCAGGCGCTCCTAAAAGGATGAGGCGCATATGGGTTCCTAAATTGAGGTTTCTGAAATTTGAATGCTTGAATTCTTGTGTGACGTGATGGCAGAGGATGCCTGCCATCTGGACGGTTATGCAGCTTGTTTGCGCGCCGTTTGCATCAGCTCTGGGACGAAACTTACCACAAAATCTTACCGAACCATGACAAACGCCTGATTTTTAAGCAGTCTCCGGGGCTTGATTGTGTCGTGTCAGCTTGACATGGAACTTACAGCAAGCCGATCCGGCCCGCCTTGCGGCGGATCATGCCGGCGCGGGCTTGAGTCAGAGTGCCGAAATGGTCTGCACCAGGGGACTGTCGGGCGGGGCCTCGAAATGCTTGCGCACGCGCAACAAATCCTCGGGGGTGTCCACCCCGGCTTCGGGCAGCAGCGAGGTCACATGCACGGCGATGGCGTGGCCATGCCAGAGCACGCGCAGCTGTTCGAGCGCCTCGATGCGTTCCACCGGCGACGGCGAGAGCGTGGGATAGAGCTGCAGGAAGCGGTTGCTGTAGGCGTACAGGCCAATATGGCGCAGCGGCACGTATTCGTTGGCGTGGTCGGGACCGCTGGCGTCGGGCAAGACCTCGCGCGACTGGGCGAAGGCATCGCGGTGCCAGGGAATGGTGGCGCGCGAGAAGTACATGGCGCAGCCTTCCTTGTTCAACACCACCTTGACCACGTTGGGATTGAAGGCATCGGCGGCGCTCTCGATGGCATGCGCGGCCGTGGCCATGGGCACGCCGGGCTTGATGTGGGCCGCTGTGGCGGCGATCAGGCCCGGGTCGATCAGCGGTTCATCGCCCTGCACGTTGACCACCACCGCATCCTCGGCCAGGTCCAGCGCGGCCGCTACTTCGGCGATGCGGTCGGTGCCGGAGGGATGGTCGGCGCGGGTCATGGCCACTTCCACGCCATGGGCCTGGCAGGCCGCATGGATGTCATGATGGTCGGTGGCCACGATGATGCGCGCCGCGCCCGACTGGGCCGCGCGCTCGGCCACCCGCACGATCATGGGCTTGCCGCCCAGGTCGGCCAGCGGCTTGTTGGGCAGGCGCGTGGAAGCCAGGCGCGCCGGGATGATGACGGTAAAGCTCATGGGCAGACCGATGGATCAGGCCGCCGGCGCCGCAGGCACTGCGGTGAGCTCACGCGCTTCGTCGGCCCACATGATGGGGATGCCGTCGCGGATGGGATAGGCCAGCTTGTCTGCCTTGCAGATCAGTTCCTGGGCTTTCTTGTCATAGTCCAGCGGACCCTTGCAGAGGGGGCAGACCAGGATATCAAGCAGTCGGGCGTTCACGGAGTTTCTCCACTATGTGTTCAGCCAGCGCGCCGTCGATGCGCGCTGTTACAGGCACGACCCAGATGCGCGGGTCGTTTCGGATGGCCTCGATAGCCCTGCATTTTACTGCATCCTTTTCGGTGATCAGGATGACATCGGCGGCAAGGCCAGCAAAGGGATCGACGGCAAAGTCGTAATGGTCGGGCAAGGGATGGCGCGAAAAGGATAATCCCGCCGCCTGCAGGGTGGCAAAAAAACGTTCCGGATTGCCGATCCCGGCCAGCGCCGCCAGCCGCAGCCCGCCCTCGCCCATGCGCGCCAGCGGCTTGCGCGCCGAGGGCGGCGCCAGTTGCACCGCCTCCGTGGCCAGCAACTGCATCGCATGCACACCGGCAGGCGCGGCGCCAGCAATGCCGCTGCTACCCACATTGAGCACCGAGAAATCCCGCCGACGCGACGCCGGCTCGCGCAGCGGCCCCGCCGGCAGCAGCCAGCCGTTGCCGACTCCGCGAGCATCCGAGAGTACGATCTCGATATCGCGCGCCATGGCGTAATGCTGCAGGCCATCGTCGGAGACCAGCACATCGACCTGCGGATGCGCCGCCAGCAAGGCGCGCGCAGCCTGCACGCGGCGGCGGCCCACCACCAGCGGCACGCCGGTACGCTGGGCGATCAGCAAAGGCTCATCGCCCACCTGCGCAGCCGCAGACGTGGCGCTGACTTCCACGGCCTGCTGCGCGCCTCCGCCATAACCGCGCGAGATCACGCCCGGCGTATAACCGGCCGCGCGCAGAGCCTCGATCAGCCAGATCGCAAACGGGGTCTTGCCGGTGCCGCCGACGAAGATATTGCCCACCACCACCACCGGCACCGGCAGGCGTTCGCTGCGCTTGACGCCCAGTGCAAAGAGCAGCCGGCGCACGCCCGACAGCGCCGCAAAGAGCAGCGACAGCGGCCACAGCAGGCAGGCCAGCGGGCCACGCGACTGCCAGGCGCGGCTCAGGATGGCTTCGGCGTTGGGCCTGGAATCGGCCATGGGTTCAATCCATAAAATGAAAACGATGTACGGCGGGCGCTGATCACTGATAACAGTGACAACAGGCCCAACGTACCTCCGGTGAAGAATCGATTACGCCAGAATGACGTCCATCTCACTTGCTGCTGGCCTGTGCCGCAAACGTCACCTTGGGATAACCGGCCATGCGCGCGGCTTCCAGGACGTTGACCACGGTCTGATGCGTGGCCAGCGCATCGGCATTGATGATGATGACCGGATCGAGCTTGCTGGCGCTGGCGCGCACGACGGCCTGCATTTCCTCGGACAGCCCCTGGGCGTCGCGCGCGGAAATGCGCTTGTTGTTGAGGGCGTAGCGCCCATTGGCGTCAACCGCGATGTTGAGCTCGAAGGGCTGCTCCAGCGCCTTGGGCGCATCGGCCGTGGGCAGGGTCAGCTGCAGCGCGGTGAACTTGCTGTAGGTGGTGGTGACCATCAGGAAGATCACGATCACCAGCAGCACATCGATAAAGGGAATCAGGTTGATTTCCAGGTCTTCGCGGGGACGGCCCTTGCGGAAGTTCATGACGGCCTCGGCAGATCAGCGGCGCACGTCGTGCACGATGTCGACGAACTTCACGGCCTGCTGTTCCATGTCGACCACGAAGCCATCGACCAGCGCCCGGAAGTGGCGGTAGAACACCAGCGCCGGCATGGCAATGGCCAGCCCGAAACCGGTGTTGTAGAGCGCAATGGAAATGCCGTGCGCCAACTGGGCCGGATTGGTGCCGGCGGCGTTCTGCGAGGCAAAGATCTCGATCATGCCCACCACGGTGCCGAACAGGCCCATCAGCGGGGCCAGCGACGCGATGGTGCCCAGCGTGGTCAGGAAGCGCTCCAGACGATGGGCTGCAGCCTGGCCGGCTTCCTCGATGGCTTCCTTCATGACCTCGCGGGGGGCATCGACGTTACGCAGGCCTGCGGCCAGCACGTGGCCCAGCGGCGAATTCTGTTCCAGCTTGTCGGCCACGTCGTCGGTGATGCGGCCGCTCTGGTAGACGCGCACCACCTGGTTGAGCAGGTCGGGCGGCAGGATGCGGCTGCGGCGCAGATACACCAGTCTTTCAATGACCAGCGCCAGGCCGATGATGGATGCGATCAGCAAGGGCCAGATCGGCCAGCCTGCGGCGAGGATGATGGCGAGCAAAACGTACTCCTAATGTCCTGATGAGATGCAATGGTTCCGATGGGCAGCGCGGCGGTCCTCCCAGGGTCCGCTGCAATCTGCGGTGCAGAATGTAGCCTATGCGGCTTGGCTTTACAATGCGACATTGTATCGCCTCCCACTCGTACCACGCCCTAACGCCCGATGCCATCCGACAAGTTCCCGCCCTTCCCGACCGCCCGCCCGCTCGCGCCCGCTGCACCAAGCGCCGATGGCGGACCGCCCATGCTGACCGTCTCGGCCCTGAACCAGGCGGTGGGACGGATGCTGGAACGCAACTTTCCACTGCTCTGGGTCAAGGGGGAAGTCTCCAATTTCACCCGCGCCGCATCCGGCCACTGGTATTTCAATCTCAAGGACGAGGGTGCGCAGGTGCGTGCCGTGATGTTCAAGGGCCGCGCCCAGTACGCCGGCTTCATGCCGCGCGAGGGCGACAAGGTCGAGGTGCGCACCCTGGTCACGCTCTATGCGCCCCGTGGCGACTACCAGCTCAACGTCGAAGCCATCCGCCGCTCGGGCGTGGGCGACCTCTACGCCGCCTTCCTGCAACTGAAGGAAAGGCTGGAGCGCGAGGGCCTCTTTGCCCGCGAGCGCAAGCGCGCCTTGCCGGGCTTCCCGCGTCGCATCGGCATCGTCACCAGCCCCCAGGCTGCGGCCCTGCGCGATGTGCTGACCACGCTGCGCCGCCGCGCTCCCCATGTGGAGGTGGTGCTCTACCCCACGCCGGTGCAGGGCGAAGGCGCGGGCCAGCGCATTGCTGCGGCCATCGGACGCGCCTCGGAACGGGCCGAATGCGATGTGCTGCTGGTCTGCCGGGGCGGCGGCAGCATCGAGGACCTGTGGTCCTTCAACGAAGAGGTGGTCGCCCGCGCCATCGTGGCCGCGGCCATGCCGGTGATCTCAGGGGTGGGCCACGAGACCGATTTCACCATCGCCGATTTTGCCGCCGACCTGCGCGCCCCGACCCCGACAGCAGCCGCCGAGCTGGCCGCCAGCGCCCGCCAGGACTGGCTGGCCGAGCTGCGCGGCCACGCCGCCGACCTGACCCGCGCCCTGCGCCGCACGCTCGCCGACAAGGCCCAGAGCGTGGACTGGCTGTCGCGCCGCCTGGTCAGCCCGAGCGCCTATATCCAGCACGAACGGGTCAAGCTGCTGGCCTTGCAGAACCGCCTCTCGCACGCCAACCAGATCCCGCTCACGCGCATGCGTCATGGCCTGCAGCAACTGGCTTCCCGGCTGGCGCACCAGTTGCCCGATACCCGCCATGCCCGGCGTGACCTGGCCGACCTGGCGCGCCGCCTGCAACGCGCGCAAGGCGCGCAGCAGAGTGCGCAGCGCCAGGCGCTGGCCACCCTGCACTCCCAGCTGGAACTGCTGAACCCGCAACGCACCCTGGAACGCGGCTATGCCATCGTCAGCGACCACCAGGGGCGCGTGCTGCACAGCCCCGCCGAGTTGGCCGCCCGCAGCGAGATCACCATCCGCCTGGCCCAGGGCAGCGCCGAGGTGGGTATCGCCAGCGTGCAGCCGCGACTGGATTGAGCCAGGCAGGCTTGACAGCTGTGGCAGACTTTTTTTGCATAAGCTTCTGCTGCCCTGGTGTAGCCGGCTTGCGCTGTCTGCGGGCTGCACGCGCCTTCGGATGAGCTGGAACGTCTGCGCCGCGCTGGCATCTACGGCTTTGCCCGCTGCTGGCCGGGCGCTTGCGCAACAGGAAGCATTCGCATTGCCGCCCGCCATGCGGGCGCCTGCCCGACGAAGACGGCATTTGATCGAGTGCAAAGAATTGTCTTCCGCTTTAGAATCTCAGGTTCTGAATAGAACCTTCGTAGCAAACCAACAAGACTGAAAGGATTCATCATGGCACATACCCTTCCGGCACTGCCTTACGATCTGGACGCGCTGGCGCCCACGATTTCCAAGGAAACCCTGGAATATCACTATGGCAAGCACCACCAGACCTATGTGACCAACCTGAACAACCTGATTCCGGGTACCGAATTCGAAAACCTGTCCCTGGAAGAGATCATCAAGAAATCCTCCGGCGGCATCTTCAACAACGCTGCCCAGGTGTGGAACCACACCTTCTACTGGAACGGCCTGACCCCGAAGGGCCAAGGCGCTCCGAGCGGCGCGCTGGCTGACGCCATCAATGCCAAGTGGGGCTCCTTCGACGCCTTCAAGGCCGAGTTCACCAAGCAAGGCCTGGCCAACTTCGGTTCCGGCTGGACCTGGCTGGTCAAGAAGGCTGACGGCGCCCTGGACATCGTCAACACCACCGGCGCCGGCACCCCGCTGACCACCGACAGCAAGCCGCTGCTGACCGTGGACGTGTGGGAACACGCCTACTACATCGACTACCGCAACGCACGCGCCAAGTATGTCGAGAACTACTGGGGCATCATCAACTGGGACTTCGTGGCCAAGAACTTCGCCTGATCGTCAGCATCAGCGACGGCCTTCCCGGCAAGAAAAAACCACGCGCAAGCGTGGTTTTTTTTCGCCTGCACCGCCTGAGCTCATATCAGGATAGTCAGGATGGTCAGGAGACTCAGGAAAACCGGTCCAGCACGCTGTACCAGGCCACACCGGCGGCGATGTAGAAGCGCTGCAAGCCATGCAGAGGAATGGGCGCAATGGTGCTGACCGGGAAGGGAAACGCCATCCCGGCCTGTCCGATCAGGCGCTGCGCCAGGCGCTGCCCCATGGTCGTGGCCATGGCAATGCCACGTCCGTTGTAGCCTAGCGCGATGCTCAGGCCGGGCGCAGGCTCATGCACATGGGGCAGAAAGTCCCGCGTGATGGCGACCCGTCCCGACCAGCGGTATTCGTATTCCACCCCGGCCAGCTGCGGGAACAGCAAGGCCACCGAGCGCTCCAGATGGGCAAAGTCCGCTGGCCCGCGCGGCTCGCCGAAGGGCCCGCGGCCGCCCATGAGCAGCCGGCCCTGTGCATCGCGCCGGAAGTACAGCAGCAAGCGGCGCGAATCGGAAGTGACCTCGCCACCGGGCAGGATGCTGGCGCCCAACGCTGGCGGCAACGGCCGGGTGGCGACGATGAAGCTGTTGGCGGCAATCACCGATTGCCGCAGATGCGGCCACAGGTCATCGGTATAGCCATTGGTGGCCAGCACTACCCGTTCGGCATCGATATGCGGCCCCTGTTCTCCGGACGGACCATGCAGCCGCCAGCCCCCCTGGCGGCGCTCCAGGCGCGTCACCCGCGTATCGCCGTGGATGACCACACCCAGGCGCTGCGCCGCCTGCGCCAGTCCCCGGCAATACTTCAGCGGATGCAGGCTGCCGGCCCGCTCATCCTTCCATCCGCCCACATAGGCGCCGGTACCAATGCGGCGCGTCACTTCAGCCCCATCCATCAACTGCGCCGACGCCCCCTCGGCCATCCACTGGCGCGCACGCGCCTCCAGGGCGCGCATCATCTTGGGAGAATGGGTGGGCTGGATCCAGCCAGCGCGTTGCGCCTCGCACTCGATGCCATGGCGGGCGATCAGGTCGAACACCGTATCGGCCGCCGAACCGATGGCCGCAATCAGGGGATCGGCCACGGCACTGCCGAACATGACCCGCAACTGGTCGGGATCGTACTTGAGGCCGGGAATGACCTGTCCGCCATTGCGCCCAGACGCACCCCAGCCTGGCGCATGGGCATCCAGCACGCACACCGACACACCGGCCTGGGCCAGGTGCAGGGCCGTGGACAGGCCGGTGTAACCGGCGCCGACGATGGCCACATCGTAGCGTGCGCTGGCCTGCAGGGGCGGCGCCCCGGAAAACTCTTCGGCGGTCGCCGCCCACAGGGAAGGCGGGAAGGCCGGGTTGGAATGCTTTGTCATGGGCAAGGCCTCGTTCTCACTTGCCAATCACGCGGCGCAGGAAATCCTGGGTACGCGCATGCTGCGGTTCGGACAGCACCTGTGCTGCCGCGCCAGATTCGACGATGCTGCCGCTATGCAGGAAACACACACGGTCGGCCACCTCGCGGGCAAACCCCATCTCGTGCGTAACCACGATCATGGTCATGCCATCGGCGGCCAGCGTGCGCATCACCGCCAGCACCTCGCCCACCAGTTCGGGGTCCAGCGCCGAGGTGGGTTCGTCGAAGAGGATCGCTTCGGGCTGCATGGCCAGCGAGCGCGCAATGGCCACGCGCTGCTGCTGGCCTCCGGAGAGCTGGGCCGGATAGGCATCGCAGCGCGCCGCCAGCCCCACCTTGTCCAGCAAGGTCATGGCCAGTGAACGCGCTTGCTCGCGCCCAAGCCCATTGACGTAGATCGGCCCCTCGGTCACGTTCTCCAGCACCGTGCGATGCGGGAACAGGTTGAAGCGCTGGAACACCATTCCCACCCGGGTGCGCAGGCGGTGGATATCCGGGCCATCGCGGTCCACGCGCTGGCCGTCGATCAGGATGTCGCCACGCTCGTAGGACTCCAGTCCATTGATACAACGCAGCACCGTCGACTTGCCCGAACCCGACGGGCCGATAAGGCAGACCACTTCGCCCTGGGCCACGGAGAGCGAGACATCCTTGAGCACTTCGTGCCGGCCGAAGCACTTCGAAATACGCTTGACCTCGATCATCGCGCTCTCCCCTTGCTGTTGCGGATCTCCAGGCGACGGATCAGGAACACCAGCGGCAGCGACAGCAGCAGGTACAGCACCGCCACGGTGGTGTAGACCGTCATGTTCTGGAAGGTGCTGGAAGCGATCATCTGGCCGGCGCGCGTCATCTCCAGCACCGTGATGGTGGAGACCAGCGAGGAATCCTTCAGCATCATCACCAGCGTATTGCCATAGGGCGGCAAGGCGATGCGAAAGGCCTGCGGCAGGACCACGCGGCGCATGATCAACGGCCCGCGCATGCCGATCGATTGCGCCGCCTCGATCTGGCCCATATCCACCGCCTCGATGCCGGCACGGAAATTCTCCGCCTGGTAGGCCGAATAGGCGATGCCCAGGCCGACCACACCGGCCTGGAAGGCCGAGAGCTGGATACCGATATCGGGCAGCACGAAATAGATGTAGAACAGCTGCACGATGATGGGCAGCCCGCGGATGATGTTGACGATGGTGGCCCCGGCCAGCGCCACGGGCTTCAGGCGCGAGACTTTCATCAGGGCTAGCAGCAGTCCGATGACCGAACTGAGCAGGAAGGAATAGATCGTGACTTCGACGGTGACCAGCGCTCCCTTCAGGAGGATGGGCAGGAAGTCCAGCACGTTTTGCAGGAGCATGGGCGAACGCAAGTAGTGAGGATGGCAGGAAGCAGGCAGGACGCCGCAGGTGACGTCCCTGCCTGTGCCGATAACGGGGAAGGCGACGACGAGGAGCGGATCAGTTCAGCTTCCACTGCTCCACGATGCGCGCCAGCGTGCCATCAGCCTTGAGCTCGGCAATCGCCTTGTTGAGCCGTTCCATCAACTTCGGATCGCCCTTGCGGATGACCAGACAGACATCGCCCATGAGCGTAGGCTGATATTCCTTGACCAGGCGCACCTGCGGATTGGCGCCCTGCGCAAGCTGGTAGGCCACGATGGGGCGATCGCCGAAACCGGCCTTGATCCGGCCCAGGGCGACGTCGCGCATCATGTCGGCCACCGAATCGTAGGTCTTCACTTCCTTGAAACCGCCCTTCTTGTTCAGCGCGTCCACGAAGACAGTGCCGACCTGGGCGCCAACGATCTCTCCCTTGAGGTCATCGAGGTTCTTGTAGCTCTTGGCATCCTGGGCATTGACGAACAAGCCCTCGCCATAGGAATACACCGGATCGCTGAAGTCCACGATCTGCGCGCGCGCCTCGGTCTTCAACATGGCAGCTGCGATGATGTCGATCTTGTTGCCGGTCAGCGAGGGGATCAGCGCGGCAAAGGGCGTCTGCTGGATATTGACCGAGAAACCGGCCTTGTTGCCCACGGCGGTGACGGTGTCGACCATCATGCCCTGCAGCTTGTTGGTCTTGATATCGAGGAAGGTGAACGGCACCCCCGTGGAAGTGGCGCCCACGTTGTAGCTAGCCTGCGCCATCGCGGGCGCGCTACCCAGGGTGGCCACCGCGGCAGCCAGCGCGACGCTGCCCACCAGATGTTTGAACAGGCAATGGAATGGCTTCATACGACTCCCCTTTGGCGCAAGATCGCGGCCAGGCGCGATCAGGATGGACGACTGGAAGTCCGCGCGACGGTGCTGGCGCTCCCTCGGCGGTGCGTGGACCTGCTGAACAAGCATGGACTGCGACGGCCCTGACGGAACCGGATGTTGCAACACCTCAGGCAAGCTCCTTCGCATCGGACTGCCCGGTATGGCCTGGATGCAGATCTTGGATATCAAAATGAGGTGTTGAAATAAGTATATTTGGTTTACTCGAATCGTCAACAGATATTTATGAATCGATATTCGATACGAATGCAGTGAATTACCGTAGAATTGGCCATTCTTTCCCACTCCTCCAGGAGCCCGCATGAACGAGCCCGACGACACCGCATCGGATCTCTTATTCAATCAATCGCTGGAAAAGGGCCTGGCCGTGCTGCGCGCGTTCAATGCGCAGCATCGCACCATGACACTGGGCGACGTGGCCAGCGCGACCGGCATCTCCAAGAGCTCGGCGCAACGGATGGTGCATACGCTGGAGACGCTGGGATACATCTGCAAGCACGCCAAAACGCGGCGCTACCAGCTCACGCCCAAGGTGATGGAAGTGGGTTACAACTATCTGGCCGCCGATATCCTGGTGGATGTGGCCAATCCCTTCCTGTCGGAACTGGCCAACATCACCGGCGAGACGGTCAACCTGACCGAGCCCTACGACGGTGAGATGGTCTACGTGGCGCGCTTCGTCGCCAGCAAGTTCATTCCCATCCACATGCCCATCGGCAGCCGCATCCCCATGTACTGCACCGCCTCGGGCCGCGCCTACCTGAGCGCGCTGGAACCGGAGGAAGCGCAGGCCATCCTGGAGTCCAGCGAACGCACGGTGCACACGCCCCATACCCGCACCGATGTGGAAGACATCATGCAACTTCTTGCCGCCAGCCGCGAGCGCGGCTTTGCCAGCAACCGGGAAGAGCTGTTCCTGGGTGACATGACCATCGCCTCACCAGTATTCAACAGCGAGCGCAAGCCGGTGGCATCGGTACATGTGGTGGCGCCGACCAGCCGCTGGAGCGTGGAAGAGGCCGACAAGAAACTGGGACCGCTGGTGCTGGAATGTGCTCGCGCGATTTCCAATTCGGTGCGCACGCTGGTGTGAGCCTTGTGACACAATCTCCGATCACATCGACCACTTGCCCCACGGAGACCCTCATGGCCCACGTCACCCTGCACAACGCCGCCGGCTACGCCCAGGACATCCAGGCGCGCATCCACCAGCTCAAGTCCGACGAACCCGAAAGCAATGGCGGCAAGGACACCGGTCCCGCGCCCTATGAGCTGCTGCTGGCTGCGCTGGCCTCCTGCACCTCGCTGACCCTGCGCATGTACGCCGACCGCAAGGGCTGGGACCTGGGCAGCATCTCGGTGGACGCCCACTTCGGCCGCGATGACAGCGGCCTGGAAACCATCACCCGCAAGATCAGCTTCGGCAATGCACTGTCCCCGGAACAACTGACCCGCCTGGCCGAGATCTGCGAAAAGACCCCGGTCACCAAGACCATCCGCCAGGGCAGCACCATTCAGACATCGATGGCGTAACCCGCCGCGCGCCAGGCATCGATGCCGCCGGTCAGCGGACGCACACGGGTATAGCCGCGCCGCATCAGCTGGCGCGCCACCAGGGCCGCCGAGGCCTCGTTGGGACAGGCGCAATAGACCACCACCTCGCCCTCGACGGGACCATCGAAGACGAAGGTCTGGATCTCCTGGTTGGAGATGGTGACGGCGCCCGGAATACGCCCATCCTGCTGCGACAGCGGCGAACGCACATCGATGATGGTGGGGGCGTTGCCCTCTTCGAGCATGGTGTTGAGCTCATCGACCGAAATGCGCGCCATCTCCAGCGACTTGCGGAAACGCCGGCGCTGCCACCACTTGTTGGCCACGAAAGCGGCCAGCGCCACCGCGATCATCAGCATGCCGTAATGGCCGAGTTCGGCCAGCACATTGAGCAGGTCATCCACGGCCGAACTGAACAGTGAACCGAGGAAGATGCCCAGCCCGGCCCACAAGGCGCTGCCGGCGGCGTCCCACAGCAGGAAGCTGCGACGGCGCGTGCCCATGGTGCCCGACAGCGCACTGGCAATGGAAGCAAAGCCGGGAATGAACTTGGCCAGCAAGAGCGAACGCGCACCCCAGCGCAGGTAGATCGATTCGGTCTGGCGCACGCAGGAGTCCGGCGAGAGCGAGATACGGCACAGCCGCGACATGATCTGGCGGCCATAGCGCCGGCCCGCGAGGTACCAGACATAGTCGGCCAGCAGGGCCGCGCACACCGCCACCAGCAACAGCACCGCCGGCGAGTAGCGCCCCGACGCCGAGAGCGCACCGGTCAGGATCAGGGTCGGATAGGCCGGCACAGGCGCACCGAGCTGCTCCACCAGAACATTGACGAAGACGATGAGCAGACCATACTGCTCGATCAGGTGATAAAGGGTTTCCATGGCAGGCGGCCTTGATGTTCCGCCGCGATGGCGGATTGCAGACTGCCATTATAGGTGCGCCGCAGCGCGCCCGCTTGCATCGGGCCGGGCATGAAAAAGCGCCCTGCTCGCCGGCACAGGTCCGGCGCACAGGGCGCAAACGAGGAAAACCTCGGAGAAAACCGTAACGCCGCTTCAGGCAGCGTGCTTGACCGCCGCCTCAGCCGGGCCGCCGCCATCCGGCGCGGCGGGCCGGGTGCGCGCCAGGAAGACCAGCACCGCCGCCAGCAGAGAGGCTCCTGACAAGGCGAACAGGCCACCCTGGATGGAACCGGTCTTCTGCTCCAGGTAGCCGAAGGTGGCGGGAGCAAAGAAGCCGCCCAGGTTGCCCAGCGAATTGATCAGCGCCAGCACCGCCGCCGCGATGCGGGCATCGAGATAGGCTTGCGGAATCGGCCAGAACAGCGACGAAGCCGCCTTGAAGCCAATGCCGGCGAAACACACCGCGACGAAACCGATCACCGGGCCGGCCACCGCCGAAATGGCCATGCCCACCGCCGAGATCACCAGCGTGGTGGCGACCCAGAACTGCGGCTTCTTGTAGCGCGCCGCCAGCACGGCGAACAGGTACATCGCCGCAATGGCCACGATCCACGGGATGGAGTTGAACAGCCCCACCTGGAAATCATTGAAATGCCCCATCTTCTTGATGATGGTCGGCAGCCAGAAGGTGGCGCCGTAGATGGTCAACTGGATGGCGAAATAGATAAAGCAGAACAGCACGATCTGCGGATCGCGCAGCAGCGACAAGGCAGAGACATGGGCCGGACGACTGGCCGCGCGCTGCTCCTGTTCAGCGGCAATGACGGCGGCCAGCGCCTCGCGTTGCTCCTGCGAGAGCCACTTGGCCTCACGCGGAGTGGAGTCCAGCACCAGCCATACCACCACGCAGAACACCATCGACGCCCCGCCTTCGATGATGAACATCCATTGCCAGCCATGCAGCCCGCCGCCTTCGATGAGCAAGAGCGCCCCCGTGATCGGACCGGACAGGATGGAAGCGATCGCCGAGCCCGACAGGAACACCGCCATCGCCCGGCCACGCTCATGATTGGGCAGCCACTGCGTGAAGTAGTACACCACGCCGGGGAAGAATCCTGCCTCGGCCACGCCCAGCAGGAAACGCATGAAATAGAAGCTGGTTTCGCTCTGCACGAAGGCCATGCAGGCCGCCACCAGGCCCCAGGTGAACATGATGCGGGTCAGCCAGGCGCGCGCGCCATAGCGCTGCAAGAGCATGTTGGAGGGGACTTCGAAAATGGCATAGCCCACGAAGAACAGCCCCGCGCCCAGGCCAAAGGCGGCGGCGCCAATGCCCAGGTCGGTGGACAGATGGCTGCGCACGAAACCGATGTTGACGCGGTCGATGTAATTGATGATGAACATCGCCACGAACAGCGGCAGGATGCGCCACTTGATCTTGCTGACCGCCGAGGTGAGCGCCAGGCCTGCCGGGGTGGATGACTGGGAAGGATTCACGGGTTGTCTCCTCTGTTGAGCCCGTACTGCTACTGCCGGTTGATGAACTACATGCCAGGCCACCGGCGCGTCAGCGCGCTCTTGTGGCGGCCTTGCTGGAGCGTCGAGCGCCCGTCCTCAGCGGACCAGGCAGGGTTTCTTCGGATCGAACTTCCAGCCCGGGATCAGATACTGCATGGCCACCGCGTCATCGCGCGCGCCCAGGCCCATGTTGCGATAGGTCTGGTGCGCTGCCTCGACTTGCTCCATGTCCAGCTCCACACCGAGGCCCGGCTTGGCCGGCACCTTGACCTTGCCGCCGACGATCTGCAATGGTTCACGCGTCAGACGCTGGCCGTCCTGCCAGATCCAGTGAGTATCGATGGCGGTGATCTTGCCGGGTGCGGCCGCTGCCACATGCGTGAACATGGCCAGCGAGATATCGAAGTGGTTGTTCGAATGCGAACCCCAGGTCAGGCCCCACTCATGGCACATCTGCGCAACACGCACCGAGCCCTGCATGGTCCAGAAGTGCGGATCGGCCAGCGGGATGTCCACCGATTGCAGCGAGATCGCATGGCCCATCTGGCGCCAGTCGGTCGCTACCATGTTGGTAGCAGTCTGCAGGCCCGTGGCGCGGCGGAACTCGGCCATCACTTCGCGGCCCGAGTAGCCATCTTCCGCGCCGCAAGGATCTTCGGCATAGGCCAGCACATCATGCTGGTCGCGGCACAGGCGGATCGCATCCTTGAGCAACCAACCGCCATTCGGATCGAGCGTGATGCGCGCCTTGGGGAAACGCTCGGCCAGGGCGGTCACGGCAGCGATCTCTTCCTCGCCACGCATGACGCCGCCCTTGAGCTTGAAGTCATTGAAGCCATAGCGCGCATAGGCCGCTTCAGCCAGGCGCACCACGGCCTCGGGCGTAAGGGCCGCCTCATGGCGCAGGCGCGTCCAGTCATCCTGCGCATCCGGCGCCGCCAGGTAAGGCAGATCGGTCTTGTTGCGATCGGCCACATAGAAGAGATAGCCCAGCATCTCCACCTCATCGCGCTGCTGGCCCTCGCCCAGCAAGGCCGCCACGGGCACGTCCAGGAACTTGCCCAGCAGATCCAGCAGCGCCGCCTCCAGCGCGGTCACGGCATGGATGGCGATGCGCAGGTCGAAGGTCTGCAGGCCGCGCCCGCCCGTATCACGGTCGGCAAAGGCCGTGCGGGCACGGTTGAGGATGCCCTGCACATTGCCGATGGACTGGCCCACCACCAGGGTGCGCGCATCCTCCAGCGTCTGGCGGATGCCCTCGCCGCCCGGCACCTCGCCCACGCCGGTGTTGCCGGCGCTGTCGGTGAGGATGACCAGGTTGCGGGTGAAATAGGGACCGTGCGCACCCGACAGGTTCAGCAACATGCTGTCATGACCTGCCACCGGAATGACGCGCATCTCGGTCACGCGGGGAGCGCCCTGGACGGGCTGGACGGTATGGGGGATGGCTGCGCTCTGGCTCATGGCTCTGCTCTCTCACGCCGATGGATCGGCAAACACGGAATCGTCGAAGGTACGGATCACCCAATTGGTAGCGGTACCAAACTAATTTCAGCAAATGGTAGCGGTACCAATTTGTGATGTCAATCAGTCTTTCTGAAATGGCTTTTCAGCAATGTTGCGCCCCAAGAGGCCGCCAAAAGAGCCCGGTAAAAGAGGCAAGGAATCAGGCGCTGTCGCGAGCAATGATGGAGAAACCGACGTCGACCACCCGTTCAGCCACCTCGATACCGGCGGCGCGGTCGATGATGAAACGAGCGGCGCGCTGGCCGATGCCGGTGCCGTCGATGCGCACCGTAGTCAGGCGCGGCTGCAGGTCGCGAGAGAATTCGAGGTCGCCGAAACCGACCACGGCCAGTTGCTCAGGAATGGCGATGCCACGGCTTTGCGCCTCGATCATCACGCCCAGCGCCAGCAGGTCGGAGCTGCAGAAGATGGCGTCCAGGTCGGGCTGCGCCTGCAGCAGCTCGGCCAGTCCCTGGCGGCCCTGGCCCAGCGTGGTCGGCGCGGTCACATGATGCATGGGCAACGGCGCCCTGCCCTCCTGCATGCCCAGCGCCACGCACTCCTGCGCAAACGCATTCATGCGCCGCTGGCTGCGCTCGTCGCGCCCACCCACCACGGCAACTTTCTTGCGTCCGCGCTGATGCAGGTAGCGCGCCACCTCGCGGCCGATGGCCTCGTGCGAAAAGCCCACCAGCATGTCGATGGGCGTGGGCGTCAGATCCCAGGTCTCCACCACCGGGATGCCGCTGGCCAGCAAGCGCTTGCGCGCCTCGGCCGAGCGCATGATGCCGGTCAGCACCACGCCATCGGGACGACGGCCAATGATGGCTTCCAGCAGCGCATCCTCGCGCGAATTCTCATAGCCGCTCTGGCCCAGCATGACCTGGTAGCCCGCCGCAGCGAGCGTTTCGGTGAGGGTGTGGACGATTTCCTGGAACACCGGCCCGATCACGGTCGGCACCACCACCGCCACCAGCCGGCTCTTGTTGGAGGCCAGTCCACCGGCCAGCAGATTGGGCACGTAACCGGTCTTCTCCACCGCCTCGCGCACCTTCTGCAAGACCTTGGGCGACACCGCCGAAGGCGTATTGAGCGCCCGCGAGGCCGTGATCGGCGCCACGCCCGCCAGCTGGGCGACATCGCGCAGCGTCACGCCACCGGCGCTCTTGCGGCTGCCGCGACGGCGCGGGCTGGCGGCATCGCCATCCTGATGGGAGGCGACGGGGAATTCGGAGGAAGAGAGGCGGTTCTCGGACATGGCCGCATTCTAGCATCGCGGCTGGTAGCGTTACCACGGCGCGGCGCTGCCAAGCGGGCTGCACAAGCCCGGATCAGCGCTTGGGCGGACGTTGCTGCAACTGGAGATTGAGACGCTCCACCGCGCTGGCCAGCGGAATGAAGAAGTTCATGCCCGCCATGCCACGCGCCCCCAGGCCGGCCACGGTGATGCCCACCACCTGGCCGGAGCGGTCCAGCAAGGGGCCGCCGCTGCTGCCGGGCAGGATGGCGACGTCGCTTTGCAGGAATTCCTGACCATTGAGCAGGCGCACGCCACTGAGGATGCCGCGGGTCAGCGTGGTATTGAAGGTATCGCCCAGCGGCGAGCCCAATGCATAGACATCTTCGCCCAGCCCCGGCTCGTCCAGGCGCAAGGGCAGCGGACGCACGCCGGGCGGTTCGGTCTTGAGCAGGGCCACGTCGCGCGCCGCATCCACCCGCAACACCTCGGCCGGCAACTCGCGACCGCCCGGCAGCCGCACCCGCACCGAGCGGGCCGTGCCCACCACATGCTGGTTGCTGAGCAGCCAGCCGCTCTGGCCGATGTAGAAGCCGGTGCCGGAGCGGCCCTCGGTCAAGACCGTCACCACCCCCTGGCGCAGTTGGCCGATCACCTTGGACATCTCGCCGCCCGGCTGGGCCGCAGGGAGATTGTCGATGCTCACCGCCGGTCCCGGGGCGGGCTTGTTGGCCGCACCGCCCGTACCCGTGCCCGGAGCGGCGGGTTGGGAAGGCTGGGAGGGTGGCAGGATACTGGCATTGGCGGCCGCCGCCGCCCTGTCGTAAGGGGTCTGCAAGGCCAGCGCAAAGGCAGGATCGGCCAGCAAATTGCGCACGCCCACGCTGAAGGCTTCGGCCACGATGGGCGGCGCCGCCCCTTCCAGGCTGGCCTGGCGCGACTGGAACAGGCCTTCGCTGACGGTCTTGAAAATAACCTTGCGCTGATCCGGCGCGAACACCTGCCATTCCAGCCTGAGATAGGCCTCGCCGGTCCAGGAAGCATTGCCCTTGAGACAGAGATTGGTCAGCACCTGCGCCACGATCACGCCCACCTGCAACGCCTGCTCCGCCTGGCTGGGCGTGGCGTCATCCGGTTTTTCCTGGAACAGCGGCGCCTCTTTCGGTCCGGGAAGGGGATAGCCATGCTTTTGCAGTTCGCTACGGAAACGCGCCAGCATCACCCCGGTCGGCAACAACGCTTCACTACCCTTGGCAGTCCAGTAGATATCGCTCTTGCGGCTGCAGAACAGGCCGTTCTGCAATTCGCCGATGGGCTGGTTGCCCTGGTCGTAACGGCGCTGGATGCGCGCCAGATAACTGGGCCGGGCCGCCGCCGTCGTGGGCATCACCAGCGGCTGGCGAATCTCTACCGGTGGCATCGCCGCCTCTTGCGCCTGGGCGCCGGGATGCAGCAGCCACATCATCGAGATCAGCAAGGCGCTGTGCGCAAGATTGTTCTTGTTCATGTTCTGGCGATCGGAAAATCGAGTACGAATGAATGCCCCCGTAGGCATTGTCGCACGGCGGACATGACGCGGGCGATTTCCCCAAGGGACAGGCTGAATGAAAAAACGCCATTTCCCCCGCAGGAGAAATGGCGTCATCCAGAGGCCATAGCCAGGCCGCAATCAGGCGGCTATCAGACCACTATCAGGCCACAGCCGCCACCGCCCCGCCCGCCTTGCCCTTGATGCGCAAGACCAACACCGCCCCGACCAGGCAAGCCGCCCCCATCAGGATGGACGACAAGGTGTAGTTGCCCAGCGAGGCGCGCAGGTAGCCGGCCAGCGTGGTGGCGGTGGCCGCACCGAGTTGGTGGCCGGCAACGATCCAGCCGAACACGATGGGGGCCGCCAGGCGACCGAAGACATCATTGGCCAGGCGCACGGTGGGCGGCACGGTGGCGATCCAGTCCAGGCCATAGAAGATGGCGAAGATGGTCAGCCCGTAGTACTGCAGGCCGAAGGCATAGGGCAGGAAGATCAGCGCCAGGCCGCGCAGGCCGTAATACCAGAACAGCAGCACGCGCGGGTTGTAGCGGTCCGAGAGCCAGCCCGAGAGCGTGGTGCCGACCAGGTCCAGCATGCCCATGGCGGCCAGGATGGAAGCGCTGCTGACTTCGTTGATGCCGTAGTCATTGCACATGGCGATGAACTGCGTGCCGATATAGCCATTGGTGGACAGGCCGCAGACGAAGAAACTGGCAAAGAGCAGCCAGAAATCCGGCATGCGCACCGAGGTGCGCAGCGCGTCCAGGGCGATGAAGAGTGGATTGCGGCGGGACAGGCCCTCCTCCTTGGTGTCACTGGTCTGGCCCAGCATCTTCTGGCCGATCGCCGCCGGGCTTTCCGGCAGCAGCAGCCACACCAGCGGGATGGCCAGCAGCGCCACCGCCGACACCAGGAAGGCGACCGAGCGCCAGCCATAGCTGCCGACCATGGCCGCCATCAGCGGCAGGAACACCATCTGGCCGGTGGCCGCGCTGGCCGTGAGCAAGCCCATGGCCAGGCCGCGCCGGGTCTCGAACCAGCGGCTGACGATGGTCGCGCCCAGGGTATTGGCGGCCACGCCGGTGCCCGCCCCCACCAGCAAGCCCCACGACAGCAGCATGTGCCAGGGCATGTGCATGAGGGTCGACAGCGCCGTGCCGCTGGCCAGCAGCACCAGGGCCGCCAGCACCACGCGGCGGATGCCGAAACGCTGCATGGCCGCCGCCGAGAAGGGACCGATCAGGCCATACAGGGCGATGTTGACCGAGATCACCACCGAGATGGTGGAACGGTTCCAGCCGAATTCCTGTTCCAGCGGCAGGATCATCACCGAGGGCGTGGCGCGGATGCCGGCCGAACACAGCAGCACGAGGAAGATCACGCCCACCACCACCCAGGCATAGTGGAAGCGGGGCGTGACGGCGTTGGCGAGCGATTGGGTGAACTTGGTCATGGCAGTCCAGTGGAGGTGTGGGTGCAGCAGCGCAAGGCCGGGTGGAGATCAGGCTTCTTCTTGCAGGCGGGTGTAGGCGTCTTCGATCAGATCGTTGAAATTGCGCGCCAGGTCGGGGCCCAGCAGGCGGTCGATCTCATCCTGGGCGCGCCGCCAGTACGGCCGCGCCTGTTCCAGCTTGGCGCGGCCGTCCCGGCTCAGTTGCAGCGCAAAGGAACGCTTGTCCAGCTGGGCGTCTGCGGGCAGGTCCACGGTCTCTATCCAGCCGGCCGCCATGAGCGGCTTCAAGGCCCGGCTCAGGGTGCTGCGGTCCATGCCCATGTCCTGCGCCAGGGTGATGTTGGCGATGGGTCCCTTGCGACCGATGCGGCTGATCAGCGAATACTGGGTAATGCTCAGTTCGCAATCCTGCAGGTGATGGTCGTAAAGAACGGTGATGCGGCGCGTGAGGCGGCGCAGGGGGGCGCAGGTGCAGATGTCCTTGCTCATGGGGCTTCCCGGTGGAGTCTTGCCCTTCAGGCAGACTGTCAATTAAGTATGCATATACATCGATGTATGCGCATCATATTGATCACTCCTGGCGAAGTCAAGTGGCGTTGCTCGGCGGCCTCACGGGAAGATGGGAGCCATGGCAGCGGCAGACGGCGATGCCGCGCCCGCCCGCTGCGTCGGCGCCAGGGAGCCGGTCAGATGACGCAGCTCGTCCAGCAGGCGGGCGGCCGGCGCCGGCAGGATGCCCTGGCGGCGGCGGAAGGCGGTCAGGGTGCGCGGCGCATCCAGGCCGGCCACCTCCAGTGCGGCGATGACGCCGGCCTGGCGCTCGGTATCGAACATCGGCCCGGACATCCAGCCGATGAAGCCACAGCGCGCCACCAGGCTCTTGAGGACCGTGACCGACCGCGACTCGACGGCGATCTCCGGCATCGGCAGGCCATGCCGGGCGAAGGTTTCCTGGACGTGCAGATAGGGGCCGGTGCCTTTGGGCGTGAGCGCCCAGCGTTGTCCCAGGGTCTGCTCCAGCGCAATGCGCCCTTGCTGACGCAAGGGGTGATCGGGCGCGGCGACCACGTAGCTCAGGTCGGTCCAGCAGCAATCGGCAATGGCCGCGACCCCCTCGGTCTGCCCTCCCGAGGTGCTCAGGGCCAGGTCGATCTCGTGCGTGAGCAAGCCCTCGACCAGCCGGTCCCATACGCCTTCGATGATCTCCACCCGCAGGTTGGGCCACTTGTCCAGCACACCGCGCACCGCCAGCGGCAAGACCAGGCTGGCGATGCTGCCCACCGCCCCGACCTTGATGACGCCCTTGGCCAGGCCGCGGATGGCATCGAGCTCCTCGCGCGCCTGCTGGGCCTCGCGCTGCAGCGACATGGCATGGGGCAGCAGCGCCTGGCCCAGCACGGTCAGGTGCATGCCCTTGGTGTGGCGTTCGAACAAGGTCCCGCCCACCGATTCTTCCAGCCGCTTGATGGCGCGGCTCAGGGCCGGCTGGGTCAGGTTGAGCAGCGCCGCCGCGCGCCCCAGGCTGCCGGCCGAGACAATGGCATTGAACATTTCCAGCTGTTGCAGGTTGAAGCTCACGCGGGGCCTCCTGGGAGGATGAAAGGACGGGTTCAACACATTACCAGATGTAATGACTTTGATCACATCCGGCAATTTTCAACCTGGAGCCAGCGTTTCATACTGCCCTCCATCATCCACCCGGCCCGCACTGGTGCAGGTCTCTTCACAGGATCAGCGATGCAGCAGAAGTTTTCCCACCCGATCACCGTCCGTCATGCGGTGCTGGATCTCATGCGCCGTCTCGGCATGACCTCTGTCTTTGCCAATCCCGGTTCCACCGAGTTGCCGATGTTCCGTGACTTTCCGGAGGATTTCCGCTACGTGCTGGGCTTGCAGGAAGCCGTCGTGGTCGGCATGGCCGACGGCTTCGCCCAGGCCAGCGGCAACGCCGCCCTGGTCAACCTGCACTCGGCCGCCGGGGTCGGCAATGCCATGGGCAACATCTTCACCGCCTTTCGCAATCGCACGCCGCTCATCATCACGGCCGGCCAGCAAGCGCGCTCCATTCTCCCCTTCGACCCCTTCCTGGGCGCCACGCAGGCCACCGAGCTGGCCAAGCCCTACCTCAAGTGGAGCATCGAACCGGCACGCGCAGCCGATGTGCCCTTGGCGCTGGCGCGGGCCTATCACATGGCCATGCAGGAACCACGCGGGCCGGTGTTCGTCTCCATCCCTGTGGATGACTGGGACCAGCCGGCCGAGCTGGTGCCGCCCACCCAGGTGACCAGCCGCTGCCGTCCGGAACCTGCCGCCATCGCCACGCTGGCGGCGGCGCTGGAACAGAGTCAGCGCCCAGCCATCGTGGTAGGTGCGGAGCTGGACCGGGCCGGCGCCTGGGACGCCGCGATCGCGCTGGCCGAAACGCTGCGGGCGCGGGTGTTCGTGGCGCCGATGTCCTCGCGCTGCAGTTTCCCGGAAGACCATCCGCTGTTCGCCGGCTTCCTGCCGGCCATGCGCGAGAAGATCGTGCAGGCCCTGCAAGGCCACGACCTGCTCTTCGCGCTGGGAGCCCCGGCCTTCACCTATCACGTCGAAGGCAGTGGCCCGCACGTGCCGCCAGGCGCGGCCCTGTTCCAGCTGATCGACGATCCGGTCACGGCCTCCTGGACACCGACCGGCCAGGCCATCGTCGGCAACATCCAGCTCGGCCTGGACGACCTGCTGGCGCAGATCAGGCGGCAACCGCCCACGCAACGTGCGCAACCGCCGGCGCGGCCTGCGTGTGCGCGGGTGGAGGCAAGCGCTCCGCTATCCATGGCCTATGCCCTGCAAACCCTGGCCGACGTGCGCGAGGCCGGCGACATCGTCGTCGAGGAAGCGCCCGGCTCGCGTCCCGTGATGCAGGCCCATCTGCCCTTCACTCGCCCCGGCAGCTTCTACACCATGGCCAGCGGCGGCCTCGGATATGGCATGCCGGCTGCCGTTGGCGTCGCGCTGGCGCGTCCGCACAGCCGGGTCATCGGGCTCATCGGCGATGGTTCGGCGATGTATTCCCCGCAGGCCATCTACAGCGCCGTCCAGCTGGGACTGCCGGTCACCTTCGTCATCCTCAACAATGGACGCTACGCCGCCTTGCAGGATTTCGCGCCGGTGTTCGGTTTCGGCCCCGAGGATCCGGTGCATGGAACGGACCTTCCCGGCCTGGATTTCGTGGCGCTGGCGCACAGCATGGGCTGTCACGGCGTGCGCGTGAGCCAGGCCGCCGCATTGGCGCCGGCGCTGCGCGAGGCCTTGTGTTCCAATGAAACGCGGCTGGTGGAAATCGTGGTGCGTTGAACCCCAGGTTCGCCATCCGGCCCGACATCGTCCCCCTGAATCCAGACAGACAAGAGAAACCCGAGGAGCAGACCCATGAATGAGATCGATATGCTGATCAACGGCGAACGCTGCGGCGCCACCGGCGCTGCGTATTTCGAGCGGCGCAATCCGCTGGACCATAGCGTGGCTGCGCGCGCGCCGGCGGCCACCGTGGCCGACGCCCGCGCAGCGGTCGCCGCCGCAGCCGCCGCCTTCCCGGCCTGGGCCGCGATGGGGCCGGGCCAGCGCCGCGCCCTGCTGACACGCGCCGCCGATGCGCTGCAGGCCCGCGCCGACGACTTCGTCCAGGCCATGGCGGCCGAGACCGGGGCGTCGCATCACTGGGCTGGCTTCAACGTCAAGCTGGCCGCCGACGGGCTGCGCGAAGCCGCCGCCATGACCACCCAGATCGCCGGTGAAGTGATTCCCTCGGACGTACCCGGCAACCTGGCCATGGCGGTGCGCCAGCCGGCCGGCGTGGTGCTGGGCATCGCGCCCTGGAACGCCCCTGTGATCCTGGGCGTGCGCGCCATCGCCCTGCCGCTGGCCTGTGGCAACACGGTGGTGTTCAAGGGTTCCGAGATCTGCCCGGCCACCCATGGCCTGATCATTGCCGCCCTCCAGGAGGCCGGCCTGCCGCCGGGCGTGGTCAACTTCGTGACCAATGCCCCGGAAGACGCCGCCGCCATCGTCGAAGCCATCATCGCTGAACCCGCCGTGCGGCGCGTCAACTTCACTGGTTCCACCCGCGTGGGCCGCATCATTGCTGCGCAATGCGCCCGCCACCTCAAGCCCGCCGTGCTGGAGCTGGGCGGCAAGGCGCCCTTTGTCGTGCTGCACGACGCCGACCTCGATGCCGCCGTGGAGGCCGCCGCCTTCGGCGCCTTCGCCAACTCGGGACAGATCTGCATGTCCACCGAGCGCATCATCGTCGATGACAGCGTGGCCGACGAGTTCGTGCGCAGGCTGGCCGCCAAGGCGGCCAGCCTGCCGCTGGGCGATCCGCGCCAGGGACCGGTGGTGCTGGGTTCGGTGGTGGACATGGCCACCGTCGAGCGCTGCAATGCGTTGATCGACGACGCTCTGGCCAAGGGCGCCACCCTGGTCTGCGGCGGCAAGGCCAGCGACACGCTGATGCCGGCCACGCTGCTGGATCACGTCAGCGCCAACATGCTGATCTACCGCGAGGAATCCTTCGGCCCGGTCAAGCCCATCGTGCGCGTGGCAGGCGACGAAGCCGCCATCGCCTGCGCCAACGACAACGAATACGGCCTGTCCTCGGCCCTGTTCAGCCGTGACGTGGCGCGCGCCCTGGCGCTGTCGCGCCGCATCGAATCGGGCATCTGCCACATCAATGGACCCACCGTCCACGACGAGGCCCAAATGCCGTTCGGCGGCGTCAAGTCCAGCGGCTTCGGCCATTTCGGCGGCAAGGCCGGCATTGCCGAATTCACCGAACTGCGCTGGGTGACGGTGCAGACCACGCCGCGCCACTATCCGTTCTGAGTCCTGCCCTGCCCCGGCCAGGCCAGTGTCACGCTGCGCCAGCCGGGCCTGCTGTTCCACCACCACAACAATCACCAACGCCGGCCGCCCACGATCGGACCGGCGTGATACCACCGAGGAGACCTCCATGCGCAATACGCCCTGGCCATTGCCGCCCCAGCTCGCACCCGCCCTGCTCTTGCACAAGCACATCGCCGCCGCCCTGCGCGCCGCCGAGGAGCGCACATGAGCAACCTGGGCGCACATGGCAAGCAGACCGTCGACATCGGGCGCATGCTCGATGACGGCGTCTTCTCCGGATTCCAGAAACTGGTGGTGTGCCTGGCGGCGCTGTCCATCGTCATGGATGGCTTTGATGGACAGCTGATCGGCTTCGCCATCCCCAGCCTGATCAAGGAATGGGGCATCACCCGCAGCGCCTTCGCCCCCGCCGTGGCCGCCGGCCTGGTCGGCATGGGCATCGGCAGCGCCTTTGCGGGCCTCTTTGCCGACCGCTTCGGGCGCCGCATGGCCATCATCGGCAGTGTCTTCGTCTTCGGCGTGGCCACCAGCCTGATCGCGTTTTCTCCGGACGTGACCACCATCGCCATCCTGCGCTTCTGCGCCGGCCTGGGCATTGGCGGCGCACTGCCCAGCTCGACCACAATGACCGCCGAATTCAGCCCGGCGCGACGCCGCACCCTGGCCGTTACCGCCACCATTGTCTGCGTACCGCTGGGTGGCATGCTGGCCGGGCTGTTCGCCAATGCGGTGCTGCCGCACTATGGCTGGCGCGGCCTGTTCCTGATCGGCGGCCTGCTGCCGGTGGCGTTTTCGGTGCTGCTGTGGTTTGTCATTCCGGAGTCGCCGCGTTACCTGGCGCGCCATCCGCACCGCTGGGATGAATTGCGCCGCCTCCTGCAACGCATGTCGCGACCGGTCAGCGCCGACACCGGCTTTGCCGACGCCCGCGAGCAAGCCGTCGAGACCCGCGCAGGATTCGGCGCGCTCTTCGCCAGTGGCCAGGCACGCGACACCATGGCGCTGTGGGTGGCCTTCTTCATGAACCTGCTGGCGGTCTATAGCGCCTTCAGCTGGCTGCCCACGATGCTGGCGGGCGAAGGGCTAAGCCCCTCGGTAGCCGGCGCCGGGCTGACGGCCTACAACTTCGGCGGCGTCTTTGGCGCGCTGCTGTGCGCCTTGTTCATCACCCGCTTCGGTTCGCGCCTGCCCATGCTGCTGTGCTGCCTGGCGGCCACGGCCAGCGCGCTGTTCCTGCGCAGCCTCGATGTGGCCAGCCAGACCACGCTGCTGGTGGTGGGCATCGGCCTGCACGGCCTGTTCGTCAACGCCGTACAGAGCACCATGTATGCACTGTGCGCCTACATCTATCCCACCCAGGTGCGCGCCACCGGCACCGCCGCAGCACTGGCCTTTGGCCGGCTGGGCGCGATCCTGAGCGCCTTTGCCGGCGCGCTGGTGATCACCCAGGGCGGCGCAGCGGGCTACCTGGCCATGCTGGCCGGGGCCATGCTGATGGTGTTCGTGGCGCTGCTGGTGGTGCGCAAACATATCCCCCGCGTGAATGCGGGGGCGGCTGAAACATTGAAGAAGGAATCACACGCATGAAGATAGCCATCGTCGGCGCAGGCGCCATGGGGGGATTGTTCGCAGCGCGCCTGGCGCTGGCCGGACAGGACGTGAGTTTGATCGAGGTGGCCCCGGCCAGCATCGAGGCGATCAGCAGCCATGGCCTGTCGCTCACCGATGAAGACGGCGCCCACACGGTCAGGGTGCCAGTGGGCCGGGCCGACAGCTTCCGCGATACCTTCGATTTGATCATCCTCTTCACCAAGGGCTTCCATACCCAGGCCGCCATCGCCAGCGTGGCCCACCTGGCAGGTCCCCATACCTGGGCGCTGTCGGTGCAGAACGGGCTGGGCAATGCCGACCTGATTGCCGAGGTGATCCCGCGTGAACGCATCATCGTGGGCATGACCAATCTGCCGGCCGACCTCAGGGCGCCGGGCGTGGTCCACAGTCATGGAGAAGGACAGGTCAGGATCTGGACGCTGTCGGGGCAGCCCAGCGCGCAATTGACCCAGGTCGCGGCTGATTTCAATGCAGCCGGCCTGCCCTGCAGCGCCGATCCACTGGTGCAGCAGGCCATCTGGGAAAAGCTGGCCTTCAATGCCGCGCTGAACGCGATCTGCGCCGTCACCGGCCTGACCGTGGGCGCCGCCGGGGCCAGCGCCCCAGGCCGGGAGCTGGCCCTGCGCATTGCCGCCGAGACCGTGGCAGTGGCGCAGGCAGCGGGCATTGACGCGCGCCTGGTGCAGGTCGAAGACGCCATCGAACACGCCTTCCGCACCCACCTGCATCACAAACCCTCGATGCTACAAGACATCGAGGCCGGACGCAGGACCGAGATCGACTTCATCAACGGCGCCGTGGTCCGCGAGGCAGAGCGCCTGGGCCTGGCCGTCCCCACCACGCAGACCCTGCATCAGCTGGTGAAGTTGATGGAAGGGGCGGCGCAAGCGCAACAGCGCCCGGCCGCTCAGACCAGCGAATCGTCGTAGCCGCCGCTATCGTCCAGGTCGACATTGCCCAGGTCGGCCAGGTCGTTGCTGGAACCGAAGTCGTTGCCATCGCTGCTGGCCTGGTCGGAGGACCGGTCGGCATCGCTGCCGTAGTAGTTGTTGACGGTGGTGTTCTCGATATTTTCCACCGGCGTGCTCAGTCCGTTCTGGTGCGCAAAGCCGGAGCCGCCATTGCCGTTGAACAGGTGCTCGATGCCCTGGTACAGGAAGGCGCCGCCCGCCACACCTGCCGCCGTAGCGGCCACCGTGCCGAGCATGCTGCCCATGCCGCCGCCAAAGAAGCCCGATGAGGACGAAGGCGCTGCTGCTGGCGCGGGTGCGGCCTGGTAGGCGGGCGCGGCAGGCGCGGCGTAGGCCGGTGCTGCCGGTGCGGCCGAACCATAGGCTTGCGGACGCGACGCCGTCGCCGCGCGCCCCCAGGCATTGCCATCGAGGAAGCCCGGCTCGCGCGCACCGCCGGCCTGCAGCGCCTGTACCTGGCTTTGCAACGCCGCCACCTGCGCCTTGGCGGCATTCAATGCCTGCTCCACCAGCAGCGCTCGCTGCACCAGCAGATAGGCCGCGTCGGGCTGGCGCGCCACCGCCGCGGCGATCATCGCATCGGCCTGGGGATCCTTGCTGATGCCCCGGACCTCGGTCAGTTGTTGAAGAAAATCCTGCAGTGCCTGGGTTTCTTGCGGACTCATGATGACGGACTCCCTACTGAGATGAAAACGAGGAATGTAGACACAACGACATCTGGGGTGGTAGTGGATGACAGGTATCGTCGTCAATATCATTATGCGCGCCTTGATATCGAAGATTTGTGTCAACAATCGACGAGATGGAAACAGCTTGTAACAGCCAGCAGAAACCAGAGCAAAGTCAAGGCAAGTGCTAGCAAAAAACCCGAAGCGCCAAATTTTAGGTAATATCCCCCTCCCCGTCGCCGTTCCCGCCGCCACAAGCCCCGGAACGAGCGGGAGCAGGCGCAGGAAGCCGTTAGCGGTTTCCTCCCCACGATCCGGATGGCCGGAAGTCAAAGCATCTTCCCGGCCGATCCGCCGCATTCACACCAGGAAACCAGAACGGTGAAGGCGGGCCTTGCCCGGAGTACGGGCGCCCTCCTATCACCACACCCGTTTTTACTCCTCATCAAGACCATGACCCAACAAATCTCTGCAGCCGAGCAACTCTTGCGTGACGCCGCACGCGAATACCATCGCACGCCGTCGCGCGGCAAGATCGAAGTCCGTCCCACCAAGCCGCTGTCGAACCAGCGCGACCTGTCGCTGGCCTATTCGCCGGGCGTGGCCTATCCCTGCCTGGACATCGAAGCCGACCCGCTGAAGGCCTTCGACTACACCTCGCGCGGCAACCTGGTGGCCGTCATCAGTAACGGTACCGCCGTGCTGGGCCTGGGCAACATCGGTCCGCTGGCTTCCAAGCCGGTGATGGAAGGCAAAGGCTGCCTGTTCAAGAAATTTGCCGGCGTGGACGTATTCGACATCGAACTGGCCGAGAACGACCCCGACAAGCTGGTCGAGATCATCGCCTCGCTGGAGCCGACCCTGGGCGGCATCAACCTGGAAGACATCAAGGCCCCGGAATGCTTCTACATCGAGCAGAAGCTGTCGGCGCGCATGAACATCCCGGTCTTCCACGATGACCAGCACGGCACCGCCATCATCTCCTCGGCAGCGCTGTTGAACGGCCTGGAACTGGTCGGCAAGGACATCGGCAAGGTCAAGATCGCCGTCTCCGGCGCCGGTGCGGCAGCGATTGCCTGCGTGGAAGTGATGATCGGCCTGGGTGTGAAGCGCGAGAACGTCTACATGGTCGACAGCAAGGGTGTCATCTATGAAGGCCGCCCCGGTGGCCTGGACGCTTCCAAGCAGCGCTACGCCATCAAGACCGAGGCGCGCACCCTGGCCGACGTGGTCAATGGCGCTGACGTCTTCCTGGGCTGCTCCGCGCCGGGCGTGCTGAGCGCCGAGATGGTCAAGACCATGGCCGACAAGCCCATCATCCTGGCCCTGGCCAACCCGGAACCGGAAATCCGCCCCGAGCTGGCCAAGTCGGTGCGCCCGGACTGCATCATCGCCACCGGCCGTTCGGACTACCCGAACCAGGTCAACAACGTCCTGTGCTTCCCCTACATCTTCCGTGGCGCGCTGGACTGCGGCGCCACCAAGATCACCGAAGCCATGAAGCTGGCCTGCGTGCGCGAGATCGCCGACCTGGCCAAGGCCGAGACCAGCGCCGAAGTCAGCGCCGCCTATCCCGGCAAGGAACTGGTGTTCGGCGCCGACTACCTGATCCCGACCCCGTTCGATTCGCGCCTGATCCTCAAGATCGCCCCGGCCGTGGCCAAGGCCGCCGCCGAGTCCGGCGTGGCCACCCGTCCCATCAAGGACTACGACGCCTACCGCGCCGAGCTGACCCGCTTCATCTACCAGACCGGCATGTTCATGCAGCCCGTCTTCAACACCGCCAAGGTCGCGCCGCAACGCGTGGTCTACGCCGACGGCCAGGACGAGCGCGTGCTGCGCGCCGTGCAGTTCGTGGCTGACGAAGGCCTGGCCGCGCCTATCCTGGTGGGCGCCCCTGCGGCCATCGAAGCCGGCATCAAGAAGGCCGGCCTGCGCATCAAGATCGGTCAGAACGTGCAAGTGATCGACCCGGCCAGCGACGCCCGCGTGGCGCAGTACGCCGCCCAGTACAAGGATGGCAGCGAAGCCGACGTGCGCGCCAGCGGCAGCCTCTTGGCCGCGCTGATGGTCAAGGCCGGTGACGCCGACGCCATGCTGTGCGGCCTGGATGGCAACTACGACGGCCATCTGGCGCATGTGGAAAAGGTGATCGGCCTGAAGCAAGGCGCGCAGGAATTCGCGGCCCTGAACGCCGTGCTGCTGCCGGACCAGACCCTCTTCATCACCGACACCTACGTCAACGACACTCCGGACGCCGAGCAACTGGCCCGCATCGCCCAGGCCGCCGCCGAAGAAGTGGCGCGTTTCGGCGTGCCGCCGAAGGTGGCTTTCCTGTCGCACTCCAACCGTGGCAGCTCCTCGCGTCCGTCGGCCCGCAAGATGGCCGCCGCCCATGAGGCCTTCAAGAAGCTGGCCCCGGAGGTCGAATCCGCCGGCGAACTGCATGGCGACGCCGCCCTGTCGGAAAAGATCCGCAACAACGCCGGCCTGGCCGACAGCGGCCTGACGGGTGCGGCCAACGTGCTGGTCTGCCCCAACCTGGATGCCGCCAACATCCTCTTCAACGTGTTGAAGACCAGCAGCGGCCAAGGCACCACCATCGGCCCCATCCTGCTGGGCGCGGCCGCTCCGGTGCATGTGCTGACGCCCTCGAGCACGGTGCGTCGCGTCATCAACATGACCGCCCTGGCGGCGGCCAAGGCGCAGGACGGCAAGTCCAAGGCCTGAGCTCGCTCTGAGCTGATCTGCAGCCACCGTCGCGGTAGCTGCATGAACAACGCCCCGCTGTCGTGAGACGCGGGGCGTTTTTCGTGGGCCAGTAGAAGGATGGGGCCTGGCTAATCCTTCACATAATGCGGAAAGCGCTGGCGGATCTCCTCCAGCTGCGCCAGCGTCCCCGACAGATGCTCGCGCAGCGCGGCCTGGGCGGCGGCCGGGTCGCCGGCCGCGATGGCGTCCACGATGGCGGCGTGGTCGCGCAACACCCGTGCGGTCTTGCCGGGGATGGGCACATGCAGGTTGCGCAGGCGGTCGAGGTGGCCGCTTTGCCGCCGCACCATGGACCATAGCTCCGGTACCTGCGCCGCTTCGTACATCTGGCGGTGGAAGGCCTGGTCGGCCAGCACGAACTCGGCGTAGTTTTCCCGCCCGGCCAGCACCCGCTGGACCTCGATACTGTCGCGCAGGCGGTTCACCAGCGCGGCGTCGGCCTGCGCCGCCAGCGTGTGGACGACCTCCAGCTCGATGGAACGGCGCAGGAAATGCGCCTGCCGCGCCAGCGTCACATTAACCGCGCTGACCACCGTCGCATGCTGGGGAAAGATGTCCACCAGCCCTTCCTCGCCCAGCTTGATGAGCGCATCCCGGATCGGCGTCTGGCTCAGGCCGTATTGCGCGGCCAGCTCGGCGCGCTGCAGGACCGTGGCCGGGGCCAGGCGCATGCCGATGATCAGCTCGCGCAGATGCTCGAAGACCTGCGGCGCGGCATGGCGCGAACGGTCCAGCGGCGGCGGGGTGATGACGATGGGGGCGATGCTGGTGCTGGTGCTGGTCATGCTGATGTCCTTGCGTCCTTCCTGGAAAGCCGGGAGAACGCCCGCCAACCACGAGCACGTCCCTCCCGACCCGCGATGATAAACCGCCCTCTCACGATTGACGCACTAATATATTAGTGTTTTAATGCTTCACATCGCGCAGTTGTACGATGACATCTCGCCCTCAGAGGCCATGCCAGCTGCGGCCTGTCCATCGAGGAGACCTGCGTGGAAACACCCCAGCAAGCAGCCAGCGCCACCGGCGCGGCCGCGCCCACCGTCCTGCAACAGGCGGTGGCCAAGATCAAGCAGTGTGTCTTGCCGCTGTTCGTGATCATGTTCATCGTCAACTACATCGACCGCGTCAACATCGGCTTCGTGCGCAGCCACCTGGCCACCGACGTGGGCATCGGCACGGCCGCCTATGGCCTGGGTGCGGGGCTGTTCTTCGTCGGTTACGCCCTCTTCGAGGTGCCCTCCAACCTGCTGCTGCAACGCTTCGGCGCCAAGGCCTGGCTCACCCGCATCATGGCGACCTGGGGCCTGGCGGCCACGGCCATGGCCTTCGTCAACAGCGAGACCACCTTCTATGTGCTGCGCTTCCTGCTGGGAGCGGCCGAGGCCGGTTTCTTCCCCGGCGTGATCTACTACTTCACGCAATGGCTGCCGGCCAGCGAACGCGGGCGCGCCATGGCGATCTTCCTGTCCGGCTCGGCGCTGGCGTCCATCCTCAGCGGGCCGATCTCAGGGGGGCTGTTGCAGATCGACGGCGGCGGGCTGCATGGCTGGCAATGGATGTTCATCATCGAAGGCATGGCCTCGGTGCTGCTGTGCGGCTTCGTCTGGTTCTGGCTGGATTCGATGCCCGCTGACGCCAAGTGGCTCACCGCGCAGGAACGCGCCGCCATCACCAGCGCCATCGTGGACGAGCAGGCCGAGCGCATGAAGCACCAGCCCGCGCAGGTCTCGCCGCTGCAACTGCTGCGCGACCCGCAGATCCTGATCTTCTGTTTCATCTACTTCTCCATTTCCCTGACCATCTATGGCGCCACCTTCTGGCTGCCCAGCATCATCCGCAAGATGGGCAGCTTCAGCGATCTCCAGGTGGGGCTGTTCAATTCCATTCCCTGGCTGATCTCGATTGTGGCCATGTACGCCTTCGCCGCCCTGGCGGCCCGCTTCAAGCACCAGCAGGCCTGGGCCGCCACGGCGCTGGTGATCGCGGCCCTCGGCATGTTCGCCTCCACCTTCGGCAATTCGGTCTATGCCTTTGTCTCGATCTGCTTTGCGGCGGTCGGCTTCAAGGCGGCTTCCTCGCTGTTCTGGCCGCTGCCCCAAGGCTATCTGGATGCACGCATCGCCGCCGGCGTCATCGCCCTGATCAATTCCATCGGCAACCTCGGCGGCTTTGTCGCGCCGACGGCCTTCGGCTTCCTGGAACAGCGCACCGGCTCCATCCAGGGCGGGCTGATGGGATTGGCCATCACCTCGCTGGTGGCCGCCGGGGTCGTGTTCCTGGCCCGTTCGGGACCGGGCGCCGCGCGCCGTCCCCGCTGAACCCGGCCCCGCGCTTCGGCCACATCTTCAAGAGAGTCCACCATGAAAATCACCCGCGTCACCGTCACCCCCATCGCCTTCAAGGATGGCCCCCTGCTCAACGCCAGCGGCATCCATGAACCCTATGCGCTGCGCTCCATCATCGAGCTCGAAACCGATAACGGCTACATCGGCCTGGGCGAAAGCTATGGCGATGCGCCGGCGCTGAAGATCCTCGATCTGGTGAAGGAACGACTGGTCGGCCTGGACCCGTTCAACCTCAACGGCCTGCGCGCCATCGTGCGCGGCGTAGTGGCCGCCATGGCGCCGGCCAGCAACGCCGGTGCGGAACTGGCCCCGGGCTCGCATGCCAGCAAGGCCGTCTCCAATGCCTATTCGGCCTTCGAGGTGGCCTGCCTGGACGCCCAGGCGCGCTACCTCAACGTGCCGCTGGTGGATCTGCTGGGCGGGGCGGTGCGCAAGGAGATTCCCTTCAGCGCCTATCTCTTCTTCAAGTACGCCCAGCACATCGACAGTCCCTATGCACCCGATGCCTGGGGCGAGGCGCTGAGCGAAGAGCAGATCGTGGCGCAGGCGCGCAAGATGATCGAGGAAAACGGTTTCCAGAGCATCAAGCTCAAGGCCGGCGCGCTCGCGCCCGAACACGAGGTGGCCTGCATCAAGGCGCTCAAGAAAGCCTTCCCCGACGCCCCGCTGCGCATCGACCCTAACGGCAACTGGTCGCTGGAGACTGCCATCCGCATGGCCGAGCTGCTGGGCGATGATCTGCAATATTACGAAGACCCGACTCCGGGCCTGGAAGGCATGGCCGAACTGCATCGCCGCACCGGCTTGCCGCTGGCCACCAACATGGTGGTCACCGATTTCGATGAACTGCGCCGCAGCGTGGCCTTGAACAGTGTCCAGATCGTGCTGGCCGACCACCACTACTGGGGCGGCCTGCGCGATACCCAGCAACTGGCGAAGATGTGCGATGTGTTCGGCCTGGGCGTGTCCATGCATTCCAACTCACACCTGGGCATCAGCCTGATGGCGATGTCGCATATGGCCGCAGCGGTGGAGAACCTGTCCTATGCCTGCGATACCCACTATCCCTGGCAAGAGCCGGACGAGGAAGTCATCCAGGGCGGCAAGCTGCCCATCCGCAATGGCTGCGTGCAGATCACCGACGCCCCCGGCCTGGGCGTGGAAGTGGACCAGGACCAGTTGCGCAAACTGCATCAGCTCTACCTCGAGTGCGGCATCCGCCAGCGTGATGACGTGGGCCAGATGCGCAAGTACCAACCGGACTGGAAGACCGTCAAACCGCGCTTCTGACCTCACCCCGCAGGCCGCCGGTGCAGGCCGTGCGGCGCTGCATTGATATCAAATCCCGCATTGCCTGGTCGATTAATTTCATTGGATGGAATGCTTGCCGCTGGTTAATATCAAGCCCGATCCAGCCATGCGACCATCGACAAGCAAGCGCCAGGGGCAGTGGGAGGCCCGCCGCAAATCACACAGAGACAGGATGGGCAGGCAGGCCGACGCTTCGTGACGGCATGACAGCATGACATCACCGGCACTCTGATTGCGCCATCGCGCCCCGCCGCCACCCCGGCCGGATGCTCCCTGTACACGCCCGGACGCCAACCGGGCGGCCCCGCTTCGATGACGTCGGCTGGACCGATACCGACAACGATAAATCGAATGCGAGGATGACATGATCTGGTTCTACAACCTCAACATCGCCAAGAAACTGGCCTTGTCCTTTGCCGTGGTGATCGCGCTGACCCTGTTGCAGGGCCTGTTCGCCATCAAGGAACTCAAGCAGGTCAACAAGGCCTCCGGCGAGATTGTCAGCAAGTGGATGCCGACCATGGACGCAGCCCGCGAGCTGCAAGGCTCGCTGCCGCCGCTGCGCCTGAACGAACTGGAACTGGTCACCGCCGTCACGCCCCAGGAGCGCGCCGCCGCCAACAAGGCGATCAAGGACCGGCTCGATGCCCTGACCCGGCAGCGCGCCATCTTCGAACAGCGCATGTCGGAGCCGCAGGAAAAGGAACAGTACGCGCAATTCCTCAAGAACCTGACGGCCTACGCCAAGGTCGACGAGCAACTGGCCGAGATGGCGGCCAACCAGCAATACGATGAGACCCGCGCCCTCTTCAACGGCGAATCGGCCAAGCTCTATCGCAGCATGGTCGGCAACCTCGATGCGATCGTCAAGATCAACACCAGCGGCAGCGCCCAGGCCGATGAAGAGGCCTCGACCGTGTTTCGCGGGGCGCAGCGCTGGATCGTCGGCCTGCTGGCGGCCACGGTGCTGATTGCTTCGCTGCTGGCCTTCCTGGTGGCCACCAATGTCTCGCGTCCGCTCAAGGAGGCCGTGCAGATCGCCCAGCGCGTGGCGCGCGGCGACCTGACGCTGCGCATCCGCCCAGCCGGGCGCGACGAAACCGGCGCCCTCATGGAAGCCCTGCGCGCCATGAACGAAAGCCTGCGCGACATCGTCAGCGAAGTGCGCCAGGGCACCGAGACCATCAGCACCGCCTCGCACGAGATCGCGCGCGGCAACCTGGACCTGTCCAACCGCACGGAACAACAGGCCGGTTCGCTCGAAGAAACCGCCTCGGCCATGGAAGAACTGACCTCCACCGTGACCCAGAACGCCGACAACGCCCGCCAGGCCAACCAGCTGGCCGCCACCGCCTCGGAGATTGCCAGCCAGGGCGGCGAGGTCGTGGGCCAGGTGGTGCAGACCATGGAAGGCATCACCGAGAGTTCGCGCCGCATCGCCGACATCATCAGCGTGATCGACGGCATCGCCTTCCAGACCAATATCCTGGCCCTGAACGCCGCCGTGGAAGCGGCCCGCGCGGGTGAGCAGGGACGCGGCTTTGCCGTGGTGGCGTCCGAAGTGCGCTCGCTGGCCCAGCGCTCGGCCGGCGCAGCCAAGGAAATCAAGGAACTCATCGACGATTCGGTGCAGAAGGTCAGCGCCGGTAGCGCCCTGGTGGAGCGCGCCGGCAGCACCATGACCGAAGTGGTGGCCAGCGTGCGGCGCGTCACCGATGTAGTCGCCGAAATCAGCGCCGCCACCCAGGAACAGAGCGGCGGCATCAACGAAGTCAACCTGGCCATCACCCAGATGGACGAGACCACCCAGCAGAACGCCGCCCTGGTGGAACAGGCCGCCGCAGCAGCGGATTCGCTCAAGGGCCAGGCCAGCAACCTGGCGGCGGTGGTAGGCAAGTTCAAGCTGGATTGAACTTGCCCAAGCATTCGCAGTGTTAAACCACGCTTAATGCTGGATTCATCCAGCATTAAGCACCTCTTGACGCCGATCTCCTATAGTCATTGCTCCCTACCGCGCAATCTTCAGGAGTCCACCATGAACCTGGCGTCACTGCCCACCCCCGCCGCCCTGATCGACGTCGCCCGCATGGAACGCAACATCGCCCGCATGCAGCAGCGCATGGATGTGCTGGGCGTGCGTTTTCGTCCGCACGTCAAGACCACCAAATGCAATGAGGTGGTGCAGGCACAATTGCAGGCCGGCGCCAGCGGCATCACGGTCTCCACCCTGAAGGAAGCCGAACAGTTCTTTGCCGCCGGCATCACCGACATCGTCTACGCCGTCGGCATGGCCCCCACCAAACTGGCCCAGGCGCTGGCGCTGCGCCGCCAGGGCTGCGAGCTCAAGATCGTGGCCGACAGCGTGGTCTGCGCCCAAGCCATCGTGGCCTTCGGCCAGGCGCAAGAGGAATGCTTCGAGGTCTGGATTGAAATCGATGTGGATGGCCACCGCTCCGGCATCGCCCCCGAAGACGCCACCCTGCTGGCCGTCGGCAACGTACTCCACGCGGGCGGCATGCGCATCGGCGGCGTGATCGCCCATGCTGGCTCCAGCTATGACTACGACAACGACGCCGCCCTCATCGCCGTGGCCGAACAGGAACGCGCCGGTTGCGTGCGCGCCGCCGAACGCCTGCGCGAATCCGGTCTGCCCTGCGACGTGGTCAGCATCGGCTCCACCCCGACCGCCCTGCGCGCCGAACACCTGCAGGGCGTGACCGAAGTGCGCGCCGGTGTCTATGCCATGTTCGACCTGGTGATGCACAACGTGGGCGTCAATACCATGGACGAGATCGCCCTGAGCGTGCTGACCACCGTGATCGGCCATCAGCCCGAGAAAGGCTGGGCCATTGTCGATGCAGGCTGGATGGCCATGAGCCGCGACCGTGGCACGCAGGGACGCAAGCACGACTTCGGCTATGGCCAGGTCTGCACGGAAGACGGCAAGGTGCTGGAGGGCTACCTCATGAGCGGCGCCAACCAGGAACACGGCATCCTCTCGCGCCAGGGAACGCCCGACGCGCAGATCGCAGAGCACCTGCCCATCGGCACGCGCCTGCGCATCCTGCCCAATCACGCCTGTGCCACCGGTGCGCAGTACCAAGAATATCAGGCCATCGGCGCGGACGGCAGCGTGGCAATCTGGCCGCGTTTCAACGGCTGGTAAGCGTCCCGCCCTTGAGCCCGCTGCCAAACCAGGACTGCGCCAGCGCCACCCAGTAACGTACGCCTTCTTCGATGATGTCGTCGTTGAAGTCGTAGTGCGGGTGGTGCAGCGAGTGCGAGGCGCGGTCCTGCGGCGCATTGCCGATCAGGACATAGGTGCCGGGCCGCTCCTCCAGCATGAAACCGAAATCCTCGGAGGTCATGTTGGCCGGGATGCCGGTGCGGATGCGTTCATCGCCGAAGGTCTGGCGAATCACGCGTTCGCAGAAGTCGGTCTCGGCCGGCGTGTTGATGGTGGCCGGATAGTACTGGAAGAATTCCACTTCGACCTTGGCCCCATAGGCTTCGGCCAGCGCATGGCACATGCGGCGGATGTCCTCCTGCAGCTGTTGCTGCAAGGTGGACGACAGCGTGCGGATGGTGCCGCGCAATTCGGCGCGGTCCGGAATGACGTTGTCGGTATCGCCCGCATGGAACATGCAAACCGAAATGACCGCCGGATCGACCGGGTCCTTGTGGCGCGCGGCAATGGTCTGGCACTGCAGGACCATGGAACAGGCCAGCGGGATCGGGTCCAGCCCCAGGTGCGGCTGGGCCGCGTGGGCGCCCTTGCCGGTGATGCTGATCTTCAGGCGCGAACCCGCCGCCATGATGGGGCCGGTGCGCAAGCCGAACTGCCCGGCCGGCAAGCCCGGCCAGTTGTGCATGCCGAACACGGCTTCGGTGGGAAACTGTTCGAAGAGCCCCTCGTCGATCATCTTGCGCGCCCCCGCCCCACCCTCTTCACCCGGCTGGAACACGAAATGGACGCTGCCCGGCAGCATCGGCCCCTGCTTGAGCAGGCGCGCCGCGCCCAGCAGCATGACGGTGTGGCCGTCATGACCGCAGGCGTGCATGACGCCGTGCGTGCAGGAGGCATGGGCGAAATCGTTGGCCTCGACGATGGGCAAGGCATCCAGGTCGGCGCGCAGCACGATGCCGCGTTGCGGGTCGGCGCCCGCCAGGCTGGCCACCACGCCGGTGCCGCCCAGACCGCGTGTGACGGTGTAGCCCAGGGATTGCAGTTCCCGCACCACCACGTCGGCCGTCCGATGTTCTTCGAAGCGCAACTCGGGATGCGCATGCAGGTCGCGGCGCAGGCCGGCCCAGTGGGCGCGGTGCTGGTGCAGGGTATCGTTCGGATGTCCAGTGTGTTCCATGATGCGGATGATGATGATTTGCCAGCGCTGTGCGCAGTCAGGCGTAATAGCCCAGGATAGCTTTGACTTCCAGGTATTCTTCCATCCCTTCCACGCCATACTCGCGTCCGTTGCCGGATTGCTTGTAGCCGCCGAAGGGGGCTTGCGGGTCCCAGGCCGGATAGTTCAGGTGGACCTGGCCGGACTGGATGCGCGCCGCTACCGCTCGCACCTGGTCCTTGTCGCTGCCCTGCACGTGCGCGCCCAGGCCATAGACGGTGTCGTTGGCGATGGCAATGGCTTCTTCCACCGTGTCATAGGGCAGGATGGCCAGCACCGGTCCGAAGATCTCTTCCTGGGCGATCACCATGTCGGTGTGCACCTCGGAGAAGATCGTGGGCCGCGCATAGTAGCCCTGCGCCAGGCCGTCCGGACGTCCGGGACCGCCGGCCAGCAGGCGCGCGCCGTCCTGCATCCCCGCCTCGATCATCTGCTGCACCCGCAGGAATTGCGCACGATTGGCCAGCGGGCCGTGGGTGGTGGCCGCATCGTTCGGGTCCCCCACCTTCATCTGCGCCAGCGCCGCCAGCGCCAGTTCATGCACGCGATCCAGCGCCGCACGCGGCACGATCAGGCGCGTGGGCGCGCTGCAGGACTGGCCCATGTTGCGCAAGGCTGCCGCCACCCCGGGCGGGATGGCGCGTTCGAGATCGGCATCGGGCAGCACCAGGTTGGGCGACTTGCCGCCCAGCTCCTGCGCCACGCGCTTGACGGTGACGGCGGCCGCCTGTGCCACCAGCACGCCGGCGCGGGTGGAACCGGTGATGGAAATCATGTCCACCTGCGGGTGCGAGGACATGGCTGCCCCCACTTCAGCGCCACTGCCATTGACCAGATTGAAGACCCCGGCAGGAATGCCGGCCTCATGGACGATCTCGGCAAAGAGCAGCGCCGACAGCGGCGAGAGCTCGCTCGGCTTCAACACCACGGTGCAACCGGCCGCCAGCGCCGGGCCGACCTTGGCGGTGATCTGGTAGATGGGCCAGTTCCAGGGCGTGATGAGCGCGCACACGCCGATCGGTTCGCGCACGATGGCGGTGGTGCCGCGCGGACGGATGAAGGGGTAGTCGGCCAGATTGTCGCGCGCCACCCGCAGGTGTTCGGCGGCCAGTGGCACGTGGGCCGTGCGCGCGTAGCTGATGGGTGCGCCCATCTCCAGCGTCAGCGCCTGGGCGAACAGTTCGCTGCGCTCCACCAGCAGCGCATGCACACGGCCCAACAGCGCGGCGCGTTCCAGCGGCGAGGTCGCAGCCCAGGCCGGAAACGCCCGGCGCGCGGCCTGCACCGCCTGATCCACATCGGCGGCATTGCCCAGTGCAATCTCGCAGACACCTTCCTCCGTGGCGGGCGAGACCACGGCGGCGCGTCCGTCGCCTTGCGGACGCTGCCACCGGCCATCGATGTAGAAGTGATCCAGGCGGGCGTTGCGCATCAAATGCGTCAGAGGGGAACTGGTCATGTCGGGGTGTCCTTGAGTGTCCTGGTGTCGTAGGGTGTCTCGCGTGCCGCGAAGTGTCACAGCAGTGCCGTGGCCTCGACCTCGACCAGCAGGCCGAAGTGCAGCGCCGGCACCGGCACCACCGCGCGCGCCGGGCGGGCATTGCCAGCCCAGCGGGCATAGAGGTCGTTGAAGGCCGGCCAGTACGCCACATCGGCCAGGTACACGCGCACCTGCAAGAGCTTGTCGATCTCGCTGCCAGCGCCGGCCAGCGCAGCCTCGACATTGGCCAGCACTTGCCGGGCCTGCACGTCGAAAGCGGCATCGGTGAGCTTGCGTCCCTCCGCATCGATGGGCAGCTGGCCCGAGATGAAGACCATGCCGTTGCCGATGGCGACGTGACTGTAGTGGCCGCCCGGCGTGGCCAGGCCGGCGGGGTTGAGGGTCAGGGGCATTGCCGTGGCTTCAGGGTTGTGAGAGTCGGAATTCATGATGAGAGCACTGAGGAGCAAGGAAGGTCGGCCAGGATAGCTGACGCAATTCCGCAGATGAACTGTAGCCAAGATAGCGTCAGCGATGTTTAATGTTCGTTCAATCCACCATTAAGAGGTCTTTAATGCTGCAACTCGATGACATGCAACTGCTACGCGCACTGGGTTCGTCCGCCTCGCTGGCCGGCGCGGCCCGCCTGCTCGACCTGACGCCGCCGGCCGTGACGGTGCGCCTGCAGCGCATCGAAGAGCGCATCGGCGTGCGCCTGGCCAATCGTGCTGCGCGCGGTTTCGCGCTCACCGATGAGGGCCAGCGCCTGGTCCAGGAAGCCACCGACATCCTCGAACGCATCGAGGCCATCACCGCCAGCGTCTCGCGCGAATCGGACCGCGGCGAGCACGCCAGCCTGGCCAATGTCAGCGGTTCGCTGCGGGTGGTGGCGCCCTTCGGCTTCGGCCGCCGCTACGTCGCCCCGCTGCTGCGCGACCTGCACCGCAACCATCCGCGCCTGACGATCTCGCTGCTGCTGGCCGAGAGTCCACTGGCCGCCGCCAGCGGAGCTGACGCCATCATTTCCATCGGACGCGTCAGGGGTTCGTCCTGGGTCGGTCACTTCCTCGCGCCCAATGAGCGTTTCCTGTGCGCCAGTCCGGCACTGGCGCGGCGCATGAACCGCGCCCGCCACCCTTCCGACCTGGCCGACTATCCCTACCTGAGCCTGCGCGAGAATGACGACGACCTCAGCCGCCTGCGCTTCACACCCGTCGACAGCGCCGGCCGCCGCACTGGCAAGGCGCTGACCGTCAAGCTCAACGGCGCGCTCTCCTCCAACGACGGCACCATCACGCGCGACTGGGCGCTGGATGGCGAAGGCTTCGTGGCGCGCTCCGAATGGGATTGCGCCTACCTGCTGGCCGATGGCGGCCTCAAGCGCGTGCTGCCCGGCTGGCAGCTCGATCCCGCGCCCATCATGGCCCTGCTGCCTGGCCGCCAGGGCCTGACACTGCGCCAGCGCGTCTTCCTCGAGGCCGCCAAGCGGGCCTTCCAGCCTATCCCCTGGCGGCGTTGACCCGCTTCAGAAATCGGCCACCTTGCCCCAGGACGAATCGTTGAAGCGATTCGGGTGATAAGGCCGTGGATCGACGATGGGCGCAGCGCCGCTGGCCAGGTCGGCGATCAGGTGACCGGCCCCCGGCCCGATGCCGAAGCCGTGACCGGAGAAACCGGCGGCCAGGATCAGGCCCGGCGTCTGCGGCAGCTCACCGATGCCCGGTACGCCATCGGGCGTGCTGTCCACATAACCGGCCCACGTATGCGTGACCTTGGCCTGCGCCAGCTGCGGCAGCAGCTCGACCGCACGGCGATGGGTGGCGCGTATCGATGCCGGATCGGCCGAGGCGTCCAGGATGCGCATGCGTTCCATCGGCGTGGGCGCATCCATGCGCCAGCGCGACAGCGTCTCGTGGCCGCTGCGCCAGGCTTCCAGCCCGCCCGGCGACAGGCTGCGCCAGCGCTTGGCGAACATCGGCAGGAACTGCGGCGAAAAGCGCAGGAACTGCATGGTCGGATCGACCCGGGCGCGGCCACTGATGGCCAGTGCATAGGAACCGTCGCTGCGGCGCGTAACGGCCACACCGGAGGTGTACAGCGCGCCCGGCAAGGGCGCTTCCATGGGCGCCACGCTCATGATGGATTGCCGCACCGAGGCCTGCGGGAAGCGGATGCCCAGTTGATGACAGAAGGACGAGGCCCAGGCGCCGCCGGCCATCACGGCAACCTTGGTCTTGATGACGCCGGCTTCGGTGATGACGCCCGAGACACGGCCGCCTTCGGTTTCGATGCCGCGTGCGGCGCATTGCTGGATCACGTGGCCGCCCAGCTTCATGACCGCGCGCGCCACGGCGGGGGCGGCCTTGACCGGATCGGCGGTGCCGTCGGTGGGCGAGAAGACGCCGCCCTTCCAGGCGCGCGCGGTGGCGTGGCCGCGTTCGGCGGCCTCTTTGGCGTCGAGCATGTAGGTGGTCACCCCGGCGGTCTTGGCGAAGTCGCCCCAGGCGGCCCAGCGGGCGATCTCTTCCTCGTCGTTGGACAGATAGAGCAGGCCGCAGCGGTTGAAGCCGGTGTCTTCGCCGGTCTCGGCGGAGAACTGTTCCCACAGGTCGATGCTCTTGGTGGCCATCGGCAGTTCACGCGCATCGCGGTTCTGCTGGCGGCACCAGCCCCAGTTGCGGCTGGATTGTTCGGCGCCGATGCGGCCCTTCTCCACCACGGCCACCGAGATGCCGCGCTTGGCCAGGAAGTAGGCGGTGAAGATGCCGATGATGCCGCCGCCGATGACGACCACATCGGCCGACGTCGGAGGAATGGTAGGACTCTGGACCTGGACGAGCGGAGGCGACATCTTACTTGCCTCCTTCGGCCGGCACGGTCTGCACCACGTAGAACTTGGCCACCCGCTCACTGCTCTCCCAGCCGACCGCCTCGCCCTTGGGCACAAACAGGGCATCGCCCTTTTCCACCGTGACCACGCTGCCATCGGTCTGGGCAAAGCGCACGCCGCCATCGAGGATGTGCATGAACTCGTTGACCGGATGGGCGCGCACGATGCGGTGGTAAGGGGTGGAATCCCAGGTGCCGATCTTGCAGCCGATGGAGCTTTCATCGACGACGTTGTCACTGCGGCACTGGGGCGCATCGCCCAGCAGGATTTCCTTGGGCAGCGCATTGAGCGAGGGCTTGAAGTCGGCCTCGGCCACCAGCGGGAACACACCCGGCTGCACCGGCTGCGGGCAGTCGGCGGCGCAGAACACTGCCAGGGTCGGCTGCGTGGCGGAGATGCGCACCGCCGCGCCCGTGGCGATCACCACGCCACTGTCGGGCTTGAGCACCAGGGGCGCTGCGCCTTCGGTTTCAACAAGCAGTTCGCCTTGCACCACGACCAGGGTTTCCTGGTGCGGGAAGCGGGCGATCTCGAGGGCGCCCTCGAAGCGCAGGCGGCCTGCACTCATGCCGCCGATGCCTTGCCAGGCGATCTCGCGCAAGGCTGCAAAGGGATCGGACTCACCCAGCGCGCCGGGACGGAATGCGGTGGATACGGGGTCGCCAGAGGCACGGTACAACACCAACGCTGCAGTCATTTTTTCTCCTGTTTCCTTGGGGTGGGAGGACGACGGAGTCAGTGCGATCTTCCTGGTCCCGTCCTGCCCGGATCTTTTCTTCGTGGTCCGGCCGCTGGCGGCCAGCACGCCATGCCTGACGATGCTAAGCCCCGCGTCCGACGCTGTGGTTAATACTCATGGAATCCGACATTAAATCCGGCTTAATGCTCCATTCCAGCTTCGTTCCTGCTTCGGCTGCCGTCACCCTGCAGCACCGTATTCAGATCGTCACACCCTCCACCGGCACCAGCGGCGTCTGCGACTGCTGCAGATCGGCATCCGAGCGATGGCAGAGGATCTCGCCGCCATGTTCCATGTTGCGGCGGCGCGGCGGCACCACGTTGCACACGCCATCGATGCGCTGCGCGCAACGCGGCAGGAAGGCGCAGATGTCCGGCGAGGGATCGATCGCACCGATGGGCGGCAGCTTGTGCTGCCCCGCCCCGGCCACCTGCTCCAGCCAGCCCTGCTGCATGGCCGGCACCGACGACAGCAGCAGATGCGAATACGGGTGATAGGGCGGCGCCATCATCGCTTCGCGCGGGCGGTTGGCCACCATGCGGCCGGCATAGAGCACCACGATGTCATCGCAGATGGCGCGCACCGTGCTGATATCGTGGCTGATGAACATGTAGGACACCTGCAGCTCGCGCCGCAGTTCAGCCAGCAACTCCAGGATAGCGGCGGCCACCACCGTATCCAGGGCCGAGGTCACCTCGTCGCACAGGATCAGGTCGGGCTTGGCCGCCAGTGCGCGGGCCAGGTTCACGCGCTGCTTCTGGCCGCCCGAGAGTTCGGCTGGCAGGCGGTCGATCACGCTGGCGGGCAGCTGGACCAGGTCCAGCAATTCAGCCGTGCGGCGGCGCATGGCATCGCCCTTCAAGCCGTGATAGAAGGACAGCGGACGGTTCAGGATGCGGCCAATGCTGTGGGACGGATTGAGCGCCGTATCGGCGTTCTGGAACACGATCTGCACGCGTCGGAACTGTTCGCGGGTGCGGCCTTCGAGCGTGGGCGAGAGAGTTTCGCCATCGAGCTGGATGCTGCCGCGCGCCGGCGCGATCATGCCGGCCACGGCGCGCGCCAGCGTGGTCTTGCCGGAACCGGATTCGCCGATGATGCCCACGGTGCTGCCGCGCTGGATGGTGAGATTGATGTCGTCCAGGATACGCACGCCCGGCAGGCCCAGCCGGTCCGGCGCGCCATAGCCGGCCACCAGGCCGCTGATGCGCAGCAGCGGTGCGCGGGCTTCGGCTGGCATGGTCTCGGGCAGGATCTCGCGCAGTTGCACCACACGTGCAGCCGGCGAAGCGGCGGCCAGCAGGCATTGGGTATAGCTGTCGGCGGGCGCGTGCAATACCTGGCTGGTCGAACCGGTTTCGCGCACCGCGCCATCGCGCAGCACGATGATGCGGTCGGCCATCTGCGCCACCACCGCCAGGTCGTGCGAGACATAGACGGCGGTGGTGCCGAGTTCCTTGACCACGTTCTTGAAGGCGCGCAGCACTTCGATCTGGGTGGTCACGTCCAGGGCCGTGGTGGGTTCGTCCAGGATCACCAGTTCCGGACCGGTCACCAGGGCCATGGCCGCCATCACGCGCTGCAACTGGCCGCCGGAGACCTGGTGCGGATAACGCTCACCAATCTTCTCGGGATTGGGCAGCGCCAGCGCGCGGAACAGCTCGACGGCCTTGCGCATGGCGCTGGCCTTGTCCATCACGCCGTGCTGCAGGGCGCTCTCGATGACCTGGTCCATCAGCGTGCGCGCCGGGTTGAAGGCCGCTGCCGCGCTCTGGGCGATATAGGCCACATGGTGACCGCGCATGGCCAGGAGCGCCTTTTCATCCATCTGGTCGATCTGGCGCTCGCCAATGCGCACCTGGCCGCCAGCGATGTGGCAGCCGGCGCGTGCATAGCCCAGCAGCGAGAGCGCAATGGTGGTCTTGCCGGAACCGGATTCGCCGATCAGGGCCAGCACCTCGCCGCGCGCGACGGTGAAGTTGACGTTCTTGACGATCTCGACCTGGCTGCCGTCGTCCTTGCGGGCATTCACGCGCAGCCCCTGCACCTCCACCAGTGGCCGCAATGCCGCACCGCCGCCTGCACCACCGGCGCCGCTTTCCTTGCCGAGGAAGATATCGAATTGCTTCACAGGCTTACTCCTTGGCAGCGCGCTTGCTGCGCAGGTTGTCGATCAAGAGGTTCACGCCGATGGTCAGCGAGGCAATGGCCAGGGCCGGCATGATCACCGCCAGCGCGCCCTCACCCAGGCCGGAAATGTTTTCCCGCACCAGCGAACCCCAGTCGGCGTCCGGCGGCTGCACGCCCAGCGAGAGGAAACTCAGGCCCGACAGCAGCAGTACCACGTAGACGAAGCGCAGGCCGAAATCGGCCAGCACCGGGCGGATCATGTTGGGCAGCATTTCCACCGTCATGATGTACCACACGCCCTCGCCGCGAGCGCGTGCGGCCTGCACGTATTCCATGGCCTGCACGTTGACCGCCAGCGAGCGCGCAATGCGGTAGGCGCCGGGCATGTAGGTGATGGCCGCGGTGAGCACCAGCAGCAGCATGGACGAACCGAAGGTGGCCACCATCATCAGCGCGAACATCTTGCTGGGAATGGAGATCAGGGCGTCCAGTGCGCGGCTGATGACGGCGTCGCGCCAGCCGCCCGAGAAGGCCGCGAAGAGCGCGATGGCCGTGCCCGTGGCGCTGGCCAGGACGGTGGCGGCCAGCGCCAGGCCGATGGTGGCGCGGGTGCCGAAGAGGATGCGGCTCAACATGTCGCGGCCCAGGTAGTCGCTGCCCAGCAGGAATTTGTGGCTCATGCCGGAGAACACGTCGGTGTCGACGATGGCCGTGGCGTCATAGGGCGAGATGCTGGGGCCGAGGATGGCCATGAGGATCCAGAAGCCGACGATGACCATGCCTATCCAGGCCATGGTCGAATGGCGGCGCACGCGCCTGGCCGGTGCGCTGGCTGGGCTTGCGGGAGTACCCGCCGGGCTGCCGGTGGAATCGTGGAGGGCTTTCATCGGGTCTTCAACCTTGGATTGGAAACAATGGCCAGCACATCGGCGGTGAGCACCAGCAGCAGATAGCCGGCGCAGAAGATCATGGAACAGGCTTGCACCAGCGGCATATCACGGGTGGTGACGGCATCGATCATCAGGGTGGCGATGCCGGGATAGTTGAAGATGCTCTCGACGATGATGACGCCGCCCAGCAGGTAGGACAGGCTCAGCGCCACTGCATTGGCAATCGGGCCGATGGCGTTGGGCAATGCATGGCGCAGCACGATGCGGGTGCGCTTGACACCCTTCAACAGCGCCATTTCGGCATACGACGAACGCAATTGATCGATCACGGCTGCGCGCGTCATGCGCGTCATCTGGGCCACGATCACGCAGCACAGGGTCAGCACCGGCATGGCATAGGCCTTGATGAAGGCGCCCAGGGTAGCGGCGTCACCCGCATGCGACAGCGCCGACAGCCAGCGCAGCTTGACCGCGAAGATCATCACGGCCACCGTCGCCACCAGGAATTCCGGCACCGACACCATCGACACTGCACTGACGTTGACGGCGCGGTCAAAGAAGGAGCCACGGTACATGGCCGAGAAGATGCCCAGGAACAGCGCCAGCGGCACCGACACCAGGGCCGTGACGGCGGCCAGCATGAGCGAGGCCGGCAAGCGTCCGCCTATCATCTGCGCCACCGGCACATTGTTGACCAGCGACATGCCGGGATTGCCCGAGAGCAGGTTGCCCAGCCAGTGGGCGTAGCGCAGCGGCGCCGGCAGGTCCAGCCCGTACTGCAGGCGCAGCGCGGCCACCGTCTCGGGCGTGGCGGCCTGGCCCAGGGCGGTCTGGGCGGCGTCGCCCGGCAGCAGGTTGGTGATGAAGAACACGCCGGCCGAGACCAGCAGCAGCGTCAGCACCGCCTGCAGCAGGCGGCGCGCGATCAGACGCAGAATCATTGCATTCATAGCTTTCCTCGGTAACAGACTACTGGGACTTGCGCTTGCACTGAACGACACGTCCGCATGTACATACACGATTGCCACCCTCTCATCCCGTTCGGACTGAGTAGCGGCATCGCCGCGTATCGAAGGCGCACCGACGTCGCGCCTTCGATACGGCCCTTTCGGGCCTACTCAGTACGAACGGTGAACGAATCGCAAAGGCAAGCCAATTCCCGCACTCACGCGTCCAGCCAGACGTACTCCGCACAGGTGTAGTTCATGAACGCCCCCAGCGGCACCGGATCGATCCCCTTGACCTTGGTGCTCATGCCTTCCAGGTTGATGATGAAGACCGGGATGCCCAGGCCGCACTTCTCGTGGATCATGGTCTGCAGGTCGGCGTACATGGCCTTACGCTTGGTGAAGTCGGTCTCGCCGCGCGCCGCCACCACCAGTTGGTCGAACTGCGGATTCTTCCAGCCCGACTCATTCCACTGCGCATCCGACTTGAAGAACTGGGTCAGCAGGATGTCGGCACTAGGACGCGGGTTGATGTTGCCAAAGCCGACCGGCACCTTCATCCACTGGTTGGACCAGTAACCGTCCGCCGGCACGCGCTTGACATCCAGCTTCAGGCCGATCTTGGCGGCGCTCTGCTGCATCAGCACGGCCATGTCCACCGAGCCGGTCGCGGCCACCGAGGCCACGATGGGGATGGTGCTGCCCAGCACGCCGGCCTTGCCCAGGTGGAACTTGGCCTTGTCCGGATCGTAGGGACGCTGCGGCAGGCCGGCGAAGTAGAAGCGGTTGGTGGGGTCGATGGGCTGGTCGTTGGCGATGACGGCGTAGCCACGGAAGGCAGCCATCTTGATCTGCTCGCGGTCCAGCAGGTACTTCATGCCCAGCGTGAAATCCATGCTGTTGCCGGGCGCCACGTCCTGGCGGATCACCAGGTCGGTGTACTGGCCCGACTTGGTTTCCATGACGGTGTATCCCGGCGTGTTCTTGACGCGGCCGGTGGAGCGGGAATTGACGTCGTTGATCCAGTGCACGTCGCCGGAGAGCAGTGCATTGACGCGCGCGGCTTCGTCGGGAATGCCGAACAGTTCCACCTCGTCCAGATAGGGCAGGCCCGGCTTCCAGTAATTCTCGTTGCGTACGCCAATGGTGCGCACGCCCGGGGTGAACTCCTTGAGCTTGAACGCGCCGGTGCCATTGGGCGTGCTGAAATTGGTGGTGCCGTCACGGATGATAAGGAATTGCGCGGTCGCCAGGATCACCGGCAAGTCAGCATTAGCGCTGGTGAGCTTGATCTGCACTTCGTTGGGGCCGGTGGCCTTGACCGATTCGAACTGGTCGGCCACGACCTTGACCTTGGAAGCGGTGGCCGGATCCTTGTGGCGCATGATCGAGTAGACCACGTCGGCCGGCGTGAGCGGCTTGCCATCGTGGAAGACCACGCCCTTTCTCAGCTTGACGGTCCAGGTGATGGCGTCGGTGGTCAGCATTTCCTCGGCCAGCACCATCTGCGGTGCGAGCTTGCTATCGAGCTTGGTCAGGCCGTTGTAGAACATGTGTACGCGGGTGTAGTCGGTGGAATGCGCGGTCTTGGCGGGGTCCAGGGTATCGGCGGTGGAACTGGTCTGGGTGGCGATGCGCATCTTGCCGCCGCGCTTGCCGGTCTGGGCCATGACGCTGCCGCTGGCCGTGAGCAGGCCCGTGCCGCCTACGGTCATGAGGCTGCCGGCCAGCAGGGTGCGCATCATGTCGCGGCGGGTGAAGCCGCCTTGGGCGTGTTCCGGTGTGTCGCCGGTGATGATGGAACCCTCTTGGGGGTGACGTCCGTTTTCCTGCTTGCTCATGAAATGCCTCACGATAAAAGTTCAACCACGAAGACCACCGGCTGCCCCGCCGCCTGTTGCTCGGGCATCACCTCCTTGCAAGCTTGATACCAGCAGGCAAGGAGGGACGGCGAGTGCTGACGGCAGCGACAGCCCCCTACACTTACAGACCGAGCACGCCCGGCAGGCCAGAGATATCCTTGATCTCGGTGTAGCCGTAGAAGGGTGTGGAAGGTTCATGGCCGCGCGCGACGAAGACCTTGTTCTTGATCCCCATGTCGGCGGCCGGCATGAGGTCGTAACGCAGGCTGGAGGAGACGTGCAGCACGTCTTCCGGATTGCAGTTCAGGTTGTCGAGCATGTATTCGAAGGCGCGCAGGCGCGGCTTGTAGGCCTGGGCCTGCTGGGCGGTGAAGACCTTGTGGAAGGGCGCGCCCAGCTGTTCGACGTTGTGCATGATCTGGCTGTCGTCGGCATTGGAGAAGATCACCAGCGGGAATTCCTTGGCCACCTTGGACAGGCCCGCTGGCACGTCGGCATGCGGCCCCCAGGTCGGCACGGCCTTGTAGAAGGCGCCGGTTTCCTCGTCGTTGGTCTGGATGCCCCAGCGTGCGCAGGTGCGGGTGATGGCGTTCTTGCAGACCTGCTCGTAGGGCTTCCACTGGTCCAGCACTTCATCGAGGCGGTAGGCGGCGAACTGGCGCAGGAAGAAGGGCATGTCTTCGGCAGAGATACGGTCGGCGTAGATCTTCTGTGCGGTTTCCGCCATCTGGAAACGGGTCAGGGTGCCGTAGCAATCGAAGGTAATGAACTTGGGCTTGAAAGTGCTCATGGAAAGTCGTCCTGTCAAAAAAAGGGGGCGCATCACCTGTCGGCCCTGCGCTGGATGCTGCTCGTTTGCGTGATTGCGGTTCAGTGCATGAGGAGGATTACAACATAGCGAAACTTGCGATTTATTCCTTTTTGACCGGGTCGCGAAACAGAAATATGTGTTTTGGACGGCCCAATCAGCATAGCTTGCCGAGCAGTGCAGCAATGCGATCCGGGTGCGCTGCTTTGGGGCGATTTCACCAACTTGGTGCGGATCGTATCCACCGGCAAGGCCCCATCGGTACAGGCCTGCGCCGCCTACGGGCACTGCGGACCAGCGTCTGCGGGCTGCTCCATGCTAATGCCGACGCCGCCCAATTTTGTGCCGAGAAGAGGGGGCAGATCGCCATAAGATTGCGAATTAACGCATGGGAAGACTGCCGTTCTGCGTCGCGCCGGGTGCATCATCGCTGGGGTAGCGCTGGGGTCGGTCTGTGTACCTGACCAGCGCAGCGCGTCGTGAAGGCGCAATGATCCAAACGTTTTATATCGTTTGATATCGTTTTATATGATTTACCGGCGGCAGGTCTTGGCTGCCGTTTGAGTTCATCGGCTTCATCGGCTTCATCGCCGTCATCATCGTATTGACAAGGACACGCTTCATGCATACCGAAAGCACCCTCATGGCCGGGCAGGCCGCCCAGACCACGCTGCGCCCCATGCGCCCCGAGGACCTGGCCAGCTGCCACGCCATGAGCCTTCATCTGCACTGGCCGCACCGCCTGGCGGACTGGCAGTTCCACCACCAGGTCAGCAGCAGCTGGGCGGTCGAGCTGGAACAGCCCGACGGCACGCGCAGCGTGGCCGGCAGCGGCATGCTCTGCCCGCTGGGCGAGGATTACGCCTCGCTGGGCCTGGTCATCATTGCCGATGCGCTGCAAGGCCGTGGCCTGGGCCGGGCCATGATGCAGCGCCTGCTGCAGGATGCCGGATCGCGCAACGTCATCCTCAACGCCACCGACGCCGGACGCCCGCTCTATGAAAAGCTGGGCTTCGCCGTCACCGATACCCTGAGCCAGCACCAGAGCACCTCTGCCCGCGCCCAGCCAGCGCTGGCCGCCGATGCCCGCATCCGCCCGCTGCGCAAGGAAGAAGCGCCGGCCTTCCTGGCGCTGGATCGCCAGGCCAGCGGCATGGACCGCAGCACGCTGCTGCAGCCGCTGCTGGCCACGGCCGACGTGGCCGTGCTGGAACAGGCCGGCCAGGTCAAGGGCGTGGCCATGCTGCGCGAATTCGGTCGGGGCCGCGTGATCGGGCCGGTGATCGCCAGCCAGGTGGAAGACGCCAAGGCGCTCATCGCGCATTGGGTCGATGCCTATCCCGGCGCCTATCTGCGCATCGACGTGCCGGGCCGCACTGGCCTCAAGCCCTGGCTGGAGGAGATCGGCCTCACCTGCGTGGACAACGTGGTCAGCATGTGCCGTGGCACACCGCCCTCGCCTGCCACGCCGTGGCGCACCTATTCCATGATCAACCAGGCGCTTGGCTGACCGCCGGCCCATCTCCACCATGACATTTCTCTACAAGGCCGACCCGGTGCGCGGGGCCGAATGGGCGCAACTGTTTGCGCAAAAGGCGCCCGAACTGCCCTTCCAGATCTGGCCGCATGAGGGCGACGGCGCCAGCGTGCGCTACCTGGCGGCATGGACGCCGCCGGACGATATCGCAGAGCGCTTCCCCAAGCTGGAAATCCTGTTCTCGGTGGGCGCCGGCATCGACCAGTTCGACATGTCCACCCTGCCGCCGGCGCTGCCGGTGGTGCGCATGACCGAACCGGGCATCGCCGCCGGCATGGTGCAGTACGTCACCCACGCGGTGCTGGGCCTGCATCGCGACAGCCGCATCTATGCGCGCCAGCAGCGCGATCAGGTCTGGCGGGCGCATCGCGTGCGACCGGCTTCGGCCTGCCGGGTTGGCGTGCTGGGACTGGGCATGCTGGGGCGGGCGGTGCTGCAGCAGCTGCACGGCCTGGGTTTTCCCTGCGCCGGCTGGAGCCGTTCGGTGCATCAGATCGACGGCATCGACTGCTACAGCGGCGGCGCGGGTCTGCGCGACTTCCTGGCGCGCACCGATGTGCTGGTCTGCCTGGTGCCGCTGACCGAGGATACGCGCGGCCTGCTGTGCCGCGACCTGTTTGCGCAGTTGCCGCGCGGGGCGGCGTTGATCAACGTCGGACGCGGCGGCCACCTGGTGGAAGACGACCTGCTGGCCGCCCTCAACGATGGCCAGCTCAGCGCCGCCGTGCTGGATGTGTGCGAGGTCGAACCCTTGCCGCCGGGGCACCCGTTCTGGACGCATCCGGACATCGTGCTCACGCCCCATATCGCCAGCATGACCCAGCCGGATGGCGCGGTCGATGCGGTGCTGGAGAACCTGCGCCGCCATCGGGAAGGCCTGCCCTTGCTGGGCCTGATCGACCGACAGCGCGGCTACTGATCCGCCTCCCCCTCTACCGCCCCGGAGATGCCGCATGGCAAACAAAATGCCGAACGCCCCCGCCACAACGGCATGCCATGCCGCTGGCGACGGGCAGTTCGCGTCACCGTTCTGGCCCATGCGTCCTATCCTTGATGACATGGCGAACTGCGTCAGGCGCTGCGCCGGCTCAGACGCCCGCGCCCTGCCCCATCCACTTGCCTGAAGCCCCGACCATGAAGCTGGAATCCTACTGGACCGATTCTGCCCCGCTCTACATTTCCCCCACGCGCGAACTGCCGGCGCAGGTCGACGTGGCCATCGTCGGCGGCGGTTTCACGGGCCTGTCGGCGGCGCTGGCGCTGGCCAAACGCGGGGCCTCGGTAGTCGTGCTGGAGGCCGGCCCGCATGTGGCCGCGGAAGCCTCGGGTCGCAACGGCGGCCACGTCAACAACGGCCTGGCGGTGGACTATGCCGAGCTCGCCGCCAAGGTCGGGGTGGAGCGCGCGCGCGCCTGGTATCACGCGTATGACGATGCGGTCGATACGGTGGCGCGGCTGGTCGCGGAAGAGCAGATCGACTGCGATTTCCTGCGCCACGGCAAGCTCAAGATGGCGACCAAACCCTATCAGATGGACGCCTTGCAGCGCAGCGCGGACCGGCTCATCGCCGATGGCGTGGACCTGGATGTGGAGATCCTCGACGCCCAGCGCGTGCAGGCCGAAGTCCAAAGCGAGCGCTTCCACGGCGGACTGCTCTACAAGCGCAGCGGCCAGATGCACATGGGTCGCTTCGCCTACGGCCTGGCCATGGCAGCCGAGCGCCAGGGCGCGGCCATCCATACCGGCACGGAGGTGCGACGCCTGGAACGCATCGGCCAGACCCACGGCCATCGCCTGCACACCACCCGCGGCGCGGTGCTGGCGCGGCAGGTGCTGCTGGCCACGGGGGCCAGCCGCCATGGCGCCTATGGCAGCTTCGGCTGGCTGCGTCGGCGCATCGTGCCCATCGGCAGCTTCATCGTGGTCACCGAACCGCTGGGCGCCGAGCGCGCGGTCGCGCTGCTGAAGCACCAGCGCACCTATACCACGGTGGCCAACATCCATCACTATTTCCGTATGACGCCGGACACCCGCCTGGTCTTCGGCGGACGCGCGCGCTTTGCCATTTCCAGTCCGCAGTCCGATGCGGCCAGCGGCGAGGTGCTGCGCCGCGGCCTGCACGAGACCTTCCCGCAACTGGGCCAGGTGCGCCTGGACTACTGCTGGGGCGGACTGGTGGACGTCACGCGCGACCGCCTGCCCCAGGCCGGCGAGCGCGACGGCCTGTATTACTCGATGGGCTATAGCGGCCATGGCACCCAGATGTCAGTGCACATGGGCCAGTGCATGGCCAAGGTGATGGCCGGCGACGCCCTGGCCAACCCCTGGTGCGAACGCGAGTGGCCGGCCATCCCCGGTCACTTCGGACCACCCTGGTTCCTACCGTTGATCGGCCTGTACTACCGGCTCAAGGACAAGCTGGCGTAATGACGTCCGACTTGCTGCATTAAATTTCCATGAATGTCTGTTGCTTGTTGCATTAACTTTTGCTGAATGCTCACCATGACCTCTCTCACACTGCAACGCCAGGACCTCATGCCCGGCGCCCAACTGATCGGCGCCGACTGGCGCGGCGCGGCCGATGGTCGCCAGCTCGACGTGAGCGACCCGGCCACCGGCCAGGTGTTCGCCACCGTTCCCGACGGCAACGCGGCCGATGCGCGCGCCGCCGTGGAGGCGGCCGTGGCGGCCTTCCCGGCCTGGCGCGCCACGCCGGCCAAGCAGCGCGCCGGCATCATCAAGCGCTGGAACGATCTGCTGCTGGCGCATCAGGACGACCTGGGCCGCCTGATCTCGCGCGAGCAAGGCAAACCCCTGGCCGAGGCCAAGGGGGAAGTGGCCTATGCCGCCAGCTACGTGGAATGGTTTGGCGAAGAAGCCACGCGCGCCAATGGCGACATCATTCCCGCACCCGTCACGGGCCGCCGCATGATGGCCCTGAAGGAACCGGTCGGTGTGGTGGCCGCCATCACGCCGTGGAATTTCCCGGCGGCGATGATTGCCCGCAAGATCGCTCCTGCCCTGGCCGCAGGCTGCACGGTGGTGTGCAAGCCGGCGGAGGATACGCCGCTGACGTCACTGGCGCTGATCCGCCTGGCGCAGGAAGCGGGCGTGCCCGCTGGCGTCATCAACATCGTCACCGCCTCGCGCGAGCGCACGCCCGAGGTGGTGGACGTGTGGCTGGCCGATGGGCGGGTGCGCAAGATCAGCTTCACCGGATCGACCGCCGTGGGCAAGCACCTGGCGCGCCATTCGGCCGACACCCTCAAGAAGCTCTCACTGGAACTGGGCGGCAATGCGCCCTTCATCGTGTTTGACGATGCGGACGTGGACGCCGCCATCGATGGCGTGATGGCGGCCAAGTTCCGCAACGGCGGCCAGACCTGCGTGAGTCCCAACCGCATCTACGTGCAGGAGAAGGTGTACGACGCCTTCGTGGACAAGCTGGGTGCGCGCGTGGCCGCCTTGAAAGTCGGCCCGGCCACCGATCCGGCCTCGCAGATCGGCCCCATGATCAATGCCCGCGCCATCGCCAAGATCGACCAGCACGTGCGCGACGCCATCGCACGCGGCGCGCGCGTGATCACCGGCGGCAAACGGCTGCAGGGTTCTGGTTTGGGCAGCGACAACTACTATGCCCCGACCGTGCTGGCCGACGTGACCGGCGCGATGCAATGCAGCTGCGAAGAGACCTTCGGCCCGGTCGCCCCGATCACCCGCTTCGCCACCGAAGAGGAAGTGATTGCCGCCGCCAATGCCACGCCCTTCGGCCTGGCGGCCTACTTCTACTCCACCGATGTGCGGCGCATCCATCGCGTCACCGATGCGCTGGAAAGCGGTATCGTGGGCGTGAACGAAGGCGCACTGGCGGCCGAAGCCGCGCCCTTTGGCGGCGTGAAGGAATCCGGCTATGGCCGCGAGGGCTCGGTACATGGCCTGGACGATTACCTGCATACCAAATACGTTTGCCAGGGCCAGCTCTAAGTGGTCCTGGCTGTCGCCGTCCCTTTCATTGAAACGAACAGGAGCTCCCATGCCCGCGCCGTCCACCCATGATCCCCAGACTGTCCGCGCGCCCTTGCCCGACCTGCTGTTGCGCCCCATGGAAGCGGATGACCTGGCTCACTGCCACCGGCTCTCGCTGCGCTTCAAGTGGCCGCACCGGCTGGAAGACTGGAATTTCCTGCTGCAGATGGGGCAAGGCTTCCTGCTGGAAGAGACGGCCTCGGAGGCGCCGCTGCGGGTGGTCGGCAGCGTGGTCTGCACCCCCTATGGCGCGCACCACGCGGTCATCGGCATGCTGCTGGTGCAGGCCGAATTGCAGCGACGCGGCCTGGGGCGGCGGCTGATGCAGCAGGCGGCCAGTGCGGTCCAGGGGCATAGCCTGATCGTCAACGCCACGGCCGCCGGCATGCCGCTCTACAAGCAGCTGGGTTTCGTGCAGCAGGATGTGCTGCACCAGTTCCAGGGCAGTTCGGCGCAGCCGGTGCTGGTGTCGCTGCCGCCGGGCGAGCGCGTGCGGCCAATGGGCAAGAATGATGTGCAGCGGCTGCTGGCATTGGATGCGCAAGCTACCGGCATGGATCGCAGCAAGCTCTTGCTGGCGCTGCTGGACATGTCCGAAGCCGTGGCGCTGGATCGCGATGGCGAGATGCTGGGCTTTGCGCTGGTGCGCCGCTTCGGCCATGGCCGCGTGATCGGGCCGGTGGTCGCGCCTGACGCCGAGCGCGCCAAGGGTCTGATCGCGCATTGGATCAATACCTATTCGGATTCCTTCATCCGCCTCGATGTCTTCGAATCGACCGGCCTGCCGTCCTGGCTGGACAAGCTGGGCCTGACCTGCGTGGACCATGTCACGCGCATGTGCAAGGGCGAGCCGCCGGTGCGCGATCCCGGCATGCAGCTGTTCTCCATCGTCAACCAGGCGCTGGGCTGAAGTACGCGCACGCGACCGCAGAAAATGCCAAAGCCGCCCGCAAAACCCATGAAGATGCTTTTTCAGCCCTGCATCTCGCGCATCGCCTGCGAGGCCGGGGACCTAGCATAGAAGCCATGCCGGTTGTGCCGTTAGCCTGCACGGCCTTGTTCAACGCATCTTCAGCGAGCCCCTCTCTATGCAAACTTCCGCCCTGGCCGCGCTCGACCGCCGCCACCTGATCCATCCCGTCACCAGCCTGCGCGAACATGAAGAGCTGGGTCCCCTCATCCTCAAGTCCGGTCACGGCGCCTACCTGACCGATCACCAGGACAAGCAGTTGCTGGACGCCTTCTCGGGCCTGTGGTGCGTCAACACCGGCTATGGCCAGGAGAGCGTGATCCGCGCCGCCACCGAGCAGATGCAGCGCCTGCCCTACGCCACCGGCTATTTCCACTTCGCCTCGGAACCGGCCATCCTGCTGGCCAAGAAGCTGGTGGACATCAGCCCGGCCTCGTTGCAGCACGTCTATTTCACCCTCGGCGGTTCGGATGCGGTGGATGCGGCCATCCGCTACATCACGCACTATCACCATTCCATCGGCAAGCCGGGCAAGCAGCATTTCATCTCGCTGCAGCGCGGCTATCACGGTTCGTCCTCGGTGGGTGCGGGCCTGACCGCACTGCCCAACTTCCATTACCACTTCAACCTGCCGCTGCCGACCCAGCATTACCTGCCTTCGCCTTATCCCTACCGCAGCGCGCTGCAGGGCGATGAAGCGATCATCGCGGCCTCGGTGCAATCGCTACGCGACAAGGTCGCCGAACTGGGTGCGGACAATGTGGCGGCCTTCTTCTGCGAACCGATCCAGGGATCCGGTGGCGTGGTGGTGCCACCCAAGGGCTGGCTGAAGGCCATGCAGCTGGCCTGCAACGAACTGGACATCCTCTTCGTGGTGGACGAGGTCATCACCGGCTTTGGCCGCACCGGCCCGATGTTTGCCTGCCTGGACGAAGATGTGCAGCCCGACCTGATGACCATGGCCAAGGGCTTGACCGCCGGCTATGCGCCGATGGGGGCGGTGATGATGTCAGACCGCGTCTACAACGGCATTGCCGATGGCGCGCCGATGAGCACCGTGGTCGGTCATGGCCAGACCTACTCGGCCCACCCGGTCAGCGCGGCGGTGGCGCTGGAGGTCCTGCGGCTCTATGAAGAAGGCGGTCTGCTCGACAATGGCCGTCGGCTGGAACCGGTCTTTGCCGGCGGCCTGCGCGCCCTGCTGACGCATCCGCTGGTGGGCGACGCCCGCAGCCGTGGCCTCCTGGGTGCGCTGGAGCTGGTGGCCGACAAGCAGACGAAAGCGCGCTTCGCGCCGGAACTGAAGCTGCATGATCGCATCTTCCAGGCGGCCTATCGTCATGGGCTGGTGTTCCGCGCCTTCGGCGACAACATCCTCGGTTTTGCGCCGGCGCTGTGCTACACGCAAGAGGACTTTGCGCTGATGTTTGCGCGCCTGAAGGCCATCCTCGATGAAGTGCTGGCCCAACCCGAGGTGCGCCAGGCCGTGCGCTGAATCGGCCAATGCGAGTATCGCCTCCATCCCGATGGGGAAATCGCGGCTGGAGGGGTTAAAATGCCCTGCAACCTCCTGCCGGCCTTGCCTGCGTGCCATACGCGGGCAAGGCCAGCAGGCTGAGTCGAATAACCCGAGGCAACATGATGACTAACGGCGCGTTGAAACTGGACCGGATCGATCTGAGGATTTTGTGTCACCTGCAGCAGAATAGCCGCATCACCAATGTGATCCTGGCCGACGCGGTGGGCCTCTCGCCCAGTCCCTGCCTGATCCGCGTCAAGCGCCTGGAGAAGGCCGGCTACATCAGCGGCTATGGCGCCTACATCCGCCTGGAGAAACTGGCCGATGTACAGATCGTGTTCACCGAAGTGACGCTGTCGGACCATCGACGCGAAGACTTCGCCAAGTTCGAGTCCACCATCCGCAACGTCGATGAGATCATCGAATGCCATCTGGTCAGCGGCGGCTATGACTACCTGCTCAAGTTCATGACCCGTAGCGTGGTGCATTACCAGAGCGTGATCGAATCGCTGCTGGAGCAGAACCTGCGCATCGAGAAATACTTCAGCTACATCGTCATCAAGTCGCCCTTCGTCAAGCATCACTACCCGCTGGAAAAGTTCATCCAGAGCTGAGGCTGGCAACGGCCGCCGGATGCCCGGCGCGCCGCCTCTGGCGCGCATTGCCTTGCTGCGCTTCCTTCCCGTCCCGCCCATCCACCGTCCGGCGTTCTCAAGATCGGCCACACTGTCTCGCTGCACGGGATTATCCGTGCCGGGCAGCCGCTGGCGTTGAACGCACAAATTCCCGCATCTCCATCAAATCTCCACAAAAAGACCAGACAAACGTCAGTATTGGTCAGCAAAATCACCCTTTACTTTTGTAAAGACCTGCCGATAACGGCGGTATGCTGAGGCAAGCTCAGCGCTTCATATCATAAAAACATCACCAGGGGCTCCACCATGGCTACTTCTACAGGCACCATTTCGACGTCGGCAGGTCCGCTGGACGTTGCGACGCTGGTCAACCAGTTGATCTCGGTCGAGAGCAAGTCACGGCTCACGCCGCTGAAGAACAAGGAGAGCAGCTTCAATACGCTGATCTCGGCCTATGGCAGCCTCAAGAATGCCTTCACCAGCTACCAGAGCGCGCTCAAGACCCTGACGGCGGCCAGCTTCAGCGCCCAGAAGACCACGCTCAACAACGCCGGCACCGGCAGCAACCTGACCACCGATCCCTTCACGGCCGATACCAACACCGATGAATCGACCAAGGTGCTGGCCCAGAAGCTGCAGTCGGCGGGTTTCACCGCGGGGCAGACCTTCAACGCGGGCGACTCCGTGGCCATCAAGGTCGGCACCAACCAGCCCACCTTCATCACCCTGCAAGCCAACGCCACCCTGGCCGGGGTGCGTGACGCCATCAATGCCTCCAAGGCCGGCGTGACGGCCTCCATCACCACCGACGGCAGCGGCGACCACCTGGTGCTGGAATCGAACACCGGCGGCACCGCCAACACCATCAAGATCACGGCCAACAACAGCCTCTCCAGCCTGGCCTATGATCCCTCTTCCAATGTCTCCAGCACGGTCACGCAGATCCAGGCGCCGCGCGACGCCAGCAAAGCCGCAGCGGGCAAGTACAACATCGCGGTGAACCAGCTGGCGCAGGCGGTCAAGGTCAGCTCGGCCGGCATCGCCCCGGGCAGCACCTTCGACAGCGGCGTACTGGCCATCAAGACCGGCAATGGCTCTACAGCCATCATCCAGCCCAAGACCAACTCCCTGGCCGGCGTGCGCGACGCCATCAATGCTAGCGATGCCGGGGTGAACGCCTCCATCGTCAACGATGGCACCAATGACCACCTGGTGCTCACCGCCAAGGACGGCGGCTCGGCCAATACCCTGCGCGTGACCGGCACGGGCAACTTCGCGGCCTTCAACTTCGACCCCAGCGGCACGATCACCACGACGGGCGTGGCGACCAACCAGACCTACTCCAGCGGCAGCCTGGCGCTGCAGGTGGGCAGCAAATCCTTCACCATCAACCCCACCGACCTCGACGGCAGCGGCGCCATCGGCCTCAACGATGTAATGAAGGCCATCAATGACGCCAACACCGGCGTGACCGCCTCGATCACCAATGACGGCTCCAAGGACCATCTGGTGCTCACCCCCACCGGCACGGACGCGGTCAAGCTGACCGGCGCGGGCGACTACAGCGACCTGGCCGGCAGCACCATGGGCCAACTGGCCAAGGCGCAAGACGCCAAGCTGACCGTGGACGGCGTGACCGTGACCAGCACCAGCAACAAGGTCACCAACGTGATCTCCGGCGTGACCCTGAACCTGAGCAAGGTCACCACCAGCGCGGACAATTTCTCGCTGTCGATCAACAATGACACCAGCGGTCTCTCTACTGCCGCCAACACCTTCGTCACGGCCTACAACACGCTGGCCAAGGCCGTGGCCAACCTGACCAAGCAGACCCCCTCCACCACCAAGGGCCAGGCCAGCACGGGTTCGCCGCTGGCCTCGGAATCGTCGGTGCTGGCCTTGATGGGCCAGGTGCGCAACACCATGCTGGGCGCACTGGGCGATAGCGGCGCGACCAACCTGTCGCAGATCGGTATCAGCTTCCAGAAGGATGGCACCCTGGCGCTGGACGCCACCAAGCTCACCAATGCCGCCACCAAGGACTTCGACGGGATCACCCAGCTCTTCACCTCCGCCACCAATGGCGTGGTGCCCAAGCTGCAGAAGCTCATGGACGGCATCCTGGGCGAGTCGGGCGTGCTGGCGTCCAAGACCAAGGGCCTGCAGGACAGCCTGAAGATCGTGACCGACCAGCAGACCGCAGCCAATTCACGTCTGCAGGATCTCAAGGACACCTACACCAACCAGTTCAACCGCCTCAACGTCACGCTGGCCACCATGCAGTCGCGCCAAAGCTACCTGACGCAACAATTGGCCAAGCTGTCCAAGTCTTCCTGAGCGCGCTGGCCGCCTTTGCGGGCCGCCAATGAAAAACCCCGCCGGTGCGGGGTGGTCATTGCAAGGGCTGACGTACGCAAGATCGTCACCGCCCTCCTCGTCAGCAGGGCCACTCTCTGGCTATACTGGATGGACAGCGGCAGCCTATCGCTGCACGCCGATCCGGTATCGATAACTAGGACCAGGGAGCACACGTGGAGCAGCCCAAGTATCTCGATGATTTCCTGCCCGGCCAGGTGTTCCGTTCACCGGGCAGCCTCACCGTGGACAGCGCCGACATCAAGGCCTTTGCCGCGCAGTTCGATCCCCAGCCCTTCCATCTCGACGAAGCCGCCGCGCAGCAGACCTTCTTCAAGGGCCTGGCCGCCAGCGGCTGGCATACGGCGGCGCTGACCATGCGCCTGCTGGTGGACACGCTCAACATCGAAGGCGGACTGATCGGCGCGGGCTTCGATGAATTCCGCTGGCCGCGCCCGACCCGCCCCGGCGATACGCTGCGCCTCGACGCCGAGGTGCTAGGCATCAAGACCTCGCAATCCAAGCCGCTGCAAGGCTTCCTTCATCACCGCGTGACCACCTACAACCAGCACGAGGAGCCGGTCCTGATCATGACCGGCAATCTGCTGGTGCCGCGCCGCAGCCAGGGCTGAGCGCCCTGGCGCTGTTCAGGCCGCGTCCGGCTGTTGCGCCGGATGGGCCTGCTGGAACGCCGGCAAGGCATGGCAGGCCTGCTCGATGGCGCATAGCGTCGGATACGGCGCCATGTCCACCTCGAAACGGCGGGCGTTGAAGATCTGCGGCACCAGGCAGCAGTCGGCCATGGTCGGTGCATCACCGACGCAGAAGTGCCCGCGCGTGCTGTCGGCGGCCAGTTGCCGCTCCAGCGCGGTGAAGCCCAGATTGATCCAGTGCGCGATCCAGGCGTTCTTGCGCTCGTCATCCACGCCCAGTTCACGCTTGAGGTACTTCAGCACCCGCAGGTTGTTCAACGGATGGATATCGCAGGCGATGGCCAGCGACAGCGCACGGATGCGGGCGCGCTGAAAGGCATCCCCAGGCAGCAGCGAGGGCGTCGGATGACGTTCCTCCAGCAGCTCCAGCATCGCCAGCGACTGGCTCACGTAATGCCCCTCCTCGGCCAGCACCGGGACCAGGGCATGCGGATTGATCTCGGTGAAGGCTGGCAGCAACTGCTCGCCCCCCTGGTTGAGCAGATGCACCGGCACGGTCTCGTAGGGCAGGCCCTTGAGATGCAAGGCGATGCGCACGCGGTAGGAGGCTGAACTGCGGAAATAGCTGTAGAGCGTCGTCATGGTCTGGCTTTCTCCTGGAGCTTCTGTCTTATCCCTTATCCTTCATCCCTGACTGCGCGCCGGCAGCACGGTTCCTGCCGACTCGCCAAAACCGATCAGCGGCAAGCCGTCGCGGCGGGCCACGGCGCGCAGGATGATGGTGTCGCCATCTTCCAGGAACACGCGCTTCTCCCCGCTGGCCAACGTCAACGGCGACTTGCCGCCGGTGGTCAGTTCCAGCAGCGAACCGGCCTCGTCCGGGGCGGGGCCGGACAGCGTGCCCGAGCCCAGGAAATCGCCCGGCCGCAGGTTGCAGCCATTGACGGTGTGATGCGTCACCAGTTGCGCCACGGTCCAGTAGGCATCGCGGTAATTGGACAGCGACAGGCGCTGCGGCAGCTGTCCGGCCTGGCGCATGGCAGCGGTCTGGATCAGCACTTCCAGTTGCACATCGAAGGCGCCCTGCGTGCGCAGCGTCGGCGCGTCCAGGTAAGGCAGCGGCTGCGGATCGCCGTCGGGGCGGCTCCAGCTGCAACGGTAAGGCGCCAGCGCTTCCAGCGTCACGATCCAGGGCGAGATGGTGGAGGCAAAGCTCTTGGACAGGAACGGCCCCAGCGGCTGGTATTCCCAAGCCTGCACATCGCGCGCGGACCAGTCGTTCAAGAGGCACAGGCCGAACACCTTGTCCTCGGCCTCTTCCATGGGCACCGGCTCGCCCAGGGCGTTGCCGCCGCCGATGAAGATGCCGATTTCCAGCTCATAGTCCAGCCGCTTGCAGGGGCCGAAGGTGGGCGCATCCGCATCCGGCGCCTTGGTCTGGCCGAGCGGACGGCGGAACTGCTGGCCCGAGACGGCAATGGAAGAGACTCGTCCGTGATAGCCGATGGGCACCCACTTGTAGTTGGGCAGCAGCGGATTATCCGGGCGGAACAGCTTGCCCACCGTGGTGGCGTGATGGATGGAGGTGTAGAAGTCGGTGTAGTCGCCGATGGCGGCCGGGACATCGTACTCGGCCTGGGCCTGCGGCACCAGGCAGGCGGCCAGCTCGGTCTGATGCGGCGAAGCGGTGCGCAGCAGGTGCGACAAGGCCAGCCGCAGCGCCGACCAGGACGCAGGCGTAAGCGCCATCAGCGCATTGAGCCGGGAACCGCTGCAGGCCGCATGGGCGGCCTGGCGAGTGGCTTCGTCAAAGCCCGAGAAGGCGCCCGCGGACTGCGCGGCGGGCAAGTCCAGGATCTGGTCGCCGATGGCCACGCCCACGCGGAAATCCTCCTCGCTACCGGCGCGGCGGAACACGCCATAGGGCAGGTTCTGGATCGGGAACGGGCAGCCGTCGGCATTGGCGCTGGGCACCCAGCTGCGCAGTTCGGTGTCGTGGGTTTCGTTCAGGGTCAGGCTAGACAGGCTCATGGGTGCTCCGGGTTGAAGTTCTTCTGGATGCCCAGCCAGCAATCCTGGTAGTCGCGCTGCAAGGCGGGCGACGCCAGCGCATGGCGGGTCGGGCAAAGGATGTTGCGGGTCTCGAACATGAAGGCCATGGTGTGATCGACCTTGTTCGGCGTGCTGGTATCGATGCGGCTGGCCTTCTCGAAGGTGGCGGCGTCCGGTCCGTGGCCGCTCATGCAATTATGCAGGCTGCCGCCGCCGGGCACAAAGCCGCCGCCTTCCTTGGCGTCGTACTGGCCGGTGATCAGGCCCATGTATTCGCTGGCGACATTGCGATGGAACCAGGGCGGGCGGAAGGTGTTTTCGGCGGCCAGCCAGCGTGGCGGGAAGATCACGAAGTCGATGGTATCCACGCCGGGTGTATCGCTCTGCGATTGCAGCACCAGGAAGATGGACGGATCGGGATGGTCGTAGCTGATCGAGCCGATGGTGTTGAAGTGCCGCAGGTCGTACTTGTAGGGGGCGTAGTTGCCATGCCAGGCCACCACATCCAGCGGTGAATGGCCGATCTTCGCTTGCCAGAGCTGGCCGCCAAACTTGGCGATCAACTGGAAGTCGCCCTCGCGGTCTTCGTACCAGGCATTGGGCGTGGCGAAATCACGCGGGTTGGCCAGGCCATTGGACCCCAGCGGGCCCAGGTCCGGCAGGCGCAGCAGCGCGCCGAAGTTCTCGCAGATATAGCCGCGCGCCTCACCGTCAGGCAGCCGCACCTGGAAGCGCACGCCGCGCGGGATGACGGCGATCTCCTGCGGTTCGATATCGATCACGCCCATCTCGGTGCGCAATTGCAGGCGGCCCCTCTGCGGCACGATCAGCAGTTCGCCATCGGCCGAATAGAAGAAGCGGTCGGTCATGGAGCAATTGGCCGCATACAGGTGGATGGCGCAACCGCTCTGCGCCTGCGGTGAGCCATTGCCGGCCATGGTCACCAGGCCGTCGATGAAATCGGTGGGCGTGGTCGGCATGGGCAGCGGGTCCCAGCGCAACTGGTTGGGGGGCGGTGCGACCTCATCGAAGCGGCTCACCAGCAGGCCTTGCGGCATAGCCTCGAAGGGATGATGCATGGCCGCCGGGCGGATGCGATAGAGCCAGGAACGCCGATTGTGGCCGCGTGGGGCGGTGAAGGCGGTGCCGGAGACCTGCTCGGCATAGAGCCCATAGGCCACCCGCTGGGGAGAATTCTGATGCGCCGGCAAGGCGCCCGGCAAGGCCTCGGTGGCGAACTCATTGCCGAAGCCGGACTGGTAGCCACGGGTATGCACGTGGTGGCTGACGGAAAAATCGGTAGCGGTATTCATGCAGACACTCCTTGGGCAGTACGATGCAGTCGCGCGATGGTGAGCGCGGAAATCAGCGCCGGCACGGCGGCGGCCAGGAACAGCGAGGCATTGGTCCACTGCAGGGCAATCAACTGGCCGCCGATCACCGGGCCCACCACCGAACCGATGCGACCGATGCCCAGCGCCCAGCCGATGCCGGTGGAACGCAGCGTGGTCGGGTAGAAGGTGCCGGCCAGCGCATTGACCGCCGGCTGTCCGCCGACGATGCAGAATCCGGCGACGATCACGGCCACAAACAGCAAGGCCGGCACGGTGGCGAGCTTGCCGATCAAGGCGATGGACAGGCAGGCCAGCAGGAAGCAGCTGCCCAGCACGCGAGTGAAGCCGAAGCGCTGGATGAAGCGACCCAGCGACAGCGTACCGATCACGCCGCCGACCTGCAGCGAGGTGCCGATCAGCACGGCCATGCTGGTCGAGTAGCCGGCATCGCGGATGAGCGTGGGCAGCCAGTTGGACAGGAAGTACAGGTTGATCAGGTTCATGAAGCTGATCAACCACAGCAGCACCGTCACGCCAGCCCGGCCATCGCGGAACAGCGCGGCCACCGGCATGCCTTCGGCCTTGGTTTCCTTGACCACCACCTCGGTCCTGTCATCGATGACGATGGCCGGGTCGAGCTTGCGCAGCCAGCGCGCCACCTGCGTGCGCGGGCGGCGATGCAGCACCAGGAACTGGATCGACTCCGGCAGCCAGACCAGCATGGCCAGTCCCAGCGCCAGCGGCACCGCACCGCCGACCCAGAACACCGCATGCCAGCCATGGGCCGGGATCAGCGCAGCGCTGACGAAGCCGCCTGCAGCCGCCCCCACGGTGAAGCCGCAGGACACCAGCATCATGCGCGTGACCCGCGAAGACGAGGGACTGAATTCACCCACCAGCGCCATGGCATTGGGCATGATGCTGCCCAGGCCGAAGCCGGTGATGAAGCGCAGCACCAGCAGCTGGTCCAGCGTCGTCACCATGGGGGTGACCAGCATGCACAGCGCAAAGAAGAGCGTGGAGAGGATCAGCACCGGACGCCGTCCATAACGGTCGCCCACCGGGGTCAGCACCAGCGAGCCCAGCAACATGCCGAACAGGCCCGCGCCGAACACCGGCCCCAGGCTGGCCTTGCTCACGCCCCAGTCGGCGATGATGGCCGGCGCGACATAGCCCATGGCCTGCACATCGAAGCCATCGATGATCAGGCACAGGCCGCACAGCAGCAGCAGGCCGAACTGGAAAGCGCCAAGACGGCCCTGCTCCACCACCTGGTCCACATTGACCGTGGGGAGAGCGCCACTGGTGTGGATGCTCATGGTCTTGCTCCTCGTCTGTCTTTACGTTTTTTTATCTGGGCCGTCGCCGCACCAGCAGCGTGGGGGCGGGCCGTCTCGTGATCTTGTTCTTGTTGCGGTCACACTGTAGTGCAATCGCCCTTCTTTTACGATATAAATGTAAAAATACGACCCATTCATTTCGTGAATAATACTCATCCTTACGCACCGCACCATGCCTCTCATCGAACCGCGTGATATCGACCTCAACCTGCTGGTGGTCTTCCAGGAAGTGTTCCAGGAACGCCAGATTTCCTCGGTCGCGCGCCGCCTTGGTCTGTCGCAGCCGGCCGTGAGCAACGCCCTGGCGCGACTGCGGCGCAGCTTCGAGGATGAGCTGTTTGTGCGCACCGCACAAGGGATGCAGCCCACGCCCTTTGCCGAGCAGCTGGCCGAGCCGGTGGCTGCGGCATTGCAGCAGGTGGCGCGGGCTCTGAACCTGCAGGAAGGCTTTTCTCCGCAGACCAGCACACGCCGTTTCACCATCGCCATGACCGATGTGGGCGAGGTGTATTTCATGCCCACACTGATCGAAGCCTGCGCGCGCCATGCGCCCGGCGTGAGCATCAGCACCGTGCGCGCCGGCGCCATCGATCTGAAGAGTGAAATGGAATCGGGCCGGGTGGACCTGGCCATTGGCGCCTTCGACAATCTGTCCGAAGCGCTGTACCAACGCCGACTGTTCCGGCAGGAATACGTGAGCATGTTCCGCATCGGCCATGCGCTGGACAAGCCGGGACGGGGCGAGGTCAGCCTGAAGGAATTTCTTGCCGCCGAGCATCTGATGGTGTCTTCCCAGGAAAGCCCTTACGACCGCATCAACCAGAACCTGGAGAAGGCCGGTATATTGCCCAGCGTGCGTTTTCGTGTGCCGCATTTCACCGCCGTGCCGTATATTGTCAGCAGCACCGCACTGGTCGTGACGGTGCCGCGCAAGCTCGCCGAGAGCGCCGCCGCCCCGTTCGGGCTGCGCTATATCAAGCCGCCGCTGCGACTGCCTTCGTTGCAGACCAATATGTTCTGGCACCGCCGCTACAACCAGGATGAAGGCAATGTCTGGCTGCGCGGATTCATCTCGGAACATTTCGCCGAATAAGAACCCGCCGGGGGGAGGAGAGACCATGAAGATCTACCGCGACTACACCTCTGAAGAACTGGATGCGCAGTACAACGTGCGCGCCCGGGTGCCGGATTTCCAGGACTACTTCGACCGCTTCGCCCGGCAGGGCGAGGCCGCCCGCCAGGCCCATCCGCACCTGGCCGACCTGCCTTACGGCGAAGAGATGCTGCAGAGCATCGACTTCTTTCCTGCCCGCAGCAATGGACGGCCCTTGCTGGTCTTCATCCACGGCGGCTACTGGCGCTCGCTGGACAAGCACCAGTTCAGCCATCTGGCCCTGCCCTACCTGGAGCAGGACATCAATGTGGCGCTGATCAATTACCGCCTCGCCCCCCAGGTCAGGATGGGCGACATCGCCGCCGACTGCGGCCGAGCGCTGCGCCTGCTGCACGCCAAGGCCCCCGCCCTGCGCGTGGACGCCAACGCCATCTGGCTCATGGGTCATTCCGCCGGCGCCCATCTGGCCTGCCTGATTGCCGCGCTGCGCGCCGCACCGGTGCGCGGCGTCTGCGCGCTGTCGGGGCTGTACGACCTGGAACCCATACGGCTGAGCTATCTCAATGAAGCCCTGCATCTGTCGCCCTCGGACGTCCTGCAGGCCAGCCCGCTGCTCCTGTCCATGCCGGACGGCGTGCGCGCCGTGCTGTGCGCGGGCGGCCAGGAGAGCGAGGAATTCCTGCGCCAGCGCGACGTGTACGCCGCCAATCTGCGGCAATCAGGACACCAGGTCGAAGTGGTCGAGGCCGCGCAGGCCCATCACCTCAGCATCATCGACGTGGCGGCCGATGGGCAGAGTGCGTTCACGCGGACGGTGTTGAGGATGATGCAGGACTGAATGCATCCTTCCGATTCCCTGTGGTGGCAAGCCCCTGAATACCAATGGGAATCATTTTCATTTGATTTATAATACCGGGCTTACCCAGCCCCGGTCGCGCTCTGCTGCGGCCCGGCCCCGAACAACAACAGGGCCCCACGCCCGCCGTCGCCAAGCCATCGCATGTTCAAGAAGATCTGGATCCAACTCCACTGGTTCATCGGCATCACCGCCGGCACCGTATTGATGACCATCGGCGTGACCGGCGCCTTGCTGGCTTTCCGTGAAGAAATCATGGATCTGCTCAGCCCGGGGGTGATGCACGTCCAGGTGCGCCAGCAAGCCACGCTCACGCCGCAGCAAGTGCTGGAGAAACTGCGCCAGGAAGAGCCGCAACGCCGCATCACCACCATGACCCTGTCGGCCGAGCCCGGGGCTTCGGTGCGCGTGGTGTTCGCGCCGCCTCCGGGAGAGCGGCGCGGCCAGGCGCGTTATGTCGATCCCTACACCGGCGCACTGCTGCCGCCGGTGACGGGCATGGAATTCTTCGAGTTCACCGAGCGCTTCCACCGCTGGCTGCTGCTGCCCACCGAGATCGGCAAGATCGTCCTGGGGACGCTGGCGCTGTGCCTGCTGATGCTGGCGCTGTCGGGGCTATACCTGCGCTGGCCGCGCCGCTGGCTGTCGCTGCGCGCCTGGCTGCGGCTGGACTTCCAGTTGCAGGGCCGCTCCCTGCTGTGGAACCTGCATTCGGTCATCGGCACCTGGTCGCTGGTGATGTACGTGATCTTCGCCACCACCGGCGCCTACTGGGCGCTGGACTGGTTCAAGGACGGCGTCAACACGCTGGCCGGCGAGACCCGTCGCGCCCCCATGGCGCGCGGCGAGGGCAAGAAAAAGGACGGACCCAACAACGAGACCCCGGTCGCCCTGGAACTGACCCAGGCCTGGAACGCCTTCCTGGCCAAGGCGCCGGACTACCAGAGCGCACAGCTGCGCCTGCCCGAACAAGGTACGCAGCCGCTGCAGATCTTCTTCCTCGGCCACGACGCGCCGCATGAGCGCGCCCGCAGCCGCATGGTGGTGCTGCCGCAGAGCGGCGAGATCAAACAGCTGGAACGCTACGAAGACAAGAGCACCGGCGGCAGGTTCATCGCCGCCATCTATCCGCTGCACATGGGGACCTACTTCGGCCTGCCCGGACGCATCATCATGGCCATCGCCAGTCTGATGATGCCGCTCTTCGGCATCACCGGCTGGATGCTCTACCTCGACCGCCGCCGCAAGAAGGCCGCCCTGCGCGCCGAACGCGCCGCCCTGGGAGAGCCGCAGCAGCAAGGCGGAGGCCAGTTGCTGGTGGCCTATGCCTCGCAGACCGGCCAGGCCGAACGCATCGCCCTGCATACCGCAGCGCGCCTGCGCCGCAGCGGCGTGGCCGTGACCCTGCAGGCGCTGGCCCAGACCACTGCCGAAACGCTGCGCCACCATCCCCGCCTGCTGCTCATCGCCAGCACCTTCGGCGAGGGCGACGCGCCCGACAGCGCGCGCGGCTTCGAACGCCGCCTGCGCCAGGCCGCCGGCCAGTCGCTGGCGCATCTGCAATATGCCGTGCTGGCGCTGGGGGACCGCCACTACACCAGCTTCTGCGGCTTCGGTCATACGCTCGACCATGGCCTGCGCCAGTGCGGAGCCAAGCCGATGTTCCCGCTGGTGGAAGTGGACCGCATGGACGCCGCGGCCCTGCGCAAGTGGGAAAGCGAACTGGCCAGCCATGGCCTGGACGCCGCCGTGAGCGATCTCCTGCCCGCCAGCAGCCCGGTCTGGTCCTCATGGGTGCTGGTGGAGCGCCACCATCTCAATGCCGGCAGCCAGGGCGAACCCCTCTACCACCTGGTCTTGCAGAGCGCCGACACCAACCAGCCGGCGCCGGCATGGCAAGCCGGTGCGCTGCTGGAAGTGATGCCACGCCACGCGCCGGATCGTGTGGCCCTGGTGCTGCAGCGCCTGGGGCTGGATGGCGCAACCGAAGTCAACTGCCGTGGCATGCGCTGCAGCCTGGCCGATGCACTGGCCTGCAGCGTACTGCCGGTGCAGGGAGCAACAGATGCGCAGACACTGGCGCAACAGTTACAGGCGCTCACAGCGCGCTCCTATTCGGTGGCCTCGGCCATGCAGGATGGCACGGTGCAACTGCTGGTGCGCCAGCAGCGGCATGAAGACGGCCTGGGACTGGCCTCCGGCTGGCTGACCGAATACGCCCCCATCGGCGCGCACGTGCAGGCCAGACTGGTGGACAATGCCGGCTTTGCGCCGGTGTCCGCCGACACGCCGGCCATCTTCATCGGCAACGGCTCGGGCATGGCCGGCCTGCGCGGCCATCTGCGCCAGCGCATCCACGCGGGCGGCACGCGCAACTGGCTGCTGTTGGGCGAACGTAACGAACGTTACGATTTCCTCTATCGCGAGGAACTGCAGGCCTGGCTGCAGCAGGGCCAGTTGGCGCGCCTGGACCTGGCCTTCTCGCGTGACCAGGAAGCCCGCATCTACGTGCAGGATCGCCTGCGCGAGGCCGTCAGCGAATTGCGCCACTGGCTGGACCAGGGTGCGGTGCTGTATGTCTGCGGCAGCCTCGATGGCATGGCCGCCGGCGTGGACGCGGTGCTGACCAGCCTCCTGGGCGAAACGGGTCTGCAAGACCTGATCGAACAGAACCGCTATCGCCGCGACGTCTACTGAATCCCTCCGGGAGGGCGTGGCCCCTCCCCTTCCTCGTCTCCCCCCCTTCTCTTCCCACCTTCAGCATAGGCGCCACAGCGCGCCGGCTTTCCTGTAGGCAGCTCCCGCTTTCCGTTGTAGGACAGCGCCGATTCGCCGCTCCGGCTGCGCCGTGGCGCCAGGCTGCGGCATATACTCATCGACACTGCGTTGCCTTACTCTCCCTGCGAGACAGCGTCACGGTCGATGGCGGCGTAGAACCGGGAATCTTCCATGACCAACAAGAACATCAAGCCCAGGCGCTGGTGCGCCACCCTGCTCGTACTGGCTGGCCTGTCGGCGCTGCTCTCGTCATGCAGCTCGCTGCCCACCATCGTGCCCGACATGGACACGCAGTCGGCGCGCACCATCCAGATGAAGGGCGGCCGCGGCGTGCTCTCGGAGGCGCAATCCAAGGCCGTGCTGGAGAAGCTGCGCGCCCAGAACGCCGACAACACCCTGCTGGACCGGCACGTGGCCATCGAAGGCGCCATCACCGGCTCGCCCCTGGTCACAGGCAACAAGGTGACCCTGCTCATCGACGGGCCGGCCACCTATGCCTCCATGCAGCAGGCCATCCAGGCGGCGCGCTACCACATCAACATGGAAACCTACATCATGGAAGACGACGAGGTCGGCCGCCAGTTCGCCGACCTGCTCATCGCCATGCAGAAGAAGGGTGTGCAGGTCAACCTGATGTATGACAGCGTGGGCGCGCTCAACACGCCGCGCACCTTCTTCCAGCCCATGATCGATGCCGGCATCCAGGTGCTGGAATACAACCCGTTGAACCCCACCCAGTTGCGCAAGGACTGGGAAGTCAACCAGCGCGACCACCGCAAGCTGCTGGTGGTCGATGGCAAGACCGCCTTCGTGGGCGGGATCAACATCAGCAGCGTCTATTCCAGCGGCTCCTTCAGCACTCGCAAGAAGAAGCCGCGTCTCAATGCCGAGGGTCAACAGATTCCCTGGCGCGACACCCAGGTGCGCATCGATGGCCCGGTGGCGCTGGAATTCCAGAAGCTCTTCGTCGATACCTGGAACAGGCAGCGCGGTCCCGCCTTGGGCGATCATCGCTACTTCCCCACGGTGGCGCCGGCTGGCAACGAGATCGTGCGCGCCATCGGCAGTTCTCCCGATGATCCCTACAGCGTCATCTACGCCACCTTCATCTCCGCCATCCAGCATGCGGAAAAGGCCATCTACCTCACCAATGCCTACTTCGTGCCGGACCCGCAACTGCGCGATTCGCTCAAGGACGCGGCCAAGCGCGGTGTCGATGTGCGCCTGATCCTGCCCTCGCACAGCGACTCGTCCTTGGTGCTGTACGCCTCGCGCTCCTTCTACCAGGAACTGCTGGAGGCGGGCATCCGCATCTACGAGCGCCAGGATGCGCTGCTGCACTCCAAGACCGCACTCATCGATGGCGTCTGGTCCACCATCGGATCGACCAACCTGGACTGGCGCAGCTTCGTCTACAACCAGGAAATCAACGCGGTGATCCTGAGCCCGCAATTCGGTGTGCAGGTCAAAGACATGTTCGACCGGGATCTTGGCGCGTCCAAGGAGATCACAAAGGAACAATGGGAGCAGCGTCCCATCAGCGAGCGCATGAAGGAATTCGGCGCCAGCGTCTGGGCGCGGCTGCTGTAGCCGCCTGCCAATTGGCTGAATTGGCAGGCTTGAATGGATAGAGAGGAGTCCCGTTTGCGATCCACGTTGTCCCGTCTGTCACGGCCCCTGATGGCCTGCGCCGCGCTGGCGCTGGCCCTCTGTGGTGCTGCGCAGGCCCAGACCCAGCCCCAGAACGGCGCGGCGGCCATGAAGAGCCGTTATGAAGAGCTGCAGGGCGAACTGAGCAACAATGCCTACCAGCGCCCGCTGTATCTCAATTCGCGCGAGCAGGACAGCACCGTCAAGGGCGATATCTACGCCGTGCTGGCCTATCCCTTTGCCCAGGTGCGCGAGGCGCTGGACAGTCCCGACCACTGGTGCGACATCCTGATCCTGCACCTCAACACCAAGTACTGCCGGCTGCTGCGCGAAGGCGGCAAGACCACCCTGCGCATGCAGGTCGGCAAGAAGACCGAGCAGGAGCTGAACGACACCTACCGGGTCGATCTGCGCTACCACGGCGGGAGCAGCGCGGCGGAGTATTTCTCCTCCTCGATGCTGGCCGACAAGGGGCCGCTGGACACCTCCAACTATCGCATCGAGATCGAGGCCATCCCGCTGGACGAGCGGCGGTCCTTCCTGCATTTCAGCTATGCCTATTCCTATGGCATGGCCAGCAGGCTGGCCCTGCGCGCCTACCTGATGACGGTGGGACGCGACAAGGTCGGCTTCAGCGTCGTCAAGCGTGACGCCAATGGCCAGGCGCAGTATGTCTCGGGCAGCCGCGCCACGGTGGAGCGCAACACCATGCGCTACTACCTGGCCATCGATGCCTACCTGGCCGCACTGGAGGCGCCCGCCGGCGAGCGGCTGGAGAAGCGCCTGGCAGCCTGGTATGGCGCGACCGAGCAATATCCCCGGCAGTTACATGAGCTCACGCGGGAAGAGTATCTATCGATGAAGCGCAAGGAAGTCGCACGGCAGCAAAAGCCGGGGAGTTAATGTCCACGATTGCCAACGACCGCTCGCCCTGCGCCTGTCGGAGGGCTGCGCCGCCGGTGAACCTTCGATACGCGGCTGCGCCGCTACTCAGGCCGAACGGGAGTCTAGTCATCCGGCACGGCAAACGGCCAGCGTTGGCGCCAATGAGCCGTTCACGCAATCACCCCACCACCGTTCGACCTGAGTAGGCCCCGCAGGGGCCGTATCGAAGGCGCGCCGTCCGCACCCGATCAACAGCCTCAGGACAGACTTCGATACAGCGCCAAAGGATGGCTCAGGTCGAACGTTATGCGGATTGCAGGGCCACTCACCCCTGCCCATCGGCCTGCTCCCGCAGCCATTCCAGGAACGCCGCCACCGCCGGCCGCCGCGCATGGTGGGCCGGATAGACGGCGAAGTGCGCCTTGACCTTGATGGCGCGCTCCAGTCCGAAGATGGGTTTCAGTTTCTTTTCCTCGATGTGGCGCGCCGCCACGGTGGCGCTCTCCAGCGCCACGCCCAGTCCCTGCGTGGCCGCATCCAGTGACATCTGCGCCCGGTCGAACCGCACCGCGAACTGCTCGGGCGCTCGCACGTCCGCAAATTCCCCGAACCAGTCGGCCCACTGCACCACGCTGACATTGCTGCGGATGAGTTTCACGCCCAGCAGGTCAGCCGGCTTCCTGAGCCGGTATTCACGGATGAAGGCGGGGCTGGCCAGGGGCACGATGCACTCTTCGAACAAGGGTTCCACCACCAGCCCCGGCCAGTTGGGAATGCCATAGCGGATATCGATATCCACCTCGCCCAGCTCGAAATTGCTCTGCGAATGCGCCGCCGACAGATTGAAGGTAATTTCCGGATAGCTGCGCGCAAAATCATTGAGGCGCGCCATCAGCCACAGACTGGCGATGCTGGGCGCGGAATGGATGTAGAGCGTGTTGTTGACGCCCTGGCGCACATCCATGGACGCCGCCGTGATGGCCGAGATCGCGCCCTGGATGCGCGCCAGGTAAGCCTCTCCCGCCGTGGTGATGCGCACGCCATGGGCGCTGCGCTCGAACAGCCGGATGCCCAGGTAAGACTCCAGCCGCGCCACCTGATGGCTCACCGCCGAGGCGGTCAGATGCAGTTCGGCCGCGGCCAGCGCAAAACTCTTGCGCCGGGCCACCGCTTCGAAGGCCTGGAGGTTGGGCAGGGGCGGGAGAACGGCCATGGGCGGGCTCTGCAGCTAAGATGATGATCCGTCACTTTAACATGACGAGACTTCGCTTGTCGTCAGGCGAGGAAAGTCCGACCATGCGCATCAGAACAAAAACGGAGACAACGGTGCACCGCCTGGCGGCTGCATCGCCCCCTACGCATGCTGCGCCTGGCGCAGACACGCACCCGCTTTGTCTCCGGTGTTCCGCCTATCAACGCAAACATCTGGAGAACACGACATGCTGCTCAAGGACAAGGTTGCCGTCATCACCGGCGGTGCAGGAATCAATGGTCTGGGTTACGCCACGGCGCGCCTGATGGCCGAGCAAGGCGCCCGCGTGGTGGTGCTGGACCTGGCCCAGGCCGATCCGGCGGCGGCCGCTGCGCGCATCGGCAGCCAGCACCTGGGCCTGGTGGCCGACGTGACCGACAAGGCTTCCTGCGACACGGCAGCGGCGGCCATCCTGCAGCAGTTCGGCCGCATCGACATCCTGGTCAACAATGCTGGCATCACCCAGCCGGTCAAGACGCTGGAGATCACCGGCGCGGACTACGACCGCATCCTCGACGTCAGCCTGCGCGGCACGCTCTACATGTCGCAGGCGGTGCTGCCGGCCATGCGCGCGCAGCAGAGCGGTTCCATCATCTGCATCTCCTCGGTGTCGGCCCAGCGCGGCGGCGGCATCCTGGGCGGTCCGCACTACTCGGCGGCCAAGGCCGGTGTGCTCGGCCTGGCCCGCGCCATGGCGCGCGAGTTCGGTCCGGAAGGCATCCGCATCAACAGTATCACCCCGGGCCTGATCGGCACCGACATCATCAAGGGCAAGCTCACCGAAGAAAAGAAGGCCGAGATCGCCGAGACCATTCCGCTGGCGCGCCTGGGCCGTGCCGACGACATCGGCGGCGCCTGCGTCTTCCTGGGCAGCGACCTCTCGCAATACTGCACCGGCATCACGCTGGACGTGAATGGTGGAATGCTGATTCATTAAACACAGCTTAATGCTCGCACGCCGGCCTGCCCGGCATCTTTCCCGATATCAGAACAAACAGGAGACCAGAGATGACCCAAGACAACAGCAAACCCGGCAAGACCACCCTGAGCCGCCGCCAGCTGCTCAAGGCCGGCGCCGTCGGCGCGGCGCTGCCGCTGTTTTCCATCATGAGCCGTCCGGCCAATGCGGCCGAGTTCAACTACAAGTTCGCCACCGGCCAGGACCCGTCGCACCCGGTCAACAAGCGTGCGAAGCAGGCCATCGACCGCATCCGTGAAGCCACCGGCGGCCGCCTGGACATCAAGCTGTTCCCGGCCAACCAGCTCGGTTCGGATACCGACCTGATGTCGCAGATCCGCAATGGCGGCGTGGAATTCTTCAACCAGGCCAGCGTGGTGCTTTCCACCTTGGTGCCGGCGGCTGGCATCGTCAACACCGGCTTCGCCTTCCACGACTACAAGGAAGTCTGGCAAGCCATGGATGGCCCGCTGGGCGCCTATGTGCGCGCGCAGATCGAGAAGGTCGGCCTGTTGACCATGTCCAAGCCCTGGGACAACGGCTTCCGCCAGATCACCACCTCGACCAAGCCGATCAAGACCGCCGCCGACCTCAAGGGCCTGAAGCTGCGCGTACCGGCCGCACCGATGCTGACTTCGCTCTTCAGCGCATTGGGCGCGAGCCCGACGCCGATCAACTTCAACGAGGTCTATTCCTCGCTGCAGACCAAGCTGGTCGAAGGTCAGGAAAACCCGCTGGCCATCATCAGCACCGCACGCCTGTACGAGGTGCAGAAGTTCTGCACCATCTCCAACCACGTCTGGGACGCCTACTGGATCCTCGGCAACCGCCGCGCCTTCGAGAAGCTGCCCAAGGACATCCAGGAAATCGTCCGTCGCGAACTGGACAAGGCCGCCACGGACGAACGCGCCGACATCGCCTCGCTGGCCGGCTTCGCCCGCAATGACCTGCAGGGCAAGGGCGTGCAGATCATCGAAGCCGACAAGGATTCCTTCAAGGCCGCACTGGCGCAGGCCAACTTCTACAAGGACATGCGCGCCAAGTTCGGTGACGATGCCTGGAAGCTGCTGCAGAACGCCGTCGGGAGCCTGGGATGAGCGCCCTGTCGCTGGAGCAGCCGGTGACCGATGACCGCTCGCTGGCAGCGCGCCTGGAAAACTGGCTGGGCCTGGCCATCGAGATTCCTGCCGCGGCGCTGGTGGTGGGCGAGGTGGTGGTCCTGCTGGCGGGCGTGATCATGCGCTTCGTCTTCAACAACCCGATCCCCTGGGCCGATGAACTGGCTTCCATCCTCTTCCTCTGGCTGGCCAACCTGGGCGCGGCCGTGGCCCTGCGGCGCGGCACCCACATGCGCACCACCGTGCTGGTGGGCTTCATGAGCGAACGCGGCAAGGCCTGGGCCGAAGCCCTGGCCATCATCGCGCCGTGCGTGATGCTGCTGATCCTGATGCATCCGATGTGGGAATACGCCGAAGACGAAATGTTCGTGCAGACTCCAGCGCTGGGCTGGCCCAACACCGTGCGCGCCGCCGCCGTGGCCGTCGGTGCGGCGCTGATGATCGCGCTCTCGCTGCTGCGCATCTCGCGCCAGAAGCTGGTGGACCTGGTCGGCGTCCTGGCCCTGCTGGCGGTGGTGGCCGGGGCGATGTACCTCGGCGCGTCTTGGCTGCAGGCCATCGGCAACTGGAACCTGGTGGTGTTCTTCGGCCTGGTGCTGGCGGTGTCGGTGCTGCTGGGCATTCCCATCGCCTTCTGCTTTGGTCTGGCGACGGTGGCCTTCATGCTGACCGTGACCACCAGCCCGCTGGCGGTGGTGGCCGGACGTTTCGATGAAGGCATGTCTTCGCTCATCCTGCTGGCGGTGCCGCTGTTCATCCTGCTGGGCCATCTGGTGGAAATGACCGGCATGGCCAAGGCCATGGTGGACTTCCTGGCCTCGCTCCTGGGCCATGTGCGCGGCGGCCTGAACTACGTGCTGCTGGGGGCCATGCTGCTGGTCTCGGGCATCTCCGGCGCCAAGACCGCCGACATGGCCGCCGTGGCCCCGGTGCTGCTGCCGGAGATGAAGCGCCGTGGCAATCACGAGGGCGAACTCATTTCGCTGCTGGCCGCCTCCGGCGCCATGGCCGAGACCATTCCGCCCTCGCTGGTGTTGATCACCATCGGTTCGGTGGCCGGGGTATCGATTGCGGCGCTGTTCACCGGCGGCATCATGCCGGGCATCGTGCTGGCGGTATTGCTGGCGATCCTGGCGCGCTGGCGCAGTGCCGAGATTCTCGAAGGCATCCAGCGCGCGCCCGGCCGCGTGGTGCTGCGCACGCTCATCATTGCCCTGCCCGCGCTGCTGCTGCCTATCCTGATCCGCACTGCCGTGGTTGAAGGCGTCGCTACCGCCACCGAAGTCTCCACCATCGGCATCGCCTATTCCGTGGTGGCGGGTCTGCTGGTCTACCGCAAGTTCGACTGGAAGCGGCTCTATCCGATGCTGGTCGATACCGCGGCCCTGTCGGGCGCGATCCTGTTCATCATCGGCACGGCCACCGGCATGTCGTGGGCGCTGACGCAGTCGGGCTTCTCGCATGCGCTGGCCGACGCCATGACCAGCGTGCCGGGCGGCAAGTATGGCTTCCTGCTGGTGTCCATCGCGGCCTTCATCGTGCTGGGCAGCGTGCTGGAGGGTATCCCCGCCATGGTGCTGTTCGCGCCGCTGCTCTTCCCAGTGGCCAAGGCCATTGGCGTGCATGAGGTGCATTACGCGATGGTCATCATCCTCTCCATGGGTGTGGGCCTGTTCGCGCCGCCCTTCGGCCTGGGCTACTACGCCGCCTGCACTATCGGCCGCGTGCATCCCGACGTGGCGGTCAAGCGCATCTGGCCCTACCTGGGCGCGCTGGTGGTGGGCCTGCTGATCGTGGCCTTCGTGCCGTGGTTCTCCATCGGTTTCCTCTGATCTTTCCGAACACACTCATCCACAAGCAAGGATTCGCAATGTCTGACAAGTTGGCAAACCTGCGCGCAAGCGCATACCGCATCCGCCGCAATGCCGTGCGCATGGGCGAGGTCCAGGGCCAGGGCTACATCGGCCAGGCGCTGGGCTGGGCCGATGTGCTGGCCGTGGCCTACAAGCACGCCATGCAACTGCGCCCGGATGATCCCGAGTGGAGCGGTCGCGACCGCTTCCTGCTCTCCCACGGCCACTACGCCATCGCCCTGTATGCCGCGCTGATCGAAGCTGGCATCGTCCCCGATGAAGAGCTGGACTCCTATGGCAGCGATGACAGCCGCCTGCCCATGTCGGGCATGGCCACCTATACGCCGGGCATGGAAATCTCCGGCGGCTCGCTGGGCCAGGGCCTGGCCATCGGCGTGGGCATGGCGCTGGGCCTGCGTTACAACAACAACCCGGCCTTCGTCTACAACTCCATGTCCGATGGCGAGCTGGACGAAGGCTCGACCTGGGAAGCCGCCATGGGCGCGGCGCACCACCAACTGGGCAACCTCATCTGCCTGGTCGATATCAACAACCAGCAGGCTGATGGCCCGTCCGGCAAGATCATGGGCTTCGAGCCGCTGGCCGACAAATGGGCGGCCTTTTGCTGGTACGTGCAGCGCGTCGATGGCAATGACCTGGCCGCCGTGGTGCAGGCCTTCGACAACGCCCGCAACCTGCAGGACGCCAAGCCGCGCGTGATCCTGTTCGACACCCTGATGGGCAAGGGTGTGCCTTTCCTGGAACAGCGCGAGAAGAACCACTTCATCCGTGTCGATCCGCCCGAATGGCAGCAGGCGCTGTCCATCCTCGACCAGTCTTATCAACAAGGAAGCCAAGCATGAACACCGTCGCAGAGAAGAAACCGCGCCTGACCACCTCGGCCATGATCGCCTCCATCGCCGCCGAGGGGCAGCGCGTGCAGGCGGCCCCGTTCGGCAAGGCGCTGGTGGACTATGCCGCCGACCGCCCCGAGATCGTGGGCTTGACCGCCGACCTGGCCAAGTACACCGACCTGCACCTGTTCCAGAAGGCTTATCCCGAGCGCTTCTTCCAGATGGGCATGGCCGAACAGTTGCTCATGGCCGCCGCCGGCGGCATGGCCAAGGAAGGGCTGGTGCCCTTCGCCACCACCTATGCGGTCTTCGCCACCCGGCGCGCCTATGACTTCATCCATCAGGTGATTGCCGAAGAAAACCTGAACGTGAAGATCTGCTGCGCCCTGCCGGGCCTGACCACCGGCTACGGCCCCAGCCACCAGGCCACCGAAGACCTGGCGATGATGCGCGCCATCCCCGGCATGACCATCGTCGACCCCTGCGATGCACTGGACCTGGAACAGGCCGTGCCGCAGATCGCCGCGCACCAGGGTCCGGTCTACATGCGCCTGGCGCGCGGCAATGTGCCGCTGGTGCTGGATGAATACGACTACCGGTTCGAGCTGGGCCGCGCCAAGGAAATCCGCGACGGCAATGATGTGCTGATCATCTCCAGCGGCTTCATGACCATGCGCGCGCTGGAAGTGGCCAAGGCGCTGGAAGCCGACAAGCTCAGCGTGGCCGTGCTGCACTGCCCGACCATCAAGCCCTTCGACGAAGCCACGGTGGTGGAGCAGGTCAAGAAGAAGAACCGCCTGGTGGTGGTGGCCGAGAACCATTCGGTGGTCGGCGGCCTGGGCGAGATCGTCGCCACCACGCTGATGCGCCACCGCGTGCAGCCGGCCGGCTTCCAACTGGCTGGCCTGCCGGACGCCTTCCTGGATGCCGGCGCGCTGCCGACCTTGCATGATCGTTATGGGATCAGTTGCGAGGTGTTGGGAAGGCGGATCAAGGAGTGGTTGAAGTAAGCTCTGTGCATGAAAAAAGGAGACCTCGGTCTCCTTTTCGTCTTACCTCACAACGCCGATCACTTACTTCAGCGTCAACACCCACTTCACCAGCTCACGCGCTTCGGCCTCGCTGACCTGGCCCTTGTTGGCCGGCATCGGCACTGCGCCCCAGACGCCGCCGCCGCCGTTGAGCACCTTCTGGGTCAGCTTGGCTTCGGCATCCTTCTGGCCGGCGTATTTCTTGGCCACTTCCTTGAAGGCGGGACCGACGATCTTGGCGTCCACCGAGTGGCAAGCCATGCAATTCTTGGACTTGGCCAGTTGTGCATTGGCCATGGCTTCGGCGGAAATGGCCGAACCGGCCACCAGGGTGGCGATCAACAACAGGTATTTCATGGAGGCTCCTCAGCTAGCGGTGAACGACGGGCCTGCGGCAAGGGTCTAGCCGCCGCTTTCGCAGGCGGGGCTATTCTACCCGGCTTCCCCGGACCGCCACTATCTGCCCGAACGTATATCTGTCATAGATCAAATCTCCTGCGCGATCATCCCGCCAGCGCGGCGGCTTGCCGCTTGATATCGCGCAGGGATATCATGAGAGCCCGATTGATTCGGATCCGATATCAGCCATGTCCGACCTGCCCCGCCTGGAACTGCGCCAGTTGCGCTACTTTGCCGCCGTCGCCGAAGAGATGCACTTCGGCCGCGCCGCAGCCCGCCTGCACATGACCCAGCCGCCGCTGTCGCAGACCATCGCCGCGCTGGAAGAACTGCTGGGCACGCCGCTGTTCCAGCGCACCAAGCGCAGCGTGGCGCTGACCCCGGCGGGCGCGGCCCTGCTGCCGGAAGCCCAGCGCCTGCTGCAGCAGGCCGCGGCCCTGCCCGACCTGGTGCGGCGCGCCGCCAGCGGGGCGTCGGGGCTGCTGTCCCTGTCCTTCATCTCCAGCGCCGACTACAGCATCCTGCCGCCGCTGCTGCAGCGTTTCCGGGCACGCTATCCGCAAGTGCAGATCGAACTGCGCGAAGCCACCACCGACGTCCAGCTGGAAGACCTCCTGCAAGGCAAGATCGACGCCGGCCTGCTGCTGCCGCCGCTGCCCGAAAAGGCGGCCGCCTTGCTGGAGGTGCGGCCGGTGCTGTCCGAACCGCTGATTGCGGCGCTGCCCGAGGGCGCGGTCAGAAAGCGCGGACCGGTGTCGCTCAAGAGCCTGCGCGAGCTGCCGCTGATCATCTTCCCGCGCCGCATCGCGCCGGCCTTCCATGACACCATCCTGTCGTGCTTCCGCGATGCCGGGGTGACGCCCCATATCGGCCAGGAGGCCATCCAGATGCAGACCATCGTCGGTCTGGTGTCGGCTGGCATGGGAATGGCGCTTGTGCCACAATCCGTGTCGAACCTGAAACGCCCGGGTGTGGACTACCGACGGCTGAGCGACCCGGCCCCGGCCATCCAGACCAGCCTGGCCTGGCGGCGCGACAGTCCCTCCAGCGTCCTGCGGGCGCTGCTGGAACTGCTGGACGAACCGGCCTGAAGCCCCCTCCCGCGCGCCGGGAAGTACTGCGCGAACTTGCGCTGCCCGCCGCGTTCCAATCGCCGTCTCGCCCAACAACAGAAAGATCAAACTCATGCTCGTCCACCCCATGCCCGACCCGATCGCCGTCCACATCGGGCCACTGGCCGTCCACTGGTATGGCCTGATGTACCTGCTGGCCTTCGCCCAATTCATCGCGCTGGGCCGCCTGCGCATCAAGCAGCCGCACATCGCCGCCGTCGGCTGGAAGAAGGAAGACCTGGACGACATGCTCTTCTATGGCGTGCTCGGAGTGGTGCTGGGCGGGCGGCTGGGCGAGATCCTGTTCTACAACCCGGCCTATTACTTTGCCCATCCGGCCGACATGATCGCGGTCTGGAAGGGCGGCATGTCCTTCCACGGCGGCTTCCTGGGCGTGATGCTGGCGATGTACCTGTGGGGCCGCAAGCGTGGTCGCAACCTGATGGACATCATGGATTTCATCGCCCCGATGGTGCCGCTGGGCTACGCCGCAGGTCGCCTGGGCAATTTCATCAATGCCGAGCTGCCGGGCCGTCCTGCCGATCCCTCGCTGCCCTGGGCCATGATCTGGCCCAATGTGGACAACATCCCGCGCCATCCCTCACCGATCTACCAGATGCTGGTCGATGGCATCCTGCTGTTCATCATCCTGTGGATCTTCGCGCGCCACGCCCGTCCGCGCATGGCGGTGGCGGGCATGTTCTCGCTGCTGTATGGCTGCGCGCGCTTCTTCACCGAGTATTTCCGCGTGCCGGACTATGAGGTGCACTTCGGCGGCATCACCATCTCGGCCGGGCAGATGCTGTCGGTGCCGATGATCGTGCTGGGGATCGTCTTGCTGGTGCTGGCCTACAGGCTCAGGCAGCAGGCCCAGGCGCCTGCCGAGCCGGCCCTGGCGGGCAAGAAGTGATCCCGTCTTGCGCATGAAAAAGGGCGGTACCGAATCATCATCGGTACCGCCCTTTTCTTTTCTGCATCCATCGCCCGTTCGGATTGCGTCGCCGCGCAGGCGGCGTATCGACAGCGCGCCTTCGATACGCGGCGATGCCGCTACTCAGTCCGAACGGACGTCATTGCATCTGCGTAACTAACCGTCAAGCAACCGTCAAGAAGCCGTCAAGCCTTCTTCAAGGCGCTGGCCGCCTTGGCAATCTCGGTGATCTTGTCCCAGTCACCGGCCTCGATGGCCGCCTTGGGGGTCAGCCAGGAGCCGCCCACGCAGACCACGTTCTTGCAGGCCAGGAACTGCGGCGCGGTCTCTTGCGTGATGCCGCCGGTCGGGCAGAAGGACACGTCGGCCAAGGGACCGGCGATGCCGTTGAGCATGCCCACGCCGCCCGCCGGCACGGCCGGGAACAGCTTCAACTGACGGAAACCCGCTTCGCGCGCCGCCATCACTTCGGAAGGCGTCATCACGCCCGGCAGCAGGGGCAGGCCGCTGCGCTTGGCGGCTTCGATCAGCGCGGGTGTGAGGCCCGGTGAGACGCCAAAGACCGCGCCCGCATCACGCGACGCGGTGAACTCTTCGGGCGAGGTCAGCGTGCCCACGCCGACGATGGCGTCCGGCACCGACTCGGCAATGGCGCGGATGGCCGGCAGGCCGTGTTCGGTGCGCAGGGTGATTTCCAGCACGCGGATACCGCCTGCGACCAGGGCGCGCGCCAGCGGCACGGCGTGTTCGAACTTGTCGATGGCGATCACCGGGATGACCGGCGAGGCGCGCATGATTTCCAGTGTGGTCTTCATACCGTGACTTTCTCTTTCTCAAAAATCGGCGGCAGGCCGAAGGTGGCGCCGCCCTCTTCTGCGGTTCCCACCGCGTTGCGGAACAGGCTGAACAATTCGCGGCCCATGCCATGCTGGTTGCCCGACAGATCGCTGCTGTCCTGGCTGCGTGCCGCCCATTCGGTGGCGTCGACCTTGGCTTCGAGCGTGCCGGCCTCGGCATCGAGGCGGATGATGTCGCCATCGCGCACCCGGCCCAGCGGACCACCGCCCAGCACTTCGGGTGTGACGTGGATGGCTGCCGGTACTTTACCCGATGCGCCCGACATGCGGCCATCGGTGACCAGCGCCACGTGACGGCCCTTGTCCTGCAGGATGCCCAGCGCTGGCGTGAGCGCATGCAGCTCGGGCATGCCGTTGGCGCGCGGCCCCTGGAAGGTGATCACGGCCACGAAGTCGCGGTCGAGTTGACCGGCCTTGAAGGCGGCCATGAAAGCCTCCTGCGAATGGAAGACCACGGCGGGCGCTTCCACCACGCGGTGCTCGGGCTTGACTGCCGAGATCTTGATGACAGCGCGGCCCAGGTTGCCCTGCAGCAGCTTCAGGCCACCGTCCACGGCGAAAGGCTTGACCACCGTACCGAGCACGCCCTCGTCACCGCTCTGCGCGGGGGCGTCGTGCCAGGTGACGATGCCGGGACGGCCATTCTCGCCCTCGGCGGCCAGCATCGGTTCCTTGCAGTGCTGGCGCAGGCCCTGGCCGAGGATGGTGGTGACGTCGTCATGCATGAGGCCGGCGTCGATCAGCTCGCGCAGCACGAAGCCAGTGCCGCCGGCAGCATGGAAGTGGTTCACGTCAGCGGTGCCGTTGGGATAGATCTTGGTGATCAGCGGCACCACGGCCGAGAGCCTGTCGAAGTCATCCCAATCGATGACGATGCCAGCCGCCTTGGCGATGGCGACCAAATGCAGCGTGTGGTTGGTGGAGCCGCCGGTGGCGTGCAGCGCGACGATGGCGTTGACGATGGACTTCTCGTCGATCATCCGGCCCACCGGGGTGTATTGCGTACCGAGGTCGGTGATCTTGGCGGCCTGCTTGGCGGCAGCCGCGGTCAGCGCATCGCGCAGCGGGGTATTGGGGGTGATGAAGGCCGCGCCCGGCAGGTGCAGGCCCATGGCTTCCATGAGCATCTGGTTGCTGTTGGCGGTGCCGTAGAAGGTGCAGGTGCCGGCGCCGTGGTAGGACTTGGATTCGGCTTCCAGCAGTTCGGCGCGGCCGATCTTGCCGGCGGTGTAGAGCTGGCGGATCTTGACCTTGTCGCTGTTGCTCATGCCGCTGGTCATGGGACCGGCCGGCACGAACACGGCCGGCAGGTGGCCGAAGTGCAGCGCGCCGATCAGCAGGCCCGGCACGATCTTGTCGCACACGCCCAGGTAGAGTGCAGCGTCGAACATGTTGTGCGACAGCGCGATGGCGGTGGCCATGGCAATGGCGTCGCGCGAGAACAGCGACAGCTCCATGCCAGCCTGGCCCTGGGTGACGCCATCGCACATGGCCGGCGAACCGCCGGCGAACTGGGCCACCGCACCGGCTTCGCGGGCGGCGTCCTTGATGATCTGGGGGAAACGCTCGAACGGCTGGTGCGCCGAGAGCATGTCGTTGTAGGCCGAGACGATGGCCAGCGAAGGCGCCTTGTCTTCCTTGAGCTTGAGCTTGTCGTTGGCGGGGAAGGCGGCGAAGCCGTGGGCCAGGTTGGTGCAGGCCAGCGCGCCGCGCTGTGCGCCCTTGCGGCGGGCCGCTTCCAGGCGTTCGAGGTAAGCGGTCCGGTAGGGACGGCTACGTTCGGCGATGCGTTGGGTGACGCTGGCTAAGGTAGCGTTGAGAGGCATTGTCGGGTTCCTGTTAGCGTTAACAATGTAATTTTACTACACAATTTTCAACGAATGAAATCATACACTTAGAGCACTGCAACATGCCGCCACCGTGCATTTTTTCATTGGCCTTACAAAATCTGCGCAAAAAGCCGTATCAGTCTGGATTGCCGGGCTGCAGCAGAGCTGGCACGCGGATGTAACGACGCCGTCATAAACTGTAGTGAAATTACCATTTTGACGAAAATGATGTATAGTCCAATCGTTGCACCAAGAAAGACCAAGACTCGCGGCCGACCGCCCATCCTTGCCAGCCAGCAAGCAGCTGCCTGGTCCGCAGGCCCGGCCCGACCGCCAACCGACACCAGACCATGCATACCACTGCACTGACCGACACGGCCGCCTTCCAGGCCTTGCAACACCATCATGCCAAGGCCGTCACCTGGCACATGCGCGACCTCTTCGCGCAACAGCCCGACCGTTTCGAGCGCATGCATGTAAGCGCTGCCGGTCTGCTGCTGGACTATTCCAAGAACCGCATCGAGTCCGAGACCCTGGCGCTGCTGATGAGCCTGGCGCGCGAGCGCGGCGTGGAAGCGCTGCGCGAGGCCATGTTCCGGGGCGAGAAGATCAACTTTACCGAACATCGCGCCGTGCTGCACACGGCCTTGCGCGCACCGGCCCAGGCCTGTGATGCACAAGTGGACGGACAGCCGGTGAGCCAGGAGGTTCATGCGGTGCTGGAGCATATCCGCGAATTTTCCGAGCGCGTGCGCAGCGGCGCCTGGCGCGGCTACACCGGACGCGAGATCACCGACATCGTCAACATCGGCATTGGCGGCTCCTTCCTCGGCCCGCAGATGGTCTGCACGGCCCTGCGCAACTACCGCCACGCACGGCTCACCACGCATTTCGTCTCCAACGTGGACGGCCATGACCTCGATGAGGTGCTCTCCCGCGTCGATCCCGAGACCACCCTCTTCATCGTCGCCTCCAAGACCTTCACCACCCAGGAGACCATGCTCAACGCCAAGTCGGCGCGGGCCTGGTTCCTGCGTCATGGCCAGCGGGCCGATCTGGCGCGTCACTTCGTGGCGGTCTCCACCAATGCCGCCGAGGTGGAGGCCTTCGGTATCGACCCCGACAACATGTTCCCCTTCTGGGATTGGGTGGGTGGACGCTATTCGGTGTGGTCGGCCATCGGCCTGCCCATTGCGCTGCTGATCGGCTTTGAGCATTTTTCAGCCTTCCTGGCCGGCGCCCACGCAATGGACCGCCATTTCCGCGAAGCGCCGCTGGAAGCCAACATGCCCGTCATCCAGGCCCTGATCGGCATCTGGAACCGCAACTTCTTCAACAGCGAATCGCTGTCGGTGGCCCCTTACCACCAATGGCTGCGCTATTTCCCGGCCTACCTGCAACAGCTGGACATGGAGAGCAACGGCAAGCGCATCACCCGCGACGGCACGCCGGTGGGGGTGGCCACCTGTCCCTTCATCTGGGGCGACGTCGGCACCAACGGCCAGCACGCTTTCTTCCAGCTGTTGCACCAGGGCACCGATGTCACGCCCATCGATTTCATTGCCGTGCTCAAGCCTTCGCATGATATTGATGAGCACCAGGATGTGCTGCTGGCCAACTGCTTCGCCCAGTCCGAAGCCTTCATGCGCGGCAAACAGGCCGATGAGGTGCGCGCCGACCTGGAACGCCAGGGCGTGGACGCTGCGGAACTCGCCGCGCTGTTGCCGCACAAAACCTTCGACGGCAACCGTCCCAGCAATACCCTGTTGCTGCCCGAACTGAGCCCGCATGCGCTGGGCGCGATGATTGCGCTCTATGAGCACAAGACCTTTGTGCAAGGCGCGATCTGGGGCATCAACAGTTTCGACCAATGGGGTGTGGAGCTGGGCAAGGTGCTGGCCAAGACCATCCACGGCGAGCTGCGCAGCGAACCCAACCCTGCCTTGCATGACGCCTCCACCAACGCCCTCATCGCGCTGGCGCGGCAGGCAAGACAGCAGAACACAGTAGTACTGGACATGTAGCAGAGCGCAGCGGCACGCCGCGCCTTGATCAACGAAGACGACGCACAAGAGACAAGAGAATCCACACCATGGCTATTTCCGATTTCGATCTGGTTTTGTTTGGCGGCACCGGCGACTTGTCGATGCGCAAGCTGCTGCCCGCCCTGTACGCCCGCGACCGCGCACGCGACCTGCCGCCCGAGGCGCGCATCGTCTGCCTGGGCCGCGATGAAAAGACCCGCGAGGAATTCATCCAGATCGTCGAGAAGGATTCCAAACCCCACGTCCCGGCGGCCAATCTGGACAAGGCTGTTTGGGAGCGCTTCTGCAACCGCCTGCAATACGCCTCGGTCAATGCCAAGGAGGGTGCCAGCTTTGTCCACCTGAAGGAAGCGCTGCGCGACACCGAAGGCCTGGCCCGCGTATTCTACCTGGCCACACCGCCCAGCCTGTTCGCCTCCATCTGCGAGAACCTCTCCAAGGGCGGCCTGGTGACGCCCGCTTCGCGCGTGGTGCTGGAAAAACCGCTGGGCCGCGACCTCGCCAGCGCGCGCGACATCAACGCGCAAGTCGGACGCTACTTCCAGGAATCGCAGATCTTCCGTATCGACCACTACCTCGGCAAGGAAGCCGTGCAGAACCTGCTGGCGCTGCGCTTTGGCAATGTGCTGTTCGAACCGCTGTGGCGGCGCGAGTGGATTTCGGATGTACAGATCACCATCGCCGAAGAGCTCGGCGTGGGCGGCCGCTTCGACTACTACGACACCTCCGGCGCGCTGCGCGACATGCTGCAGAACCACCTGCTGCAACTGCTGTGTATCGTCGCCATGGAACCGCCGGTATCGAACTCGGCCGATGCCGTACGTGATGAAAAGCTCAAGGTGCTGCGTTCGCTCAAGCGCTTTACCCCCACCACGCTGGCCATGAACGTGGTGCGCGGCCAGTACCGCGCCGGCCACGTCAATGGCGTGGCCGTGCCGGGCTATCGCAAGGAAGCCGACGCCAATCCCGAATCGCGCACCGAGACCTATGTCGCCGTCAAGGCCGAGATCGACACCTGGCGCTGGGCCGGCGTGCCCTTCTACCTGCGCACCGGCAAGCGCATGGCCGATTCGCTGGCCGAGATCGTGGTGCGCTTCAAGAGCGTGCCGCACTCCATCTTCGCGCATCAGAACGATACGCCCAACTGCCTGGTGATCCGCCTGCAGCCCGACGAAGGCCTGCACATGAACCTGATGGCCAAGCAGCCCGGCGACGGCATGCGCCTGCGTCCGGTGGAGCTGGAACTGGACTTCCGCGAGAAGTTCAAGACCCCGCGCATGGATGCCTACGAACGCCTGCTGCTGGACGTGCTGCGCGGCCACCTGACCCTGTTCATGCGCAGCGACGAGCTGGAAGCCGCCTGGGAATGGGTCGAGCCCATCCTCAACCACTGGGACCAGCAGGAGGCCGATCCGGTCCCCTACAACGCCGGCACCTGGGGCCCGGCGGCGGCCAGCGCCCTGATTGGCCGCGACGGCCTGCAATGGCGCGAAGAAGCGCTGCCGGAAGTCTGAGGCCGGCTGCGCCAGTCCGCTAGACCGATAGACCGATAGGCCATCATGTCCATGCTGCTCGACTCCATCCGTACCCACATCAACTCCCTCTCCAAGTCGGAGAAGAAGGTGGCGGCGACCATCCTCGCCAATCCGCAGCTGGCGCTGGCGGAGAACCTGACGGCGCTGGCCAAGAACGCGGAAGTGTCGGAACCGACCGTGATCCGCTTCTGCCGCGCCATCGGCTATGAGGGCTGGCATGACTTCAAGCTGAAACTGGCGCAGAGCCTGGCCCTGGCCCTGCCCGGCGCCGACGAGACGCTGGCCCAGGACGACCTGGCCGCCGACCTGGTCAACAAGATCTGCAGCCGCTCCATCAATACCCTGCTGGACCTGCGCAACCACCTCAATCCGGACGCCATCCAGCTGGCGCTGGACGTGCTGGCGCGGGCCAACAAGATCGAGTTCTACGGCCAAGGCACCTCCGGTATCGTGGCCAACGACGCCCAGCACAAGTTCTTCCGCTCGGGCGTGCCCACGGTGGCCTATTCCGACCCGCACATCCACAGCATTGCCGCCTCGCTGTTGAAAGCCGGCGACTGCGTGGTGGCCATCTCGCAGCGCGGCGGCAATGCCGCCCTGCTGCGCTCGATCCAGCTGGCCCGCAAGGGCGGCGCCGACATCATCGTGCTGGGCCCGTCGGGTACGCCCCTGGCCGAACTGGCCACGGTGCTGGTGCCCATCGACCTGTCCTTCAACATCGACCCCTATACCCCCATCTCGGCGCGCCTGGCGCACCTGGTGGTCATCGACATCCTGGCGGTGGGACTGGCCCTGCGCCGCGGGCCGGAATTCCGCAAGAAGATGCAGAACGCCCAGAAGTCGCTGCAGAAGTTCGACATGCAATTCGATTCCTTCTTCCGCTGACGAGGCATCAGCTGCGGCTGCGCGAGGTCAAGTGTCAGCCATTGCCCGACAGACAAGCCGCCGCGATTGCGTACAATGCTGAACCATTCATTCTTCCAACTTAGCAACAGGATTTCCCATGAGCCAGCTTGAACAGTTGAAGCAATACACCACCATCGTGGCCGACACCGGCGACTTCCAGGCGATGAAGGCCTTCGCTCCGCAGGACGCCACCACCAATCCCTCACTGATCCTGAAGGCCGTGCAGAAGGCCGAGTACAAGCCGCTGCTGGAATCCGTCGTCAAGGCCCACGCCGGCAAGAGCACCGATGCGATCATCGACCGCCTGCTGATCGCCTTCGGGCTGGAAATCCTGAAACTCATCCCGGGCCGCGTCTCCACCGAGACCGACGCGCGCCTGTCCTTCGACACGGAAGGCACGGTGGCCAAGGGCCGCGAACTGATCCGCCTGTACGAAGAAGCCGGCATCGCCCGCGAGCGTGTATTGATCAAGATCGCCTCCACCTGGGAAGGCATCCGCGCCGCCGAGATCCTGGAAAAGGACGGCATCCGCTGCAACCTGACCCTGCTGTTCTCGCTGCCGCAAGCCATCGCCTGCGCCGAAGCCCGTGTGCAGCTGATCTCGCCCTTCGTGGGCCGCATCTATGACTGGTACAAGAAGTCCACCGGCCAGGAATACACCGGCAGCGATGATCCGGGCGTGCAATCGGTCAAGGCGGTGTACAACTATTACCGCAAGTTCGGTTACGCCACCGAAGTGATGGGCGCGAGCTTCCGCAATACCTCGCAGATCGTCGAACTGGCCGGCTGCGACCTGCTGACCATCAGCCCCGACCTGCTGCAAAAGCTGGCCGACAGCGATGCCCCGGTGGAGCGCAAGCTGAGCAAGGAAGCGGCTGACGCCGCCGATATCGAACGCATCTCCCTGGATGAGAAGGCCTTCCGGCTGGCCCTGAATGCCGACGCCATGGCCACCGAAAAGCTGGCTGAAGGCATTCGTCAGTTTGCGGCCGATGCGGTCAAGCTGGAGCAGATCGTCGACGCGCTGCGCTGATCGACAGGCGTTCCGTGCGTTGCCTGTCCGGGGACGCCGCAACCTCCGCATAAAAAAAGGCCGCCATCGTGCTCATCCACGATGCGGCCTTTTTGCATCCCGCGTGTCCCGGCGATCAGCTTGCCAGCAGATCCGGCAACGCCCCGACGACCTTGTTGCTGCACTGTTCAAATGTCTCGGCCATCCATTGCTCGACTTGTGCGTAGTCATCCTTGGCCCACTGATCCAGCGGCAGGGCTTGTTCCGACGTGCGGTTGCAGGAGACCTCGACGTAGGGACTGAAAGTGAGCATGCCCGCGCTTTCCTTGCGCTTGTAGACGCTCAGGTTGGTGCTCATCTTGTACAGATCGGCCTGCTCGCCGGTCAAGGCTTCATAGACCAGCTTGGCGCTGCCGCCTGCCACCATGACGCGCTGCTTGAAGGTCGCCGTCTTCATCTCAGGCTGTGATTGCAGCGCCGTGTTGAGGGCGCGGCTCAACTGCGCGGTGAAACCGGAGGCGACCTGATTGCGCACACGGTTGCGGTCCTTCACGTCCTCGATCTTGTCGCCCTTGAGATCATCCTTGCTGAAGGTGTTGACCGCCATTCCCCCACCCAGGGCGAACATGAAGATGTTCAGGGCCACCTGGGCCGCCACGGTGTTCTGGGTATTCTTGGGACGCACGATCAGCACTTCTTCCGGCACTTCCTTGAGGCGCGAACCATCGATGAACGAGGTGGTGTAGAGCACCCCCAACCTGGGCTCTGCCGCCATGGCCGGGTCCGGCTTGGCCGATGCCACCGTCGCAGTGGAGACCGCCGCTACCGGTGCATCCGCCGGCGCGGCAGCGCCAGCTGCCTGGGTGGGCGAGTTGACCGCCGATGTCTTGACTGGCGCTGGCACCGGCGTCGGCGCGGCAGTGGCGGCAGCCGTCTTGTTGTCGGATTGGCTGGCGCATCCATTGAGTGCAAGGAGGGCCGCCAGAGCGATATGTTTCAACTTGGTCTGCATCTGCATGTTCTGATTCGTCGAAAAAAGTGAAAGCGATCCCCTGCCACCGCGCGCGGAGCAATCAGCAACTGGAGAAAGCGGGAATGGCAGACGAAGTTCGTTCTTTCGCCAAGACATGCGCGCGGTGAGCGGCGTCGAATGGAAAAAACAGACTCCCCCGATGTCTGCGAGGGCAAGTCTAGTGAGTCAGATAAAGATTGTCTATAGGCAATCTTACAATGTGGTGAGAAAACTATAGGTGAATAATTGAGCTTTTGAAGAGCAATCCCGACGCATTGGACGCCCTACCCGCGTCGGCCAGGTCTTGGTCACGCCCCCCGGCGCCCGCACCACTACGCCAGCCTGGCCTGCATCCCCCGCACCAGCTGGCACTGGAAGAAGCCCACTGCCGTCTGCAGCAGCAAGGCGCGGCGATTGAGCTCCTCGGAGGTCACGGCCAGCTCTTCCGAGCTCAGCGAATTCTGCTGGATCACCTGGGCCAGTTGGCTGGCCGCCGCGCTGATCTGGCTCACGGCAGTGGACTGCTGCTCGGACGATTGCACGATGTCCTGCACCAGCACCGAGGTGCGGGTGATGGTCGGCACCATGTCACTGAGCTGGCGCTCGGCAGCGCAGGCCAGGGTCACGTTGGCGCGGGCGACTTCGTCGATCTCCTGCGCCGCAGACTGGCTGCGCTCGGCCAGGCGGCGCACTTCGGCCGCCACCACCGCAAAGCCGCTGCCGTGCTCGCCCGCATGCGCGGCTTCGATGGTAGCGTTCAGGGCCAGCAGGTTGGTCTGGTAGGCGATGTCATCGATGACGGCAATCTTGCCGGCGATCTGCTGGATGGCCGCCACCATCTGCTTGACCGTTTCTGCACATTGGCGCGCCTCCAGCGCCGCCGCTGCGGCAATCTGGTCGGTCAGCCTGGCGTTTTGCGCAGTGCTCTGCACCAAGGCGTGGATCTGCGCCAGCGCTGTGCTGGTCTGCTCCACGCCGTTGGCCTGCTCGGTGGAGGCGCGCGCGAGGGACTGCGCGGTAGCGCTGACTTCCTCGGCGGTGCTGACCAGGCCGTCGGCGTTGCCGCGTACTTCGCCCACCACCTGAGCCAGGCGCGTCATCATCTTCTGGATGGCGTGCATCATGCTGTCGCGACAACCGGACTTGAGCGTGATCGTCTGCACCAGGTCGCCATCGGAGAGGCGCTGCATCACCGTCACCACATCGCCCGGTTCGCCGCCCATCTGCCGCAGCAGGGTGCGCGTGAGCAACCATCCCGCCCCCAGCAGGATCAGCAGCACGCCGCCGGCCACCAGCGCGACCGCCTCCAGCGCATGGCTGATGATCTCGCGGGCGCTCAATGCGCTGGCGTCGCCCAGCGCGATGTTGTAGGAACGGTGGCGCGCAAAGCTGGCCTGCACGGTATCGATGGCAGCGCGAAATTCCAGCACGCTCAGGCCCAGGCTATCCTCGACCCGGTCCTCTTCGGCCACCGCGAGCAGCCGCCGCACCACCTCTTCAAAGGCGGCGATGTGGGCGCGGTCATCGGCCAGCATGGCGCCATCGGTCTCGTCGGTGATGTAGGCATCGGCGTAGGTCTGGAGATGCCGCTGCATGCGCGCGCGCTGCACGTCCATCTCCTTGATCAGGCGGCTGCGGTCGCGCGGGTCGGGGTTGACCAGGTATTGATAGATACGCCCCTGGATGGCGTTGAAGGCGGCCTGCGCGTCATCCAGCGTGGTCACGCTGGGCACCGTGTTGACCTGGGCGTAATTGGCCGCCGTGTAGACGTTTTCGATCTGGCGCAAACTCACAGCCGCCGTGGCGACCAGTCCCAGCAAGGCCAGCAGGATCAGTACCGACAAGCGCTGTCCGACGGACAGCGTACGAAGCCCAGGCCTGGACATGGATTCCTCTCCCCAGAGGTGTTGCGGTGGCTGCTTGAGATGGCGCGCGCCCCTCAACGCCGCGCCATGCAGAGTTGGCCACGAACTTATAGCGCGCAGCAGGGCTTGTCAATCAATGCCGCAGGCCCCCTTCTTCAGGCAGGCAAAAAAAATACCGCCCAGCAATACTGCGGACGGCATTTTCATGAACCCCTCGCAGCAGCCCCGTGTCAGGGCCACTGTGCCGATTCAGTCAAAACTGATCTGCACCTTCATCATGCGCGAGCGATCGCCTGCGATCTCGAAGGCTTCCACGGCCTGGGCAATGGGATAGGTCGCCGTGATCAGCGGCTTCACATCCACCAGCTTGCGGTTCATCAGTTCCACCGCCATGGCGAACTCTTCATGGAAGCGGAAGGCGCCGCGCCACTCCAGCTCCTTGCCCACCAGCAGGTTGGCCGGGAACTGGATGTCGCCGCCCAGGCCGACCTGCACGATGATGGCTTGCGGGCGCAGGGCTTCCAGCGCGCCCACCAGCGCACGCTCGTTGCCGCTGGCCTCGAAGAGCACATCGAAGGTCCCCTTGTCGGCGGCGTAGGCCTTCAGGGCATCGGGCGTCTCGGCCATGTTGATGGCGCTGTCCGCCCCCACCTGCAAGGCCGCCTGCAGCGGCATGCTGGCCACATCGGTGACCACCACTTCCAGCGCCCCGGCGCGGCGCGCAGCCACGACCACCAGTGCGCCGATGGGACCGCAGCCAGTCACCAGCACACGCTTGCCCACCAGCGGGCCGGCGCGGCGCACCGCATGCAGCGCCACTGACAGCGGCTCGGCCATGGCGGCTTCGCCATCGCTGACGTGGTCAGCCACGACGTGGGCTTGCGAACGCTCGATGATGATTTCCTGGCGGAACGCGCCCTGCACGTGCGGCGTGCGCATGGCGCTGCCGTAGAAGCGCATGTCCAGGCAATGGTTCTGCTTGCCTTCCTGGCAGTACTTGCAGACGCCGCAAGGGCGGCTGGGCGAGATGGCGATGCGCGTGCCGGGAGCGATGTCGGTGATGGCCGAACCGACTTCGGCGATCTGGCCCGAGACTTCATGGCCCAGCACCATCGGTTCCTTGATGCGCACCACGCCGAAGCCGCCGTGGTGGTAGTAGTGCAGGTCCGAGCCGCAGATGCCGCCGGCCTTGACCTTGACCTTCAGTTGCTGCGGCTGCAGTGCGCCGGTGTCCAGTGCCTGGATGCGCAAGTCGCGCGGCGCATGGATGACGAGGCCTTGTTGCATGGTCTTCTCCAGAATGAAATAAATGATTTACAGGGTGGCCGTCACGCCGCCATCCACATAGAGGATGTGACCGTTGACGAAGCGGGAGGCATCGCTGGCCAGGAACACGGCCGCGCCGACCAGGTCTTCCACGTCACCCCAGCGGCGCGACGGGGTGCGACCCACCAGCCAGTCGGTGAACTTGGCGTCGTTGACCAGGGCCATGTTCATCTCGGTCTTGAAGTAGCCGGGCCCCAGGCCATTGACCTGGATGCCGTACTTGCCCCAGTCGATGGCCATGCCCTTGGTGAACATCTTCACCGCGCCCTTGGTGGCGGTATAGGGCGCGATGTTGGGACGGCCCAGCTCGCTCTGCACCGAACAGATGTTGATGATCTTGCCAGCCCCGCGCGGGATCATGTGGCGCGCCACGGCTTGCGCCGCGTAGAAGACGCTGTTGAGATTGGTATTGATGAGGTCGTGCCAGTCCGATTCCTTGAACTCTTCCAGCGGATTGCGGCGCTGGATACCGGCATTGTTGACCAGGATGCCGATGGGGCCGATCTCGCTTTCGATCTTCTGCACCGCGGCCTTCACGTCCTCGGAGGAGGTGGCGTCGAAACTGGATTCATGGATGGTATGGCCTTCGGCGCGCAACTGCGCCGCTACGCTGGCCAGCTTGCCGGCATCGCGCCCGTTGAGCACGATGGCCGCGCCCGCCTGGGCCATGCCGCGCGCCAGCGCCAGGCCGATGCCGCCGGAAGAACCGGTGATCAGCGCCAGCTTGCCTTCCAGCGAAAAGCCCTGCAAGCCTGCGGGTAAGGGGGTGGTCTTGGTGGTCACATCATCTCCTTAAAATCAAATCGACTACTCATAGAATCAACGCGGCCGTTCGGACTGAGTAGGCCCTTGGGCCGTATCGAAGGCGCTCCCAAGCTTGCTACAGGCGCAGCCTCCGATACGCGGCGAAGCCGCTACTCAGTCCGAACGGGAACCATGAACCTAAGGATGAGAGCGCCCCGCCTCGCGCTGGAAGGCGGCGATGGCGTGATACTCCGCCTCCAGCTTGGCCGGAATGGCCGCAAAGATGGGTTGCAGGCGTCCGTAGACGGCGACCGCCTCGGCCTCGGGAGCGTGATGGTTGGTGGAGCCGACCATGCCCGAGATCACCGACAGCGACGGCAGCAGGCCCAGCGCCCACGCGCCCAGCACGGCAGCACCCAGGCAGGACGATTCCACACTCTCCGGCACCACCACTTCGCGGTTGAAGATGTCGGCCATCATCTGCCGCCACAGCGCCGAACGGGCGAAGCCGCCCGTGGCCATCATGCGCTTGGTGGGGCCGACCAGTTCTTCCAGCGCCGGCAGGATGCTGTAGAGATTGAAGATCACGCCCTCCAGCGCCGCGCGGATCATGTGGTGCTTGCCGTGATGCAGGGCCAGGCCGAAGAAGGAGCCGCGCAGGTCGGCATTCCACAGCGGGGCGCGCTCGCCGGCCATGAAGGGGTGGAACAGCAGGCCCTCCGCGCCAGGACGCACCTTCTCGGCGATGCGGGTCAGGGCTTCATAGGGATCGACACCCTCTTCACGCGCCGCAGCCGCTTCTGCGGTGGCCAGTTCATCGCGCACCCAGCGGAAGATGTTGCCGCCATTGTTGACCGGGCCGCCGACCACCCAGTGTTTTTCGGTCAGGGCATAGCAGAACAGGCGGCCATGCGGATCGGTCCGCGGTTCATCGATCACCGTGCGCATCGCCCCGGAGGTCCCAATGGTCACGGCGACATGGCCGATCTCGATGGCGTTGACGCCCAGGTTGGAGAGCACGCCATCATTGGCGCCGATGATGAAGGGCGTATCGACCGACAAGCCCAGGCGCTGCGCCATCTCGGGCGAGAGCGCCGGCAGGCGGTGGGTGGTCGGGACCGGTGTGGGCAACTGTTCGGGACGCACACCCAGCAATTCCAGCGCGCCCTGGTCCCAGGCCAGCTCGCGCAGGTTGAACATGCCGGTGGCCGAGGCGATGGAATGGTCCACCACCCACTGGCCGAAGAGCTGGTGCAGCAGGTATTCCTTGATGCCCACGAAGCGCGCCGCCCGGTTGAAGACCTCCGGCTTTTCATGGCGCAGCCACATCAGCTTGCACAGCGGCGACATCGGGTGGATAGGCGTGCCGGTGCGGCGATAGATGGCGTTGCCGTCATGCTCGTGCTTGATGCGCTCGGCCCAGACCGAAGCGCGGATATCGCCCCAGGTGATGCTGTTGGACAGCAAGCCATTCTCGGCATCGAGCGCAATGACGCTGTGCATGGCCGCGCTGAAGGACAGCAGCGCGATCTCCTGCGGCGCAGCCTTGGCGGCCTTGACCGCGCCGGCTATGGAGGCCAGCGCAGCGGCCACGATCTGCTCCGGGTCCTGTTCCGCCATGCCCGGTTCGGTGCAGAGGACCGGATATTCCTCCGCATGCTGGGCAACCACCTTGCCATCAAGGGTGAAGACGACGGACTTGGTGCTGGTGGTACCGATATCGACACCGAGCATGTAGCGGGCCAAGGCGGACGTGGACATGGAGATTCCTTTGCAAGCAGTCACGCCCGGGCGTGCCGGGCGTGCATCATTGAAGGTCAGACGACCAGGTTGAGCAACATGATGAAGATGATAGCAACAACCGAGATCAGCGTTTCCATCACCGTCCAGGTCTTGAAGGTCTCACCGACGCTCATGTTGAAGTATTCCTTGACCAGCCAGAAACCGGCATCGTTGACGTGCGACAGGATCAGCGAACCGGCCCCGGTGGCCAGCACCAGCAGTTCCTTGTTGGTGCCGGGGATCAGCGCCACCAGCGGCGCCACGATGCCTGCTCCCGTGATGGTAGCGACGGTCGCCGAACCGGTAGCCACGCGGATCACGCCGGCCACGAACCAGGCCAGCAGCAGCGGCGAGATTTGCGCATGCACGGCCAGTTGACCGATGGCCGTGCCCACGCCGGAATTGACCAGCATCTGCTTGAAGCCGCCGCCCGCGCCGATGATGAGCACGATGGCGGCGGTGGGGGCCAGGCTCTGGTCCACAAATTTCAACACTTGCTGGCGGGTGAAGCCACGGGCGATGCCGAAGGTCCAGATGGCCAGCAGGAGCGCGGCCAGCAGCGCCACGATGGGGTTGCCGATGAAGTCCATCAGGTCGCGCATGGCGTGACCTTCCGGCAGGGTGACGTCGACCAAGGTCTTCAACAACATCAGGAAGACCGGCGCCAGCACGGTGATGAGGGTAGTGGCAAAGCCAGGCAGGTTGGTCGTCTGCGGCTCGCGCGCCAATTGCGCCATCAGTTCTTCGGACGGCTTGATATCGACGTAACGGGAAATGAAGGCGCCGAACATGGGGCCAGCGATGATGACCGTAGGCAGACCCACCAGCAGGCCATAGAAGATGGTCTTGCCGATGTCCGCGCCAAAGATGCCGATAGCCAGCAGCGGCCCCGGATGCGGCGGCACCAGGCCGTGCATCACCGACAGACTGGCCAGCATGGGCATGCCGATCTTGAACAGCGGCACGCCCGAGCGGCGCGCCACGATGAACACCAGCGGAATCAGCAGCACGAAGCCGATCTCGAAGAACAGCGGAATGCCGACCAGGAAGGCGCCCATCATCATGGCCCAGTGCACGCGCTCGCGACCAAAGGCGCGCACCAGCGTCTGCGAGATCTGGTCGGCCCCGCCGGATTCGGCCATGAGCTTGCCCAGCATGGTGCCCAGGCCCAGCACGATGCCCACGAAACCGAGCACGCCGCCGAAACCGTCCTGGAAGGACTTGACGATCTTGGGCAGCGGCATGCCCGAGATCAGGCCGAGGAAGCCCGACGTGATCGTCAGGGCGATGAAGGGATGGATGCGCAGGCGCGTGATCATCAGGATCAGCGCCAGGATTGCGATGACTGCATTGAACAGCAAGGTGGCGTCGTGGCTCATTCCCAGCATGGGTTCTCCGATTGCCGATAGCCGATGCCATGCGCCCCTGGGACGGCCGCAGCAGCGCGGCCCTGCTGACGATGAGTGGGGCGAGCGTCTCCTGCGGCCACCCTGGCGGGCGGCACGGACATCTGCACTATCTGCGTAGTGTTATCTGTTTTCCTGAGTGTGGTATGCCACCGCTGACCCCGCCGCCGTGTGCCCGGAGGTTCGGATGTTAGCGTTAACATGGGGCGCGATGATAACGCTAACATTTTGTGCGGGTCAAACATTTGTTGTGTTGCGGTGCGGTAGAAGGAGGGAGAAAACGGAAGGCAGCTCATGCCGTGCGGAAATCATTTTCTTTCGGGTGCGCTCCGGACTCATGCTGCTGGGGAGGCTGGCGGTGATCTGTAGGCGTGTCTTCGATACGCCGCTGCGCGGCTACTCAGTCCGAACGGGAGGAGGGATGGGGATGGGGATGGGGATGGGGATGGGCGGAGGGCGAAGAGCGCAAGCGTTGATCATCGAGAACCGTTCGGACTGAGTAGCGGCATGGCCGCGTATCGAAGGCGCACCGTCTCCTCGCATCCCGCAGGAATCACGCCCTCCCACCCCGCAAGCAGGTATCATGTCGCCACCCTGAATTGACCGCCCTCTCCCGCACTCCATGACCCAGCGCGCAGCACCCAAGTCCAAGCCCAAGTCCCCACCCGCCGTACGTGGCAGCCGCGCCACCGGACGCGTGACCATCATCGACGTGGCCGCCGAGGCCGGGGTAAGCCCGATGACGGTCTCGCGCGCCTTGAAGACGCCGGCCCTGGTGCAGGAACAATCGCGCCAGCGCATCCTGGAAGCCATCGACAAGCTCGGCTATGTGCCCAACCAGGCCGCCGCCACGCTGGCCTCGGCGCGCTCGCAGGTGGTGGCCGTGCTGGTGCCGTCGCTGACCAATGCGGTGTTCATCGAAACCCTCTCAGGCATCCGCGACTACCTGGCCAGCGTGGGCTACCAGTTCCTCATCGGCGAGACCGGCTATGACCGCCACAAGGAAGAGGAACTCATCGCCACCTACCTGGCCCATGCGCCGGCGGGCTTCCTGCTCTCCAGCAGCCAACAGCACGACATCCTGCAAAGCCGCCCGGCCAGCCGCGCCATCCCGGCGGTGCGCATGTTCGACCTGGGCCGCAGCCAGCAGGATTACTCGGTCGGTTTTTCGCAGACCCGCGCCGGCCACGCCGTGGCCCGGCATCTGGCCGAGCGCGGCTACCGTCGCCCGGCCTTCCTGGCGGCCCAGCTCGATCCGCGCATGATGAAGCGCCGCGAAGGCTTCCGCAAAGGCTTGCAGGAAGCCGGACTGGCAGCCGATATCGAAGTGCTGCTGCCGCAGCCCACCACCGTGGACATGGGCGCGCAACTGCTGCGCCGGGTGCTGCAAGACCATCCCGACTGCGATTCCGTATTCTGTTGCAACGATGACCTGGCCCTGGGCGCGCTCTTCGAATGCCAGCGCCAGGGCATCAGCGTGCCGCGCCAGATGGCCATTGCCGGCTTCAATGACCTCTCCTGGGCGGCCTGCGCCACGCCCTCCATCACCACCGTGGTCACGCCGCGCTATGACATCGGCTACCAGTCGGCCGAGATGCTGGTGCGCCAGCTCAAGGGGGAAGAGATCGCCAAGGGGCGGCTGGACCTGGGTTTCGAGCTGGCCGTGCGCGAGAGCACCTAAGCACCTAAGCACCTAAGCACACAGGCAGCTCAGCCCCTGAAGCGCGGCCATTCGCCCGGCACGGGCATCCCGCACATCCGTGGACGAATCCGCAGCAATAATCCATCCATCGCCGGCCTGCGGCTCTGGACAGAACACCGCCATTCTCTACAATCTCCCGGTGTCGTTCACCCTTGCAGCACGGCGCGCGGCATTCCTATAAATAATATGTAGATTCCTACATCCAGAGATCATCAGGAGCATCCCTCATGCAGACATTCACCGGTCTTTGCAAACCCGCCCTGGCCCTGCTGCCGCTGTGCGGCGCGCTGGCCTTCGCGCCGGCCCACGCCCAGACGGCGGCCCCGGCCGCACCCGTGGTCAAGTACGACCTCACCTATGACATCATCAGCCCGGTGCACAGCCAGCACGGCATGGTGGCCACCGAGCAGGCACTGGCCACCCAGGTCGGCGTGGACATCCTCAAGAAGGGCGGCAATGCCGTCGATGCGGGCGTCGCAGTAGGCTTTGCGCTGGCCGTGGTGCTGCCCAATGCGGGCAACATCGGCGGCGGCGGCTTCATGATGATCCACGACGCCAAGACCGGCAAGAACGTCGCCCTGGACTTCCGCGAGATGGCCCCGCAGCGCGCCACCCGCAACATGTACCTGGACGACAAGGGCAACGTCGTGCCGGGCCGCTCGCTCTACACCCACCTGGCCGTGGGGGTGCCGGGCACCGTGGCGGGCCTGTCGCATGCGCTGTCCAAGTACGGCACGATGAAGCTGTCGCAGGTCATCCAGCCGGCCGTGGAACTGGCCGAGAAGGGTTACCCGGTCAGCCGCAGCCTGGCGCAGATCCTCTCGGCCGAGCGTGAACACCTGGGGCAGTGGGATTCGTCCAAGGCGATCTTCTTCAAGGAAGGGCGTCCGCTGCAGGAAGGCGAACTGCTGGTCCAGAAAGACCTGGCCAAGTCGCTGCGCCTGATCGCCAAGGAAGGTCCCAAGGCCTTCTACGAAGGCAGCATCGCCAGGAAGATCGTGGCTGAGATGGACAAGCACGGCGGCCTGATCTCCGCCGACGACCTGAAGAACTACAAGGTGGTGGAGCGCGTGCCGGTGTCGGGCAACTATCGCGGCTACCAGGTCATGTCCATGCCGCCGCCAAGCTCGGGCGGCGTGCACATCATCCAGATGATGAACATCCTGGAACGCTATCCCCTGAAGCAATACGGCGCCGACAGCGCCCAGACCATCCACCTCATGGCCGAAACCATGAAGCTGGCCTATGCCGACCGTTCCGAATACCTGGGCGATCCGGATTTCACCAAGGTCCCGGTCAAGGGCCTGACCTCGCGCGCCTATGCCGATGAGCTGGCCAAGAAGATCAACCCCGACCGCGCCACCCCGTCCAGCGAAATCAAGCCGGGCCAGCCGCAGCCGTATGAAAGCGACCAGACCACCCACTACTCGGTGGCCGACAAGGACGGCAATCTGGTGGCCACGACCTACACGCTGAACCTGAACTTCGGCAGCGGCATCGTCGCTACCGGCACCGGCATCACGCTCAACAACGAGATGGACGACTTCGCCGCCAAGCCCGGCGTGCCCAACGCCTTTGGCCTGGTCGGCGGTGACGCCAATGCGGTCGCTCCCTACAAGCGTCCGCTGTCGTCGATGTCGCCCACCTTCGTGCTCAAGGATGGCAAGCCCTTCCTGGTCACAGGCAGCCCCGGTGGCAGCCGCATCATCACCACCACCCTGCAGACCATCCTCAACGTGATCGACCACGACATGAACGTGGCCGAAGCCACCATCACCCCGCGCATCCATCACCAGTGGGCGCCGGATCAACTGCGGGTAGAAAAGGGCTTGTCGGCCGATACGCTCAAGATCCTGCAGGACAAGGGCCAGAAGATCAGCGTGCAGCCTTCCATGGGGCGCACCCAGACCATCCAGATCCGCTCGGATGGCTTTGATGGCTTCTCGGATCCGCGTAATCCGGATGGGCGTACGTTGGGGTTCTGATGCTGCGGTAAGCGCTGGAATCGAATGTGGGTGAATGACCGGCCTCTGCTTTTGCAGGGGCCGTTTTTTTGGTTCTCCGAATGTGCGCCTCTTGGCAACATATTCCACCTTATCCACACTGCTCCTGTCTATCGCGAATAATCCCGCGCAAGACAGTCGCCGCTGAGGTGACGTTGTCAAGCCGCTGCTCCGTAAGTGGCTTGTTGGGGACACCTACGGCAGATGCCGAAGAGGGGATGCTATCTCCCAATATCTGCAATGCCTATGTCAGTGACGGCGCCCTCTGTGTAGGGTCGAAGAATTTTCATGCTTTTGCGATTCCGTTTCGCTATAGCCCTTGAGAACGATCTTCGCGCTGCCGTCAGAACCGACCTCGAATCCGTTCTCGTTGCTGTCCATGTAACGGATGGAACCATCCGATTTCTTGTGCAGATGTCCGACGGTCGTCCCTTTGATATTGGCAACGGCGACGCTATCGTCGGACAGGGTGTGAAGATCAACGCCGCTCAAGCCGAACCGGACCAGTTGCTGGGCCAGAGCGATACGCTGATCGTCGCCGCACTGGAGCCCAGAGCTGGACAGCTGGAATTGCAGCTTTTCCTGACGTTCCATGCTGCGATCGGCGACCACTGCCTCATTACCCAGACGCCCCCTGCCGCTTACCGGTAACGCCAATACCACCTATCGGCCTTACAAAAGCTTCCTCGAATTTGATAAACCGTTGAGATCGGGCGAGCAGTTCACCTTGCAGCATCAGAGCGCGGCGTCGGTCAAGGGAGGTCAGTTCAGTTTCAGCTTATCCGATGACGGCAAACAGCTTGTGCTGACCAACAAGGGCGGGTTCATCGCCGAAAATACCGACATCTACGAATTCGCTGGTTCAACGGCGGCATCGAGAAGCAACTACGACATCGGCAATATCAGGCTGCTCTATGAGGTACAGACGGATAACGCCAATACCCGTCCGTCTGTACGCATTCACTACAACGGTTGGGAGGCTAACGTTGGCGATGTGATCGCGCTTCACGATAAGGACCGCTTACTAGCCAGCAAAACACTGACCGCGAAGGACATAGGCAACGATAACGCTTCAGTGATCCTGACGCCCGACCTGAGTTTATACCAGGGTGAAAGACAGATCTTCAGCACCTATACCGAGACTTCCGGCAACTCGAGCAGGTCCAACATGATCGATATAAAGATTCAGCAATATGGCTACATGCATAGCGTTTCGAACGCTACAATCGAGAGCACGCAGAGTATGGGCGCTATTCGGTACGCTGACCGCGACATCAGCTACACGAACGATGCGCTCCATCCCTCGCATGCGCTGGTCGGTGCTTTCTGGGCTCCAGGCCACTATGAAAGTGGTCCAGATCTCAAGGTATATGCAGGCAGAGGCGATCCGCTGGATGAATATCTGATCACAGTTCGCATGGGCGGAAAACTGTTGGGATTCGATAAGGTCAACTGCCAAAGCGCGCACTACCATACCATCGAGACGGCCGCCAATATTCTGGCGCCCGGCACTTACGACGATCTGAGCGTGACGGCCACCAGTATTACGCCGGGCGCATCCAATGGCCAGGCCGACAGCATCAGCGGACTGACCCAATCGGTATTCTGGGCGCCCCAATCATTGAGCGGCGTGGCTGGGGGCAAAGGCAATGACTTCATCCCCATTGGACGGACCAAGGACGGATTATCGACCATGATCCAGACTGGCTCAGGTGCAGACAGCCTTATACTCGGCAGCTTTGGCAAGAAGGGGGACTTCTCGGCCACGGTGACTGACTTTACCTTGGGAGTAGATACGGTGAAGGTGTTTGGTTATCCCGGCTCAGTTGATGGTGAACCCGCTCCGCGCCACTATCTCCACGACATCAATGAAAGCAACTTCAACGAATTCGTAAAGGAAGTCGCTCCGATTCAGGGGGGCGCCGGCACCAAGCTGGTCGTCGATCTGGACGGCGCAGCTGCCGGCAACCAGACCTACACGCTGCATCTGCAAAACGTGGCCTATCAACCGGCCAATACGCACACGCTCTTTGGGGTCTGACGCCAGATCCAGACCCGTACCTCGGAACGTGTTGACATAACCGACGCCTTATACCAGCAAGCTTTCCATCTAGGCCCGCAGGCCTGAACAGAGGAAGCCCGGCGCAGGGAGGGATCACATAACAGCCCGCCATGAATGCATCAAAAACAGCCATCGGCCAGCGCATCAAGCGCGCCCGACTGGCCATCGGCTTCAGCCAGCGCAAATTCGCCACTGTGCTTGGGACCTTGCCCAACCATATCTGCCAGATCGAACAAGGACGCTGTATGCCCGGCAGCCGTCTGCTGCACGGCATGCATGTGCAATTCAACATCGACATCAACTGGCTCCTCACGGGCCAGCATCAGCCGTTCCGCCTCAATTCGCAGGAAATGGGCTTGCGCATGCTGCTTCACCACTACGCCCGTGCAGACGAAACCGGCAAGCACCTCCTGATCTCCGCCGCCAGCTTGCTGGCTATGACCGAGCGGCTACCCAAGGATGCGCCTGCGCTCCCACCCGTGGCGGAGGCGATGGATCAAGAGGAGCTCTGATTGATGAGCGATCAATGACGGCAAATGCCGGCAATATGGGCAGGGCCAGCGTCGTTTTCAGCGCCAGCTTGCCCTCCCCGATACGGGCTTACTCCCGCACTTCCTGCAGTTTGGGATAGACCTTCACCAGCACAATCTTCGGCCCCGACATGCGCTTGATGACCACGTCAAAGGCCGGAAAGTCGATCTTCTGCCCTTCCTTGGGCAGGTCGCCCAGTTTTTCCATGACCAGGCCGCCGACGGAGTCGATGCTGTCGTCGTACTCGATGTCGATGCCCAGCATGTTTTCCAGCGTGACGATGGGCAGGCTGCCCTTGCCCAGCAGGGTGCCGTCGTCCTGGCGGGTCCATTCGCCGGTGTTGTGGCGGAACTCGTCGCGGATCTCGCCCACCAGCAGGCTCAACATATTGTCCAGCGTGATGAAGCCGGCCGGGGGCTGGCCCTTCTTGCCGATGATGGCGAAGTGCGGGCTGCCAGTGCGGAAGCGCCGCAGCAGGTCCAGCGCCGGCAGGGCCGGCGAGATGTATTGCACCGGGCGCAGGTAGTCCTTGAGGTTGGCGATGGCGCGGCCATCCTGCTGCGCCAGGAAGACATCCTTGAGGTGCACCAGTCCCAGCACCTGCTGGCGCTCGGCGTCGAAGTAGGGATAACGCGAATAGCGGTTGCGATAGATGATGTCGAGATTCTCTTCGAGGCTCTTGTCATCGCCCAGCGCCACGATCTCGCTGGCCGGACGCATGATGTCGGCCACGTCCAGCTCGGCGAAGTTCAGGCTTTGGGTCAGCACGTTCCATTCGTCGCGGGTGAACTTGCCGCTCTTGCCGCTCTTGTTGCCGGCGCGCAGGATGAGCTTGAGTTCGTCCGACGAATAGTGGGCGTCATGACCATGGCCCGCACCCAGGCCAGCCACGCGCAGGAGCCAGTTGGAGCTGGCGTTGAGCACCCAGATCAGCGGATACATGCCCCAGTAGAAACCATAGAGCGGCACGGCGCACCACAGGCCGAGTTTCTCGGGGCTGCGGATGGCCATGGACTTGGGAGCCAGCTCGCCGGCCACGATGTGCAGGAAGGAAATGACGAAGAAGGCGAACACGAAGGATACGCCGTGGATCAGTTCCTGGTTGGTCACGCCCACCAGCGAGAAGAGAGGTTCGAGGATGCGGGCAAAGGCCGGTTCACCGATCCAGCCCAGGCCCAGCGAAGCCAGGGTGATGCCCAGCTGGCAGGCCGAAAGGTAGGCGTCGAGCTGGTTGTGCACCACGGCCAGGATACGGCCGCGTAAGCCTTGTGTCTTTGCGATGGCCCGGATGCGCGTTTGCCGCAACTTGACCAGACTGAATTCTGCTGCAACGAAAAAACCGTTCAACGCGACCAGGAAGAAGGCCACGAGGATCAGTAATATGTTTTCCAACTAGGGTTCCTATGGGGGTTGTGAGAGGGTCCGGACACGATGGGCTGGTCCGGGCCTGATAATTTACCATGGGCGCAGGGTAGATCCCATTTAATTATCAGAAATGCAATTTTTGTGTGGGGAACATGCTGGCACTGGGGGCTTGAAATTGCACTGCTAAAGAAGACCTGTGCGCTTAGGAAATATACGGAATGACACCAACTCAAATCGAGCTTGGTCTCGATCTTGCCGGGCGCCGTCAAAATGGGGATTTTTAAGGCCTGAATATCTCGAGTTCTACTATTGCGTGGCTTGAGAAGTTTCAAGCCACGCAACTAAATTGGTAGAATCAGACGGCCTAGAGGTCAGCAGAATGACTGGAGCTACTCCTAGTCACTGACATGGCGCGATTATACAACTGCAGAGGAAAAACGGGCAAGCCTGCCTCGCAGACCTTGGACGGATGAACGTCGGAATATATGACTAAACAACCTTTGCAAAAGCTCTTTGATGCGATGTATCACGGCAAACATAGCTTTGAAGATTTCTTGCAAAGCCCGGTCGAGAAGAACTATGAGGTCATCGGGACGAGTGACTTTGGCGGAAGGAAATTATTCAAACCGAAGGAAAATCTCAAGCTCTACCATCGGTTCCTCAATCTATTCCTGTTCGAGCTCTTGCCTATCAACGAGCGTGTGGTTTTTTCCTACCGGAAAGGCTTCAGCGCCGTCAATGCCGTTCAACGGCACACTCAAAGCAAGTACTTCTTCCAAACCGACATTCAGTCGTTCTTCGATTCTATTGATCAAGCGCTCACGAAAAGAACCATCCTTGCGGGTGAACCGTACTGCCCCATCGCCGATCTGACTGCTCATCTTGATCGGATCGTGGATCTCGTCTGTATCGACGATTCCATACCAGTCGGACTTCCAGCATCCGCGCCGTTGAGCAATGCGGTTCTCTTGAATTTCGACAACGAGATGGAGCGCCTCTGCCAGGAGCGGGATCTTAGCTATTCCCGCTACGCTGACGACATCATCATTTCAGGGCAGAACCAAGGTGCTGTGCAGGAGGCAGGTAATGCGGTACAGGAAAAGCTGCATCAATTTTCATCGGAAAAATTCTTTATTCATCAAGGGAAAACCCGCTTCTTCCAGGTCGGCGGCAAAATAAAGATTCTTGGCATGCTGATCCTTCCAAATGGAAGGATCAGCATCGATACGAAGAAAAAGAACGAGCTCGAGGTCCTGCTCTTCTTCTATCTGAATGACCGGGAAAAATTCAAGAACATTGTCAATCAGGCCAAGCAACGAACGGATGCAAAGCGCGATCTGGTTGAAGATGACTACATTGCCTACCTAAGTGGAAACATCAACTACGTTGATTCCATAGATCCAGACTACACGGACAGTGCAGCGCGCGGAGAGCCGATCAAGGAGCGGGACTTCTCAAATGCAGGAAAAAGACTGTTTGCGCATCTGACCGCTCGCGAATTCACTCAACAACAGATTTTCGAGTTCCTGATCGAAAAGAATCCCGCCTCTATTTCCTCCCTGCTTCACGCTCTGGAACAATTCCTTTCGACCAGCCATGCGCTCAACAAGCAGCGGCACGACTGAACAAAACACATCTGAGCCCCTGATAATGTCCGCTCAGAACCCTTCCAGCACAATCTTCCCCTTCGCCCTGCCCGACTCCAGCAAGCCATGCGCGCGCCGCAGGTTGGCTGCGTCGATGCGCCCGTAATGTTCGCCGGTAGTGGGGCGCAGCACGCCCTGGTCCAGCAGCTGCGAGACGCGTTGCAGCAGTTCATGTTGCCGGATCATGTCGGGCGTCTGGAACATCGAGCGCGTAAACATCAGCTCCCAGTGCAGGGAAATGCTCTTGAGCTTGAGCGGCATCGCATCCAGCGAGGCAGGATCATCGATGAGCGCCAGCTGCCCCTGCGGGGCGAGTACATCGATGATCTGGGCGTAATGCTGGTCAGTATGGGTCAGGCTGATGACGATGCCGACCTCGGGGATGCCCAGCTTGTCCAGCTGTGGCTTGAGCGGCTGGCTGTGATCGATCACATGGTGCGCGCCCAGCTCGCCCACCCATTGCGCCGTCTCAGGACGGGAGGCGGTGCCGATCACGGTCAGTTGCGTGAGCTTGCGCGCCAACTGCGTCAGCATGGAACCGACGCCGCCAGCCGCGCCGATGATCAACAGATGCTGGCCCTGCCCGCCGCCTTCGGCCACGGCCACGCGGTCGAACAGCAATTCCCAGGCGGTAATGGCGGTCAGCGGGATGGCGGCGGCATCGGCGTGACCGAGGCTGGCCGGCTTGCGGCCGACGATGCGTTCATCCACCACGTGCAACTCGCTGTTGGCGCCGGGGCGGGTGATGGAACCGGCATAGAAGACCTCGTCGCCCGGCGCAAAGAGCGTGACGGCCGCGCCGACCGCGCGCACCACGCCGCTGACGTCCCAGCCCAGTACGCGGGCTTCCTTGGCGCTGGCGCGGATCTTGGTATCGACGGGATTGACCGAGATGGCCTTGACCTCCACCAGCAGGTCATGTTCGCCAGGAATGGGATCGGGCAAGGTGGTATCGATCAGGGCATCCGGTGCGCTGATGAGCGGGGATTGCGGTTGGGTGAGGATGGCTTTCATGGGGATTCCTTTTCACGTTGAATGCAGCAGACGGGCCATCTTAGGCCTGCATGCCCTCCTGCACCACTGCCTGCGCCGCGAAAGACTTTCCTCCCGAACACGAAAATCACCGCTCAGCCCACATGGCAAGCCGGCTACGCCAGATGCGGCTTGATCACCGCCGCCAGCTTGTCGAAAGCCCGCGCAATCTCATCATTGGGGACGCTGGCATAGCCCAGCAACAGGCCGCGCCGCGCCCCCCGTGCATGCATGTAGTAGCGCGACAGCGGGCGCACCACGATGCCGGCGGCCAGGGCCTGTTCGCAGATGAGCACGTCGTCGCACTCCTGCGGCAGGCCCAGCACCAGGTGCAGGCCGGCCTCGCCGCCGGTGATGGTCATCTTTTCGCCGAAATGACGATTGATGGACTGCTGCAGCAATTGCAGCCGCTCGGCGTAGAGCACGCGCATCTTGCGGATGTGCGAAGCGAAATGCCCTTCGGCCATGAAGTCGGCCAGCGTGGCCTGCAAGAACACCTGGCCATTGCGGTAGAGCTCGGCGATGCCGGTGGAAAAGGCCCGCGCCAGGGACTCGGGCACCACCAGGAAACCGATGCGCAGACCAGGGAACATGATCTTGCTGAAGGTGCCCATGTACAGCACCCGGTCCTGGGTATCCATGCCCTGCAGCGACGCCAGCGGCCTGCCGCCATAACGGAATTCACTGTCGTAGTCGTCTTCGATGATCCAGACCTTGTGGGTGGCGGCGTACTCCAGCAGCATGCGCCGCCGCGACAGGCTCATCACCATGCCCAGCGGATACTGGTGCGAGGGCGTGGTGCAGATGAAGCGCGGCGGCCGACGCAGGTTGGCCAGGCGCATGCGCATGCCCTCCTGATCGACCGCAATGGGCACCGACTGGATGCCCAGCGAATTGAGCACGCTGCGCGTTCCCCAATAGCAGGGGTCTTCCACCCAGGCGCTGTCGCCATGCTCGCCCAGCAGCTTGACCACGATGTCCAGCGACTGGTGGATGCCGGTGGTGATGAGCACTTGCGAAGGCGTGCAATTGACCGAGCGCGCCACGCGCAGGTACTCGGCGATCTGCTCGCGCAGCCCGGCATAGCCCGCGCCGGGGCCATAGGTCAGCAGGTCGGCGTTGGAGCGGCGCCAGTGCTTGTTCTGCAGGCGGCCCCAGATCTTGTAGGGCACGCAGGTCACGTCCGGCACCCCGGGCATGAAGGCGCCCCACTGCCGCTCCCCGACTCCGGCCTGGCGCGTGAGCATGGCCCCGCGTGCGGACAGCTCGGACTTGCCGCTGGGGTCGGTCAGCGGTTCGGGACGCTCGACGGCTTCGGGAATCTGGTCCGGGGCGGTGTCGGCCACGAAGGTGCCGGCGCCGGGGCGGCTCTCCAGGTAACCCTCGGCCAGCAGCTGTTCATAGGCATAGGTGACGGTGTTGCGGGAGCTGCCCAGTTCCAGGGCCAGGTCGCGCGAGGAGGGCAATTGCATGCCAGCCGGCAGGGTATGGGCCAGGATGGCTTCGCGGATCAACTGGTAGATCTGCCGGTTCACGGGGGTGCGCGGGGCGGATTTCGCTGCACTGCTTTCGTGCGCGGAACCGGCTTTTGCCTTGCCTGGAGCGGCTTTGACAGCTGGACGATTGATGCGTAGCAGCAGGTAATCGGAGAGCGAGGCGATTTTCAAGTGGCACCATCAAATATTTGAAATTGGCTCTATATTACAGTGCCACTTGGGTTTTATATTGTTTCCGACTCAGCCATTTCCGCGCCGCCAGGGCGCCCTTTACCCGGAGCAAGCAATGACCAGCAAGGCCAACAACCAAGAGCTGCAACAACGAAAGAACGCCGCTACCCCGCGCGGCGTGGGCGTGATGTGCGACTTCTATGCCGAGCGCGCAGCCAATGCCGAGTTGTGGGATGTGGAGGGCCGCCGCTTCATCGACTTCGCTGCCGGCATCGCCGTTCTCAATACCGGCCATCGTCATCCCAAGCTGCTCGACGCCATGCGCGCGCAGATGGACAAGTTCACCCACACGGCCTACCAGATCGTGCCCTACGCCAGCTACGTGGAACTGGCCGAGCGCATCAACAGCCTCACGCCGGGCAACTATGCGAAGAAGACCGCCTTCTTCTCCACCGGCGCCGAAGCGGTGGAAAACGCCATCAAGATCGCCCGCGCCCACACTGGCCGTCCGGGCGTGATCGCCTTTGCCGGCGGCTTCCATGGCCGTACCATGATGGGCATGGCGCTCACCGGCAAGGTCGCGCCCTACAAGCTGGGTTTCGGTCCCTTCCCCGGTGACGTCTTCCATGCCCCCTACCCTAGCGCGCTGCACGGCATCACCAGCGAAGATGCGCTGGAAGCCGTCAAGGGCCTCTTCAAGAGCGACATCGAAGCCAAGCGCGTAGCGGCCATCATCCTGGAACCGGTGCAGGGCGAAGGCGGCTTCTACGCCGCGCCGGCCGACTTCATGCGCGGCCTACGCGCCCTCTGCGACGAGCACGGCATCCTGCTGATCGCGGACGAAGTGCAGTCCGGCTATGGCCGCACCGGCAAGTTGTTTGCGATGGAACATTACGATGTCCTGCCCGACCTCATTACCATGGCAAAGAGCCTGGCAGGCGGCATGCCGCTGTCGGCGGTCAATGGCCGCGCCGAGATCATGGATGCGCCGGCCCCTGGCGGCCTGGGCGGCACCTACGCGGGCAACCCGCTGGCCATCGCCTCGGCGCTGGCGGTGCTGGACGTGATGGAAGAAGAACAACTGGTGGCGCGTGGCCAGCGCCTGGGCGACAAGCTGCAGGAGCACCTGAAGGAACTGCGTTCGTCCGTGCCGCAGATCGCCGAAGTGCGTGGCGTGGGTGCGATGGTGGCGGTGGAGTTTGCCGATCCGGCCACCGGCGAGCCCGATGCCGAGTACACCAAGAAGGTCCAGCAGCATGCCTTGAACAACGGCTTGCTGCTGCTGACCTGCGGCAGCTACGGCAACGTGATCCGCTTCTTGTTCCCGCTGACGATTCCCGATACCGTCATGGACGAAGCGCTGGGCATCCTGGCCAAGGCGATCCGGCTGGCCTGAGATTTGCATTGCACGGCAGCTGTTGCAACAGGAATGAAGGGATGGGCCGGACGGCGAATCCGGCCCACATCAGAGAGAGGATGAATGATGGCGGCTTATGCAATGAAGCAAGCGGTGCAGGCACCGGCACAGCAGAACGATGTGCTGGTGCAGTTCTGCGGCGTGAAGAAGACCTATGACGGCGAAAACCTGATCGTCAAGAACCTGGACCTGGATATTCGCCGGGGCGAATTCCTGACCCTGCTGGGCCCGTCGGGTTCGGGCAAGACCACTTGCCTGATGATGCTGGCCGGCTTTGAATTCCCCACCGGCGGCGAGATCCGCCTGGACGGCCAGTTGCTCAACCGCGTGCCGCCGCACAAGCGCAACATCGGCATGGTGTTCCAGAACTATGCCTTGTTCCCGCACATGACCATCGCCCAGAACGTGGCCTATTCGCTGTCGGTGCGCAAGATGGATCGCGCCACCCGCGAGGCCAAGGTCAAGCAGGCGCTGGACATGGTGCAGATGGGCAAGTTCGGCGACCGCTATCCGACCCAGCTCTCGGGCGGCCAGCAACAGCGCGTGGCGCTGGCGCGCACGCTGGTGTTCGATCCGCAGCTGGTGCTGATGGACGAACCCCTGGGCGCGCTGGACAAGCAACTGCGCGAACACATGCAGCTGGAACTGAAGGCCCTGCACAAGCGCCTGGGCGTGACCTTTGTCTATGTCACCCACGACCAGAGCGAAGCGCTGACCATGTCGGACCGCGTGGCCGTGTTCGATCAGGGCGTGATCCAGCAGCTGGCGCCCGTGACCGAGCTGTACGAATATCCCGACAATCAATTCGTCGCCAACTTCATCGGCGACAACAACCGTTTCAAGGGCAGCGTGGAATCGGTGCAGGGCGAGCACTGTACGGTGCGCCTGACCGATGGCGCGGTGGTCACCGGCCTGAACGTGCATCGCGCCCATGCCGGCCAAAGCATCACCGCCTGCGTGCGCCCCGAGCGCATCCGCCTGGCCGCGGGTGGCAGCGCCGAACCCAACAGCATCCGCGCCAGCATCGCCGGGCTGATCTATTTTGGGGACCATGTGCGCGTGCGCTGCACGGTCGCGGGGCAGGAAGACTGCTTCGTCAAGCTCTCGCTGTCGGACCCGGCGCTGTCGGGGCTGAGCGAGGGCAGCAGCGTGGTGCTGCATGTGGCGCAGGATCGTCTGCGCTGCTTCCTCTGAAAATCAACGGATGCAACTTGTGACGCCCGTTCGCCCTGAGTAGCGGCTTGGCCGCGGATCAAAGGACGCAACCCGCTATGTGTCTTCGATACGGCCCTCTCGGGCCTACTCAGTCCGAACGGGAGCCGGTATCCCATTTTTGTAGTCCTTTGCAGTCCCAAGAGTCAGGCAACCGCAGATTGCCGCTCGGTTTTTTCCAACACAGTCAACACGCACGATAACCAACGAGGAACAACAATGAAACGCCTGACACCCGCCCTGCTGTCCCCGCTCGCCCTGGGCCTGCTGTTTTCCGGCGCGGCCTGTGCCGCTGAACTGACCGTGGTCAATTTTGGCGGCGCCAATGGCAACGCCCAGAAGGTGGCCTACGTGGAGCCGTTCCAGAAGAGCACCGGCGCCAAGGTCGTGACCTCTGAGTTCAACGGTGAACTGGCCAAGCTCAAGGCCATGGTCGAGACCAAGAAGGTCAGCTGGGACGTGGTGGAAATCGACGGCGGCGACTTGAACCGCGCCTGTGACGACGGCCTGATCGAAAAGCTCGACCTGGCCAAGACCATCAAGAAAGACGACTACATCCCCGAAGCCACCGTCAGCGAATGCGGCATGGGCGCCTTCGTCTGGTCCACCGTGCTGGCCTACAACGGCGACAAGCTCAAGACCCCGCCGACCGGCTGGGCCGATTTCTGGGATACCAAGAAATACCCCGGCAAGCGCGGCATGAAGAAGAGCGCCCAGTTCAACCTGGAGTTCGCCCTGATGGCCGACGGCGTGCCGACCAAGGATGTCTACAAGGTCCTGGCCACCAAGGAAGGCGTGGACCGCGCCTTCAAGAAGCTGGACCAGTTGAAGCCCAACATCCAGTGGTGGGATGCAGGTGCATTGCCGGCGCAGTTCCTGGCCTCGGGTGACGTGGTCATGGCCAATGCCTACAACGGCCGCATCGACGCCGCCCAGCGCGAAGGCAAGAACCTCAAGGTGGTGTGGGCCGGCAGCGTCTATACGCTGGATTACTGGGTGATCCCCAAGGGTTCGCCCAACAAGGCCCTGGGCGAGAAGTTCATCAGCTTCGCCAGCCAGCCGGACACCCAGAAGACCTACGCCAACAACATCGCCTACGGCCCCGTCAACAAGGGCGCCTTGAAGCTGCTCGATGCCAAGACCCTGGCCAACCTGCCGACCTCGCCGGCCAACGCCAAGGATGCGGTGCAACTGAGCCTGCAGTTCTGGACCGACCACGGCGAAGAGCTGGAGCAACGTTTCGCGGCCTGGATCGCGAAGTAACAGGTCCGATGCAGCCGTTGCGCGCCCTGGCTCCCGTTCGTCCTGAGTAGCGGCGCAGCCGCGTATCGAAGGTTCGCCGTCGGTACACTGACGGCGAACCTTCGATACGGCCCTTGCAGGGCCTACTCAGTCCGAACGGTAGCGGGTGGCGCTGCAGCTCTTGTATCTGTCCCGCTTCGGCGCGCAACAATGTTCAAGCGCCGTTGTGCTGAACCCCGCTGCCACCGGATTACCGACACATGACCACCATCGCCACTAGCTCCGCCGCCATGCCCCTGGCCGAACCTGATCCGCAGCAACTCAAGCGCGACCTGCGCGCCGCCCAGACCCGCAAGCGGCTGGGTGCGCTGGCGCTGATCGCGCCGCTGGCCATCTTCCTGCTGCTGACCTTCGTGGCGCCCATCGTGGCCCTCTTGCAGCGCGCCATCGAAAACCCCGAAGTGGCCACCACGCTGCCGCAGACGGTGGCGGTACTGGCCAAGTGGGACCGCAAGTCGGCCCTGCCCGACCAGGCCTACTCGGCCCTGGCCGAAGACCTCGCCCGCGCCAAGGAAGACACCACCGCCGGCAACCTGGCGCGGCGTCTGAACATCGAGCTGGCCGGCTCGCGCTCGCTGGTGATGGGCACGGCGCGCGCCATGCCGCTGCGTGACGCCGAGGGCAAACCCCTGAGCCCGGCGGCCACCCGCGAGGCCATCATCGCCCTCAATGCGCAATGGGGCCAACCCGACGTGTGGCGCGTGATCGCCCAGAACGGCTCGGTCTATTCGCCCTACTACCTGCTGGCTTCGCTGGACCTGCGCCAGAACGTCTTCGGCGACATCGAAGCCGCGCCGCCCGAATCCGCCATCTACCGCACCATCTTCGGCCGCACGCTGTGGATGAGCGCGGTGGTCACCTGCATCACCCTGCTGCTGGCCTATCCGCTGGCCTACTGGCTCTCCACCATGTCGGAGCGCCGCGCCAACCTGCTGATGATCCTGGTGCTCATTCCCTTCTGGACCTCGATCCTGGTGCGCGTGGCGGCCTGGATCGTGCTGCTGCAGTCCGAAGGCCTGGTCAACAAGGCGCTGATGCTGGCCGGTCTGACGCAGTCGCCGCTGGAGCTGGTCTTCAACCGCGTGGGGGTGTACATCTCGATGACGCACATCCTGCTGCCCTTCATGATCCTGCCGCTCTACAGCGTCATGAAGTCGGTGCCAGCCACTTACCTGAAAGCGGCCGTCTCGCTGGGCAGCCATCCCTTCGCCGCGTTCTGGCGCGTGTATGTGCCGCAGACCTACCCGGGCATCGGCGCGGGCGTGCTGCTGGTGTTCATCATGGCCGGCGGCTACTACATCACCCCGGCGCTCCTGGGCGGACCGAACGAACAGATGGTGAGCTACTTCATCGCCTACTTCATCAACACCACCATCAACTGGGGCATGGCCTGCGCACTGGGCGCCCTGCTGCTGGCGGCGACCCTGGTGCTGTATGGCGTCTATCGCCGCTTTGCCAAGGTCGATGTGGGCATCAGCTGATCGCTGCGCCACCGATGCACTGAAGAACATCGAAGAATCCACGGACTACGCCATGAACAAACCGCCTCTCTTCCCGCCCTACACCTCGCTCGTCGGACGCGCCTGGTTCTTCGCCTCGCGCGGCTTCAACGTGCTGGTGCTGCTGTTCCTGGTCTCGCCTATCCTGGTGATGATCCCGCTGTCGTTCTCCGACAGCAGCTTCCTGATGTATCCCATCAAGAGCTTCTCGCTGCGCTGGTATGAGAACCTGTTCAGCTCCGACGACTGGGTGCGCGCCGCACAGAACAGCTTCATCGTCGCCCCAGCCGCCACCGTCATTGCTACCGTGCTGGGAACACTGGCGGCGGTGGGCCTGAACAAGGCCGATTTCCGTGGCAAGGGCATCCTGATGGCCATCCTCATCTCGCCCATGATCGTGCCGGTGGTCGTGGTGGGCGTGGGCGTGTACCTGTTCTTTGCCCGTATTGGCCTTTCTGACAGCTACCTCGGCCTGATCCTGGCGCATGCCGCGCTGGGCGCGCCTTTTGTGGTCACCACCGTGCTGGCCACGCTGCAGGGCTTCAACCACAACCTGGTGCGCGCCAGCCTGAGCCTGGGCGCCAGCCCACTGCGCACCTTCTTCCGCGTGACGCTGCCGGTGATCGCCCCGGGCCTGATCTCGGGTGCGCTGTTTGCCTTTGCAACTTCCTTCGACGAAGTGGTTCTCACCCTCTTTGTCGCCGGCCCTGAACAGGCCACGCTGCCGCGCCAGATGTTTGCCGGCATCAAGGACAACATCAGCCCGACCATTGCCGCGCTGGCGACGATCCTGATCATTTTCTCAACCTGCCTGCTGCTGGCCCTGGAATGGCTGCGCGGACGCAACAAGGCCGCCGCCCGCTTCTGAGGCCGGCCACTCAACGGAGACCCAAGATGCTGCAACTGAAAGACCCTGCCCTGCTGCGCCAGCAAGCCTTTGTCAACGGCCAGTGGTGCGATGCCGACCAGGGCGAACGCCTGGCCGTGCACAATCCGGCCAACGGCGAACTGCTGGGCCATGTTCCCCTGATGGGAGCAGCCGAGACACGCCGCGCCATCGAAGCCGCCAACGCCGCCTGGCCCGCCTGGAAGAAGAAGACCGCCAAGGAACGCAGCGCCATCCTGCGCCGCTGGTACGAACTGATGCTGGCCAACACGGATGACCTGGCGCTGATCATGACCGCCGAGCAGGGCAAGCCGCTGGCCGAAGCACGGGGCGAGATCGGCTATGCCGCCTCCTTCATCGAGTGGTTTGCCGAAGAGGGCAAGCGCACCTATGGCGACACCATCCCCTCCCCTTCGCCTTCCAACCGCATCGTCGTCATCAAGGAAGCCATCGGCGTGTGCGCTGCGATCACGCCGTGGAACTTCCCGGCTGCGATGATCACCCGCAAGGCCGGCCCGGCGCTGGCCGCCGGCTGCCCGATGGTCTTGAAGCCGGCTGAAGCCACGCCCTTCTCTGCGCTGGCGCTGGCCGTGCTGGCCGAGCGCGCGGGCATTCCGGCGGGCGTGTTCAGCGTGGTCACCGGCACGCCCAAGGACATCGGCGGCGAGATGACCTCCAACCCCATCGTGCGCAAGATCAGCTTCACCGGCTCCACCGGCGTGGGCAAGCTGCTGATGCAGCAGAGCGCCTCCAGCATCAAGAAGCTCTCGCTGGAACTGGGCGGCAATGCGCCCTTCATCGTCTTTGACGACGCCGATCTGGACGCCGCCGTCGAAGGCGCGATCGCTTCCAAGTACCGCAACGCCGGCCAGACCTGCGTGTGCGCCAACCGCATCTATGTGCAGGATGGCGTCTATGACGCCTTCGCCGCCAAGCTGGTGGAAGCGGTGAAGAAGTTCAAGGTCGGCCAAGGCACCGAAGAAGGCGTGACCCAGGGTCCGCTGATCAATGAGCAGGCCGTGCAGAAGGTCGAGCAGCACGTCGCCGACGCCGTCGCCAAGGGCGCCCGCGTACTGCTGGGCGGCAAGCGCCACGCGCTGGGCCACAGCTTCTTCGAGCCCACCGTGCTGGCCGACGTCACCCCGGCCATGCAGGTCGCCCGCGAGGAGACCTTTGGCCCCATGGCGCCGCTGTTCCGCTTCAAGACCGACGAAGAAGCCCTGGCCCTGGCCAACGATACCGAGTTCGGCCTGGCCAGCTACTTCTACTCACGCGACATCGGCCGCATCTGGCGCGTGGCCGAAGGGCTGGAGTCGGGCATGGTGGGGATCAATACCGGGCTGATCTCCAACGAGGTCGCGCCGTTTGGCGGCGTGAAGCAGTCGGGGCTGGGACGGGAAGGGTCGCACTACGGGATTGATGATTATCTGGTGGTGAAGTATTTGTGCATGGGGGGAATCTGATAGTGGATGCCAATCATCACTGATCTTTCTGACATCTCCCTGACCCAGGCCGGTCGATAGACTTACCTGCATCGAGACGCCGCGCCGCTGTTGTGACAGCCGCGCGGCGTTGTGCTTGATGGGCCCGGCAAAAAATCGACATGGCCGGTGAAGCTGCGAAAAAGCGCATGTGCGCCTCCTTCTCGCATAAGGATTCCGAATGTAAAAGATTCAAAAACCTAATTTTTCTTATGAGCGCGGCAGTCGTATAACTTCAGTTTCCCCCACATCGACATCCACATCGGGAGACTGAACCATGCACACCGCGGCATCTCGTCACCAGCCAGTACGCGCCTCGCTGGCGGCCTTCGTCGGCACCATGATCGAATGGTACGACTTCTACATCTACGCCACGGCCTCGGCCCTGGTGTTCGGCAAGCTGTTCTTTCCCACCACCAACGGCTTCTACGGCACGCTGGCGTCTTTCGGCACCTTCGCGGTGGGCTTCCTGGCGCGGCCATTGGGCGGGGCGGTATTTGGCTACATCGGTGACCGCGTCGGCCGCAAGAAATCGCTGGTCATCACCCTGCTGATGATGGGCACGGTGACGATACTCATCGGGCTGCTGCCGACCTATGCCAGCATCGGCATCTGGGCGCCTATCGCGCTGGTGGCGTTGCGCTTCATCCAGGGCATCGCGGTAGGCGGCGAATGGGGCGGCGCCGTGCTCATGGCCAGTGAGCATTCGCCGGACCAGAGTCGGCGCACCTTCCTGGCCTCCTTCGCGCAACTGGGCAGCCCGGCCGGTTTGATCCTGGCCACCCTCATGTTCAAGCTGGTCAGCAGCCTCGACAATGCTGTCTTCCTCGACTGGGGCTGGCGCATTCCCTTCCTGATGAGCGCCCTCTTGCTGGTGGTCGGGTTCGCGATCCGGCTGTCGGTGCAGGAGTCACCCGACTTCCTGGACGAACAGCAACGGCGCGCCAGCACACCGGCGGCCAGCTCGGAGGCGGCGCCCCTGGCCGAGGTCCTGCGCGGCGCGCCCGCCCTGCTGATGCTGGCCATCGGCGCCAACGTGCTGGGTATCGCCGGATTCTATTTCACCAATACCTTCATGCTGGTCTACACCACGCAATACCTCCATCTCGAGCGTGCGCTGGTGCTCAACGGCTTGCTGGCGGTGTCCGTGATGCAATTCTTCATTACGCCGCTGGCGGCCTATCTGGCGCGCCTGATGGGCAATCACCGCTTCCTGGTGGCGATGTCGGCCCTGTCCATCATCTCGCCCTACGCCATGTTTTCACTGGTCGATGTCGGCTCGCTGATCAGCGTGACGGCGGGCGTGGCCATCGCCATCCTCTTCATCGGCGCTTATTACGCGGTCATCGCCGGCTTCGTCAGCGAGGCCTTCCCGACGCGCATCCGCTATACGGGCATCTCCATGGCCTATCAGGTCTCGGGGGCGCTCTTCGGCGGACTCACGCCATTGCTGGGGACGGTCCTCGCAGAGAAATTCCAGGGCCAGTGGTGGCCACTGGCCCTGCTGTTCTCCGCTCTTTCGCTGTTGTCGATGTCGTGCGTGGCGCGCCTGGGCCGTGATCGCTCCGTGACGCTGCCGCGCCCGCTGCGCGTTCAGGAGGGTCGATGAAAACCTTTTACCATCCCGCGCAGAAACTGCATCACCCGCAGAGCTACTATTCGCGCGGCAAGATGCGCGTGCCGCAAGAGGTGCCGGAACGGCTGGATGAGCTGGCCGCGCTGTGCACGCGGCTGGGCTTTGCGGTGCAGCCGCCCGCCGACGCGGGAGCCGCCGCCATCAGTGCGGTGCACGCGCTGGACTATCTGCAATTTCTGCAAGAAGCGCATGCCCAGTGGATGGAGTTGCCAGATGACTGGGGGCAGGAAGTGGTCTCCAACATCTTCGTGCGCGAACCCAATGCGCTACGCGGGGTGCTGGCCAAGGCAGCGCGCTATCTCGCCGATGGCAGTTGTCCGGTCGGGCCGCACACCTGGCAGTCGGCTTACTGGTCGGCCCAGTGCGCCATTGCCGGCGCGCAGGCGCTGCTGCAAGGTGAGCGACGCGCCTATGCGCTGTGCCGCCCACCCGGCCATCATGCGCGGCGTGATGCGGCCGGGGGCTTCTGCTATCTGAACAATGCCGCCATCGCCGCCCAGATGCTGAGTGAAAAGCATCGCCGCGTGCTCGTGCTCGATACCGACATGCACCACGGCCAGGGCATCCAGGAAATCTTTTACGCGCGGCGTGACGTCATGTACGTCTCCATCCATGGCGACCCCGAGAATTTCTATCCCGTGGTGGCCGGCTTTGAAGAGGAGCGCGGCAGCGGCGAAGGCCTGGGTTACAACCTGAACCTGCCGATGCCACATGGCTCACCCGAAGCGGTCTTCTTTGCGCGCCTGACGCAGGCCTGCCGCGCCATCGCGCTGTACCAGCCCGAGGTGTTGGTACTGAGTCTGGGCTTCGACATCTTCGAGAAAGACCCGCAGGCGGTGGTGGCCGTGAGCAGCGCCGGTTTCGAGCGCTTGGGGCGCGAGGTCGGCGCACTGGGATTGCCCACGCTGGTGGTGCAGGAAGGCGGTTACCATATCGGCGGATTGCAGGACAACGCCGCGCGCTTCTTCGCCGGACTGGAGCGCGCCTGATGCCTGAGCCTGCCTGACTTGCCTTCGACACCCCTGGACTTAGCCATCATGCGCCACGACTCCGCCAGCCTGCGCCCGCCCCTGCCTGCCTTTTCCTCCGAGCGCATGGACTGGAACCTGCTGCGCACCTTCATGTTCGTGGTGCAAGAGCGCGGCGTCGGGCGCGCTGCCAGCACCTTGTGCCTGAGCCAGCCGGCGGTGAGCCAGGCGCTGCGGCGGCTGGAAGACAATCTCGGAGGCATGCTGCTGCACCGGCGTCACGGCGAGTTCCGGCTCACGCCGCTGGGTGAAGAAATCTATGCCGTCGCGCGCGAGATGTACGGCATGATGGCGCGCATCGAGGTGGTGGCAGGGCAGGCTGGCGAGGATGTCGCGGGCAACCTGCGCCTGTTGCTGATGAGCCGGGTGCAGAGCGCGGCGTATGACGATTTCCTGGCGCGTTTCCATCGGCGCTATCCGCGCGTGGAATTCCGCATCGATGTCATGCAGAGTGCGGCCATTCTCGACACCCTCGCCAAAGGCAGCAGCGGCCTGGGCCTGTGCCTTTGCCGCAAGCCGGTGGAAAAACTGGAACGGCGGCTGTTCCTGCGGCATCGCTATGTACTGGTGTGCGGACGACGTCATCCCTTGTTCGCGCAACGTAGCGTGACCATGACCGAACTGCTGGTGCAGAATTTCGTCTGTTTTGCCAGCGACCAGTTGGGCGATACGCTCTCTCCCCTGACCGTCTTTCGCGATCAGCAAGGATTTACCGGCCACATCGCCGCGACCTCACCACATGTGGAAGAAATCCGCCGGCTGGTGGTCGCCGGGGTCGGCCTGAGCTTCCTGCCGGAACATCTGATCGGCCAGGACGTGGCGGAGGGGCAGTTGAAGGTACTGCCGCTGGGTGGCCCGGTGGCCGAGATCGACGTCTTCCTGACCTGGCATGGTCAACGCAAGCTATCAGCGCCGGAACAGGCCTTCCTGGCGTCGTTCGAGCGCTTCCTGCAGCGGGTGCCGCTGGAGGTGAGGACGGCGTGAGAACCTGGATCGTTTCCGCCTTTGCCGACATGGAGAAGCGTTCTTGCCAAGATTAGGAAGCAATATTGCTCTGTTAAATCGGATTATCCTCTCGCATTCCATTAAAAGAGCAATTTCACACTCTTAGCTTGCACATCGCCATTGCGCATGCTTGGCTGCATTCACCATCTGCCCATCAAGACCATGGTGAGGCAACTGCGGCAATCCCTCCCCGGCGCGTAGAGCCTGGCGGGTTCTACGCTCAATCAAACGCCGGATTCTCCCGCAGCCTAGCGACGGCCAGATCGATGAAAGCGCGCACCTTGGCCGGCGAACGCCGCCCTTCCGGATAGAGCACATGAATCGGCAAGGGTGGCTCTTCGAACTCGCTCATGACCCGCTGCAAGCGCCCTTCCCGCAGGTCAGCCGCCACCTGGTACGCTAATACCCGCGTCAATCCCCAAGCCTGACGGGCCGTGGCGATGGCGGCCTCGTTGGTATTGGTCTGCAGGGCGGCCTCCACCAGCACGCGCTGGCCGTCGGCAAAACGCCATTCAGGCGAAGCCCAGGCACTGGTGGAGGTGACGATGCGATGCTGCTTGAGATCGGCCGGTGAGGTCGGCACGCCATGCTGACGCAGATACTCGGGCGCGGCACAGATCACGCGGCTGACCGAACCGACCTGGATGGCCGTGAAGCCGGAATCAGGTAGATGGCCAATGCGCACCGCCACATCCATGCCTTCTTCCACGATGTTGACCGGGCGATCAACGAAGAAAGTCCGCGCCCGCATGCCCGGATAGAGATCGAGATATTCCGTGACGATGGGCAGCACGTGCAACTGCCCGAACAGCAAGGCCGCCGTCACCGACAGCGTTCCCGAGGGCTGGTCGTAATGACCGGCGGCAGCCGCCTCGGCTTCGGCGATTTCGGCGAGGATGCGGCGGCAGTCTTCCAGGTAGCGGGCGCCGGCTTCGGTGGTCTTGACCGAGCGCGTGGTGCGCACCAGCAAGCGCGCACCGACCAGTTCTTCCAGCGTCGCCACGGTGCGGGTCACCGCCGGTGCGCTCAACTGCATCTGCCGCGCCGCCTTGGCGAAACTGGCGGTCTCGGCCACTTGCACGAAGATTCGCATCGCCAGCCAACGGTCCATGAGTCTGCCTTTCCCTGTGAACGAGGGAAGCATTATGCCTCCATCCGTTCGGTCAGGAAGAAAGCCGTCTCACGCACCCGCGCGCGGCCACTGGCCCGTGGCCAGCACATACGGCGACCAGCCCTGCTCCTGGAAGCGCCAGCGCAAGGCCAGCGCGGCGCGGCGGCGCACGATGTGCTGCGGGCGGAAGGTCCACAGCCGCTCGGCCCCTTCGAAGGCGGCAATCTCCGGCGAATCGAGGATGAGCTCGGCCTGCCCGCTCATCTGCAGCACATCCCCGTTGGCATAGTCGACGAACAGCAAACCCGCGCGGCCATTGAGGACGATGTTGCCCAGCGTGGAAAAGAACAGGTTGCCGTTGAAGTCCGGCACGGTCAGCGCCCCCTCCGCATCCACCCGCACGAAACCCGCCTTGCCGCCACGATGGGAGACATCGACCTGACGCCGCTCGTCCACATCGGCATAGGTGGCCACGAAAAATGCATCGGCCATGCCGATCAATTCGCGCGCCGAGGCGTCCAGCGTGGCCATTGATTCGGGCTGGCCGGGATGATCCTGCGCCGGATCACGCGCAAAGGAATAGTCGCGCAGCTGGATGTAGCGGGGACAGTTACCGAAGCTCTGCTCCACCTGGACCCGCCAGCCGTCCTCCAGCGGCGTCAGGACGCCATTCATGCGGTTGCGCCGGCGCGTGTGCATCTCGATGCCCAGCAGGCCGACCGGCGCGCCTGCGGCCATGCCGGCGGCAGCCGGATCGTCGGGCGCAGGGTGGGCATGCATGTCCAGCTGGACGGGCGAAGGCGAAGCCAGGAAACCCGGTTGTCCTTCCAGGAAAGTCGCCCAGGCATCCCCTGCCGGATCGACGCTGCCCAGCACGATGAAAGGCAACTGGCGGTAGAAGTCGCGATGCTGATCGGGCATGACGGTGCGCACCACGCGCTGGCCGATGGCTTGCATCTTGTCGGCCACGCCGAGTTGCGCTTGCAGCAGTTGCTCGCCTGCGTGCCAGACCGATGGGGAGGAAGAAGTGCTCATGGCGGACCTCACAGAAACGAAATGCGCGGGTGCGATGCGAACACGTTCAGGCCTGGGCTGCCATCAGGCCAGCCGGGGTCTGGGCGAAGGGGACGAAGCCGGGCAAGGCTTCGACGCGCTGCAGGAAGCCTTGCACGCCCGGATAGCCGCGCAGATCGACATTGCCCTCGGGAGCGCGGGCGAGATAGCTGTAGACCGCCACGTCGGCAATGGTGGGGTGATCGGCAGCGAACCAGTCGCGTTTTGCCAGATGCTGCTCCATGCGCCCCAGCAGCAGGTGAGCGCGCTGGATCACTTCGTCCGCGTTGAAAGCCGCACCGAATACCGTCACCAGCCGCGCCGCCGCCGGGCCATAGGCCAGCTCACCGGCGGCCACCGACAGCCAGCGCTGCACAGCAGCCGCGCCCTGTGCATCTTCAGGCAGCCAGTCGCTGCGGCCGGCCCTCTTGGCCAGATAGACCAGGATGGCGTTGGAGTCGGCAATCACCACCTCGCCATCTTCCAGCACCGGCACCTGGCCGAACGGATTGAGGGCCAGGAAGGCCGGCTGCTTGTGGGCGCCAGCGGCCAGGTCGACTTCGACCAGCTCGGCCGCAAGGCCCAGGAGCGATGCGAACAGGACGACGCGATGGGCGTGGCCGGAGAGAGGATGGTGATGGATCTTCATGAGATGGCTCCTGGTGGGTTGGCGCGGTCAGGACTGTTTCCTGACACGGTGACGCCAGTGTGGAGCCAAGCGCGGATGAAGAGAATCCGCGCCATGGACACTTCTTTATTGCACAGGGAGGAATAATGCCAAAAGAAGGAAGCGGCTTCCGGGAACGCACCGGAAGCCGCCGAACAGCAATACGCGATCAGGACGGGATCACACGCCCCGCTCAGAAGTGCGCATTGCCCGCCACCGGCGCGCCGCCGCCACGCGGACCATAGCGCAGCGTCAGCAGCGTGCCCAGGGTGATGGCCACGACCGCAAAGATGGGGCCGCCCAGCGCGCCCACATGATCGACCAGCACGCCGCCGCCAATTGCCCCGCTGGCGATGGCCACCTGGAAGGCCGCCACCAGCAGGCCACCCGCGCCTTCCGCCTGGTCTGGCGCGGCGCGCACGATCCAGGTCTGGAATCCCACCGGGAAGGCGCCGAAGGCAAAGCCCCACAACGAAATGGCCACCGCCGCCACCACCGGCGAGCTGCCGGCCACCCACAGGGAGGCCGCCAGCAGGGCGATGAGCGCGCCGCCACTGACGATGGCGTAGCGTTCGCTGCGTTCGGCGATGAAGCCGCCCGCAAAGTTGCCGAAGAAACCGCCCACGCCATAGCCGAGCAGCACGGCCGAGATGGTCGCCACCGACATGTGGGTGATCTGCTCCATCAGCGGACGGATATAGGTAAAGCCCGCAAAATGCCCCGACACCACCAGCAGCACCGCCAGCAACGCCACCCGCACATCCTTGCGGCCCAGCAGTTCAGCCAACACCTTGAGGCTGGGATGATCCTTGGGCGGCAGGCGCGGAATGGCGATCCACTGGATCGCGATGGCCACCAGGCTGACCCCGCCCGCCGCCACGAAGGCGCTGCGCCAGCCCCACAGATTGCCCATGTAGGCGCCAATGGGCGCGGCGCACACGGTGGCCACCGACACACCTGTGAGGATCAGCGACATGGCCCGCGCAAACAGATGATCCGGCACCAGGCGCATGGCCAAGGCCGCCGCCATCGACCAGAAACCACCCAGCGCCACGCCCAGCAGCACGCGCGCCACCAGCAGCACCGGCAGGTTGGGCGCGGTCACGGCCAGGATATTGGACACCAGCAACAGCAGCGAGAGCATCAGCACCACGCGCTTGCGGTCGATATTGCGGGTCAGCAACGGAATGCTGGGCGCGGCGACCGCGCCCACGATGGCCGTGGCTGTGACGGCTTGCCCGGCCGCTCCATCGGAGACGTGCAGGTCGGTGGCGATGGCGGTGAGCAGGCTGGCGGGCAGGAATTCAGCGGTGACCAGGCTGAACACGCCCAGCGCCAGGCTGCCGATGCCGCTCCAGTTGGCGGGAGCCTCCTGGCCTGCCTTGTGGGCAGTGGGCGCAGGGGCAGTTGCCGGGGCCGCCGTCTCGGTCAGCGGGGCCTCGATGATGCCGGGGGTGGACATGGGAAACCTTTCTATGACATGGGTAGCGCAGTCTATGGTTAAATACCTGGACTTTCCATGCCGATATTTCGCAAAGATATGACTATTCGTCCAAATCTATCGGAAACCCCGGAGGCCTTGCCCCGGGAGCGCCCTGCCGATGGCGTCGATCCCCTGACCGAGATCCTGCTGGGCCTGCGCCTGGATGGCGTCGAATACGCCCGCTATGTGTTGCACGAACCCTGGGCAGTGGCTTTCCCGGCAAGGCGCGAGGCGACCTTCCATTTCGTCGCCCAAGGCAGTTGCTGGATGCAGGTCGGCCAGCAAGAGTGGCTGCAGCTCAATACGGGCGACGCCGTGCTGCTGCCGCGCGGCGCGCCGCATGCGCTGGCCAGTGCGCCGGGACTGCCGACGGTGGAGATCGGCAAGCTGGCGCGCAAGGCGCTGGCGGACAATCTCTTCCTGATCGACGACAGCGGCAACGGCCTGGCCGACGCCGCCGCGCACCCGGCATCGCTGCCACCGTCGCATGTGCTCTTTTCCGGCACGCTGCGCTTCAACCTGGACCCCTTGCATCCGCTGTTGATGATGATGCCCGAGGCCATGCGCGCCTGCGACCTGGCCCAGCGCGATCCGGCCGTGCTGGCCCTGCTCGATGCGATGGAGCGCGAAGTGGCGCTCAACCGCATCGGCGCCTGTGGCATCCTGGCGCGCCTGGCCGATGTGCTGGCCGCCAGCATCATCCGCGGCTGGGTGGAATGCGCTTGCAGCGATGCCAGCGGCTGGATCGCGGCGGTGCGCTGCCCGCAGGTGGGGCGCGTGCTGGCGGCGGTACACCAGCATCCGGAACGCGACTGGTCGGTGGCCGAGCTGGCTGCACTGATGGGGGCCTCGCGTTCCAGCTTCATCGACAAGTTTTCTGCCGCCGTCGGCGAGACCCCGGCCAAGTATGTGGCGCGGGTGAAGATGTTCCAGGCGCGCCACTGGATCGCCCGCGAGGGCTTGCGGGTCGCGGTGGTGGCCAATCGCCTGGGCTACGATTCGGAAGCGTCCTTCAGTCGCGCCTTCAAGCGCATCATCGGCCATCCGCCCAGCGAAGCCAGGCTGGGCTGAGCGCGGCAAGCACAGCAAACGGCCTCGGCCAGTTCAGAAGCCCAATTGCAGCCGCATCGTGAAAGTGCGCGCGCTGAAAGTGGCATTGCTGCCGAACAGATAGGCCGCCTCGTACTTGACGAACTGGCGCCCCAGCCGCAGGGTGCCGAAGATGGCCGGGCCGGCGCGGTGGGATTGCTGGTCGCGCGCAGCCCAGTGGTCCCAGCGCCCCAGCTCGCCGAAGCCTTGCAGGCCGAAATTGAACAAAGGCCGCCAGTGCTGGCGCACCTGCCATTGATAGGTCAACTGGGTCGGCCCGCCTTGTTGGGTGCGATAGTCACGCTGGAAGAACAGGTTGGCGTTGAACTGCGTACGCCACCATTCGGTCTGCAAGGCAGGCCCCCACTCCAGCGCATAGCCCTCGCGCTGGCGGTTGCGGTACTGGCCGACATCGGTGTGGATGGCCAGGTCGAAGGGATACTCCCCTTGCGTAAGCAAGACATCGTTCTGCCAGTTCATGCTCAGCATCTGAGTGCCCTGCGCGGCGTCCTGCTGGGTCACGCCATAGAGCTCGGTGTACCAGCGCGAATTGACGCCATAGCCCACGCCCAGTTCGGGCGAACCGATCGGCGGCCCGACGCTGGACTTGGCGTTCCAGTACTTGTAGTCCAGCGTCCACTGACCGGGGTCGGAATAGACATTGACCAGGTAGTAGCCCGTGGCCGCGCCCGCAGGCAGCGCCAGGCCGCCGAGCAGCGCCGCCAGGGCGGCTCGCCATTTCAGCATGCGCATCAACGGGCGGGCAGGCCCTGGATGAACTGCTCCAGCTCACGCACATAGAAGCGCGCCATGCCGGTCGTGCCGTGACCACGCGTCTCGGCGCTGGCCGGGATCAGCAGCAACTGCGCACTCGGCACTTCCTTCAAGGCGGCCTGCATGACGCCGGTCTCGGGCGGATTGCGTTCATCGTCGGCGGAATTGATGGCCAGCACCGGCACCTTGATCTTGGACAATCCCGGTGCCGCGTTGTAGTCCGCCGAGGAACCCCACTGGTAGATGAAGTCATTGGCGTCCGCCGTCACCGGCGCGGCCAGGCGTTCATCGACCAGCTTGTCGGCCTGGGCATGGGTGCCCGCCATGGCCTGATAGGCCAGCGTGCCGCCATTGGTGGCAAAGACGAACATGTTGTTGGCCAGGCGCAGCGAGGGCGGCTGGGTGGTGTAGTTGCCATTGTTCCAGGCCGGATCCTGCTTGATGGATTCCACCAGCATGCGCCGCATCATCCAGTTGCGGCTGGCCATTTCGGTGGGTTGCGAGGCCATCGGCACCAGGCCGTCGGCAAAGCCCGGATAGGTTCCGCCCCAGATCCAGGTCTGCATGCCGCCCATGGAATTGCCGATGATCAGGCGCAGATGCGTGATGCCCATGCCTTCGGTGAGCATGCGGTATTGCGCCAGCACCATGTCGGCATAGTTGTACTGCGGGAAGGCCGCGCGCAGGCCGTCGGAGGGCTTGGTGGACTTGCCCACGCCGATGCCGTCGGGAATGATGATGAAGTACTTGCTGGCGTCCAGCGGCTGGCCGGGGCCGAACAACTGGCCGCCGAAGTCCTTGGACAGCATGGCCTGGGCGCTCTGGTAGGTGCCGTGCAGCACCAGCACCGCCGGATTGGCGCGGTCACCCAGGGTCACATAGTGCAGGCGCAGGTTCTCCAGCGTCTGGCCGGTATGGAACTGGAAGCGCGGCGCCACCCAGTCGCCCTCCACCGGCTGGGGTGGGCCGGCCGCCTGCGTTGCTGCGCTGCATAGCATCAGGGCGGCTGAAGACAGCAGCAGGCGGGCGACATGGCGGAGGCGGAAGGTCAGGGTCATGAAGTCTCTCTGGTCGTGGTCTGGATCGAATCTGCCCTGCCCCTCTGCAACTGAGGGTGACAGAGGGACAACAAAGGCGACAGTATGTAACAACTGTAAGCGAAGATGTGGAACCTCGAATCTTTTTGAGAAGACGCTAGTCTATTGCCGTAGCTATCCCGGTTTTTCGCTTACAAGGGCGATTATCGGGGAGCACCCTTCACTCCAGGAACAAGCCAGTAAAAAATCCTTAACGATCAGGAAAAAATCATGAAAACTCTGCACAAGATCGCTGCCATTTCCGTGACTGCCATTGCGCTGACCGCCATGACCGGCTGCAGCAACATGAGCACCCGCGACAAGAACACCGCCATCGGCGCCACGGTCGGCGCGGTGGGCGGCGCCATCCTCACCGGCGGCAGCGGCATCGGTACCGCTGGCGGCGCCGCCGTGGGTGGCGTGATCGGTCACCAGATCGGCCGCTGAGCAAGTTGCCCACGGCCCTTGAGGCCGGCCAGCCATGCGGCTGGATGAATACAGCAAGACCACGAGGGCGGCCGACGAGCCGCCCTTGTTGCGTGGTCTGAGCTTGCGGCCAGACCCCGCCAGCTACACCGCCAGGAAGCCCCCATCCACCGGCACCACCGCCCCATTGAGCATGGCCGCATCCGGCGAGAGCAGCATGGCGATGCTGCGCGCCACGTCCTCGGGCGAGGCAAAGCGTGCGCTCGGATGGCGCGCCATCATCGGCCCCGACTTGGCCGGGTCGCTCCAGGCGGCCTCGGCCAGCTCGGTCAGGGTGATGGTGGGCGCCACCGCATTGACCCGGATGCCATGCGGCCCCAGCTCCCGCGCCAGCACCCGGGTAGCGCCTTCCAGACCAGCCTTGGAAGCGGCATAGCACAGATGCTGCTCAAAGCCGCGATGCCCGGCAATGGAAGTGATGTTGACCATGGCCCCGCCGCCGCCTTGGGCGATGCGCATCCGGGCAAAGGCCTGGCAGGTGATCAGCGCGGCGCGCAGGTTCACGCCCAGTACGGCTTCATAGCCCTTATCGCTCATCTCCAGCACCGATTCCAGCACATTGATGCCAGCGCTGTTGACCAGGAAATCGGCGCTGCCGGCCTCGGCCATGGCGCGCCGCGCGGCAGCCGGGTCGCTCAGGTCCACCGCAATGACACGCGCACCGATCTCTTCCTGCAAGCGCGCCAAGTCGCTGGCGGTACGCGCCAGCGCGATCACCTGTGCGCCGCGCTGCGCCAGCAAGTGCGCGCAGGCACGCCCGATACCGCGCCCTGCCCCGGTGATGATGACCGTCTTTCCTGCAAATGACATGTTCTCCTCCATGGTCAATGATGGCCCTGCGTATGCGCCGCCAGCAGCGGGGCCAAGCTGTCGCGCAGCGCACGTGCCAGTTGCTGGCTCTTGAGGAAGGCCTGGTAGCGCGCCGCATGCAGCGCGGCGATATCGCCCTGCGCCGGCAGGCTGCACCCGGCCACGCTGGACATGGCCGGCATGGCGCTCTGCAGATCGGCATGCAGGCCGGCAGCCACCGCCGCCAGCATGGCCGAACCCAATAGCACTGGCTCCGGGCTGGCGGTGATTTCCACCGGCATGCCGGTGGCGTCGGCCAGCAACTGGCGCGTCAGCGGGTGTACGCCCGCGCCGCCCGAGACCGAGATGCTCTGCACCCGCACGCCGCAGGCGGCCTGGGCCTCGATGATCTGGCGCAGGCCATAGCCCAGGCTGCACAGGCCGGCCACGTAAAGCGCCACCAGGCTGTCGATGTCGTGCTCCATGCCCAGTCCCAGCAGGGCGGCGCGCGCCTGCGGATCGGCCAGCGGCGAGCGGTTGCCGAGGAATTCCGGCACCACCGTCAGCTGGCCGGCCAGCCAGACCGCCTCCGAGGGATGGACCACCGCCGCCAGCGCCTGCTGCGCCAGCCACTGCGGCAGTTCCATCTGCGCACGGGCCGCTTCTTCCCTGGCCTGGGGCGTGGCCGGATGCAAGCGCAGCAAGTGATCGATGGCGGCCCCGGCGGCGGACTGGCCGCCTTCGTTCAACCACATGCCCGGCGCCATGGCGTTGTAGTACGGCCCCCAGACGCCCGGCACCAGCACCGGATCGGCATGGCTGGTCATGGTGCAGGAAGAGGTGCCGAAAACATAGGCCATGCAGGCCGCCGCATCACCCTGCCCGCCACGAGCGGCCACCGTGCCCACGCCACCGGCATGAGCGTCGATCAGGCCGGCCGCGACTGCAATACCGGGCCGCAAGCCCATGGCCTGCGCCGCCGTCTGACTGAGGCCGCCCTCCAGCGGCGTACCCGGCCACACCACCTCTGCGCCGATGCGCGCAAAGCCTGCCTCGGCCAGGTCGCCCAGGCCGATCTGCCGGAAATAGCTGGCATCCCAGCCGGCCTCATGGGCCAGGTAGGTCCATTTGCAGGTCACGGTGCAGGAAGAGCGTTGCAGCGAACCGGTGGCCTTCCAGGTCAGGAAATCGGTCAGGTCGAAAAAATGGGCGGCGCTGGCATAGACCTCCGGCAGGTTTTCCTTCAGCCAGAGCAGCTTGGGCGTTTCCATTTCCGGCGAAATCACCCCGCCCACATAGGACAGCACCGCATGGCCCATGCGGTTGATGCGCTGGGCCTGTTCCAGTGCGCGATGATCCATCCAGACGATGACATCGCGCTCGGGATGGCCGGCATCGCCCACCCCGGCGCTGGCGCCCTGCACCACCAGCGAACAGGTGGCATCGACGCCGATGCCGGCGACCGCCGCCGGGTCGATGCCGGACTTGGCCACGGCGGCGCGCACCGCCTGGCACACCGCGTCCCAGATCTGGGCGCTGGATTGTTCGACGCGCGCGCGGCGCTCGTCGCGGAAGAGATCGATGTCATGCCGGGCGCTGGCCAGCAACTGGCCCTGGGGGTCGAACACACCGGCCCGGGCCGAGCCGGTGCCGACATCGATGCCGATCAGATAAGTCTCCATCTTTCCTCGCTGGTTGCCTGAATGAAGCCCCCCTGCCGGTTCAGACCCGGTCGAAATGGGTGGGCAGCACGAGCATATCGCGGATGGTCACATTGCGGTTGCGGGTCAGCATGTACTCCACCGCATCGGCCACTTCCGAGGGCTCGATGAGGCTGCCCGATTCCTTGGCCGCGCGCAGGTTCTCTTCGGGCCAGTCAGCCAGCAGCGCCGAGATCACCGGGCCGGGCGAGACCTGCCCCACGCGCACGCCATGCGGGATCATCTGCCGGCGCATGGTCTGCACGAAGCAGGTGATGGCCCATTTGGAACCGGCATAGACGGGCTCCCAATAGGTCGGGAAGTGTCCGGCCACGGAACACGTGACGATGATGTCGCCGCTCTTGCGCTCCATCATGTGCGGCGCCACGGCGTGGACGTTCTTCATCACCGCATTGACGTTGAGGTTGAGCATCTTGTCGATGGCCTCGGGCGTGGTATCGACCAGATCGCCGCCGATGTAGGTGCCGGCATTGCAGTAGAGGATATCGATGTGATCGACCTTCTTGAGGATCTCCGGCACCATCGCCGCGCAGCTCTCGGCATCCAGCAGATTGGTCACCTGTGGGATGGCCTTCGGCCCCAGGCGCGCTGCCAGTTCGTCGAGGGCCTTGGCGTTCCAGTCCACCATCACCACGGTCACGCCGTTGGCCAGCAGTTTCTCGGTGGTGGCCAGGCCGATGCCGGAGGCCGCGCCGGTGATGACGGCGATCTTGCCTGCGAGGGATTGGGTCATATCGTGTCTCCTTGTGAATGAAATTGAGTATGAAAAAAAGGAATGGAAATGCTCAGCGCCATTCCCGCGCGATATAGATCGCCAGCAGGATGATCACGCCGCGAATGATGTCCTGCAGGTAGGGATTGATGCCCATCAGGTTCAAGCCATTGTTGAGGATGCCCAGCAGCACCGCGCCGATGAGCGTGCCCACCACCAGCCCGCGCCCTCCCGCGATGGCGGTGCCGCCCAGCACCACGGCGGCAATCGCATCCAGTTCGAAACCCACGCCCGCATTGGGCTGGCCCGACATGAGCCGGCCCGTCAGGATGATCGCAGCCAGGCCCGAGGTGAAGCCGGAAATGGCATACACCGCCAGCTTGATGCGCGTGGTCTTCACCCCCGACAGGCGCGCCGCCATCTCATTGCCGCCGATGGCGTAGACATGGCGGCCAAAGGCGGTCCGCTGCAGCAACAGCCAGGCCAGCGCATAGACGATCAGCATCAGGATCACCGGCACCGGCACCATGCCGATGCGACCCACGCCAAACCACGAGATCCAGCCCGGCAGACCCGAGATCGGATAGCCGCCCGAATAGATCAGCCCCACTCCGCGCGCCACGCCCATGGTGGCCAGCGTGACGATGATGGCCGGCATGCGCCCCCACGCCACCAGTGCGCCATTGAGCAGGCCGATGCAGGTGGCCAGTCCCACACTGCACAGCAGCGCCAGCGGCGCGGGCAGGCCGCTATTGACGATGAGTCCGGCCGAGATCGTGCCGGCCAGCGCCATGGCCGCGCCCACCGAGAGATCGATGCCGCCGGTGAGGATGACAAAGCTCATGCCCACGGCCAGGATGCCGACGATGGACACCTGGCGCAGCACATTGAACCAGTTGGAGACGGTGAAGAAATTGTCCGAGGCCAGCCCCATGAGCAGCGATACCACCACCAGCCCCGCCAGGGGCAGCGCCAGCGGTGAATGGATCAGGCTGCGCCAGCGCTGGCTGGCGGAGGTGTGCAGCGAGGCTGCGGGCAATGCGTTGGCGTCATGCGGCATGGCGGATTCTCCCGGTGGTGGCATGGGTCATGATCTCTTCGGCGTTGACGGCTTCGCCCTCGAGGGTGGCGACGATGCCGCCGCCCCGGAATACACAGACGCGATCGGCCATGCCGACCACCTCCGGCAACTCGGAAGAAATCATGAGGATGGAATAGCCCTGCGCGGTGAACTCGCGCATGAGCTGGTAGATCTCGGACTTGGCGCCGACGTCGATGCCGCGGGTGGGCTCGTCGAAGATCAGCACCTTCATGGCGTGGTTGATCCAGCGCGCTATCACCACCTTCTGCTGGTTGCCGCCGGAGAGCGTATCGACCCGCACCTGCGCCCCCGGCGCCTTGACCCGCACGCGCTGCATGGCGGCCTCGGTGGCCTGCTGCTCGCGCCGCCGGTCCAGGAACAGGCCGCCCAGGCGATACTTGCCATAGTTGTTCAACGAGACGTTGTGCAGGATGGAAAAGCTGGTGATCAGGCCCTGCTCCTTGCGACTCTCGGGCAACAAGCCGATGCCCGCCTGCAGCGCCTGGGCCGGATCGGCAAAGCGCAGCGGCACGCCATGCATGGACAGCTTGCAGCTCAGCGCGGCATGCGCGCCCAGCATGGCCAGCACGGTCTCGGTGCGGCCCGAGCCGACCAGCCCGGCAAAGCCCAGTATCTCGCCCCGCCGCAACTGGAACTGCGAGACCGGCGCCTGGCGTCTCAACTGCAGGGCATGCACTTCCAGCACCACCTCGCCATCACCATCACTATCAACACCCTTGGCCGGCTTGGGCGGGAAGCAATTCTCGATGCGCCGTCCCACCATCATCTCCACCAGCCGCGCCTGGTCCACCTCGGCGGTGGCGCAGGTGGCCACGTAGGCGCCATCGCGCAGCACCGTGATGCGGTCGCAGATCTCGAAGATTTCTTCCAGGTGGTGCGAGATGAAAATGATCGCCACCCCCTGCGCCCGCAGACCGCGCATGACCGCAAAGAGATGCTCCACCTCGGCCGGGGTCAGCGTGGCGGTAGGCTCGTCCAGCACCAGGATGCGGGCGTCCAGGGCCAGCGCCTTGGCGATCTCCACGAACTGCTGCTGCGCCACCGAGAGCTTGCACACGGGCACATCAAGCGGAATCGCCACACCCAGCTGGGCGATGATCTCCTGCGCCCGCCGGCGCATGGCGGCGCGCTGCAGCCAACCCCAGCGGCTGCGTAGCTCGCGCGCCAGGAACATGTTGTCCACCGCGTCCAGATAGGGGATCAGCGAGAACTCCTGGAACACCACCCCCACCCCGCCCGCAATGGCGGCGCGGTAACTGTCGAAACGGCAGGGCTGGCCGTCGATGCGGATCTCGCCGGCGTCAGGCCGGACGATGCCGCACAGTATCTTCATCAGCGTCGACTTGCCCGCGCCGTTCTCGCCCAGCAAGGCATGCACTTCGCCAGCGCGCACCTCGAGGTCCACCCCGCGCAGCACCGTCACCGGGCCGAAGTTCTTCTTGATGCCAGTCAGTTGGAGCATGGCTGCCTCCATCAGGAAAATGAAAGGCGCGGCCCGCCATCGCCGGACAGCCGCCGCGCCCGCGTCTTACCAGCTGAAGCCAGCGGCGTTCTTCTTGGTCACCGGCATCACATCGATGGGCACTTCCTTGGGCACCACGCGCGCGCCCCACTTCTTGGCCAGCGCCATGGCCAGGCCCACACGCACCTGGTCACGCGGGAACTGGGCCGTGGTCTCGACGAAGGGGCCGCCGTCGGCGATGGCCTTGACCGCCTCGGGCGCGCCATCCACCGAGGTCAGCTTGATATCCTTGCCGCTGCCCTGGATGGCCGCCAGCGCACCCATCGCGCCGCCGTCATTGACCGAGAAGATGCCCTTCAGATTGGGGCGCGACTGGATCATGTTCTCCACCACGCCCAGCGCTACCGAGCGGTCCTGGCGGCCGTTCTGGGTGGCCACCAGCTTGATGTCCTTGTACTCGGCCAGGGCTTGCTTGCAGCCTTCCACCCGCTGCAGGATGGGCACCACCGGAATGCCGTCGAGGATGGCCACCTCGCCCTTGCCGCCGATGGCGTCAGCCAGCGCACGGCAGGACTGGTAGCCGGCATCCTTGTTCTTGGAACCGACGAACATGTCCACCGGGCCAGAGGCATTGGCATCGACCGCCACCACGATGACGTTGCGCGCCTTGGCCGCCTTCACCGCCGCCTCCACGCCGGCCGAATCGGTCGGGTTGATCAGCAGGATGTCGATGTTCTGTTGCAGCATGTCTTCGATGTCGGCGATCTGCTTGGCCACGTTGTGGGCCGCATCGGTGGCGATCACCTTGGCGCCCAGGGACTTGGCGGCCTCGTCCAGGGCCTTCTTCATCGAGACGAAATAGGGATTGTTCATTTCCTGGAAGCTCATGCCTATCTTGAGCTTGCTCACCTCCTGCGCCATCGCCGGGGCGGCAGCCAGTGTGGTGAGGGCCAGTGCGATCAGTGCTTTCTTCATTGCAGTCTCCATTGTTGTTGGTGGTGGGTCGTTCGCTCGACGGCGGAATGGCTCGTTGGGGGGCGACAGGCAACACCTGTCCTGTTCCGGAAAGCGGGGACTTTCCTGAATGCGTTTTTCCGTAAAAGGAAAATGATTTAAATGATTTGAATTATTTATTTCTGGATGTGGCTGCAGCTACCCGGTAGCTGCAAACAGTCCATTGCTGGCAAAGGTAGTGCGGAACTCCGAGGGCGACATGCCCTTGATCTTGTGGAAATGCCGGTTGAAATTGGACAGGTTGGAAAACCCCGTCTCGTAGCAGATATCGGTGATACGCGCCTGCGGCCGCGTCAGCAGGGCCAGGCAGGCCAGGTCTACGCGCAGCTGGTTCTTGTAGCGCACCAGGGTGGTCCCGGTATGGCGCTTGAAGGCGCGCGAGAAGCTGCTCAGGTTCTGCCCGACCATATCGGCCAGGTCTTGTTCGCCGATGTCGTCGGTGAGGTGTTCGCGCAGGTAGGCGATGGCGCGATTGAGGCCGCTGCTGTTCACGCCCGACAGGTCGAGCTTGTAGGAGAGGCTGGCCAGCACTTCCGGTTCGGGAGCATTGGCCAGCACGTCCAGCAGTTCCCAGAACAGCGCCAGGCGCTTGAGGCCGCGCTGGTCGATCAGGCGCTGCATCAGCGGGCGCACCGTGTCGCTGGTCGCGGCATCGAAGAGCAAGCCGCGATGGCTGCGTTCCAGCAAGGGCATGATCGCTTCCATTTCGGGAATGCTGGCCGCGCACTGATCCACCAATTGCTCGGGAAACTGGATCACCAGCGAGCGCACCGGCACCATCTCATCGGCAGCGATATCGGAAATCCAGTTCTGCGGCAGGTTGGGGCCGGTCATCACCAGTTGCCCGGGGGCGAAGTCACCGATGTGGTCGCCCACATAGAAGCGTCCCGAGGTCGCCACCACCAGATGGATCTCGTATTCCGGATGGTAATGCCAGCGCACGGTACGGAAGGGGTAGCCGTGCATCCATGCCGCAAAGGATTCACCCTTGCGGATATGGACCAGTTCCAGGTCGGGCTGCATCGTGTCTCCTCTCGATCGAGAGCATTTTTGTCGTGGAAAACTGCGGAATGGCTTTTTGCAGTTTCTCCCGTTTGCAGCATCTTAGTGCGCCTGTGGCGGCGATCTCTACATCATCAGAGCGGCCCGGCTGATACTTTTTTGCGCAATCACGCGATGAGAATCGCCAGATGATGCCCACCACCAACACCTGCTGCCCGGCATCCGTGGATTTGTCATGTGCCTGTTGCATTGATGCGGCATCATCGCGCACCATTGCGCCATCCCATTGCAACAAGATCTGCCGGAACCCATGGAAATCCTCAACAACATCAACCTCAATTCCCTGCTGGACACCTTCATCAGCCTGACCGCCGCCTTCATCCTGGGCGGCCTCATCGGTCTGGAACGCCAGTACCGGCAACGTACTGCCGGCCTGCGCACCAATGTGCTGGTGGCCCTGGGCGCTGCCGTCTTCGTGGACATGGCCAATCGCCTGGCCGGCCACGAGGGGGCGGTGCATGTGGTGGCCTATGTGGTGTCGGGGGTGGGTTTCCTGGGCGCGGGCGTGATCATGCGCGAAGAAGGCAATGTGCGCGGCATCAATACGGCGGCCACCCTGTGGGGCTCGGCTGCGGTGGGGGCGGCGGCTGGCGCGGACCTGATCCTGGAAGCCATCCTGGCCACCATCTTCGTGCTGGCCGCCAATACACTGCTGCGCCCGGTGGTCAACACCATCAACCGCAAGCCGCTGGATGTGCCTTCGGTGGAAGTGACCAATACCCTGCACCTGATCGTGGAAAGCGCGCACCAGAAGCGCGTGCTCACCGCCGTGACCGACATGCTGGAACAGAGCCGCCATCCCACCCACGACCTGGAGGTGCGGCCCTTTACCGACGACGAAGTGGAGATCGAAGCCACGCTGGCCGCCACCTCCGTGGATGGCGATGAGCTCGACGCGCTGGTGGAGCGCCTGCTGGCCTTGCCGGCGGTGAAGCAGGCGTTCTGGAGTCCGAGTACGACCGACTAAGCGGCGCGGAACTTCCCTCGCAGCCACTTCACCGGCCCGCCGATGAGCGGCAGCTTCTGCCACAGCTCTTCGGCGGCGTCCCAGTAATCACGATGCTCGGTGACCAGGCCGGCTTGATCGAAGCGGAAATGCGTGGCCCCCAGCACGGTATAGAAACGTCCCTTGAGACGGAACTCGAAGCGCCAGGTGGCGAACCCCTGATCGCCCTGCCCCATGTGCTCCAGGATCACGAAACGCGGATCGTCCGTGGTCTCGAACATGTGCTCGAAGATGCGGCGGATCGAGCGTAGACCCTTGATGTCGTTGAAGGGGTCCTTGAAGATCGCCTCGGGCGCATAGAATTCGCCGATGCGTTCCAGGCTGCTGCGCTCCAGCGCGCCATACCACTGCAGCAATTGGTCCAGGTGGCTCATCATCAGCTCAGCAGGAAGCGCTGGAACAGCATGAAGCGCAAGCGGAACGGCAATATCCGCAACAGCTTCAGCCAGGCCGTGAAGCGCAAGGGGAAATGGATCTCGAAGCGCCCTTCGCCGATGCCGCGCCAGATTGCGCTGGCGGCCTGCTGCGGGGTCTGCAGGGCGGGCATGGCGAAGTCGTTCTTGTCGGTCAGGTCGGTCTTGACGAAGCCGGGATTGACCAGATAGACATTGACGCCCTTGGGCCGCAGATCGCTATAGAGAATTTCCGCCAGATTGATCAGCGCCGCCTTGCCCGGCCCGTACACGGTTGCGCCCGGCAAGCCGACGTAACCGGCCACGCTGGCCACCAGGGCAATGCCGCCGCTGCCGCGTGCGAGCATGTCCGGCAGCGCTGCGCCCAGCGCCGAATAGACGCTGGCCAGGTTGGTGCGGATGGTGTGCTCGGCCTCGTCTTCCTGCACTTCCCAGCTGCGCTCGGGACGATACCTGGCCGCGCAGAAGATCAGCAGATCCACGCCGCCGAAGGCTTCGACGATACGCGCATGCTGGTCGCGCCAGGCATCGTGGCAGAGCACGTCCAGCGGGGCGATGAAGGCCTCTGGATGGCCACCCGCGACTTCTTCCAGCACCTCCGCACGGCGCGCCGACAGCGCCACCCGCGCACCAGCCGCCAGCGCCTGGCGCGCCAGTTCGGCGCCGATGCCGCTGGAGGCGCCGATGAGCCAGATGCGCCGTCCGCGCAGGTCGGCCATGGGTTCGTTCATGGGGCCGAACAGCACGGCCGTGCGCGAGGGCGGGGCCTTGTCCTGAGGGGCTGCCTTGGGCAGCGGACGGGTGTGCGTGCTCATGCGCCCTCCTTGCGGAAGAACAGGGTGACCTGGCCGACTTCGATGCCGAACTTGCTCATGCTGGTGCGATTGATGAGGGTGCGCTCATCCATCTGGTACATCCAGTCATCCATCTGCATTTCATATTGCTTCTCGCCCACCGGCAGCAGCAGCGTGTAGTTCCAGTGCAGCGCATTGCCAGCGGTCTGGCCGATGGCCTCGCCGATGACGTCGCCGGCACGGCCGCGCCAGCTGTTGTCGGGCTGGCGCACCAGGGTCCAGACGCGGGTCTGGGTTTCGCCGTCGTCGTAGCGGAAGCGCTCGTCCAGCGTGAGCGTATTGCCTTCGACAGTGCCGGTCACCACCACATGGAAGCGCCGCGCCACTTCGCCACTGCGCTTCTGGAACATGCCCCAGGCTTCAGTGCGGCCCTTGAAGAAGACGGCCGGATCGAATACCGGCGTCTTGGCGGCATAGTCCGACAATTGCTGCGAGGCGCAACCGCCCAGGGCCAGGCCCAGCAGCGCCAGGCCCATCCAGTGCCACAGTTGCGCCGGCAGGCCCCGGCGCATCAGCTTGGTATCCATGACTCACTCCTTGTGCAAGAGGAACTGCACCACATCGGTCTGGCCTTCGTCGAAGCCGACTTCGCAGAACACGTAATACAGCTGCCAGAGACGACGGAAGCGCTCATCGAAACCTTGCGCGGCAATCGTTTCACGCTGGGCGAGGAAATTGTCGTGCCAGCGGCGCAGGGTCTCAGCATAGTCGCGGCCGAAGTGGAATCGGTCGCGCGTGGCCAGCCCGGCGCGCTGGGCGCAGCGCGAGAAGCGCTCGTGGCTGGGCAGCATGCCGCCGGGGAAGATGAATTCGCGGATGAAGTCGGCGCTGTCGCGGTAACGCTCGAAGACGGCCTCATCGATGGTAATGGACTGGATCAGCGCCTGCCCGCCCGGCTTCAGGCGTGCAGAGACGGTATCGAAATAGGTCTGCCAGAAACGTTCACCCACGGCCTCGAACATCTCGATGGAGACGATGGCGTCGTACTGGCCATCGAGGTCGCGGTAGTCGCGCAGTTCCAGCTGCGCCAGATGATCGAGCTGCTGGGTGCGCATGCGTTCTTGGGCATAGGCCAGTTGCGCCGGCGAGATCGTCACGCCATGCACGCGGATGCCCAGGCGCGCCGCATGCTCGGCAAAACCGCCCCAGCCGCAGCCGATCTCCAGCACGCGGTCACCGGCGCGCAGGCCCAGCTGGTCGATGATGCGCTGGTACTTGGCGGCCTGGGCCTGCTCCAGGCTCTGGTCGGGCGCGCTGAAGATGGCGCTGGAATAGCTCATGGTAGGGTCCAGCCACAAGCGGTAGAAATCATTACCCAGGTCGTAGTGCGCATGGATGTTGCGACGGCTGCCACTGCGCGTGTTGGAACGCAGCAGGTGGCGCAGGCGATACCACCACGAGGCCAGCCGTCCCCCTTCGACAGCACTGGAAAGCACCTGGCGATTGCGCATGGCCAGGCGCAGCAGTGCGGCCAGGTCGGGTGTATCGACCCAGCCATGGCCGTAGGCCTCGCCGAAACCGATGTCGCCGGCACGCAGGATCGCACCACAGGCGCGCCAGTCCAGGATGCGCAGTTGCGCACTGGGCGGCTGGCGCAGATCACCGAAGGTCAGCGTGGTGCCGTGCGGCGTGATCAGTTCGAGGTGGCCGTGGCTGAGGCGTTCGAGCATGGCCAGGAACAGGCGTGCCGAAATCGGTCCGGCACGCCGGCCAGTAGTCTGCAAAGCGGGGCTGCGGTTCACGATAGGGTTTCCTTTCCAGAAGAAGTTCCTGCGGCGGCTGCGCGCTCGGGCTTGCTGAACCAGGGCACGCGCTTGCGCCACAACAGCAAGGCCTGCCAGTGGATACGGGCGACCACGCCCAGCGTGAGCAAAGGCTGCGCGCAGAGCGCAGCGAAGGCCGAGGCCGCAGTCAGGGGATGCAGATGGCCACCAATGGAGGTGCGCATCAAGGGTTGCAGACCTTGAGCTGCCTCGGCGGCCTGGCCATGGTCGTAGTAATCGATACCGACGAAGGCGGTATGCTGGTCCGCCTGGTCGCGCCGGGGCTGGTCGCGGAAGCGGAAGCGATAGAAGCCGCGCACTTCGCAGAAGGGCGAGACATGCATCAGCTTGTCGCAGACCAGGCGTGTTTGCTCGTCGATGACGCCTTGGCCAGGCGCCGAGAGCAGGTAATGCTGGGTCTCGCCGAAGGTGTTGTTGACCTCGGCCAGCACGGCGCGCAAGCGGCCTTCGCGGTCATGGCAGAGGAAGAAGCTGACCGGATTGAAGACAAAGCCGAACAGGCGCGGGAAGGTCTGCAGCCAGATCGCGCCATCATCGGGCAGGCCGGCCTGTTGCAGATGTCCTCGCACCCATTGCCTCAGGTCGCTGCCATTACGTGGACCATAGTCACGCGTGCGCACGCACATCAGGCGGCGGCGGTCCACCCCGAACCAGGCATTGCTGGCCTCGCCCAGACGCGCCAGATCGAGGCGCACGCAAAACACCGGGTAGACGAACTTGTGCAGCACCGGGCGCAGGCGCTGGTGCATCACCTGCCCGCTCAGCAGCAGCGCGGGTGCATCGGCGCGGGAAGGCTGGGCGCGGCTCATAGGGCCGCCCAATCCGGCAGCACGCCGAAGTCCTTGACCACGCGCAGGGCCGACTTGAGGCCGTCTTCGTGGAAGCCATAGCCGGTCCAGGCGCCGGCGAACCAGGCGCGATGGCGTCCCTGGATGTCCGGCAGGCGGCGCTGGGCGTCGATGGCGGGCTGGTCGAAGACCGGATGTTCGTAGTCGAAGCGCCCCATGACCGTAGCCGGGTTGGGCGGCTGCGGCGGATTGAGCGTGAGCACCACATCGCTACGACAAGGCAGGTCCTGCAGGCGGTTGAGCCAATAGCTCACGCACACGGCGCGGCTGCCATCGTCCTTGCGCGAACCGAGGTAGTTCCAGGCCGACCAGACCTTCTCCCGCTGCGGCATGAGCGAGATATCGCTGTGCAGCCACGCCGTATTGGCCTGATAGCGCACGGCCGCGAGCACCTGGTGTTCCTCGATGGTGGCGTCCTGCAGCAAGGCCAGCGTCTGTGGTGCATGGGTGGCGAAGACTACCGCATCGAACTGTTCTTCACGCGCCTGGGGAGCGGCGCTGCGCACCAGCACGCCCTGTTCGTTGCGCACCACGCTCTCCAGGCGGCTGCCCAGGCGCACGTCGTCCAGCGTGGCGGCGATGCGCCGCACGTACTCGCGCGAGCCGTTGCGTACGGTGCGCCAGCGCGGACGGTTGTTCACCTGCAGCAAGCCATGGTTGATGCAGAAGCGCAGGAAGGTCGCCGCCGGGAAATCCAGGATGTCAGAGGGCGAACTGGACCAGATCGCCGCCGCCATGGGGATCAGGTAGGCGTCGCTGAAGAGCGCGCCATAGCCGCCCTCCTTGAGCAATTGCCGCAGGCTCACCGGACGGCCTTCGCAGGCCGCCAGGTTGGCGCGGGCGGCGCGGTTGAAGCGCAGGATGTCGCGCAGCATGCCCAGGAAGGCAGGTTGCAGCAGGCGCTTGCGCTGGGCGAAGACGGTATCGAGATTGGTGCCGGCCCATTCGAACTGGCCCTGGTCCATGGACACGCCGAAGGACATGTCGGTGTCGTAGGTCTCGACCTTGAGTTCCTTGAACAGGGCGATCAGGTTGGGATAGGTCCAGTCATTGAAGACCAGGAAACCCGTATCGACGGCAAAGGGTACGCCCTCCGGGGCGATATCCACCGTATTGGCGTGGCCGCCCAGGGTCGGCGCGGCCTCGTAGAGCACCACCTGGTGCTGGCGCGCCAGCAGGTAGGCGCTGGCCAGACCGGAAATCCCGGCGCCGATGACGGCAATGCGTTGTCCTGTTGGAATCATGAAAGCTGTCCGCCTCTTCTCTGGATGCTGTGCCGCCGCCGGCGGCCCGGCTGATGAGTCCGGCGGTGCGGCCGGCTGGCTTTTTTACAGGTATTTGCGCCGCTCATCAGCGATTTAGGTGCTAAGATTACTACCAAAGAAAAATAAAATCTACTAATTAGTAATCAAATCTACCAATGAGTATTTTCGGAAAACTGAGCTTCAAGGACCAGGCTTTCAAGCTGCGCGAGAACGCCATCCTCGACGCCGCCACTTCGGTGCTGGGCAGCAAGGGCTATGACCTGATGACCATGGACGATGTGGCAGGCGCTGTGGGCATCTCCAAACCCAGCCTGTACAAGCATTTCAAGTCCAAGGAAGAGCTGATCGGCGAGACCATGATCCGCTTGATCGATGGCGCCATTGATCAGTTGGCCCAGCTGGAGCACATCGCCGGCGCGCGCGACAAGCTCGAGGCGATGCTGGAATGGGCGCTGCGCGTGCGGCTGGAAGGCGGCCTGCCCTTCCTGCCCTCCACCAGCGCGCCGGTGCGGGACATGCTCATGCGCAACGTCAAGTATGTGATGCGGGTGTTGAAGCTCAACGGCCAGCTGGAGAAGCTGGTGAAGGAGGCGCAGAAGGCCGGCGACATTGATGCCGCTCTGCCCAGCGATGTGGTGTTGTACAGCTACTACGCCCGGACCTGCGATCCGGCGGTGGATTACCTGCAGAAATTCAGCAAGATGAGCAACGAAGACATCATCAAGTACATGCTGCACGTGGCCTTCAAGGGCTTCGAGCAGGATGCGCCGCGCTGAACGCGGCGCCCCATCCTCTCAGGCCAGGCCGTAGCAGCGCGCTGCGGTCGCGCCCCACAACAGCTCCTGCTCGGCCGCCGACAAGCGCGTCGCGGCCCACTCCCTGACCACGCTGGCCACCTTGGCATAGGAAGCGGCCAGCAGGCACACCGGCCAGTCCGAACCGAACATGAGCCGCTGCGGACCGAAGGCTTCCAGCGCGGTATCCAGGCACAGGCTGATGTTGTCGAAGTCCTTCTGGCGCAGGCCGCGCTGCCAGTCGGCCTCGGTGACCAGGCCCGACAGCTTGCAGGCCACATGCGGCAAGGCCGCCAGGGCGCGCAACTGGCGTTTCCATCCCTCGAAAGCGGCATCACCCCGGCCGAACTCGGTCAGGGCCGGCTTGCCCAGGTGATCCAGCACCAGCCAGTGGCGATCATGGCGGGCGCAGAAGGCCTGCACCTCGGCCATCTGGCGCGCATAGACCAGCACGTCGTACACCATCCCCTGCTGCTGCAGCCAGGCCACGCCGGCATTGAAGGCCGGCGCCTCCACGAAGCCGCCCACATCGGCCTCATCCTGCAACTGGTGACGAAAACCCACCAGCTTGTCGCGTCCCCAGCGCTCCACATTGGCCGCCAGATGCGGCGAAGCCAGGTCTTCCCAGCCCACCACGCCGGCAATACGGCGATTGCCGCGGGCAAACTCCAGCAGGAACCCGGTCTCTTCGCGGCCCGCGCGGGCCTGCACGGCGATGGACTGATCCAGCCCTTCGGCATCCAGGACCGGCTGCAACTGGCCGGGAGTACGGTCGCAGGCCAGCAGCTCCATGCCTGCGCCTATCCAGGGATAGGCCTGCGGCTGGTAGAACCAGAAATGCTGGTGGGCGTCGATGCGGGGCGGCTTCATGATGGACTCTTCCGGAGGGGGTGAAAAATTGTTAGTCCTGCATTACAGAAAACTTATTCCTGCTGCGTCAAAAAATAAGGCGTCGCCGCTGGCGACGCCCTGGCAGATCAGCAAACCATTGGATCAGTCGTACAGCACTGCAGCGATCTTGGCGTCGTCGATATTGCTCTTGTCGTACCAGTAGAAGCCGGTATCGATGACCTTGGGCAGCTTCTCGCCCTTGATCGCCTTCACGGCCGCTTCCACGGTCTTGTAGCCAATGCCGACCGGGTTCTGGGTGATGGCGCCGGCCATGATGCCTTCGCGGATCGCATCCTTCTGCTGCTTGCCCGAGTCATAGCCGATGATGATGATCTTGCGCTTCATTTCCTTGACGCCATTGACCACGCCGATGGCCGAGCCTTCGTTGGTGCCGAAGATACCCTTGATCTTGGGATAGGCCTGCAGGATGGACTTGGTCACTTCGGTGGACTTCAACTGGTCGCCGGCGCCGTACTGCACGCTGACCACCTTGATCTTGGGATAGGCGGACTTGATGCGTTCCAGGAAGCCATCGCGGCGGTCCACGCCAGTGCGGCTGGTCTGGTCGTGCGCGACCACGGCCACTTCGCCTTCCTTGCCGACCAGCTCGGCCATCTTGTCGGCAGCCAGGGCAGCGGCGGCGCGGTTGTCGGTGGTGGCGGTGGTGACCGGGATGTCGCTGTCCACGCCGGAGTCAAAGGCCACCACCGGGATCTTGGCGGCCTGGGCTTTCTTCAACAGCGGGATGGCGGCCTTGCTGTCGAGCGCGGCGAAGCCGATGGCCTGCGGCTTCTTGGCCAGGGCGGCGGAGAGCATGTCGATCTGCTTGTCCACCATGGCTTCGGTCTCGGGGCCTTCGAAGGTGACCTTGACCTTGTAGTCCTTGGCAGCCTGGTCAGCCCCGGCCTTCACGGCCTGCCAGAACTGGTGCTGGAAGCCCTTGGAGATCAGGGGAATATAGGCTTCCTGCGCTTGCGCAGCCGAGGCGCCCATCGCGAAAGCCAGGCCCAGGGCAGCGCCCAGTAACTTGTTCTTGAACACGGTAAGTCTCCTTTTGTTATCGATGATGGAGTGCCGGCCCTTGGCGATGCCGGCGGGGTTGGAATGCCTTTGTTGCTACCACAGGTTCATGCACGACGACGGCGGCGCAGGATGTCCAGATACACCGCCAGGATGATGATCACGCCGGTCACCACGGTCTGCCATTCCTGCGCCACCGACATGATGCGCAGGCCATTGACCAGCACACTCATGATGAAGGCGCCGATGATGGTGCCCAGGATGGTGCCGGTGCCGCCGGAGAGCGAGGTGCCGCCGATGACCACGGCGGCGATCGCATCGAGTTCATAGCCCTGGCCCAGCGCCGGCTGCGCCGAGTTCAGGCGCGAGGCGATGATCAGGCCGGCAATGCCGCAGATGGCGCCGGAGAAGGTATAGACGGCGACCTTCCAGAAATCCACCTTCACGCCCGACAGGCGCAGCGCCTCTTCGTTGCTGCCCAGGGCAAAGGTATAGCGGCCGAACACGGTCTTGTTGAGGATGATGGACGCGCCGATGGCCACCAGGAACAGGATCAGCACCGCATTGGGAATGGGCAGCGAGGGAATGAGGTCGCCGATCAGCGAATCCTGGGCGATGGCCGAGAAGCCCTCGGTATCGTTGAAGTAGATCGGACGGGTGCCGGAGATCACCAGCGACAGGCCCTTCAAGAGCATCATCATGCCCAGCGTGGCGATGAAGGGCGGCACCTTCAGCTTGGCAATCACCATGCCGGAGATCCAGCCCGAGAGCGCGCCGAAGAAGATGGCCGCAGCGATGCCCAGCGGCAGCGGCATGCCCCAGTTGGTCAGCACCACGCCGGCCATGACGGCGCAGAAGGTCATCATGGTGCCCACCGACAGGTCGATGCCGGAGGTGATGATGACGTAGGTGCAGGCAATGGCCAGCACGCCGTTCACAGCGGTCGATTGCAGGATGCTGACCAGGTTGTCCACCTCCATGAAGTTGGGCGAGGCGAAGCTGAAGAACAGGATCATCAGCAAGAGACTGGCAAAGGCCAGCAGCTTCTGGCGCGCGGCCGGGTTGAACAGGCGGGCGCGCAGGCCCTGGGCGGAAGCGGTATTGGCCATGGTGGTGGATGCGGAAGTGGCGGAGTGGATATTGTTTGCCATGATCGTCTCGGGTCTAGTATGGGGGCGTGGGCGGCGTAGGCTGTCTCAGCCGGCCACGGCCGATTCGCGCTGGGTGGCCAGTTGCATGATCTTTTCCTGGGTGGCGTCGGCGCGCGCCAGTTCTCCGGTGATGCGCCCTTCGCACATGACCAGCACGCGGTGGCTCATGCGCAGGACCTCGGGCAGTTCCGAAGAGATCATGACGATGGCCTTGCCCTGTTCGGCCAGGGCGTCGAGCAGCTTGTAGATTTCGCTCTTGGCGCCGACGTCGATACCGCGTGTGGGCTCGTCGAAGAAGAGGATGTCGCAATCGCGCAGCAGCCACTTGGCAATCACGATCTTCTGCTGGTTGCCGCCCGAGAGCAGGCGCGCCTGCTGTTCCACCGACGGCGTCTTGATGGCCAGCTGGCGCACGTACACCTGTGCGGCCTCGCGGATGGCGCGCTGGTCCATGAAGCCGACCCGGGTGAAGCGGCCCATGCTGGAGAGGGCGATATTGGCCTGCACGTCCATGCCCACGGCCAGGCCGAAATGCTTGCGGTCTTCCGACAGGTAGCCGATGCCATGGGCCACCGCGTCAGCGGGCGACTTGATGACAGCCTTGCCGCCGTGGATGATGATCTCGCCTGACTCCAGCGGATCGGCGCCGAAGATGGCGCGCGCGACTTCCGTGCGGCCCGCGCCCATCAGGCCGGCAAAGCCGAGGATCTCGCCCTTGCGCAGCGTAAAGCTCACATCGCGGATGGCGCGGCCGCGATTCAAGCCGCGCACTTCCAGCACCACGTCATTGCGGGACGTGTCGGGCGGGATGCGCTGCTCGCCATCGAGGGCGCGACCGACCATCATGGAGATGATGGTGTCCATGGAAGTATCCTGCATGGGAACGGTGGCGATGTACTTGCCGTCGCGCATGACGCTGACGCGATCGGCGATCTGGCGCAGCTCGTCCATCTTGTGCGAGATGTAGACGATGCCCACGCCCTGCGCCTGCAGGTCACGGATGATGCGGAACAGTTCGGCGATCTCGGCGTTGTTGAGCGCCGCGGTCGGCTCATCCATGATCAGCACGCGCGAGTCGAAGGACAGCGCCTTGGCGATTTCCACCATCTGCTGGCGCGCCACGGTGAGCTCGCCCACCGGGGTGGACGGGTCCATGTCCAGCCGCATGCGAGCGAAGATGGCGGCGGCCTGGCGATTGAGTTCGTCCTCGTCGATGAACAGGCCAAGGGCCTTGCGCGGCTCGCGGCCGATGAAGATGTTCTGGGCCGCCGAGAGGTGGTTCATCAGGTTCAGTTCCTGATGGATGATGCCGATGCCCAGCGCCTGCGCCTGGCGCGGCTCGGTGATCTCCACCGGCTTGCCGTCGAGCAGGATGTCGCCGCTGTCGCGCTGGTAGACCCCGGAGAGGATCTTCATGAGCGTGGACTTGCCGGCGCCATTCTCGCCCATGAGGGCGTGGACCTCGCCGGCTGCCAGTTCGAACTGGCAGTTGTCCAGCGCCAGTACGCCGGGAAAACGCTTGCACACATTGCGCAGCGCGATGACCGGAACGGAGGACGAGGAACTCGCCGCCACGCCAGTGGTGCTTGTCTCTTTATCTTCTTGCATGCTCACCTCGGATGCATTGCGGGCCACGATGGGCCATTCTTGACGCGGCTCTGCGGCCGCTGTGCCGGTGGACCGGCCTTGCTTTCATCAGTGGACGCTGTCTCGGGGGACTAACAGTGTCGTCACTGAAGACTAACAGAAACTACCGGGAAAACTTAGTCCTCCTGATCTTCTTCGCCTTGTTGCCCGGCCAGATCGAAGATGCGCGTCATTGGCACCCACTTCTGCCCCGCTGGCGTCCACGGAGTCGGGGCCTGGAAACGCCACATCAATTCTTCCCATGCGCGGACCTTGGGATCGTCCACCGTCGCCGCCGCCATGGCGGCGGCATTGAAGACGGCGTCGTCGGTCTCCATGATCATCATCATGCGCGTGCCAAGACGATAGATTTCCATCGCGGTCACGCCATGCTGCCGCAGATGCCGGGCGATCTCCGGCCAGATGCGTCGATGATGCGCCTCGTACTGGGCGATCAGCTCGGCGTCATCCTTGAGGTCCAGGGCCAGTACGCTGCGCATGGCTGCCTCAGGTCAGGGCGCGGTCGAGATGGGTATAGCCCCCATCGACGAAGATCCACTGCCCGGTGGTATGCGAAGAACGCTCCGAGAGCAGGAACACGGCCATGTCCGCCATTTCCTCGGCGGTGGTAAAGCGCTTGCCCAGGGGAATCTTGCTGGTGATGGCGTCGAGCTTTTCCTGGGGATGGTCGAAGGTGGCGATCCACCTTTCGTACAACGGGGTCATCACTTCAGCCGGGATCAGGGCGTTGACGCGCACGCCATCATCGCGCAGGGCGGCCGCCCATTCACGGGTCAGCGAGAGCTGCGCGCCCTTGGAAGCGCAATAGCCGCTGGTATTGCCCTGGCCGGTGACGGCGGTCTTGGAGGAGACATTGATGATGGCGCCGCGCGTGGCCTTCAGATGCGGCACGCAGTAATGGGCCATGACGTAGTAGTGGATCAGGTTGCGTTCCAGCGAGGCGACGAACTCGTCGCGGCCGGCCTCCAACCCCACGCTGTCGTTGACGCCGGCATTGTTGACCAGGCCATCGAGGCGGCCGAAGCGCTCTATGGTCCCGGCCACGGCCTCGCGGCAGCGTGCATCATCCTGCAGCTCGAGCTGGAACAGCGCTGCGCGCGGCTGCACGGCAGTGAGTCGTTCCCAGAACTGCGGCTCGGGCGCGCTGCGCGCAAACACCACCGGAATGGCCCCTTCAGCAGCCAGTTGCAGGCTGATCGCAGCGCCGATGCCGGAGGCGCCGCCGGTGACGATGACCACCTTGTCTTGCAGGTTCAGATCCAATTCAGTCTCCGTATTCTTTTATATCGCTTTATAACGTTTTATAACGTTTATATTTCTTGCCTTGCTTCGCCGAGCCTTGCTTCACCCGCGGAAGCGGTACTGCTCCAGCGATTGCGGCTTCATCTCGATGGAGAAGCCGGGCCGGCTGGGCGGCATGTAGGCGGCGTTCTTCACCACGCAGGGATCGACGAAGTGCTCGTGCAGGTGATCCACGTATTCGGTGACGCGCCCCTCCTTGCTGCCGGAGATGCACAGGTAGTCGATCATCGACAGGTGCTGCACATACTCGCACAGGCCCACGCCGCCCGCATGGGGGCAGACCACCTTGCCGTACTTGGCGGCCATCAGCATGACCGCCAGGATTTCATTGACGCCGCCGAGACGGCAGGAATCGATCTGCACCACGTCGATCGCATCGCGCATGATGAACTGCTTGAACAGCACGCGGTTCTGGCACATCTCGCCGGTGGCGACCTTGACGGCGCCGATGCCTTCGCGGATCTTGCGATGTCCTTCGACGTCATCCGGAGAGGTGGGTTCCTCGATGAACCAGGGCTGGGCAAAGGCCAGCTGGTTGACCCAGTCGATGGCCTGGTGCACTTCCCAGACCTGGTTGGCGTCGATCATCAGCTTGCGCTCCGGTCCCAGCACCTCGCGGGCGATGCTCACGCGCCGCTTGTCGTCGGCCAGGTCGCGGCCGACCTTGAGCTTGACGTGATTGAAGCCCTGGTCGATGGCTTCCTGGCAGAGCCGGCGCAGCTTGGCGTCCTCATACCCCAGCCAGCCGGCCGAGGTGGTGTAGCAGGGATAGCCTTCCTGCTGCAGCAGGCGCAGGCGCTCGGCCTTGCCGGCTTCTTTCTCGCGTAGCAGGGCCAGTGCCTCGTCGGGCGTGATGCAGTCGGTGATGTAGCGGAAATCGATGGTGCGCACCAGTTCTTCGGGCGACATGTCGGCCACCAGTTTCCAGACCGGCTTGCCTTCGGCCTTGGCCCACAGGTCCCAGGCGGCGTTGACCACGGCGCCGGTGGCCAGGTGGATCGCGCCCTTGTCCGGGCCGATCCAGCGCAGTTGGCTGTCGGAGGTGACGTGACGCCAGAAGCGTCCCATGTCGGCGGCGATCCATTCCAGGTCCAGCCCGACCACCAGGTGCTCCATGGCGCGGATGGCGGCGCAGCAGATCTCGTTGCCGCGCCCGATGGTAAAGGTCAGGCCGTGGCCCTTGAGCGCGGCGTTGTCGGTATCGAGGATGACATAGGCGGCGGAATAATCCGGATCGGGATTCATCGCATCCGATCCATCCAGCGATTGCGAGGTGGGGAAGCGCACGTCGAGCACGCGCAGGGCAGTGATCTTGGTCATCAGTCTCTTGTCGTGTGGCCGGGCCGGGCCGTGGCGATATCGTGGCGACATCAGCGCTGGGCGGGACCATCGGCAGGGCCCTCCGCCTTGCTGGCGGCCGGCCCGGTTATCGTCTCCGGGGCGATGCCCCTCTTCTATTATTCACAAATAAAATGTTATTTCATCTGTGAGGATTGAAGCATAACCTTGATTATCCCCGCATTAGAGCGCGATCCCGATGAAGTTTCACACCTTCTTGATATCTGTTTTGACATGTCTCCCAGGCAATGAGTGGCGATATATAAAATTTCCTTTTACAAATGAAATATCGTGGTTTATAAAGTCGCCTCATCTCAGTCCGACAGTCACGCCATCATGCCCAGAACCAGGAAGATCAATCCGGACGACGCCGCCACCGTGCAGACCGCTGCCGCCGAGGACGACAGCAGCAGCGGCAAGACGCGCTATGCCGCGCCGGCGCTGGACAAGGGACTGGATATCCTGGAACTGCTGAGCCGCTCCGAGCAGATGCTCACGCTCAACCAGATCTCGCGCCAGCTGGGCCGCAGCGTCAATGAGATCTTCCGCATGGTGGTGACGCTGGAGCAGCGCGGCTACCTGATTGCCGACAATGACCATTACCGGCTCTCGCTGAAGCTGTTCGAACTGGCCCACCATCACCAGCCGATCCGCTCGCTGGTCAGCACCGCCCTGCCCCATATGCGTGAACTGGCCAGCCGCGCCGTGCAATCGACGCACCTGACGGTCTATGAAGCCGGTCGCGTGATCGTGGTGGCGCAGGTGGACAGCCCCGAACGCTGGGCCTTCGGGCTCAAAGTGGGGGCCTTGGTGAGTTTGACGGATACGGCTTCGGGCCATGTGCTGCTGGCCTTCCGCGACGAGGCCGAGCGCGCCGCCATGCTGGCCGCCCATGTGCGCATGGATGGCGAGCAGGAAATCGAAACGGCGCAACTGATGCGCCAGATCGAGGACACCCGCAAGCGCGGTCATTCACGCATGGAGAGCCGCCAGATCCGCGGGGTGGTCAACCTCTCCTATCCCGTCATGGGCGCCAACAACCGCATGCTGGCGGCTTTGAACGTGCCCTACATCGAACGCATCGACAAGAAGGTCAATCCCAGCCTGGACGAGGTGCAAGGCATCGTCCAGGAGATTTCAGCGCGGCTGTCGCGGCTGATGGGGGATTCCAGCTTCGGCTCGTGAAGCCGGGCGCGGCGCGGGTTCAGCCGGCGAAGCGCACCTCGGGCAAGCCGCGCACGTCCGCCAGGGCGACGGCGAACAAGGCCCCGGCCTGCGGGTCGGCAGCGCGTTGCTCAGCGCTCATGCCTTCATGGGCCGTGGTGACATAGAGCGTGTCGAACTGCGCGCCGCCGAAGGCCACGCAGGAAGGCTGGGACGTCGGGATGGCGACGACGCGGTCGATGCGGCCATCAGGCGCATAACGCACCACCCGGGCCCCGCCCCATTGGGCATTCCACAGATAACCCTCGGCATCGATGGTGGAACCGTCCGGACCACCCGGCTGCGCCACGTCGGCGAAGACGCGTTGTCCGCCGACCGCACCGCTGGCGGCATCGTAGTCACAGACCATGATCTTGCCGGCCATGGAATCGCAGTGGTACATCAGCTTGCCATCGAGGCTGAAGCAGATGCTGTTGGAGATGGCGATGGAGGGCAGGGACAGACGCTCCAGCGTCAGGTCGGTATTCAGGCGATAGAAACTGGCGATGGGCGCGCGACCTGCGTCTTCATTGAGGGTGCCGAAGACGAAACGACCCTGGCGATCGCAACGGCCATCATTGAGGCGCGTGCTGGGCAAGTCATCCTCGATGCGGCAGATCGGCGCGATCGTCCCTGTGGATAGATTGAAGAAGGCCAGGCGCGACTCCAGTCCGATCAGCAACTGCTGGGGATCGGCCGTGAAGGCATAGCAGCACAGCCGCTCGGGCATGCCCCAGCTGCGCGTGAGGCCCGTTTGCGGATCATGGTTCCACAGGCGCGATGCATGGATGTCGGTCCAGAAGACCGATTGCGAGCGGTCGCACCACAGCACGCCCTCGCCCAGTTCATGATGTCCATCCACCAGCAATTGCGCATTCATCGTCTTGCCCCGCCAATAATATAAATAATTTACCGATGGCGGCAGTGTTGCCGGCGGCATCGGCACAGATCGAACCACATTGGACTACATTGCACTACATCGGACTACAAGAAAAAAGGGCGGGCTTGCGCCCGCCCTCAACTACATCAAGACCACCTCAGGAAGGATTACAGATACTACAGAGTTATTGCATCAGAACGAGTGGGCGATACCGAAGTAGCCACCGGTCTGATTGGTGCCCTTGCCACCGCCGGTGGAGCTGTCCGCTTCCAGCGAGTAGTTGGCGTTGTTGCCGTTGCGCATGGTGCCGCCGCCCACGTACAGCAGGGTACGCTTGGACAGGAAGTAGTTCACACCGGCCATGAACAGGTTGGCGCTGCCATTGCCGTTGTTGGCATTGACGTGGAACACCGAGCCCACCAGCTGGAATTGCGGAGTGACGTCGTAGTTCGCACCCAGCCAGTAGTGGTTCACGCGATCAGGCACGCCGCTGGCGGTGTTGGCGTCAGGTGCGCGCAGGTTTTCGTAACCCAGGAACATCTTCAGCTTGTCGATCTTGTAAGTACCGCCCAGGATCAGTTCCTTGGAGGTGTCATACACATCGGTGTAGCGGCCGTTGGCATCGCGGATCACGTCATAGATGCCGCGCAGTTCCAGACCATTGTTCTGGTACACCAGGGACAGGCCGTCCTTGCGACCATACTTGGTGCTGGTGCCGCCCTTGCTGAAGGAGCCGGCTGCTTCGCCCAGGCTGGTCTGCACGGTCGCACCGAAGCCGCCGAAGGTCGGGGTGGTGTACTCGATCACGTTGCTGGCGCCGGGCCAGTTACGGCCACGCACCAGGTTGGCGGTACCGATCCATTGCTGGCCGGTCGGGTCCAGGAACCACACATCGTTGTTGATGAACAGGTTCTTACCCAGCTTCAGGCTGCCGGCATTGGCCGAGGACAGGCCGACGTAGGAACGACGATTGAACAGCGAGGTGCCGTTGATGTCGGTACCGTTGAGGCCGCCGGTGGTCGAGCCAAAGCCCGATTCCAGCAGGAAGAAGGCATTGGTGCCGCCGCCCAGGTCTTCCGTACCCTTGACGCCGATCATGCTGGTGCCCCACTGGTTGCTGGCAGCACGAATACGTGTGCCGGTCGTGCCAGAGCCATCCGTCTTGGGAACGTTGGTCATGATATCCACGCCCGCAACCACACGGCCGTAGATGGTGACACTGCTGGTCTGCGCCTGCGCCTGTGCCGAGAATGCTCCCATCAGCGCGAGCGCGCACAGGGTCTTTGCTCCAATAAAGGATGGCTTCACTTGCTTCATGAATAGTCTCCGTGGATATTGCCGTTTAAATTTTTTTCGTCGGTGGGCTTGGTCGTGCAGCTTGCACTTCAGACCCCGTGAATCCTGACGGACCCCTGACGGTCTCCCAACTTTTTGTTTTGATGCTGCCCGACCATCTCTTCGTTCATTCCGGACACTGTCATTGTTTTGTCCTGTACAGCCCGGAATGTGGCTAGATACTAAGTATTCGGTTCATGTCTTTCCAATGAAATCTTTAGCAATTCCGATATGCGATTTGATATCATGAATTTCTAAGAAAAATTCTATGTAAAAAAAATGCAGAATATGGTCCCGGAGACTTATGAAAAACAGTGACCCCAACTGGTTTCTGCGGGCGCGATTGAAGACCCGCCAACTCCTTCTCCTCATCGCCCTCGACGACACCCGCAACATCCATCGCGCCGCCAGCGAGCTCAACATGACCCAGCCGGCGGCTTCCAAGCAGCTCAAGGATCTCGAAGACATGCTGGGCGTGGCCCTGTTCGAGCGCCTGCCGCGCGGCATGCGGCCCACCATCTATGGCGAGGCCATGATCCGCCATGCGCGCATGGCGCTGACCAGCCTGTCCAAGGCGCACGAGGACATCGTGGCGCTCAAGTCGGGCCTGTCCGGCCAGGTGGACGTGGGCGGCATCCTCTCGCCGGCCATGGCGCTGTTGCCGCCAGCCATCGCACGGGTCAAGGAACAGGCGCCGATGCTGCGTATCGGCGTGGAAGTGGAAAGCAGCAACATCCTGCTCTCGCGCCTATTGCACGGCGAACTGGACTTCATCATCGGCCGCATCCTCGACGACGAGGCGCGCGGCGGCCTGCTCTATGAAGAACTGGCCGACGAGCCGATCTGTGCGGTCGCGCGGGTGGGCCATCCCTTCCATGCACGCACCGACCTGAGCCTGGCCGACCTGGCCAGCGAGGCCTGGATCATGGCGCCCAAGGGCAGCATCCTGCGGGCGCGCTGCGACCAGATGTTCCGCGAGCAAGGGCTGGCGCCGCCGTCCAACGTGGTCGACACCACCGCCATCCTGTTCATCACCAGCCTGTTGCAGCAGACCGACTTCATCTACGCCATGCCCACCGAAGTGGCGCGTTACTACACCCAGGCCCGGCTGATGGATATCCTGCCCATCGAGTTGCCCTGCCGCATGGCGGGTTTCGGCATCATCACGCGCCAGGACAATCTGCTCTCGCCGGGGGCCAACCTGGTGCTGCAGGCGATCCGTGAAGTCGCGAAAATGATTTACTGAGCAAGCATTTTCTTGCGCATGATGCAGCCAAAAGGCCACAGTGCGTCCCGGAGTTTTATTAAGAAATGTAAGGAAGCGTAAGCCGATCTGAAAACCGGATTCACCAAATTGTGTAGCGCGATTTTTCTGCGCCAGAAAATAAAAAAAGCAACTGCAAAAAAACAACAAGCCTTCGCCGGAAATCTAAGTTTTTCTCTCTCCACCAATGAAAAAGCGTCGCCAGGCAGCGACGCTTTTTTCATTTCAGCCAGTGCGTCCCCCTATCAGGACACGCCGGGCCGTCATCCTCGATCCATCAAACCCAACCGGCATCGACGATAAATTCCTGCGCGGTGCACATGGCGCTATCGTCAGCAGCCAGGAACAGCACCATGCGCGCCAGGTGCCACGGCAGCAGGTCACCCTGCAGGCACTGGTTGCGGGCGATGGCCTTCTTGCCTTCCTCATCCAGCCACAACTGCCTTTGGCGCTCGGTCATGACCCAGCCCGGCGTGACGGTATTGACGCGGATCTTGTGCGGACCGAGGTCGCGCGCCAGGCCACGAGTCAGGCCCAGGGTCGAGGCCTTGGCCGTGGTATAGACCGGGAAACCGCCGCTGGACTGGTGCCAGCTGATCGAACTGAAATTGATGATGGAGCCGCCGCCACGGCGCTTCATCCCCTCCACCACCGACTGCACGGCGAAGAAGGACGGGCGCTGATTGATGGCGATGCGGTCGTTCCAGTATTCCAGCGTCACTTCTTCCAGCTTGTGACGCTGGTCGTTGGCCGCATTGTTGACCAGCACATCGAAGTCGCCCAGCTGGGCTTGCAGTTCGGCGATGGTGGCCTGGAAAGCCGGGATGTCACGCAGGTCGCAATGGCGGAACAGCGGCTTGGGGTGACCAGCCGCAGCCACTTCGTTGCACAGCGCTTCGCTGGCTTCGGTGGCGATATCGACGAAAGCCACCTGCGCACCTTGTTGCGCAAACGCTTCGACGATGGCCGCGCCAATGCCGGTGCCGCCACCGGTGATGAAGACGCGCTTGCCCTTCAAGCTGGGGAAGCTCGCCAGTTGTACGTTCTGGGGAGTGTTGCTCATGAGAAGTCCTTGCCGCCGGTGTCATGCCGACACCGGCTCATCCATGGGATATCGGGTGAAAGATCAGTGCGAGTGCTTGGGCACGGCTGCGCCACGGCAACCGACCAGGAAGTCGAAGTCGCAGCCTTCATCGGCCTGCAGCACGCAGTCCACATACAGGGACTGGTAGCCACCGACCATCTCGGGCTTGCGCTCGGCCAGCAGCTTGGCGCGGGCTTCAAGGCGGCGCTTCATCTCTTCTTCGCTGATGTCGAGCTGCAGCTTGCCGGCATAGGCGTCCAGTTCGATGAAGTCGCCATCCTGGACGATGCCCAGCGGACCGCCCGCAGCGGCTTCCGGCGCCACATGCAAGATCACGGTGCCATAGGCGGTGCCGCTCATGCGCGCATCCGAGATACGCACCATGTCCTTCACGCCGGTGGCCAGCACCTTGGGCGGCAAGCCCATGTTGCCCACTTCGGCCATGCCCGGATACCCCTTGGGACCGACGTTCTTCATCACCAGCACGCAGCTGGCGTCCACATCCAGATCGGGATCGATGATGCGTTCCTTGTAGTGGTTGAAGTCTTCGAAGACCACCGCGCGGCCGCGATGCTTCATCAGCTCAGGCGTGGCTGCCGAGGGCTTCAGGACCGCGCCGCGCGGCGCCAGGTTGCCGCGCAGGATGCAGATGCCGCCATCTTCGATCAGCGGCTTGGCCAGCGGACGCACCACTTCGTCGTTGTAGATCGGCGCATCCTTGACGTTGTCCCACATGGTCTGGCCGTTGACGGTCAGTGCATCCTTGTGCGGCAGCAGGTCGGCCTCGCCCAGGCGGCGCAGCACGGCAGGCAGGCCGCCGGCGTAGTAGAACTCTTCCATCAGGTAGCGGCCCGAGGGCTGCAGATCGACGATGGTCGGGGTGCCACGGCCGATGCGGGTCCAGTCTTCCAGTTCCAGGTCCACGCCGATGCGACCGGCGATGGCCTTGAGGTGGATCACGGCATTGGTGGAACCACCGATGGCGGCGTTGGTGCGGATGGCGTTCTCGAAGGCCTTGCGGGTCAGGATCTTGGACAGGGTCAGGCCTTCCCAGACCATGTCGACGATGCGCATGCCGGACAAGTGCGCGAGAACATAGCGGCGCGCATCAACGGCGGGGATCGCTGCATTGTGCGGCAGCGACACGCCCAGCGACTCGGCCATGCAGGCCATGGTGGAGGCGGTGCCCATGGTGTTGCAGGTGCCCGCCGAACGCGACATGCCGGCTTCAGCGGCCATGAAGTCATGGATGGTGATTTCACCGGCCTTGACCTGTTCCGACAATTGCCACACCACCGTGCCCGAACCGATGTCGCGGCCCTGGTGCTTGCCGTTCAACATCGGACCACCGGTCACGACGATGGCCGGTACGTCGCAGCTGGCCGCCCCCATCAGCAGGGCCGGCGTGGTCTTGTCGCAGCCGGTCAGCAGCACCACCGCATCGATGGGATTGCCGCGGATCGACTCTTCCACGTCCATGCTGGCCAGGTTGCGGGTGAGCATGGCGGTGGGGCGCAGATTGGATTCGCCATTGGAGAACACCGGGAACTCCACCGGGAAGCCGCCGGCCTCGATGATGCCGCGACGCACGTGTTCGGCGATCTTGCGGAAGTGGGCGTTGCAGGGGGTCAGTTCCGACCAGGTGTTGCAGATGCCGATGACCGGCTTGCCCTGGAATTCGTGGTCGGGGATGCCCTGGTTCTTCATCCAGCTACGGTACATGAAACCGTTCTTGTCGGCGGTGCCGAACCAGCCAGCCGAGCGCAGGGTGCGGCTCTTGTCTTTTTTGTCGCTACTCATCGTTGAATTCCTGACAGAAGGAAATGAAAGGATAGGGTCCAGCCGGAGGTCAATGTAAAAGGCGGGCCACTCTGCCCGCCTTTGCCATCCGGATTACTTGTTCTTGTTGTAGACGTCGAAGCACACGGCCATCAGCAGGACCAGGCCCTTGATCATCTGCTGGTAGTCGATGCCGATGCCCATGATGGACATGCCGTTGTTCATCACGCCCATGATGAAGGCGCCGATGACCGCGCCCATGACCTTGCCCACACCGCCCGAGGCCGAGGCGCCGCCGATGAAGCAGGCTGCGATCACATCCAGCTCGAAGCCCAGGCCAGCCTTGGGGGTGGCGGTGTTCAGACGCGCCGCGAAGATCAGGCCGGCCAGCGCGGCCAGCACGCCCATGTTGACGAAGGTGAAGAAGGACACGCGTTCGGTCTTGATGCCCGACAGCTTGGCCGCCTTCTCATTGCCGCCCACGGCATAGACGCGACGGCCCAGGGTGGTGCGGCTGGTGACGAAGGTGTAGAACACCATCAGCGCAAACATGATGATGAGCACATTGGGCATGCCGCGATAGGTCGACAGCAGGTAGCTGAAGGCGATGATGGCGGCAGCGAACACGCCGTTCTTGAGCAGGAAGAACATGGCCGGTTCATCTTCCATGCCGTGCTTGGTCTGCTTGCGGCGACCATGCAGCTTGACCAGGATCAGCACCACGGCGGCGATGATGCCCACGACCAGCGAGGTGGTGCGGAAGGTGGCGTTGCCGGTCAGTTCAGGGATGAAGCCCGAGGACAGCATCTGGAAGGTCTGCGGGAAGGGGCCCAGGGACTGGCCTTGCAGCAGCGCCAGCGCCATGCCCTTGAAGACCAGCATGCCGGCCAGGGTGACGATGAAGGACGGGATCTTGAAGTACGCGATCCAGTAGCCCTGCGCCGCGCCGATCAGGCCGCCGGCGATCAGGCAGACGATGGAAGCGGGCACGAAGCCCCAGCCGTAGTCCACCATCAATACCGCCGCCAGTGCGCCAATCAGGCCCACCACCGAGCCCACCGACAGGTCGATGTGGCCGGCCACGATGACCATCAGCATGCCCAGCGCCATGATGACGATGTAGCTGTTCTGCAGCACCAGGTTGGTCAGGTTCAGCGGACGCATCAGCGTGCCGTCGGTCATGATCTGGAAGAAGGCCATGATGGCCACCAGCGACATCAGCATGCCGTACTCGCGCATGTTGTTCTTCAGGAAGCTGCCGTAGTCCTTCTTTTCGGCGGCGCCGCCGGCGGCGGCCGCAGCCGGTTTCTTGCTCATGTCAATGCTCTCCATTGTCTTGCTCCTCAGGTGCTCTCTGGTCTTTATGGTAGTTGCCGCCGGTTTGGCTCCGGCTTGGTCTGCTGCGTTCAGGCGGCCTTGGACAGGCCCGGGTCATCGATGCGCTTGTTGCGCATGATGGCGCGCATGATGTTTTCCTGGGTGGCCTCGGCCTTGGGCAGGTGGCCCACGAACTGGCCTTCGTTCATCACGTAGATGCGGTCGCACATGCCCAGCAGTTCCGGCATTTCCGAGGAGATCATGATGATGCACTTGCCCTCGGCGGCCAGCTTGCTGATGATGTTGTAGATCTCGAACTTGGCGCCCACGTCGATACCGCGTGTGGGTTCGTCCAGGATCAGCACCTCCGGCTGCGAGAACAGCCACTTCGACAGCACCACCTTCTGCTGATTGCCGCCGGAGAGGTTGACCACCTTCTGCAGCACGCTGGAACAGCGGATGCGCATCTGCTGCTTGAAGTCGGCGGCGATCTTGTATTCGCGCGCCTCGTCGATGACGGTGCGCTCGGACACGCCGCCCAGGTTGGCCAGCGAGATGTTCTTCTTGATGTCTTCTTCCAGCACCAGGCCATCGCCCTTGCGGTCTTCGGTGACGTAGGCGATGCCCTTGGCGATGGCTTTCTCGATGGTGGACAGATCCACTTCCTTGCCGTGCAGGAAGGCCTGGCCGCTGATCTTCTTGCCGTAGGCGCGGCCAAAGATGCTCTTGGCCAGCTCGGTACGGCCCGCCCCCATCAGGCCGGCGATACCGACGATCTCGCCGGCGCGCACGGTCATGTTGACGTCCTTGATGGCCAGGCGGTCCGAGTGCAGCGGGTGGTGTACACGCCAGTCGCGCACTTCAAAGATCACGTCGCCGATCTTGGGATCGCGCTGCGGATAGCGGTCGGCCATCTCGCGGCCCACCATGTGCTGGATGATACGGTCTTCGCTGATGGGTTCAGCGCGGCAGTCGAAGGTATCGACCGTGGTGCCGTCGCGCAGCACGGTGATGGAATCGGCCACCTTGGAAATTTCGTTGAGCTTGTGCGAGATCAGGATCGAGGCGATGCCCTGGCGCTTCAACTCCAGCAGCAGTTCGAGCAGCGCATCGGAATCGCTTTCATTGAGGCTGGCGGTCGGCTCGTCCAGGATCAGCAGCTTGACTTCCTTGGAGAGCGCCTTGGCGATCTCGATCAATTGCTGCTTGCCCACACCCAGGTCGCCCACCTGTGTCAGCGGCGACTCCTTCAGGCCGACCTTGGCCAGCAGCTCCTTGGCGCGCACGTAGGACTGTTCCCAGTCGATCACGCCGCCCCGGGCCTGCTCATTGCCCAGGAAGAGGTTTTCCATCACCGACAGCAGCGGCACCAGCGCCAGCTCCTGGTGGATGATGATGATGCCCAGGTGTTCGCTGTCGCGGATGTCCTTGAAGGCGCGCACCTCACCCTTGTAGACGATGTCGCCGGAATAGGTGCCATGCGGGTAGACCCCGGAGAGCACCTTCATCAGCGTGGACTTGCCGGCGCCATTCTCGCCGACGATGGCATGGATCTCGCCTTCGCGTACCGCCAGGTTGACGTTGTTCAACGCCTTCACACCCGGGAAACTCTTTTCGATGCCGCGCATTTCCAGAATGTTGCTCATGATGCTGACCTCTCTTCTGCCGGTCTTCCGAACCATCGCGAAGCCGGAGTTTTTGTCTCGTGTGCATTGCCTTTGCGCAAGCACATCTTCCTGAAAGTATTAGTCCCGCACAGGGCGGGACTATGCTGATCTTGTGAGTATTCTTGCTGCGAAAGATTCAACGGGCGGGCGCAACGATGTGTCATCGGCTGCGCCCGCTGTCCTGCTTACTTCAGCTGGGCTTCGGTGTAGTAGCCGCTGCCGACCAGGATTTCCTTCCAGTTCGACTTGTCCACCACGACCGGCTTCAACAGGTAGGAAGGCACCACCTTCACGCCGTTGTTGTAGGTCTTGGTGTCGTTGATCTGGGGCTGCTTGCCGCCCAGGACAGCGTCAACCATACCGACGGTGACCTTGGCCAGTTCGCGGGTGTCCTTGAAGATGGTGGAGTACTGCTCGCCACGGATGATGGACTTGACCGAAGGCACTTCCGCATCCTGACCCGAGACATACGGGAAGGGTTGTTGCGGGGTGCCGTAGCCGACGCCGCGCAGCGAGGACAGGATACCGATGGACAGGCCATCATACGGGGACAGCACGGCGTTGACCTTGGCGTTGGTGTAGTAGGCCGACAGCAGGTTGTCCATACGGGCTTGTGCAGTGGCCGGATCCCAGCGCAGGGTCGCGACCTTGTCCATGCCCATCTGCTTGGAACGCACCACCAGCTTGCCGCTGTCGATGTAGGGCTTCAACACCGACATGGCGCCGTTGTAGAAGAAGAAGGCGTTGTTGTCGTCCGAGGAACCGCCGAACAGTTCGATGTTGAACGGACCCTTGCCTTCCTTCAGGCCCAGGGCCTTTTCCAGCGATTGCGCCTGCAGCACGCCGACCTGGAAGTTGTCGAAGGTGGCATAGTAGTCGACGTTCTTGGAGCCACGGATCAGGCGGTCATAGGCGATGACCTTGACGCCCTTGTCGGCGGCCTTCTGCAGCACGTCGGTCAGGGTGGTGCCGTCGATGGCGGCGATCACCAGCACCTTGGCGCCCTTGGTCAGCATGTTCTCGATCTGGGAGAGCTGGTTGGGGATGTCGTCTTCGGCGTATTGCAGGTCGGTCTGGTAGCCCTTTTCCTTCAGGACCTTGACCATGTTGTTGCCGTCGGCGATCCAGCGGGCCGAAGACTTGGTGGGCATGGCCACGCCGACCAGCTGCTTGCTCTGTGCGCTCACCTGTGCGCTGATGGACATCAGGGTGACGCCCAGGCCGAGGGCAATACCGCTCAATACGGATTTGATTTTCATGCTTCGAGTCTCCAGTCTCTATTTATGGAATGGCGTGTTGTAGTTGTCTAAAACAGCGCCTCTAGTTCTGATGAATGTCATGCAGAGCAACTGTTTTGCGGGCTCTACATTAATTGCTTTACCAATACATTTCTAATGATTTTTTGAACGTAATGGATATGGTTTTCGGTATAACTCCCTCTATGTAAAGTTATCTTAATTAAGCTTAAAAAATCCCGCTCAAGCCGCTACTGTCGCGGCTTTTGCAGGTGCGGCCGGTTTCCCGCGCAGGGCCCCCAGCGAGATGAGCCGTTGCGCCACGCAAAAGACGAACAGCAGCGCCCCGATGAAGATCTTGGTCCACCAGGAACTGAGGGTGCCATCGAAGGCGATCAGGGTCTGGATCACCCCCAGGATGAGCACGCCGGTCAAGGTACCGGCCACGTAACCATAGCCGCCGGTCAACAGGGTGCCGCCGATGACCACCGCAGCAATCGCATCCAGCTCCACCCCCTGGGCATGCAGGCCGTAGCCGGAGAGCATGTAGAAAGAGAACAGCACGCCGGCCACCGCCGCGCACAGCCCGCTGAAGGCATACACCAGGACCTTGGTGCGCCCCACCGGCAAGCCCATCAGCAGCGCCGAGTTCTCGTTGCCGCCGATGGCGTAGACGGCCCGACCGAAGCGGGTGCAGTGCGCCATCCAGATCGCCAGCGCCAGCATGAACAGGGCGATCACCACGCTGGGCGAGATGAACAGCCCTGCCAGCTCCAGCCGCGTCTGCGACAGGGTGGTAAACAGCGGCTCATCGATGGTGATGGAATTGATGCTGATGAGGTAGCACAGTCCGCGCGCCAGGAACATCCCGGCCAGCGTGACGATGAAGGCCTGCAGCTTGAAGTAATGGATCATCGCGCCCATGGCGGCGCCAAACCCGGCGCCCATCAACAGCACGGTGACGATCACCAGCAGCGGATGCCAGTGCCAGTTCTGCAGCAGGAAGGCCGCCACCATCGTGGTCAGCGCCAGCACCGAGCCGACCGAGAGGTCGATGCCGCCGGAGAGGATGACGAAGGTCATGCCGATGGCCACCACCAGCAGGAAGGCATTGTCGATCAAGAGATTGAGCATCACCTGGGGCGACAGGAAGCCATCGTAGCCGAGAGCGCCGGCCACCAGCATGACTACCAGCAACACCACGGTGACCATGGACGTGAACCACGGCGCGTGCGAAGCGCGCCGCAAGGAAGAAACGAGCATCATGATTTGGACATCCTCAACATGCGGCGGAATTGCGGCGACTGCGACAGGCAGACCAGGAACACCACGATGGACTTGACCACCATGTTGACCTCAGGCGGCACGCCCAGCGAATAGATGGTGTAGGTCAGCGTCTGGATGATGAGCGCGCCGATGACGCTGCCCACCAGGCTGAACTTGCCCCCGGCCAGCGAGGTGCCGCCCAGGGTCACGGCCAGGATGGCGTCCAGTTCCAGCAGCAGGCCGGCGTTGTTGGCGTCGGCGCTCTTGATGTTGGACGCGATCATCAGTCCGGCCAGCCCGGCGCAGGCGCTGCAGAACATGTAGACGAAGAAGATCAGCGCCGCCGTGCGGATGCCGGCCAGGCGGGACGCCACCGGGTTGATGCCGACCGATTCGATGAACAGCCCCAGCGCGGTCTTCTTCATCAGCAGCGCCAGCAGCACGAACATGGCCGCCGCGATGTAGAGCGAGAACGGCAGGCCGAACAGATAGCCGCCGCCCAGGAAGAAGAAGGGCTTGTAATAGACCGTGACGATCTGGCCATCGGTGAGCAGCTGCGCCAGTCCGCGCCCGGCCACCATCAGGATCAGCGTGGCGATGATGGGCTGCAGCCCCAGACCGGCCACCAGCAAGCCGTTCCAGGCGCCGCACAGCAACGCCGCGCCCATGGCCGCGCACAGCGCCCAGACCATCGGCACATTGCTGACATATTGCGAGACGCCATCGACCACCACCATCTTGCCGCCGATCAAGATGGCCGCCACCGCACCGGAGATGGCCACCACCGCGCCCACCGAAATATCCACGCCACGCGTGGCAATGACCAGCGTCATGCCCAGCGCGGCCAGCATCAGCGGTGCGGCGCGGTTGATGATATCGATCAGGGCGCCATACAGGTGGCCGTCCTTGATCTCCAGCTTGAAGAAGCCTGGCACCAGCAGGAAATCGATCAGCAGCAGCACGGCCAGCGCCGCTAGCGGGCGCACCAGGGGATGGCGCAACAGGCCGGCCAGCACGGGCGAGCCTGCGCGCGCGGCAGTATCGGGAATCAGTTTGGAATCCATGGAAGCACTCATGCGGTCTCTCCCGCGATCACCTGCAAGACCGACTGTTCGTCCAGCTCGCCGCGGCGATACTCACCACAGGCGCGACGGTCGCGCAGCACCAGCATACGGTCGCTGCAACGCAGGACCTCGGGAATCTCCGAGGAAATGAAAAGAATGGACATGCCCTTGCGGCACATGGCGATGACGAAATCCATGATCTCCTGCTTGGCGCGCACGTCGATGCCGCGCGTGGGCTCGTCCAGGATCAGCATGCCCGGGTCGGTGGCCAGCCAGCGCGCCAGCAAGGCTTTCTGCTGGTTGCCGCCGGAGAGCAGGCCGATGGGGGTTTCCAGGTCGGCCGTCTTGATGCCCAGCCACTTGACGTAATCTGCGGCGATCTGGTTCTGACGCTTGCGCGGCAACACCCGGAACAAGCCTTGACGCGCCTGCAGCGCCAGGATGATGTTTTCGCGCACCGACAGTTCCAGGATCGCGCCCTCCTTCTTGCGGTCCTCGGAACAGAAACCGATGCCGGCGGCAATCGCATCGCGCGGCACGTTGAGCCGGACCTCCTTGCCTTCGATACGCAACTGGCCGCAGTCAGCACGATCGGCGCCGAACAGCAGGCGCGCCATCTCGGTCCGCCCCGAACCCAGCAGGCCGCACAGTCCGAAGACTTCGCCGCGCCGCAATTGCAGGTCTTGCGGCGCCAGCACGCCGCGCCGGCCAAAGCCCTCGGCTTGCAGGAAGACTGCACCGGCAGCGGCGGCATCGGTCGAGAGTTCGGACGCCAGCGCCTCGGCGCCCGCCTCGACCTTGCGGTGATCGACCGCGGTCACCCCCACCATCTTGTTGACCAGGTCCAGGCGCGACAGCTCGGACACCAGGTATTCACCCTCGCGCACGCCATTGCGCAGCACCGTGATGCGGTCCGAGATCTCGTAGGTCTGGTCCAGGAAGTGGGTCACGAAGAGGATCGCCATGCCCTGCTCGCGCAGGCGACGCAACACCTTGAAGAGCTGCTGCACCTCGGCCTCATCGAGGCTGGAGGTGGGCTCATCGAGAATGAGCACCTTGGCCGAGACCGACAGCGCACGCGAGATCGCCACCATCTGCTGGATCGCCAGCGGATAGGACGACAGCGGCGCAGCGACATCGATATCGATCTGCAACTGCTGCAGCAGTTGCCGGGATTGCGTGTGTACGCTCTTCCAGTCGATGCGGCCAAAGCGGGTGGGATAGCGGCCCACGAAGATATTCTCGGCCACCGACAGGTTGGGACAGAGGTTGACCTCCTGGTAGACCGTGCTGATGCCCAGCGCCTGCGCCTCCAGGGTGGAAGCCGGCGCAATGGCGCGGCCATCCAGTTCGATCTTGCCGCCATCGGGTTCATGCACGCCGGTCAGCACCTTGATCAGCGTGGACTTGCCTGCGCCATTCTGCCCCATCAGGGTATGCACTTCCCCCGGGAACAGCCGCAAGCCGACATCGGTGAGCGCCTTCACGCCCGCAAATGCCTTGTGGATACCGCTCAACTCCAGCATGGGACGCGCCTGCGTCCCGACAGACATCGTCATCGCAACTCCATCAGAACACCCGCTGCGCGCACTTCCGCAGCAGGCGAAAAAAACCGCCGCACAGGCGCACCGCGCTAAGCGGCAGCCAATGCGGCGTCCATCAGGTCGGCATCAGTACTTGCGGTTGGGGAATTCCTTGGCCGCCACTTCGGCCGGGAAGATGCCTTCCTCGGTCGTGATGCGCTTGGGGACTTCCTTGCCAGCCTTGATGTCCTTGGCGATCTGCATCAGTTGCGGACCCAGCAGCGGGCTGCACTCGACGGTGACATTGAGCTTGCCGGCCATCATGGCTTCGAAGGCGCCCTTGACCCCATCGATGGAGATGATGATGATGTCCTTGCCCGGCTTCATGCCGGCTTCTTCGATGGCCTGGATGGCGCCGATGGCCATGTCGTCGTTATGGGCGTAGAGCACATTGATCTTCTTGCCCTCGGCCTTGAGGAAGGCTTCCATCACTTCCTTGCCCTTGGCGCGGGTGAAGTCGCCGGTCTGCGAGCGGATGATCTTCAGGCGCGGTTCGCCCTTGATGACTTCCTCGAAGCCTGCCTTGCGGTCGATGGCCGGCGCCGAACCGACGGTGCCCTGCAGTTCGACGATGTTGATGTCACCCGCCGGCATGCTCTTGGCCTTGTCCAGCAGCCAGCGGCCAGCGCGGCGGCCTTCTTCCACGAAGTCCGAACCGATGAAGGTCACATACAGCGACTTGTCGGAGACGTTGACGGCGCGGTCGGTCAGGATCACGGGAATCTTGGCGGCCTTGGCTTCACGCAGCACGGTTTCCCAGCCCGACTCCACCACCGGCGAGAAGGCGATCACGTCGACCTTTTGCGCGATGAAGGAGCGGATCGCCTTGACCTGGTTTTCCTGCTTCTGCTGGGCGTCGGCGAACTTCAGGTTCACGCCGGCCTGCTTGGCGGCGTCCTTGATGGAAACGGTGTTGGCGGTACGCCATTCGCTTTCAGCGCCGACCTGGGAGAAACCCATGGTCAGCGGTTTGTCGGCGGCAAAGGCCGGCAGGCTCATGGCGCTGCTACCCAGGCTCAGGCAAATGGCTGCGCCCAGAAGCGCTCTTCTCTTCGAATTCATTGTCAGTCTCCGTTGGCAGGGAATTGTGGACTTCCCCTTGTTGTATGCGTGAAGTGCGCTGCGCCGGCGATGCGTTCGACTTGTAGGAATAAGAGTGCGGCGCGGTGCGTCTGGAATCGGGAACAGCAAACAGCCCTGATCGTTCTCGATCCGGGCTCAATATTAGGTAAGCAAGCAATAAGCTTCCAATGAATTTTTAATGTTTTTCGATACCGTTTCCCGCATCGATGAGCCTGCACCGTCGCGCAGGCCGCTTTCGTCGCGGCTCGGGCAGGCTTCGCGCAATTTTGATATCGTTTGCGATCTTTTTTTCATTATTCCCTATCGGAGGGCGGTGATAGCATCGGCGTGATTTTTTTGAAGCGCAGTTCGTGCAGACGGAGCGCAGACCCAGCTCGTGAACCCTCTCCCTCTTCGTGAAACCGCCTTCGATGTCCCCTCGACGGGACGCTGCACCCCATCGCTGATGCGCGCTGCACACCATAACAAGACACGAGACGACATGCCATCCCGAGCAACCGATGCCCGCCGCGCAGGCTCCCAGGGACTGCCGCAAATCCATACCTTGCAAGCCGGTCGCCAGCGGCTGCATGTGCTGCCTTCGCTAGGCGGCGCACTGGCTGGCTGGGAATGGCAGCGCGAGCGCCAATGGCTGCCGCTGCTGCGCCCCTGGAGCGCCGACCCTGCAGCGCTCTACGCCACTGCCTGCTTCCCGCTGCTGCCCTGGTCCAACCGCATCACCGGCGGTGGATTCGACTTTGACGGCAAGCATTATCCGCTGGTCCCCAACCGCCCCGGCGAACCCTATCCCATTCACGGCGACGGCTGGCGCCAGGCCTGGACCATCACGGCCCAGGCCGAGGACCGCATGACCCTGGAACTGGAATCGGACCGCTGCGACGGCAATCCCTACGTCTATCGTGCGCGGCAGTTGCTGACCCTGCGCGAGAACGCGCTGGAGATCGAGCTGCGCGTGACCAATACCGGCACAGAGACCCTGCCCTACGGCCTGGGCCTGCATCCCTACTTCGTGCGCGACGCCCAGACGCGGCTGCAATTCCGCTCGCGCGGCGTGTGGCTCTCGGGACCGGATCGCATCCCCACCAGCTTCACCCGCCAGCTGCCGCCAGGCTGGGACTACAACCGCCCGGCCACGCTGGAAGACAAACTGATCGACAACTGCTTCGAAGGCTGGGATGGCCTGGCCATGATCGAAGATCCCACGCGCGGACTGCGCCTGCAGATGCATACCACCGACCGCAGCGGCTATGTGCTCATGTTCCGCCCGGTAAAACAGCCCTTCTTCTGCCTGGAGCCGGTGACGCATCCCATCGACGCCTTCCACCGGCCCAAGCGCCCCGGTCTGATCGACCTGGCCCCGGGCGAGGACATGGTCTTGCTCACGCGTTTTTCCGTCTGCGAGATCGCCCAGGAAGAACCCCAGGCGCGGCCAGCCGTAAGCAGCGCCGCGCGATGAACCGAAAGACACGATGAACCAGAATCACCATGACTGCGCCCTGATCGCCCTGGACTGGGGCACCTCTTCCCTGCGCTGCTACCGCTATGACGGCAGCGGCCAGGTGGTGGAGCGGCGCGCCCATCCCTGGGGCATCATGAACCTGCCCGCCGTGGAGCATGGCGACGACGCCCAGGCGCCCTACCGCGCCGCCCTGGAAGCGGCCTGCGGCGACTGGATCGCCGCCGCGCCCGAGGCTGCGCTCATTGCCGCCGGCATGGTCGGCAGCAAGCAGGGCTGGCGCGAAGCGGCCTACCTGACCGTGCCGCTGGCACCGGACGGCATCGGCCGCAAGCTCACCGAAGTCGATACCGGCCTGGGCCGCTCCCTGTGGATCATTCCGGGACTGTTGCAGAACTCGGCCCTGCCCAATGTCATGCGCGGCGAGGAAACCCAGGTGATCGGCGCCTTGCAGCAGCAGCGCCAGTCCGAACTGCTGATCGGCCTGCCCGGCACGCATTCCAAGTGGGTGCGCGTGGTGGAGGGCCGCATCGAGCATTTCGACACCTTCATGACCGGCGAAGTCTATGGCGCGCTGTGCGGCCATACCATTCTCGGCCGCACCATGCACAAGCCTGACGTCCCTGACGACGCCGCCTTCGTGCGCGGTGCACGCGTGGCGCAGGGACCGCAGGGCCAGGCCGGCGTGCTCTCCAACATCTTCAGCAGCCGCACCCTGGGCCTGACCGGCGAGCTGGCCCCCGAGGCCCAGCCCGATTACCTCTCGGGCCTGCTGATCGGCCACGAGATCGCCGCGCTCAAGAGTCTTTACCCGGCACAGCAAGCGCCCATCGTCCTCATCGGCGACGCCGGCCTGTGCCGCCGTTACCGCCTGGCCCTGGAGCTGTACGGCCTGGGGCCGGTCAGCGAGGCTGACGCGGCCACCGAGGCAGGCCTGTGGATACTGGCCCGCCATGCAGGACTGGTCGCCTGATCCGGCGACATCACCGAACCACGAGAGAACAGATGAACACCCAACCGCAACGATTCCACGACGCCCTGCGCAGCACCGGCATGATCGCCATCCTGCGCGGCGTGCGCAACGCCGAAGCCGAAGCCATCGGCGCGGCCCTCTATGAAAGCGGCTTTCGCATCATCGAAGTGCCGCTCAATTCGCCCGAACCGCTGCTGAGCATCACGGCCCTGCGCAAGAGCCTGCCGGCCGACTGCATCGTCGGTGCAGGCACGGTGCTCAAGCCGGCCCAGGTGGAGCAGATCAAGGATGCCGGCGGCGAACTGATCGTCATGCCGCACAGCGACGGCGCCGTCATCCGCGCCGCCCGCGACGCCGGCCTCTACAGCGCGCCCGGCGTAGCCACCGTGACCGAAGCCTTTGCCGCACTGGCCAACGGCGCCGACGTGCTCAAGATGTTCCCCGCCGAACAGCTGGGCCCGCAGGTGGTCAAGGCCTGGCGCGCCGTGATCGCGCGCGACATCGCACTGCTGCCGGTGGGTGGCATCACCCCCGAAGGCATGGCCGTGTTCCATGCCGCTGGCGCATCCGGCTTCGGCCTGGGCTCGGCGCTGTACACACCCGGCCTGTCGGCCGAGCAGGTGCGCCAGCGCGCAGAGGCCTTCGTGGCGGCATGGAAGGCGCTGGCCTGAAGCCATTCATTGAAGTCATGCATCGTTCACCAGATCGGCCCACGATCTTTTTTCAAGCGCAAGCAACAGAGTAAACGCATAACCGTTACCGGATAGAACATGAAAATCACCAAGATCACCACCTTCATCGTGCCGCCGCGCTGGTGCTTCCTCAAGATCGAGACCGACGAAGGCGTGGTCGGCTGGGGCGAGCCCATCGTCGAAGGCCGTGCGCACAGCGTGGCCGCCGCCGTGGAAGAACTCTCCGACTACCTGATCGGCAAGGACCCGCGCAACATCGAAGACCACTGGACCGTGCTCTATCGCGGCGGCTTCTATCGGGGCGGCGCCATCCACATGAGCGCCCTGGCCGGCATCGACCAGGCCCTGTGGGATATCAAGGGCAAGGACCTGGGTGTGCCGGTGCACCAGCTGCTGGGCGGCGCCGTGCGCAACTCCATCCGCGTGTATTCATGGATCGGCGGCGACCGTCCCGCCGACACCGCCGCCGCCGCCAAGAGCGCCGTGGCGCGCGGCTTCACCGCCGTGAAGATGAACGGCACCGAAGAACTGCAGTTCATCGACAGCCACGACAAGATCGAACTGACCCTGGCCAACGTACAAGCCGTGCGCGAAGCCGTCGGCCCCAATGTGGGCATCGGCGTGGACTTCCATGGCCGCGTGCACAAGCCCATGGCCAAGGCCCTGATCAAGGAACTGGAGCCGTACAAGCTGATGTTCATCGAAGAGCCGGTGCTGTCGGAGAACTCGGAAGCCCTCAAGGAAATCGCCCACCTGACCTCCACCCCCATCGCCCTGGGCGAGCGCCTGTATTCGCGCTGGGACTTCAAGCGCATCCTCTCCGAGGGTTATGTGGACATCATCCAGCCCGACGTCTCCCACGCCGGCGGCATCACCGAGACCCGCAAGATCGCCATGATGGCCGAAGCCTACGACGTCGCGCTGGCGCTGCACTGCCCGCTGGGCCCGATCGCGCTGGCCTCCTGCCTGCAGGTGGACGCTGGCAGCTACAACGCCTTCATCCAGGAGCAGAGCCTGGGCATCCACTACAACGAAAGCAATGACCTGCTGGACTACATCCGCGACAAGAACGTGTTCGCGTATGAAGACGGCTACGTCAAGATCCCGCAAGGCCCTGGTCTGGGCATCGAGATCAACGAAGAGTATGTCCGTCAGCGCGCCGAAGTCGGCCACCGTTGGCGCAACCCGATCTGGCGCCACAAGGATGGCAGCTTTGCCGAATGGTAAAGCGATAAGCCGAAACTTCCTCCTCGGTAGTCCCTCAGCCCGGTCCGGCGCAAGCTGGCCGGGCTTTTTTGTGGGCCGAAGTATCACTGACTGGAATGAAATCCCGATTTCACTGCAAATCCGGATTTCAACATATGCTGAAATAGACATTTTTGGTGAAATACTCTCCTTGACATTTTCACCAGAAATGGTATTTTCAACAAATGCTGAAACAACACCGTTCAATGAAAATGTTTGAGAACCAGGCGGCACAAGCCCTGCGCTTGCTGTTGCAGCAAGTGCCTGCACTCAAGCTTCTGGACATTGAACATGACACCTCAGCACCCGATTCGGGCGTCGATTTCACGGCCCGGCTCAAGGTATCAGGCAAACGCCATGCATTGGTCTGCGAAGCGAAGACCTCGGGCCAACCGCGCCATGTGCGCAATGCCCTGCTGTCCTTGCGCGATTACATGTCCCATCATGCGCAAGACGCCACGCCCGTACTGATCGCGCCCTACCTCTCCCCCGACGCCCAGGCGCTGTGCCGCGAGCACGACGCTGGCTTCCTGGACCTGGAAGGCAATGCCCGCCTCGTCTTCGATGGCATTTTCATTGAGCGTCAGGTAGCCAGCAAACCCCTTGCAGACCGACGGGCGCTGCGCTCCTTGTTCAAGCCGAAATCGGCGCAGGTATTGCGCGTGATGCTGCGCGATCCTCAGCGGACCTGGCGCGTCACCGAATTGGCGCAGGCCGCGGCAGTCAGTCTCGGGCACGTCAGCAACGTGCGCACCGCCTTGCTGGAACGCGAATGGGCGCAGGTGGCCGAGCAAGGGCTGTTCCTGTCCGAACCCGATGCGCTGCTGGATGAATGGCGCGCGACCTACGAGCCGCCGCCCGGCAGGCGTCTGGGCTTCTACACCCCCTTGCACGGGAACGCCTTCGAACAGGCGGCACGGCATGCCATGCGGGCAGAGGAAGAGTTTCCCGCAGCCGCGTTTTCGTCATTCTCGGCAGCGCACTGGCTGGCGCCCTACGGAAGGACGGGGACCCAGTATTTCCATGCCACAGCAGACGGGCTTGCGCGATTGCAATCGGCCCTGAAGCTCTCGGCGACCGACAAGGGCGAGAACGTCATCGTGACCGTGCTAGACGACGCCGATCTCATGCGCGATACCCAGGAACCCGCGCCCGGCGCGATCTGTACGAGCACCATTCAAACCTATCTTGACCTGAGCAAAGCAGGCGAACGCGGACGGGAGGCCGCAGATCACCTTCGAAGGAAATTGCTGACATGGAAGACTTGACGCCGGGCGAGCCCCAATCCGCCTCAGACTATGACGATCGCACCAGCATGGCCGTCAAGAAGGTACTGGTGGAAATCGGCCAGATCCTCGGCAGCTTCAAGGGGAAATTCGCCATCGTGGGCGGGGCTGTCCCCTGGCTGCTGCTGGGCAACGACGATATGCCCCATGTCGGCACGGTCGATGTCGATCTGAGCCTGGATGCCGAGGCGCTGGGTGATGGCCAATATGTCACCCTGATCGAAGCGCTGCAAGAACACGGCTATCACCAGCGCCGGGAACTGCGCCGCTTTCAGCTTCTGCGGCAAGTGGTGACCGAGGATGGCGGTGCACCGATCGACATCATTGTCGACTTCCTGATGCCGCGTGACGCCGAGATTGTCAAAAACGTGCCGCCCCTGATCAGCGACTTTGCTGTCCAACGGGCAGATGGCGCAGATCTCGCCCTGCGTTTCTATCAACTGGTCGCCATCAGCGGCCCGATGCCTGCCGGCGGCACGAACCGCGTGGAAATCGCGGTGTGTTCGATTCCCGCCTTGCTGGCGATGAAGGGACACGCCATCCAGGGACGCTACAAGCAGAAAGATGCCTATGATATCTACTACTGCATCCGGAATTACCCCGGCGGTCCGGAGGCCCTTGCCGAGCAATGCCGCGCACTGCTCCATCATCCCAGTGGTGCAGCCGGTTACGGCTTCATTGCCGAGAAGTTCGACAGCGTCGATGGCTTCGGCCCGACATGCGTACGTCGCTTCGTGGAACAGACAAACGTACTCGGAGAGCGTAGTCCTGAGCAATGGCAACGGGATGCCTTCGGTCAGGTCGAAGCCTGGCTGAAGGCGCTCGGCCTGAAACAGTAAGCCCTTCTTCGGCGCTCTGCACCAAGCTCATCCGCAGATTCCATTTACCGAATCCCGCAAAAGCTGGCAAAGTCACGCTTTCTGATTTTTCCAGCAGGTCTTCCATGACGTCAGGCTCATCATCATCACCAGCCACCGCACCTCACCGTATCCGCAACGCCACCCGCGCCACCATGGCGCAGTTCTTCGTCAATGGCGCCACCTTCGCCACCTGGGGCGTGCTCATCCCCTCGGTCAAGGAGCGCTTTGCGCTGTCTGATGCGGTGCTCTCGCTGGCCATGCTGGCGGTGGCCGGCGGCGCGCTGCTGACCATGGGCCAGTCTGGCAAGTGGATCGCCCGCGTGGGCAGCGCCCGTGCGTTGCGCCAGGTCGGTATCCTCTACGCGGCCACGCTGCTGTTGATCCCGCTGGCCCCGCAATTCTGGATGCTGGTGCTGCTGTTATTGGTCTTTGGCAGCGCCATGGCCGCCTACGACGTGGCCATGTCGGTACAGGCCGCCTTGGTCGAAGGCCAGCGCACGCGCCCCGTCATGTCCACCCTGCACGCCATGTTCAGCATCGGCGGTATCGCCGGTGCGGCGCTGGGCGCGGCGCCCGGTCTGTCGCCATTGGCGCATGCCGCGCTGGTCGGCGTGGTCACGCTGGCGGTGTCCTTGTCGATTGGCCCCTTCGCCTTGCCAGACGAAGTCCACGACAGCGCCGCCACGCCCCACGGCGCTGACAAGAGCGCGCGCCGCATGGTGCTGGTGCTGGGGGGCATCGCCTTCCTGGCGCTCATGTGCGAGGGCGGCATGTATGACTGGGCCGCCGTCTACATGCGCGATGTGGCGCAGTCGCCCATGGCCTGGGTCAGCTATAGCTATGCCGCCTTCTCCACCGGCATGGCCGCAGGCCGTCTGACCGGCGACCGCATCCGCGCTCGTATCGGCGGTCTGCGCACGCTGACCTGGAGCGGCGTGGCGGGCGCGGCCGGCATCGCACTAGCGGCAGCCTGGCCAACCCCGCTGGCCACGCTGGGCGGCCTGTTGCTGTCCGGGCTGGGGATTGCCAACCTGATGCCGATCTTCTTCCTGGCCGCCGCCCGCGTGCCGGGCATGGCCGCCGCCGAGAGCATCGCCGCCGTGTCCCGCTTCGCCTATGTGGGCATGCTGCTGGGGCCGGTGTTCATCGGCGGCGTGGCCGAGCACCTGGGCCTGCGTCTGAGCTTTGTGGGGGTGGCGCTGGTGATGACCGTGGTGGCCCTGCTCGGCGGCAAGGCAGTACGGCGCTTCATCTGATCCCCGAAGACGCTGGCCGGACCTTAACGCGGCGGCTCCGGCGCATTCTCCAGCGTCAGCAGCAACGCCGACAACTGCGCATCGAGCGCAGCCAGCGACTCGGCCGGCAAGGCCGCGAGCAAGCGCCGTTCATTGTCCAGATGGCTTTCGACGGCGCGGTTGATCAGCGCCAGTCCCTTGCGCGTGAGCTGCACCAGCATGCTGCGCGCATCCTCTGCATTGGGCAGGCGCTCGATCCAGCCCCGGGTCTCCAGGCGCTTGAGCCTGTGGGTCATGGTCCCGGAGCTCACCATCAAGGTCGAGAACAGCTCGGTCGGACTCAAGCGGTAAGGACTCCCTGAGCGGCGCAGCGCCGCCAGCATGTCGAACTCCCACACGCTCAGATCGTAGGACGCAAAGCCCGCTTCCAGGCGGCCTTCCAGCAGTGCGGCACAGCGCTTGAGGCGACCGATCGGCCCCATGGGCGCGGGGTCGAGATCGGGGCGCTCACGCCGCCACTGGTCGAGGATCACATCGACTGCATCATGTTGTCTGGCTGGCTTTTTCATTTATCTTGACTTCGAGATAGTTGACTTCTAGACTGATATTATCTTGAATTGAAGATAAAGTCATGTCATCCACTCACAGCGCACCCCGCTGGCGCGACATCATGCTCACCGCAATCGCGCCGGCCATCTGGGGATCCACCTATATCGTCACCTCACAGTTGCTACCGCCGGACCGTCCGTTTACCGCTGCGCTGATCCGCTGTCTGCCAGCCGGCCTGCTGTTGCTGATGATGACCCGACGCCTGCCGGCACGGGCGGACTGGTGGCGCCTGCTGGTCCTGGGGGCATTGAATATCGGCCTGTTCCAGGCGCTGCTGTTCGTGGCGGCCTATCGGCTGCCGGGCGGACTGGCGGCGGTGCTGGGTGCGATACAACCCTTGCTGGTGATGGTCCTGGCCTGGGCGGTGGATGGCCGCGCTCCGGCGCAGATCACCTTGTGGACTGCCGTGGCGGGGGTGGCGGGCATGGCCATACTGCTGCTCTCGCCCCAGACCCGGATCGAACCCATCGGAGTCGTCGCCGCGCTGGCCGGCGCGGGCTGCATGGCGGCAGGTGTATGGCTGACGCGGCGCTGGCAATTGCGCTTGCCGGTGCTGGCGCTGACCGGCTGGCAACTGGCCATCGGCGGGCTGATGCTTGCACCGGCTGCCTGGCTGGCCGATGCGCCCTTGCCCTCGCTGGGTCTGACGCAAGGGCTGGCCTACGCCTACCTGAGCCTGGCCGGTGCACTGCTGGCCTATGCGCTGTGGTTTCGCGGCATCGCCCGCTTGCCCACGGTGGCGGTGGCTTCACTGGGCCTGCTCAGTCCCTTGACGGCGGTCGTACTGGGATGGGTGATCCTCTCCCAGTCGATCTCGGGTATCGCCCTGGCGGGACTGGTGGTCGTGCTGGGCAGTGTGTTTGCCGTACAGTGGACGACCACTCGCGGGACTTGACTGCAGCGTCATCTGATTGCGCACATCCGCCATCACATCAGAACCTGCTCCCGACCTATCCGGCGCTTCTTCGCACCATCGAGCATGACCCTCTCACCATCCTTCTGTTGCCCTCATTTGAATTGGAGGCATGCGTAGAGATCATCGTCAGGCGCCAGTTGTCCCGGCCTTGGCTGGCCGGGAATGGGCAGCAGGAAGAACGGAAGATACGCCAACGCTTTCCGATGCTGCGAGCGCTGGGATGCCGACAGTTCGAGAGCGGGATAGCTGCCGACGTGCTGGTTGAACAAATCTGGAAGGCTACCTGTTTGTCATCCCCCATCAATAGCCCAGCACCGGGATGACCGAGTTGCGCGCAGGACACGACAACCAGTCAAAGAATGACTGATGCGCCTCCCTGACCAGCGTTCCTGTCCTGTTTTCTGTCATCCATTGACAGTAGTAATCCTTGATCGCCTGGACCTGCACCGCGTCATCCGGTATCCGCTGCCAGCCTATGAACGCAGGCAAGCCCTTTTCGCCATGCTCATGGATCTGGCTAAGGCGTGCCGCCATTTCATGGCTGATTGGACGACTGCCTTGCCCATGAATCGCTTCACCCAGTGAATCAACCAGCACTTGCTTGACGGCTGGCTGCCCTTCAGTCAGGACGACTTTCGCCCACGGGGCGGATCGGAGATAAGCGGGGCCATGATGGTTGGACTCGGCGTATTCCGCATAGCCATAATAGGTGACGCTGCGCACCTCCTGCGGTGGCCAGTGCGTGGGAAAGGGGGGTGTCATTTGCTGGTACCAATGCACGCTCACCTTGTTATCGCTGAACATGATGGTGCTCTCCTTGACGTAGGTGTCGAATTTGCTCCAGTCAGAAGCCAGATACCGGCGAAGATCATTGCTGCTGATCTTCTCGATGGCCACTACACGTTCGCCGAGCAGAAATGATCCTTCAAGGCTGGCGCTTGCCTGCACTGGCGAAACCTTCAGCAGAACAAGCAAGGCCGCAACGACAATGGGAGCAGCGCGGAACAGGAACGCACTCATTGCCATCATGATCCCAGCGTTCCCACATTGATCTCTTCTTCGAGCGCGAGAAATTGCAAGCATTTTTGTGATCCAGTGGAGTTGCATCGGAGGGAACCGCCCATCTCAATCGGACGATGAGAGGGATGATCAAAAACCAGGCGATTTTAAAGGCAAGTTACTAACTGGCCCTATGGTAGAAAAAGTCCAAGCCAAGCTCAGAAAAATACCGAGAACCCGGTAGAGCGCGACAGGAAAGCACCGCCCCGGATAAAATAGTCGGCCAAATGACCGCCGCGCCCTGCGCGGCATACCGAGATCAGACAAGCATGAGAAAAGTAAAGCTGCGCAACGCCGCAGAAATCGCCCAGGCGCGCGTAGCCGGACAACTGGCCGCTGAAGTGCTGCACATCGTGGCCGAGCACGTCAAGGCCGGGGTGACCACCGACGAACTGGATCGCATCTGCCACGACCACATCGTCCAGGTGCAAAAGGCCACGCCGGCCAATATCGGTTACCACGGTTTCCCCAAGACCATCTGCAGCTCGGTCAACGAGGTCATCTGCCATGGCATCCCCGGCGGCCAGGTGCTCAAGGATGGCGACATCATCAACATCGACGTGGCCGTCATCAAGGATGGCTGGTATGGCGATTGCAGCCGCATGTACTTCGTCGGCTCCCCCAACGCCACCGCCCGCAAGCTGGTCAACACCACCTACGAAGCCATGTGCGCAGGCATTCGCGCCGTGCGCCCGGGCGCGACCCTGGGCGATGTCGGCCACGCCATCCAGACGGTGGCGCAGCGGGATGGTTTTTCGGTGGTGCGCGAATACTGCGGCCATGGCATCGGCACGGTCTATCACGATGAACCGCAAGTGCTGCACTACGGCCAGCGCAATGCCGGTCTGCCGCTGAAGGAAGGCATGATCTTCACCATCGAACCGATGTTGAACGCCGGCAAGCGCCACACCGAACAGCTCGACGACGGCTGGACCGTGGTGACCGCCGATGGATCATTGTCCGCACAGTGGGAGCACATGGTGGTGGTGACCTCCAAGGGCTATGAAATCCTCACGCCCTGGCCGGATGGCTTTGGCGACTATCCCTCCATCGCCACGCGCAACTGAAACTGCATCAGCCCGCCACCACCTCGACCGGAAAGTCCGAGAACAGGTCCAACTGGTCCTGTTCCGGCGTGCCGCCCACCACGATCGCCGAAAACACTTCCAGCGTGCTGTAGAAGGCTGGACGGAAACGGCCCAGCTTGCTCTGGTCGATCACCACGTAGCACTCGGCCGCACTCTCGATGGCGGCCTGCTTGATCGGCACTTCATGGAAATTGGAACAGCTCACCCCGCGCCGCGCATCGACCCCGCCGGCAGACAGGAAGGCCTTGTTCACGCCCAGCCGCTTGAGATACGCCACGCCTTCTTCGGAGGCAAAGGAAGCCGATGAAGGGTGATACAGCCCGCCCAGCAGGATCACCTGGGTATTGGGTCGCTGGCTGACGATGTTGGCAATGTTCAGGGAATAACAAATCACGCTCAGCCCGATCTCCGGCGGCAAGGCCTCGGCCAGATGGGTCATGGTGGTGCCGCAGTCGATGAAGAGGCTGTCCCCCTCCACCACGCGGCGCGCTGCATGCTGGCAGGCCAGGCGCTTGCGCTGGGCATGCTGATCGGCTTCACGGTCGATCGAATAGCGGTTCTCGCCACCACCCGGACTGGCCTCCAGCACATGCCCACCCAGGCAGATCAGCGGCGAATCCTCGCCGGCCAGGTCGCGCCGCACCGTCATCACTGTCACGCCCAGCACATCGGCAATGCGCGATAGCGGCGTGGGGCCGTGATCGCGGATCATCTCCTGCATGCGGGTCAGCCGCAGCGCGCGGGAACGTGCGCCCAGCGTGGGTTGTGCAGCTTTGGTGGAAGAGGTGGACGTGGAAGCCATGGGCGTTTTTTTCCTGAGCGGGAAAATGTTTCTAACAAAAAACGGTTGCAAGTAAAAAGTTATGGATGTAACGTTACATCCATTAAATGTTATTTGCAAAACATTTAGCTGTGTTGGGAAGAGATTGTAGCGAGGCTCTCCGCTGGCGTCGATGCAAGCGAGCGCCAAGCCTGACCCAGCGCAAGGCAAGCAAGGCAACACATGGAAGAGACACTGCCCGTAGGCGTCAGCATACGGTAATTAACTAAAAGTTACGCAGCCATGAACATGACCCGCAAGACCCCTTCCCTGCGCAGTGCGCAGGGCGAGGCCGATGTTGCGCAGCCCGACAGCGCCCCCACCGGCCATCCGCGCAACAGCGTGCAGCCCTATGACGCTGCCGCCTTCGAACACCTGCGCATCAACCTGAGCGCCGCCGAGAAGCGCGTCGCTACCCTCAAGGGCCGCCGTTCGGTCAAGAAGGATGCGCAGGCGGCGTGGCTGCTCAAGGCCATCACCTGCATCGATCTGACCACGCTCTCCGGCGACGACACCCCGCAACGCGTACGCCGCCTGTGCGCCAAGGCGGCCAATCCGCTGCGCGCAGACCTGCTCGAAGCACTGGGCATGCAGGACCGTGGCCTGACGACCGGCGCGGTGTGCGTCTATCACCGCTTCGTCAAGACGGCGGTAGACGCATTGGAAGGCAAGGAGATTCCCGTGGCCGCGGTGTCCACCGGTTTTCCGGCGGGCCTGAATCCCCATGCACTCAAGCTCAAGGAAATCGAAGCGTCGGTACGCGATGGCGCCGCCGAGATCGATATCGTCATCACCCGCGAACACGTGCTCACCGGCAACTGGGAAGCGCTGTACCGCGAGATGCGCGACTTCCGCCAGGCCTGCGGCGAGGCCCACGTCAAGGCCATCCTCGCCACCGGCGAACTCAAGACCCTGCGCAACGTGGCCAAGGCTTCCATGGTCTGCATGATGGCCGGCGCTGATTTCATCAAGACCTCCACCGGCAAGGAAAGCGTCAACGCCACGCCGCTGGTGTCGCTGGTGATGCTGCGCATGATCCGCCAATACCAGGAGATGACCGGCATCCAGGTCGGCTACAAACCCGCCGGCGGCGTGGCCACGGCCAAGGACGTACTGGAATACCAGGTGCTGATGAAGGAAGAACTGGGCCATGACTGGCTGCAGCCTGACCTCTTCCGCGTCGGCGCCTCCAGCCTGCTGGCCGATATCGAGCGCCAGCTGGAACACCACGTCACCGGCCGTTACTCCGCCTTCAACCGGCATGCCATCGGCTAAGCCACGCCACCTGCACGGACAAGACAATGAGCGTTTCCACCTACTTCGACACCATGGACTACGGCCCCGCCCCCGAAAGCGACAAGGATGCCCGCGCCTGGCTGGCCAGCCACGAGGCTTCGTTCGGCCACTTCATCGCGGGCCGCTTCACCCAGCCCAGGGCCGATCTGGACGATATCGATCCGGCCAGCGGCAAGCTGCTGGCCCGCCTGAGCCAGGGCTCGGCAGCCGATGTGGACGCCGCCGTCCAGGCAGCGCAAGCGGCCCTGCCCGGCTGGCAGGCGCTGGGCGGCCATGGCCGCGCCCGTCACCTGTATGCACTGGCGCGCACGGTGCAGCGCCATGCACGCCTGCTGGCGGTGCTGGAAACGCTGGACAACGGCAAGCCGCTGCGCGAATCGCGTGATGTGGACGTGCCGCTGGTGGCGCGTCACTTCTATCACTACGCCGGCTGGGCGCAGTTGCAGGAGAGCGAATTCCCTGATCACGTGCCAGTAGGCGTGGTCGGCCAGATCGTGCCGTGGAATTTCCCGCTGCTGATGCTGGCGTGGAAGATCGCCCCGGCGCTGGCGCTGGGCAATACCGTCGTGCTCAAGCCGGCTGAGAACACTTCGCTGACCGCCCTGCTCTTTGCCGAACTGGCGCAGCAGGCTGGCCTGCCGGCGGGCGTGCTGAATATCGTCACGGGTGACGGCGCCACCGGCACGGCCGTGGTGGCCCATCCCGGCATCCAGAAGATTGCCTTCACCGGCTCCACCGAAGTGGGCCGCCTGATCCGTGAACAGACCGCCGGCAGCGGCAAGTCGCTCACGCTGGAACTGGGCGGCAAGTCGCCCTTCATCGTCTTCGAGGACGCCGATATCGATGCCGCCATCGAAGGCGTGGTCGATGCCATCTGGTTCAACCAGGGCCAGGTCTGCTGCGCTGGCAGCCGCTTGCTGGTGCAGGAAGGCATCCATGATCTGTTCATTGCGCGCCTGAAGACGCGCATGCAGAAACTGAAGGTCGGCGCGCCGCTGGACAAGTGCAGCGACATGGGTGCGCTGATTTCGCCGGTGCAGCTGGAACGCGTCAGGAGCCTGGTGGAACAGGGTGTGCGCGAAGGCGCGCAATGCCATCAGGTGGCGCTCGATACGCCGCCCGGCGGCTGCTTCTATCCGCCCACGCTGCTGACTGGCGTGCACCCGGCAGCGACCGTGGCCAGCGAAGAGATCTTTGGGCCGGTGCTGGTGGCCATGAGCTTCCGCACACCCGACGAGGCCGTGCAACTGGCCAACAACAGCCGCTATGGGCTGGCCGCCAGCATCTGGAGCGAAACCATCGGCCTGGCCCTGGGCGTGGCCCCGCAACTGAAGGCTGGCGTGGTCTGGATTAACAGCACCAACCAGTTCGATGCGGCGGTCGGCTTTGGCGGCGTGCGCGAATCCGGCTATGGCCGTGAAGGTGGGCGCGAAGGCTGCTATGAATATCTCAAGCCCAGACACCGCCAGGCAGGCAACCTGCGCCAGGCTTCGACCCCACGCGCCGTCCGCTCAGATTCCCCGCTGCAGGGCGGCGCCATCGATCGCACGGCCAAGCTCTATATCGGCGGCAAGCAGGTGCGCCCGGATGGCGAGGTGTCCATGGCCTGCCATTCCGCTCAGGGCGAGCGGCTGGAAGACGTCGGCCTGGGCAATCGCAAGGATATCCGCAATGCCGTTGCCGCCGCCGTCAAGGCGGGCGGCTGGACCAGCGCCAGCCCGCATCGCCGCGCGCAGGGGCTGTATTACATCGCCGAAAACCTCTCCGCCCGCAGCGAAGAATTCGCCCGCCGCATCGCCAGCACCACCGGCGTCAGCGCCGACGACGCCCGCGCCGAAGTGGAGGCGTCGATCAAACGTCTCTTCACCTATGGCGCCTGGGCCGACAAGTTCGAAGGCGCAGTCCACCAGCCGCCCATGCGCGGCGTGGCGCTGGCCATGCCGGAAGCCATCGGCGTGGTGGGCGTGGTCTGCCCCGAGGAAAAGCCCTTGCTGGCCCTCATCAGCCTGGTGGCCCCGCTCATCGCCATGGGCAACCGCGTGGTGGTGGTCCCCAGCGAGCAGGCGCCGCTGGTGGCCACCGACCTGTACCAGGTGCTCGACACCTCCGACCTGCCCGCCGGCGTCATCAACATCGTCACCGGCAAGAGCGCCGAACTGCTGCCCGTGCTGGCCGAACATGATGAAGTCGAAGCGCTGTGGGTGCGCGGGCCGGCCGAGTTCTCGGCGACGGCGGAGCGGCTCTCGACCGGCAATCTCAAGCGCTGCTTTGTCGATCACGGTTACCTCACCGACTGGCATGACGCGGCGCAAGGAGAAGGCGCGCAATACCTGCGCCAGGCAACGCACATCAAGAACGTCTGGATACCTTATGGCGAATGAATCCCTTCCCGCGCAACAGGAAAGAATTTCCAGGACATCGCTGACAATTTCCTGACTAACAAAACAAGTCAGAGATAATCCGAAAAAAATTAGATTTTTTCAGTGAACAATCAAGCTGAACAAGGAATCACAAGCCACAAGATTTAGATTTATCCTATAAGCATACTTATAAAATCCACAGGAGACGACATGCTTAAGAATCTGCATCCCTTGCTCAACGCCGACGTGCTCTACGCCCTGCGGGCCATGGGCCACGGCGATGAACTGGTGTTGTGCGACGCCAATTTCCCCGCCGATTCGGTGGCCCGCCAGACCGTGCTGGGCAAGGTGCTGCGCATCGATGGCGTAGGCACCACCGAAGCGGCCCGCGCCATCCTCTCGGTGCTGCCGCTGGACAATGCGGTGGAGCAGCCGGTGCGCCGCATGGAAATCATGGGCGAGCCCGCCACCATCCCCCCGGTGCAGCAGGAGCTGCAAGAGGAAGTGAACCAGGCAGAGGGTCGCGCCCGACCGCTGGGTTCCATCGAGCGTTTCGCCTTCTATGAAGCCGCCAAGAAAGCCTATTGCGTCATCGCCACCGGCGAGCGCCGCTTCTACGGTTGCTTCCTCCTCAAAAAAGGTGTGCTGCCCCCGGAGGCGTGAGCATGACTTCCTTCTCGCACAAGCAGGGCGTGGCCGTGCTCGGCATCTATGTGGCCGACCTCGCCTTCCGCGCCCCGAACATGCCGAGCCTGGGCCAGACCATCGCCGGCACCGGCTTTGCCATGGGCCCCGGCGGCAAGGGTTCCAACCAGGCCGTGGCCGCTGCCCGCGTGGGTGCTCCGGTACGCTTCATCTCCGCCATCGGCAAGGACGCCTTCGGCGACTTCGCCCTGTCGCTGTGGCGGCGCGAAACCATCGCCCCGCACGTCCGCGTGATCGACGGCGCGCCCACCGGCGCAGCCTTCATCTACGTCAACGACGCCAGCGGCGACAACGCCATCATCGTCGTGCCGGGCGCGGCATCGCAATTGTCGGAACAGGATGTGGAGCGCGAACGCCAGGCCATCGAAGTGGCCAAGGTCTTCGTCACGCAACTGGAACAACCGCCCGAGGCCGCACTGGCCGGCCTGCAGATCGCCCGCGCAGCAGGCACCATCACCGTCTTCAATCCGGCTCCTGCATTGGATTTCCCGCCACAGGTCTATGGACTGTGCGATTACATCACGCCCAATGAACACGAAGCCGCATTGCTGACCGGCATCGAGATCCACAACATCGACGACGCCCGCCGCGCCGCCGAGGTGCTGCTGGAGCGCGGCGTGGGCTGCGCCCTCATCACGCTGGGGGCGCAGGGTGCGCTGCTGCACAGCCGCAGCCACTCGCTGCACCTGCCGGCGCTGTGCGCAGGCACGGTGGTGGAGACCGCCGGCGCAGGCGACGCCTTCAATGGCGCCTTCGCCGCCGGCCTGGCCGAAGGCATGTCCGCCGAAGAAGCCGCCCGATTGGCCACGGCGGTCGCGGCCATCTCGGTGACGCGCCCCGGCACCGCGCCCTCCATGCCCAGCCGGCAGGAAGCGCTGGCGCTGCTGGACACCCATGCCGGCGTGCCGGTCCAGGCATAAGACCCATGACATTCACGGCAAGGTGAAATGACGATGAAACTGAAGATCTCCGACCCGCAACTGCTGTTCCTGCTGGTCATCAACGTAGCGATCTTGCTGGTGGCGACCGTGTTTTCGCATGGCGACTTCCTGGACATCTACAACTTCCAGTCCATGGCCAGCCAGTTGCCCGAACTGGGCCTGCTGGCCATCGGCGTGGCGCTGGCGATGATCTCCGGCAATGGCGGCATCGACCTCTCCGGCATCGGCCTGGCCAACCTGGCCGGCGTGGTGGCGGCGGCCACCATGCCGCTTCTGGTGGCCGCCCCCGACGCCGCGCCCTGGACCTATACGCTAGGCTTCGTCGCCGTGGCGCTGGTGACTGGCGTCTTGGGCGGCGCGCTCAATGGCTGGCTGATCTCGCGTGGCAATCTCACCCCCATCCTCTGCACCCTGGGTACGCAGATGATCTTCACCGGACTGGCCGTGGTGCTGACCAATGGCTCGAGCCTGCGCATCAGCGTGGTCGATCCGATCTCGGCCATCGGCAATGAATCGGTGCTGGGCGTGCCCATCCCCTTCATCATCTTCGTGGCGCTACTGTTGCTGGTGGGCTGGCTGATGCGCTACAGCCTCTTCGGCATCAAGCTCTACCTGCTGGGCACCAATGCACGCGCTGCCCGCTATGCCGGCATCTCGCAGAACCGCCTGCGCTTTGCCACCTATGTCATCAGCGGCGTGCTGGCCTCGGTGGCCGGCGTTATCATCGCCGCCCGCACGGCCAGCGTGAAGGCCGACTACGGCAACTCCTACCTGTTGATCGCCATCCTCATCGCCGTGATGGCGGGAGTGCGTCCGCAGGGTGGCTACGGACGCATGGTCTGCCTGTTCTTCTCGGCGCTGGCGCTGCAACTGCTGTCGTCCACCTTCAACCTGCTGGAGATCTCCAACTTCTTCCGCGACTGCGCCTGGGGCCTGCTGCTGCTGTGCTTCCTGGCCTCGGCGCGGGTCAGCTGGCGTGACTTCTTCCCGAATTCGAAGGCGCAACTGCGCAAGTCTTGAACAGCACCCCGCCTGTCAAGATCCATCCAACTCAGTGGGGAAACTGGAGACATGATGAACAAGAAATCGGCTTGCGTACTGGTATCGGCCCTGGCCGCCGTCGGCTTTGCCAGCGCCCTTCAGGCGCAGAACAAACCCATCGATATCGTCACCGTGGTCAAGATCACCGGCATCAGCTGGTTCAACCGCATGGAAGTGGGCGTCAAGGAATTCGCCGCCGCCAATCCCGGCGTGACGACCCGCCAAATCGGCCCGGCGCAATCGGACGCGGCCCAGCAGCAACGCCTGGTGGAAGACCTGGTGGCCAAGAAGGTGGACGCCATCGCCGTGGTCTCGATGGACCCGCCCACGCTGGAACCGGTCTTGAAGCGCGCCCTGGATCGCGGCATCAAGGTGGTCACCCATGAAGCCGACAACCAGAAGAACACCCTGGTCGATATCGAAGCCTTCGACAACACCGCCTACGGCGCGCGCCTGAACGACCGGCTGGCGGCCTGCATGGGCCAGGCCGGCAAGTGGTCTTCGCTGGTCGGTTCGCTGGGCAGCCAGTCGCAGGTGCAGTGGGCCGATGGCGGCGCCGCCAACGCCGCCAAGAAGTATCCCAAGATGACCCTGGTGGACGCCAAGAACGAATCGGCCAACGACGCCGAGAAGGCCTATGCCAAGGCCAAGGAAATCCTGCGCAAGCACCCCGACATCAAGGGCTTCCAGGGTTCTTCGTCGCTGGATGTGCTGGGCATCGGCCGCGCCGTGGAAGAAGCCGGCCTGCAAGGCAAGGTCTGCGTCTATGGCACCGGCCTGCCCAGTGAAGCCGCCAAGTTCCTGGAATCGGGTGCAGTGGGCGGCATCGCCTTCTGGGACCCGAAGGACGCCGGCCTGGCCATGAACAAGGCCGCCATGATGCTGGTGCAGGGCAAGAAGATCACCGACGGCATGGACCTGGGCATTCCCGGCTACAACAAGGTCACCGTCAAGAAGGGCCCGGGCGTGGGCGTGATCGTTACCGGTCAGGCCTGGGTGGAAGTGGACAAGAAGAACTACAAGCAGTACGCGTTCTGATCGCGGCCTGATCAGACCCACCGGACATCCGCCGTGCGCTGGCCTGCCATCACACAAGCGGATGTCCTCCGTCATCGCGTTTCACTATGACCAGTCAAACCACCTCTAGCGTCTCTGCCCCGCCCGCCCAGGAATTCCTGCGGCTGCAAGGGATACACAAGCGCTTTGCGGGCGTGCATGCCCTGCGCGGCGTCGATCTCACCATCCACGCCGGCGAGATCTATCACCTGCTGGGCGAGAACGGCTGCGGCAAGAGCACCCTCATCAAGATCATCGCCGGCGCGCAGCCGCCCAGCGAAGGCGAAATCTACATCCAGGGCCAGCGCGTGGCCGAGCTCACCCCGCTGGCCTCGCTGTCGCTGGGCATCGAGACGGTCTATCAGGATCTCTCCCTGCTGCCCAACATGAGCGTGGCCGAGAACGTCGCCCTGAGCGAACAGCTGGTGCATCACCAGGGCCGGCTGGCGCGCCTGTTCGACCGCCACGCCCTGAACCAGACCGCCGCGCGGGCGCTGCGCGCCGTCAATCTTCCCGCCGACGCGGACTTCCTCGACACCCGCGTGGACGAACTGCCCATCGCCACCCGCCAGCTGATCGCCATCGCGCGCGCCATCGCCACCAGCGCGCGCATGGTCATCATGGACGAACCCACCACCTCGCTCACGCAAAAGGAAGTCGATGCCTTAGTCAAGGTCATCAACGGCCTGCGTGCCAATGGGGTGGCCGTGCTCTTTGTGAGCCACAAGCTCGATGAGTGCTTTGCCATCGGCGGCCAGGCCATCGTCTTCCGCGATGGCGAGAAGGTCGCGCAAGGCCCGATCCAGCAATTCACCAAGGCCCAGCTGGGCCAGCTCATGACCGGCAAGCAACTGAGCCAGGAACGCTACCGCGTTGACGCGCAACTGCACAAGCCGCTCATGGAAGTGCGCGCCCTGGGCCGCCATGGCGCTTTCGAGGACGTCAGCTTCGCACTGCGCCAGGGTGAGATCCTGGGCATTACCGGACTGCTGGATTCAGGCCGCAACGAACTGGCCCTGGCGCTGGCCGGCGTCGAACCCGCCCGTGCAGGCCAGATCACGCTGGAAGGCCAGCCGCTGTCGCTGCGCAATCCCGGCGACGCCATCACCCATGGGATCGGCTACGTCCCCGAAGACCGCATCAGCGAAGGCCTGTTCCTGGACAAGTCGATCCGCGACAACATCGTCACCACCATCCTGCGCAAGCTGCGCGGCAAGTTCGGCGCGCTCGACGCCGCCGCCTGCCAGCGCTTTTCCACCGACACGGTGCGGCAATTGCAGATCGCCACACCCGATGTGGATAGGCCAGTACAGTCGCTGTCCGGCGGCAACCAGCAGCGCGTGCTGATCGGCCGCTGGCTGGCCATCAACCCGCGCGTGCTGATCCTGCATGGGCCGACGGTGGGCGTGGACGTGGGCTCCAAGGACATCATCTACCGCATCATCCAGGACCTGGCGCAGCGCGGCCTGGGCGTCATCCTCATCAGCGACGACCTGCCCGAGCTGCTGCAGAACTGCGACAACCTGCTGTTGATGAAACGCGGCCGCATCGTGCGCCGCTATGCCGTGGAAGGACTCGCCGAGAGCGAGCTGTTCCACGATCTGGTCTCCGAGCAAAGTCAGGAAACTTAGTCATGGATGCAAGCACCCTCACCCGCCAGGCCGCCGACGCCAGCGCCGACGCACCTGTCCAGCGCCGCCCCAGCCTGGCCGCCCTGCTCAAGAAAAATCCCTCCGCCTTCACCCTGCTGCTCATCGTGCTGGTGGTGCTGACGGTGGCCTTGATCAACCCCGCCTTCTTCCAGCTGGCCGTGCTGTTCGACATCGTGCGCGCCTGCACCACGCTGGGCCTGTTCGCGCTGGGCGTGATGATCGTGCTGGCCGCCGGCGGCATCGATGTCTCCTTTGCCGCCATTGCCGCGCTGACCATGTATTCCATCACCAAGGTGGTGATGACCTGGTTCCCTGAGACACACATCGCCGTCATCCTGCTGGCCGGCGCGGTGGGCGGCGCCGGATTAGGCGTGCTCAATGGCTTGCTGGTGGACTGGCTCAAGGCGCCTTCGCTGATCGTCACCATCGGCACGCAGTATCTCTATCGCGGCATCCTGCTGACCTTCGTGGGCACGGTCTTCTTCATGAACATCCCCCATGCCATGGACAGCTTCGGCAAGCTGGCGCTGGCCCGGCATGACACCGCCAACGGCCTGCATGCCGTGCTGCCGGCCACCGTGCTGGTCTTGGTGCTGGCCAGCGTGCTGACCTGGTGGCTGCTCAACCGCACCCTCATGGGCCGCGCCGTCTACGCCGTCGGCGGCAGCCTGGCCATTGCCGAGCGCCTGGGCTACAAGCTGCGCTCGGTGCATCTGTTCGTGTTTGGCTATGCGGGCTTCCTGTCGGGGCTGGCGGGGATCGTGCATGTGTCCAGCACGCGCCTGGCCAATCCTTTCGACCTGGTCGGCAGCGAACTGGACGTGATCGCCGCCGTTGTACTGGGCGGGGCGCGCATTACCGGTGGACATGGCAGCGTGGTGGGGACGCTCCTGGGGGTGTTGCTGGTGACGCTGATCAATAATGTGCTGATCCTGGCGGGTGTGCCCAGTACCTGGCAGAAGGCCATCATCGGAGCATTCATTGTGCTGGCGGGGGCGGTGTTTGCGTTGCGCAGGGAGAAGTAGGGTCTGGCGCCGCAGGATGGAAACAATAGTCCGATCTGCCTTTTGTCCGTGGCATGAAAGACGATCAAGAAAAACGCCATGCCGAGTCGCGCAGCACACGCAAAAAAAACAGAAATGGCCGGACGAACCGGCCACTTCTGCCTTATTCACACCTGCACTGTTCAGGCCTGCGCGGACTTGTTCTTGCGACGGCTTGCCATCAATCCGAACAGCCCCATCCCCAGCAAGGCAAGACTGGCCGGTTCCGGGACGTCGGTAAAGCTGGCTTTCCAGGCCAGCGAATTGGACCAATTCAGACCATCCCATTTCGAGTTGGTAAGAAGGGTGGCATTGCCATTATTGTTATAGAAAACAAACTTGCCGTCATAAGGCCGTCCGGAGCGACGCGAGAGCATCCCCCACTGTGAGTTGCCGGGCTGGCTGTTATCCGTCACGGTCAGCAGGGCCACGTAAGAAGCATTCTTGCTCAGCGCCAGGCTGCCTGCATTGAAGGTGAAAGACTGCAGGCTATTGCTGTTGAGCGTGACGGCCTGACTGAACAGCGCCTGGCCCAGCGCCGATCCGCCTTGCTGCTGATCGCTCCATGCATAGATCCGGGCGCTGGCGGCAATGCTCTTGCCGAAGGTATTGATAAAGAACGTGAAGTTCTTGAGCGCTCCACCGGGAGCCGAGAAGGTTTCACCGTAGGTCGTGGTGGAACCGCTGCCGCCGAAGGGATAGACAATGTTTTTTCCGTCCCAGAGTGAGGTGGTGTCGATGAATGTGGTGTCGATGACAGCGGCATGCGCTGGTGCAAGGGCGGCCGCCATGAGGGTAGCGGCCAGGCTGAACCTGAGGGAAAGTCGTTGGATGGACATCTGCGTATCTCCTGAAAAAGATGAGTCGAAGTGACGCAGTCCATTTAGCAAATCGAGTGCCAGCACAACAATGTCCGCAGAAACAAGGGCTTATCTTTTTCGCTCGATCTTGTCTGTCAACGACCTCGACACACCGTTATGCGCACTGTCAAAAAAGCTTGATGCGCATGCCAGCAGCAGGGGCAACGTAGATTTCTGCACCATGCATCTTTGTTTTTGATTGCCACGTCTAGATTCTGCAATCTCTTTTACTGGCTGCTGATTCGAGGCCAGCGGCGATCTCAACGCGATTGCGCCCGCTATTTTTTGCTCGATAGAGTGCCAAGTCAGCCAAGGTCAGAAGCGTAGTACGGTCATGTCCGGCTTGATAGGCCGCAACGCCAAAGCTGCATGTGCGCCTACCGACAGGGACGAAGTTATATTTCTCTATCAGTAATCTTAGTTTTTCGGCCATGCGCGAGGCATCCTCTATGTCGCATTCCGGCAAGATGAGCAGAAACTCCTCCCCGCCCCAACGACCTACCAGGTCTGAGGACCGCACGTTACGCCTCAAGATCTCCGCGATACCAACCAGAACAGCGTCGCCCGTCGCATGCCCAAAATTGTCATTCACTTCCTTGAAGTGATCAATATCCAGCAGTATCAGCGATAAATTTTTTTCATATCGATCAGCACGATTTATTTCGTTATCAAGCACTTCATCCAGCTTCATCCTGTTGGCCAAGCCGGTCAATTTATCCGTGACGGCCAGCTGCGCAAGTTTTTCATTCAGACGCTCAACGCGCTGTTCAGCCAATTTACGTCCTGTAATGACGACGTGAGAAATGACGAAGAAATCTTCCGCCTCCAGCACTGGGGCTATGCGCATCATGAACCAGCGTTGCTCATTGGGGCTATGGCATGGATATTCGTACTGGAAGAACGGTGCACCAGACTCGACAACTGATCGGATGCCGTCATAAACTTTTCGACCATCACCATCGCCACTGTTGCCTGCCGAACGGCATACGGCGAGATAATTGATGCCAATCCAGCTGTAGCCAGCAGGTATGCCATTCTCGATCCCGAATTCACACCATGTCTTGTTGACGTAATGGATCACCCCAGTACGGTCTATCAATGCAATCTGGCTATCGAGAGAGTCCAGGGTGGCTCGGAGCAGTCTGGGAAACTGACGTCCTACGGATTTTTCGGCCTGCGATTGACGATGTCTTTCTTCGAGATCCCTCTTCATGCATCGCTCCAATCCTTTATTTAGTTAGAACTCGTTTCATGAACAGCTCAGCTGCAATCGGTCGGACTAATAATTTCTGAATCGCTTAGAGCTTAGATAGCTCTAGGCAGCGCCAAGTCTTCTCGATATGCAACGGAGCTGACACGAGAAGCTATTTACGGCGAAATCGGGATTGGAGAATCAGACGATCTTGAATGAAATGCTGCTCGCACTTCCCATGGAGAGGGCAATTCTCCCCTTCTCCAACCGAGACAGTTTCGTGATCGATGAGCTCGCCAGATGCGTTGGCAACCGGCGATACACACAGGAACTCACAAGGCGCAGGCGCCAGCGCTCGAGATCGTGTGGGAGGCACTCCCCTGTGCCTGAAAGGCAAGCCTGCTCACCTCGCGCGAGCGGCCCCGTATGAGTCGTGTAGACGTTACGCATTCCCCCTCCTTTAGCGCCGCCGGACTACTGACCTTGCTGGTGCTTGTGCCATTTTTCTTGTAGTGAATGACATGACCCCAATTCAAGATCCGCACAGGCACTGCCTGGGATTTCAGGATAACGAATTAGCGATCAACAAACGCATGGACACGCTGCTGCCAGCATAACAATTTAGCGCCCTTCACTTATTGGGCAACACTGCGGAGCCAAGATGATTGATGAGTTTTTCTCAGCTCCAAAACGACACCGTCTCACTGAATCCGCATCATGCCGTAGGCTAGATAGCGTCGCAGATTCAGTGAGACGGTGGGTGAACAAAGCCCCCCTTGTTCACAACCTGACAATAACTCCCCGAATGTTATTGATAGGTCAAATCAATGCTAGCGAGTTGATTATCTGTTTTCAAGCATTTCGTTCAACGAATATGATCTGAGACAAATTTTGTCGTCACCGGATGTAAGTCCTTCTGCGGCTACCCGGCATCAAGGCTTCTGTGCCTTAGAAGGAAAAGGAAGGTAGGTTAACTTGAGTGGCTCAATTTTTTGCTAGTAAAGCCACAAATGTGAGGAATGTGTGAGTTTGGTCCACTATGAAAAATATGCTCAGGGGATAATCCTGCCTCGTCACTTTATACGGCGGTAGCGTCCGGCACCCTGCCGATTTAGCAAATTAAGTCCTCTGACGGATCCAGACTCAGCGGAATTAATTTTCAGCTTCGTGAAGACATGAACAATCCACGCAATGGAACTACCGTACTGAGCTGCACGCTAGTGTTTCTTGCTCAATTGGGCTCGACATTGTGTCTTCCCGTGCTCCCACAGATTGGCAACGACATTGGCCTTACTGAGGCTATAGCCTCACTCTCGCTCGTCGTCTTTTTCGCGGGCTGTGCGGCCCCCCTATTGGTATGGGGGGTATTAGCAGATCGTTGCGGTCGTAGAGTGGCAGTTGTGACCGCCTTGCTTCTGTTCTCCATGGCAGCGGGAGTTGCAGCCAACGCTGCAACTCCATCCGTTTTTTTGGCAGCCCGTGCGATACAAGGAGTAGGAGCCGGTGGCATGGCCGTGCTGGGAAGAATATTGATCGCGGACACTGCAAGCGCTGCAGATTTGGCCAAAAGAATGTCACTGCTGTCATTTACATTTGTTCTGGCGTTGGGTGGCGGTCAGTTTTTGGGTGGCGTGATTCAAGATTTTTTTTTCGTGGCGCCATCTTTTTATGATGACCGCAGCCTCGGGAACTGCCCTTCTCTTATTCATTCAATGCATTCACATTTCTCCCCCCGCGCAATCGTCTAGGCGTGCCTCATCTTTGAGCATTTATTGGCGCAACGTGAAATATCCGCCGTTTTTTTCTCCTGTGCTTGTAGGCGGGCTTGGATATGGAGTTCTGTTGTCTTTTCAGGCCATCGGGCCGTTCATTTTTCAGCAGGACATGAGGATGAGCGCTCGTCAATACGGCGGCATGGGTATAGGGCTATCTTTTGCCTATCTTCTGGGTTCGATATGCGTAAACAAATTTGCCCACACCATCAGCATCTATAGGCTGATCCGGGCGGGGCTGCTTATCATGTTAGTCTCAGGCATCGGCCTGGCATGCCTGCTCTATTTGGGCAAATCTGCTGTCAATGACGGCGAAAGACCCTATCTCGCGATACTGCTCTACTGCGCAGTCAACTTTGCTCAAGCGATTATTTTTCCTAGCAGTATGGCAAGTGCGCTCAGCGTTGCGGGCGAAAACAAGGGCAAACTCACTGCTCTCTGCAGCTTTTCTCAACAAATGCTTGCGTCAATCATGGCCGGATTGGCCAGTTTAGCCAGCCCTTCTGGTATGCCGCTAGTGATCGGGCTTGTTATTTCAGTCTCCTCGATTGGCTTGTGGGTGACTGCCGGCACATTTGCAAAACCACCGCAAAGAGAGAGCAATTTCGACCAGTCGTGATCAGGCGGCCGTCTTTCAAAACTGGCGCGCCACAATATTCCGCATCAAATCCTAAAGTGGAAATCATTTGGGCAGAAGCAATCAAAGCCGTTCTTGCCGCGCGGGTTGCTATTGGATACTCAAGGAGCCACGCGCATTCAAGCCGCGTTTCATTCGAATTATTGTTGCGATCTTGAACAGCCTAGTCGACGGCGTTCAAACCCTGGACATGAGCGCCCGCTCCACCATTTCCTGCACCGACCCATCATCACGCAGCCCAAGCTGCCGCGCAGCCCGGTCATCCAACCTCGGATAGCGGCCAAAGACCGCTTCCACCTGCGGCTGCGGTGCATAGCGCACCAGCGCCTGTGCATCCACGCCTTGCATGGCCGAGAGCGTGGCGACCACTTGCGCGATCGACAGCCGCAGCACGGGCAAAGGCCAGACCCGCGCCGCTGCGCCTTCGGGGTCGAGGCTCGGGTCCATCGATGCGGCGTGGTGCAGGTTCTCGGCACAGCGCTGGGCCGACATCCACCAAGCCGTTGCCTGCGGCCCCACGGGACAGGTGAAGGGCTCGCCCGCCGCCAGTGCATGCAACAGCTCGCTCATGAAGGCCGACACCAGCCCCGATGCCGCACGCGGACGCGCCACGATGCCGGGCAGGCGCAAGGAACGTCCATCGAGCAGGCCGCGCCGGGTGTAGTCGGCCAGGAGGATTTCGCAGGCCAGCTTGTGCGCGCCATAAATCAATGCGGGGCGGGTCGGTGTGGCCGGGGTCACCGGATCGGGCAGGTCCAGGCCATAGACGGCGATGGTGCTGGCGTAGACCACCACTGGGGGCGGTGTGGCCGGGTCGCGCCGGGCCAGCAGTTCGAACAGGTCCAGCGTGGCGTCCAGGTTCACGCGCCGGCTCAGCGCGGGATCGGCCTCGGCGGCGCCGCCGGGCAGCGCGGCCAGATGAAAGCACAGGTCAGCGCCGAAGGCGACGATCTGTGCTTGCACCTGCGCATCTTGCAGATTGCCTTCGATGCGCACCATCTCTGGCGCAGTCTCGCCCAGTTGCCGGTCCAGTACGGCCAGGCTGCTGATGCGCCGCCCGCCTGCCTGAGCGCGCTGCCGCAGCAGTGCAACCAGGGTGGCGCCGATGAAGCCCCCTGCGCCGGTGACGAGGATCTTCATCGTGCTGGCACCACGCGTTGTTGCAGCAGGCCAAAGGGTCCGGTGCGGCCATCGTCAAAGCAGGCCTGCATGCTGACCTCGTCGCCAAAGCGCATGAAGCCGGTGCGGATGTCGCCGTGGTCGATCTTTTCGATGACGCGGCGTTCGGCGATGCAGGCCGATCCTGCCGCACGCGACTGGTTCGACACCGTGCCCGAACCGATCACGGTGCCAGCGGTGAGCCGGCGACTGCGGGCGGCGTGGGCGATCAGTTCGCCAAAGGAAAAATTCATCTCGCCGCCGTGCGGATGGCCAAACGGCTGGCCGTTCCACTGCACCTGCAGGCGCATCTGCACGCGGCCGTCGCGCCAGGCGGGGCCGAGCTCGTCGGGGGTGACGGCCATGGGAGCGAAGGCGGTGGAAGGCTTGGCCTGCAGGAAGCCGAAGCCGGTCTTCATCTCATGCGGCCCCAGCGCGCGCAAGCTCCAGTCATTGATCTGCACCAGCAGACGCACTGCCTGCAAGGCCTGGCTGGCCTGCACGCCCATAGGGACGGGGCCGACGATCACACCGAATTCGCCTTCGAAGTCGATGCCATCTTCTTCCGAGGGCAGCGCCACGTCCTGATAGGGGCCGAGGAAATCATCGCTGGCGCCCTGGTACATCACGGGCACGGTGTCGAAATGCGGGATCGGTGGTGTCTTGAAGGCCTCTTCCATCAGCCGCCCATGATTGAGAAAGGCCGAGGCATCCAGCCATTGCGGGCTGCGTGGCAGCGGGGCGATGCATTGGCGCGGGTCGAATGCGATGGTCTCAGTGAGACCGCCCTGGTTGAGGGCGTCGTAACGTTCTTGCAGCAAGGGCCGCACCTGGTCCCAACGTTGCACGGCGTCCAGCAGGCTGGCGGCGATCTGCGGCACGGGCTCGGCCTGGCGCTGGTCGCGCGAGACCAGCAGCAAGGCGCCATCCAGGCTGCCATCGGGGAGCGTGGCCAGTTTCATGGCTCAGCCCTCCTTGCGCAGTTGGGCGGCGATGTCGGCCTCATAACGGCCATCGACCAGGATGAAGAGCATGCGGCAGGGCCGGCCCGAGCGATTGGCCCAGGCGTGGTTGGTGCCGCGCTGTACCACCACGCTGCCCGGCTTGAGCGCGACTTCGCCCTGGTCGAGCACCAGGGTCATCTCGCCTTCGATGACGATGCCATAGTCCACCGACTCGGTGCGGTGCATCAGCGGATGGGGTGAGTCGGCCTGCACCGTGGAGGCCTGGGCTTCGCCGATCTGTGTAAAGGCATCCTGCATCTTGTGATGGGCATGGGCGAGGAACTCGTCGGTATCGGGCGGGATATCGACGAAGCGCATGCGCGTGCCGTGGGGGGGCGGAGACAGCACCAGTGCTCCCACGGTGGGATCAGCGCCGTTGTCCACCTGCGCTGGCGTGCTGGAGGTACTCCAGACTTCATGGAACACGGTGCCGGGGATGGCGGCGATTTCCACGACGGTCGGCAGCGGCCCGTTGCTGCTGACGATGGAACGGCCTTGGGCGTCGTGGCCGGTGACCACGCGATGGATGGGGGGAAAGCTCATGATGACTCCAGTGGCAAGCAGGTTCAGGCGGCGTCGAAGATCGCCACGGCGCGCGTCCATCCGGCGCTGGCGCCGCGGATCTTGTGCGGGAAGCAGCTGATCATGAAGCCATGCGCTGGCAGGGCTTCGAGGTTGTGCAGTTTCTCCAGGTGGCAGTAGCCGATGTCGCGGCCGGCCTTGTGGCCTTCCCAGATCAGGGCCTTGTTGCCGGTCTCGGCCACGCGCTGGGCGGTATAGGAAAAGGGGGCGTCCCAGCTCCATGCGTCAGTGCCGGTCAGGCGTACGCCGCGTTGGAGCAGGTACATGGTCGCTTCATAACCCATGCCGCAACCGGCGCCGAGATAGTCGCGGTGACCATAGCGGGAGCCGGCGCGGGTGTTGACCACGACGATATCGAGTGGCTCCAGGACATGGCCGATGCGCTTCAATTCGGCTTCCACGTCGGCGGCAGTGGCGACGTAGCCATCGGGGAAGTGGCGGAAGTCCAGTTTCACGCCGGGCTGGAAGCACCACTCCAGCGGGACTTCATCGATGGTGATGGAGGGGCGTGCGCCGCCATTCCTGGCGTCCTGGGTGGAATGGAAATGCCAGGGCGCATCGAGATGGGTGCCGTTGTGCGTGGTCAGGGTGACCCATTCAGCGGCGGCGGCTTCGCCGTCGGGATAGTCTTCGGGCTGGGTGCCGGGCAGCATGGCCATGAATTCGGGCAAGGTGTCGGCGTGCTTCTGGTAGGTGATCTTGGGCGCCAGTGGCGGCGGGTCGGAGAGCACGTCGTTTTCGAGATAGATGGACAAGTCGACGAAGCGATGCCGGCGACGTGCTTGCAAGGATGCGGTCATGCCAGGGCCTCCTGAGGTTGAACGGCGGCACCACGCGGCAGCCGCGAGAAACAGAACGATGCCGTCAGGCCCAGCGTCAGCGCCACCGGTCCCAGGCTGCCATAGCCCCAGCCCTGCACCAGCGTGCCGCCGAGGATGGGGCCGATGGCCGCGCCGGTCATCAGCATGGCGGGCGTGGCGGCCATGGCGCGGCCACTGCGGTCCAGCCGGGCCATGAGGCCGAAGGCAAAGGTATGCGTGAAGATCATCACGGCGGCAAATACCGACGCGGCGGCGGCATAGGGTGCGAAGCGCGCCGAGGACATGATCACCAGCACCAGCAGCGCCTGCACCAGCGGGCCGGCCATGAGCACGCTGCGGGCCGGCAGGCGCTTTTCCAGCAGGGCCGCCAGCGGTGCGGGCAGGAGATTGACGAAACCCAGGGCGATGAGCACGCCGGTGACGGCTTGCAGGCCGAAGCCGCGATCACTGCCGACGCGTTCGAGGAAGCTGAAGGTCATCGACTGCACCAGCCCCATGCAGGCGATCCCGGCGATGCCGTACCAGACCTGACGCGGCACCGGTTGACGCACGATGGACACGCGCGGCAGGCCATCGGTCTCGGCACGCGGAAAGGCCAAGGCGCTGGCCAGCGCGCCCACCGCCATCACGCCGGCAAAGAGGTAGAACAGCGTGCTGCCACCAAGGTGAGCGACCAGCGGCGGCGCACTGCCCAGAAACAGGATGGCGAAGACGCCCAGCGCGATACCGACCAGGGCAAAGCCGCGATGCGGATTGCTGCCACGGGCGATGGTGCCATGCGTGACGCTCAGGGACAGCCCGGTCGTGATGCCGCACACGGTATGCAACAGGGCCAGCAGGAGGTAGTGATGGGTCTGCGCCGCCACGGTGAACAAGAGCGCCGACAGGGCGAAGCCGATGGCGGCCTTCCAGCGCGCCGTCTCGGGATCGAAGCGCGGCGCCAGCATGGCGCTGGCCAGCACAGCGCCACCGAGAAAGAGCGAGGCCAGCAGGCCGGCCTGGCGCGCATCGAAATGGTAATGCGCCACCAGCGTGCCGACCCACACTGGCAGGGCCACCAGGTCAATCATGCCGGCGCAATGCGCCAGCATCAGCGCAGCCAGGCCGCGCTTGGAATAGCTCGTGATCATGTCGTCTCCTCGCGTTGTGCGCAGGTCAAAACTGTTAATGATTTATATTTTTTATGGGTTTTATGCGTTGTGCATTCAGATGGGTTGCACCAGCGCCGCATGCGAGGCGCGCATGATGCGCGAATGCTCGTCCTTGTCGCCGCCTTCGACCTCGATCTCACCCAGGCGCGCCGAGTTTTCCACCACCATGCGGCAGCGCTCCCAGCGACGCTCCTCGAAGGCGGCCAGGGCCTGGGGCACGGCGCCGTTGCGTTCCAGCTCATCGGCCAGCACCAGTGCATCCTCGATGCCGATGCAAGCGCCCGAGGCCAGGTGGGGCGTGGTGGCATGGACGGCGTCGCCGATCAGCACCACGCGTCCCTGGTACCACGGACGCGGCAACAGCAGGCCTTCCAGCGGACGGAAGATGATGCGGGCCTTGTCATCGAGCTGCTCGCGGATGGTCTTGAGCACCGGCGCGCTGAACTCTTCCAGCAAGCCGCGCAGATGCGAGACAAAGGTGGCCGGATCGACGTGATCGTTGAGCGGGCGCGGTTCGGTGACGAACAGGTACATCTCGTCCCGGGACACAGGATTGACGCCCGGCTTGATGCGCGGCCCCATCCACATGGTGCAGGTAGTGATCTCTTGCGGACGCGGCAGCACGGCGCGCCACACCGCCTGGCCGCTGTAGCGCGGCTTGGGGGCATGGGGGAAGAGATGCGTGCGCAGCTTGGAATAGAGGCCATCGGCGCCGATCACCAGGTCATAGCGGCGGGTCTGGCCATCGGTGAAGTCCACTTCGACCTCGTGGCCGACTTCGCGCAGTGCGCTGAAGGTGCAACCCAGGCGTACATCGGCGCCGGCCGCGCGGGTGGCGTCGGCCAGGATGCGCGCCAGCACCGGACGCAGGATGGCGCCGCCGCCCGGCACATCGGGGCTGGCCAGGCGCGGTGTGGGCAGTTCGGCCACTTGCGGACCATGCGGCAGGCACAGGCGCACACCATCGCCGGCTGCCCCTTCGCGCAGGAAGGCCTCCAGCACACCCAACTGCTTCAAGGCGCGCAGGGTGGCCGGCCCCAGGCTGATGCCAGCGCCATAGTTGCGCCACTGGGCATCGAGTTCCACCAGGTCGACCTGGGCGCCGCGGCGGCGCAGGTCGATGGCGGCCGACATGCCGGAAAAACCGCCGCCGATGATGAGGATGCGTTGGGCTGCGAGTGTCATGGTGAGTCTCCTGGATATTTTTCTTGAAAGAGTTAACGCTGATCGTCGGCGGCCGCATGCAGGCCGCCGTCGTCATCGATGCGTAGCGGCACTGCCGTGAGCGTGTCGCCCAGGCAGGGACCGAGCGTACAGACGCCCGTGAGCGGATCGAACAGCGCGCCATGGGCAGCGCAGACCAGGTGCTGGCCGGTGCCGTCGAAATAGGCGTCGCGCCGCCACGGCAGCGGCGTGCCGTGGTGCGGGCAACTGTCGCGCCAGGCGCGGACCTGGTCGCCCCGACGCAAGACGAAGAGGGTGGCCTGCCCTGCCGATTCGGTATCGAAACCGCGTGCGCCGTTCTCCGGCAGTTGCGTGACGTGGCACAGGTACATGGCTGTCTCCGTTTTAGTACTCGTACTCGTCCTCGTACTCAGTGCGCCGCGCCTGGCGGCGGCGGGCCGCTCGGCGCCCACTTCTCGCGGTACTGGAACAGGAACAGCTGCGAGGCATCGGCGCCCATGGGGACTTCGCGCGCGGCCCAGCTTTGGTCGTGCAGGTCCATGTCGGCGTCGTACTCGACATGGCAGCCCAGCGGGGAATTGAAATACCAGAACCAGTTGCTGCCGAAACGATGGCGGCCAGGCCCCCAGAAGCTCTGGTAGCCCTTTTCCACGAAGCGGGTGCCGGCCAGCAGCAGTTCGGTCGGACCGCCCATATGGAAGGTGAAATGCTCGCAGCCTTTCATGAAGGGCGGGGTCTGGATCATGAACAGGGTGTGATGGTCCAGGGTACCTGCAGGGCGCAGGAAGGGGCCGACGCCGGTGAAGCGGTCGGTGCAGACAAAGCCCAGGCGATGATAGAAGGCCTCGGCCTTGGCCGCGTCCGGCACGAAATACACCACATGCGAGAGCGTGCGCGGCAAGGCCGGCAATTCGGGCGGCAGACCCAGTTCGTTGGGCGCGCGCTGGGCGTGGCCAGGGCCATTGACGCGTTCAGCGGGCAGCGTCAGGGGGCGGCGCACGGTGAGCTGGAAGGCCAGCGCAAAGCCCATGTCATCGACGCTGCGCACGATGCCATCGCGGCGGCTGACTTCGCGGTCGCGGCGCAGTTCGGTCTCGATGGCGTCCAGCGTGGCGCTGTCGGCCACGCCATAGACGGTCTCGCGCAGCAGGCTGGCGGTGCCCATGGCTGGCGCAAGACTGGCGTCGTCCTTGGCGCGCAGCACGACGGCGGTGCCGTCCAGCGCTTCGAAGCGGTCGCCGCCGGCGTCCTTGAGGCCATAGTCCAGCAGGTACTGGCGGCAGGCGGGCAAGTCATCCACGCCAAATACCAGGGCGTCAGGTCCAATGATGTTCATGCGTATTCCTTAGGGTTGCAGTCGATGTTCAGCGCTTGGTGCGGCCGCCCAGAGTCTCGGCGACCCAGTCGGCGATGTAGTGGCCGGCGTTGATGGAGTTGTCGAAGCTGGCGTGCTGCACGCCGCCTTCGCGGTCGGTGAAGACCTTCAATTCGCGCTTGGGGCTGTTGACCAGTTGTTCGTAGGTGCGATGCGCCCACTTGAGCGGAATCTGGCTGTCCTTCTCGCCATGGGTGACCAGGAAAGGCACGCGGATCTTCTCGACCACGCCGTCCAGGTGGACGTCCTCGGTGATGCGCCTGAAGTCGTCGATATCCTTGGCGCCCCAGACCCAGCAGACGTGCTGCCAGTAATGCGGCACAGGGAAATCGCCCTCCTTCTCCAGACGCCGTTTCTGCACATCGCGCCAATCGTGATTGGCGCCCCACACCACGCCGCAGGCAAAGCGCGGCTCCATGGCCACCACCCGGGGGCAGTAGTAACCGCCCAGCGAGACCCCTTCGCAGCCGATGCGGGCGGGATCGACGTCCTCGCGCTGCTCCAGCCAGTCCACCACATGGCGCGCCCAGTGCTCGGCATCGAAGCGTGCCGTCAAGCCGTGCAGGCGCAGGGCTTCGCCGGTGCCGGGCTGGTCGATCACCAGCGAGGCGACACCGCGCTCGGCCAGCCAGCCGGGCAGGCCCACCAGGTATTTCATTTCCTTGGTCGAATCCAGGCCGTTGAGCTGCACCAGGATCGGGGCGGGCCCCTGCACGTTCCTGGCCCGGGTATAGAGACCGGAGATCACCTTGCCTTCGTAGGGAATCTCGACCCGTTCGCAGTTCTCGCCCGCCAGCGCGATGCCGCGCTGGAACACTTCCAGGAAGCGCTTGTAGAGTTCCAGACGGCCCGGCGCGCCATGGCCCTGCAGGCGTTCGCAGGTCAGCAGGTAGCTGGCGGCGCGCTTGTATTTCTCGCCCGCCGACAGCAGACGGCCGCGCGACTCATCCTCGGCGGCCAGGCTGCACAGCTTTTCGGCCATGTCCGCCCAGGTGGCGCGGAAGGCCGCCGTGCCTTCGGCGTCAGGCTGCCTGGCGGCCTCCTGCAAGGGCGCGCACATGGCTTCGATTTCACCGATGCGCGCGCCCATCTCGATGGCGAGGTCAACGGAAAGATTCCAGACATAGTTCGTCGGGAAGTAACGGAACATGGTGTGACTCCTATGATGACGAGCGCTTGCTCAGTGGCCCCCGCCCATCCACAGCGGCATGGCGAAGTTGATCCAGATGGCGTCGCTCTTGGCGGTATTGGCGGCGTACAGGCCGCGCTGGTAATTCATGTTGATGCTGAAGGGACCGGCGTTGTAGGCCACGGTCGGTCCCAGGGACAGGCTGCGGGCGCGGTTGCCGGTGATGTCGGCGCCGTTCTGCCGGTCATCGGTGAACTGGTTAAGGTAAGAACCGGTGACGCCAAACTTCCATTTGCCGACATTCCAGCCACCGATGAAATCGGCCACATAGGCCGTGCCGGAACGATAATTGGTGCTGCTGTTGCGGTCGTTGATGAGCAGGCGGTTGGAGATGCCCAGATCGAGTCCGTCGGGGTTGTTGTGACGCACGGCCAGCACCGGCTGCCAGGAGGTGTAGCCGACCGCCACGCTGGGCCGGGTCGGGCTGTAGGAGCCGGTCTCCAAAGAGATATCGAATCCGAGCGTGACATTGGTGTGGGCGGCCACGTCCCAGCGCAGCAGCACCGGTGTGGCGGTGACGTTGGAAAGGCCGTTGTGCGTTTCGCTGTGGCCCGCCACTTCGGTATGCAGCGACACCACCGGCAGCACCAGCTGCGAATACACCTTGGCGCCCAGCCATTGCACGCCATAGGAGGCCAGCAAGCGCGTCGTGGCCGAGTAGGCCGACGACTTGAAGGGGATGGGCAGCTTGTTGCCGTTGTTGTCGTAGAGACCGTTAGAGGAACTGTAGTTGAACTGTTCCACCGCAAACAGGCCGGGGATGGGCGGCAGCGCCGCGATGTACTCGCTGGTGGAACCGGTGGGGAACGGCGAGACGCCGCCCTCGAAAGCATAGGCTGCGGGCCATACGGCCATGGTCAGCAGCGCGCAAGTTGCCAGCTGGCATGCCGGCACGAATCCTCTCTTCACTTCTGTCTCCTTGTCTCCTACCCTGCCTGGCGGGGTGTGGCCGCTATCGGCGCATTGTCATGGCCAGGCTCAACAGCGGCGCATCCAGTGCGAGCGCGCCGCCGGCTTGCCGCGCCAGCCCTTTCTGATGGGGCCATGCAGCGGATGAGTGAAGCTTAAGAGTGGGGTTGATATTGATCAAATGGATTGTTTTGATTCATGATATGGACGGCATCAATACATCGACCACCCCATCCGTCGTCTATTCGAGGGTCGGCAAGAACAAGCACAACAACGGAGACCAGCGCCATGCGTTTCAACAAGCTCGACCTCAATCTTCTGGTCGCCCTGGATGCCCTGCTCACAGAGATGAGCATCAGCCGCGCCGCCGAAAAGATCCACCTGAGCCAGTCGGCCATGAGCAATGCCCTGGCGCGGCTGCGCGAGTATTTCGATGATGAATTGCTGATCCAGGTGGGCCGGCGCATGGAGCCCACACCACGCGCCGAGGTGCTCAAGGATGCGGTGCATGATGTGCTGCGGCGTATCGATGGCTCCATCGCGGCGTTGCCGGCCTTCGTGCCGGCCGAGTCCACGCGCGAGTTCCGCATCTCGGTCTCGGACTTCACGCTCTCCGTGCTCATCCCTCGCGTGCTGGCGCGCGCGCACGCTGAAGGCAAGCACATCCGCTTTGCCCTGATGCCGCAGGTGCAAGACCCGACCCGTTCGCTGGATCGGGCCGAGGTGGACCTGCTGGTCTTGCCACAGGAATTCTGCACGCCCGATCATCCTGCCGAAGAGGTCTTCCGCGAACGGCATGTCTGCGTGGTCTGGCGTGACAGCGCGTTGGCGCAAGGCGAGCTGACGCTGGAGCGCTACATGGCCTCAGGCCATGTGGTGATGGTGCCGCCTGGGGCCAATGCGTCTTCGGTGGAAGCGTGGATGGCCAAGAAGCTGGGCTTTGCGCGCCGGGTGGAAGTGACCAGCTTCAGCTTCGCTTCTGCGCTGGCGCTGGTGCAGGGGACGGATCGCATCGCCACTGTGCATGGCCGGCTGGCGCAGCTGCTGGCGCCGCAATGGCCGGTGGTGATCAAGGAGAGTCCGCTGGCGCTGGGCGAGATGCGGCAGATGATGCAGTGGCATCGCTACCGCAGCAATGATCCTGGCATTCAGTGGCTGCGCCGGGTGTTTCTGGAGAGTGCGCGGGAGATGCCACCGGCGTAACTTCTTCGTTGGAGAAGAACATGCATATGGTTTTCTCACTTATTTCACTTATTTCATTTATCTCATTTGTCTCATTTGTCTCATTTGTCTCATTTATCTCATTTATCTCTTTGACGGTCCGTACCTGCAGCATGGAGTTTCATTTTGGCGACAGCCGCCCAGGGAAGACTGCAATGGGATCGAGGACCTGACGATATTCAATGGCACAGTAACTCCCCGTAACTTCCTCTAAGTCCACACCGGCCCTTTTTGATCCAGGCCAAGCTCAACTGAACGTACTCGTCAAGCGCCCGCGCTCCACACGAGGCAGGTCAAACCCGACCGGAAATCTGCTTGAACTAAGTCCTGCCATCACTTACCATCCGTAACTGTTTGGTACGTTGCAGTAGAATTCAGCACGTTTTATTACGTGTTACTTCATGTTTTGCATTACGTTGTTCGCATTGATAGTCAGTCACTGATCTATCAAAAAATAATTCCAAATCCCGCGAAAACCAGCGTAACTGCGCGATGCCAGGATGTGCCGGCCAGGACGCAAAAGCCAGTCCGTGGACGAAGGGGGCTTTCTTCACGAGATGGAAGAAAGAGAATAGAAAATATGCTGCGGTCGGGAGCACTGCAGTCGGGGGAAGGTTTCACATGGCAATTCGCAATCGCAGCAGCGAGACCAGGTCTCGTCCATTCATTCGTCTGGCCTGCAGCGCCCTGGCGCTGAGCGCCGTAGCGGGATGTGCATCCGTCGAACCGCAGGCCCTGAGCAACAGCGAGATCGCTGCCACCCTGCAGGCGGACAAGCAAGCGCTGGACAAGGGCATCGAGCCGCTCAACGGCCCTCTGACGCTGGATGAAGCGATCGCCCGGGCCATCAAGTACAACGCCGATCGCCGCCTGAAGATGATGGAAGAAGCGCTGGCCGCCGGCACGCTGGAAGCGGGCAACTACGACATGCTGCCCAAGCTGGTCGCCTCGGCCGGTTACCGCGACCGCAACAACGACTACATCACCCGCAGTCAGGATTCGGTCACCGGACAGCAGTCGCTGGCCAACCCCTTCATTTCCTCGGGCCGCAGCGCCGTCACCACCGATCTCACTTTCTCCTGGAGCCTGCTGGACTTCGGCCAGAGCTATTACGCCGCCAAGCAGAACGCCGACCGCGTGCTGGTAGCCCGGGAGCGCCGCCGCAAGGCCTTGCATACCCTGATCCAGGATGTGCGCACGGCCTACTGGCGCGTGGTGGCCGCGCAATCGCTCAAGGGCAAGGTGCAAAGCGGAATCGTTGATGCGGAACAGGCCTTGAAGGACGCCGAACGCGCCGAAAACGAGCGCTTGCGCAACCCGCTGGAGGCCCTGCGCTTCCAGCGCCAGTTGCTGGAAAACCTGCGTCTGCTGGAAACCGTCGAGCAGGAACTCTCGGCTGCCCGCATCGAGCTGGCCGCATTGACGCGCCTGCCGCTGGGCAGCGACTACAGCGTCGCCGCGCCGCAGATGAGCTTGTCCAAGACCTGGCTCGAACTTCCGGTGGCCCAGCTTGAGGAGCAGGCTTTGCAACGCAATGCCGATCTGCGCGAAAGCATGTACAACGCGCGCATCGCCCAGCAGGAAACCCATCGCACCATGCTGCGCCTGTTCCCTGGGCTGTCGTTCAATTATGGCTACAAGAGCAGCGACGACAGCTATCTGATCAATCAGCACTGGCGCGAGGCCGGTGTCCAGGTTTCTTTCAACCTGTTCAATCTGCTGGCCCTGCCCAGCCAGAAACGCCTGGCCGATGCAGGCGTGGACCTGGCCGAACAGAAACGCATGGTCACGCAGATGGCCGTGTTGACCCAGTTGCACATCGCCCGCCTGCAATACGCCAATGCCATGCACCAGTATGAGCGTGCCGATACCATTGCCAATGTGGAAGGACGCATCGCCGACCACGTCGGCAACCAGGCGGTGGCGCAGAAACAGACCCAGCTGGACCGCGTCTCCCAGCAGACCTCGCTGATCCTTGCGCAACTGCGCCGCTACCAGGCCATGGCGGCGGTCCATACCGCCTCATCGCGGCTGCAGGCCTCGCTGGGCATGGAGCCAAGCATTGGCGATGTGGCGGGAGACTCCATTGGCGATCTGGCCAAGGCCGTCCACAAGTCACTTCAGGATTGGGATAACGGCCCCCTTCCGGTGACCAGCAACTAGGTTCGCAAGCATGACCACCCCGCCTCCGCGCCGCCCCATGCAGCTGTTGTCGGCACCGATCATCGCGTTGGTGATGGCTGCGGCTGCGACGCCCTCTTGTCTTGCCGCAGCCCAGACGGCCCAGGCTGCAGACCCTGCAAGACCGGCGCCGTCGGCCTCGCCGGGCATGCTCGACAAACGCGAGATCCGCGCCCAGCTTGCACCGGTGCGCTACACCACCATTGCCGCCGAGATCGGTGCGGTCATCGCGCGCCTGCCCGTCACGGAAGGCGCTCGCTTCCAGCGCGGCCAGACCCTGGTGCAGTTCGATTGCGCCGTCCAGAACGCCCAGCTCAACAAGGCCCGGGCCAGCCTGAGCGCAGCCGACAAGGCCTGGCAGGCCAACAAGCGCCTGGCTGAACTCAATTCAGTGGGGCGGGTCGAGCTTGACGCCTCAGAGGCGGAAGTGGCCAAGGCCCGCGCCGACCTGGCCGCGCAGGCTGCCCTGGTCGGCAAGTGCTCCATTGCGGCGCCCTTTGGCGGGCGTGTGGCCGAGCAAAAAGTGCGTGAACAGCAATTTGCACAACCCGGCCAGACGCTGCTGGAAATCATCGATGACAGCGCCCTGGAACTGGAATTCATCGTGCCCTCGAAGTGGCTGGTCTGGATCAAGCCGGGCAAGGTCTTCCAGATCCGCATCGACGAAACCGGCAAGACCTATCCGGCCAAGGTCCAGCGCCTGGGCGCCAGGGTGGATCCGGTAAGCCAGTCGGTCAAGGTGGTCGGCGTGGTGGATGGAAAATTCAATGAACTGATGGCCGGCATGAGCGGCGCCGTGATGTTCGGCCAGCAAGAGCAGCAGCCGTAGTACCCAATCCAGGGATCAAAAACTCATCAAGGGGGAAGTTCATGCAGATCAAGTCCAACAAGGCGATGAAGAAAATCGCCGCACTGAGCGTATTGAGCGCGGCCATGATGGCCAGTTCCAACAGCCAGGCCTGCTCGGCCGACCCTTTCATCTCGGCGGTCTGCATCATGGCCCTGGCCGGCAATCAGGCTACCGGCGGGTTCGACAGTTACGTGCCGGCCGTTGGCCAGCAACTCCCGGTCTCTTCCTATCAGGCCTTGTACTCCCTGGTCGGCAACACCTATGGTGGCAACAGCAGCTCATTCAATTTGCCTAACCTGCAGGGACGCTTCGTGGTCGGCGCGGGTGTCCAGGCGGCCACGGGCATTGCCTACCCTATCGGCAAAGCGCAGGATAATACCCCGACGATCCTGTTGACGGAAAGCCAGTTGCCCAGCCATACACATGCTTTGAGCAGCGCCACCTCCCCCATCAGCTTCTCCGGCAACGTATCACTGAGCTTCCAGAACGTGAGCTTCGCCACCAGTTTATCGGGAGTCACTGCGGCAACGACCCTGGCCAACGTAGGCGGCTCTGTCGATGGCAGCGCGCTGCAACTGTACGCCTCTCATGGCGGCACCACGACCAATGAGCCTCAGGGAGCCTCACTGACGCTGACCACGGGCTCGAGCGCCAAGATCTATTCCAACGCCACACCTTCTGTGTCCATGATCGGCGGCGCCAACGGCAGCATTCGCGGCACGGCTCCCGTTACGTTCACCGGTACGCCGACCACCACCCTGGGTGGCGCCGCTACGACGATCATGGTGGGCACGCCGACAGCCAGCGTCGCCGGTCTGGGCGCCAATATCACGGGGAAAACTGCTGCGACAGGCATCGGCGCAGCGGTCACCATCATGCCGTCCTATATCGCCATGCGTTACTTCATCGCCGTCAACGGCCTCTATCCTGTTTCCAATTAAGCACGCGGCTACGCTGCCTGCCAGCGTAGCCTGCGTTTTTTGATGATCGTGATTGCCCATGAAGCTCGCCCGCCCCAGTACTCTTCGGGTCATGATGATTGCCGCGCTGCTGGCCGTCAGCGGCGGTGCGCATGCCCAACGGGATAAGGCCGTGGATAAAGCCATGGAGGCTGCGCAAGCGGCACTCACGGCCAAGGATTATCCCAAGGCCTATGCCATGTACCTGCGCCAGAGCGACCGTAACGGTCTGGCGCAGTTCGTGGTGGGCATGTTCCATCAAGAGGGCTGGGGACGCCCGCGCGACCCGGTGAAAGCCTGCTCCTGGTTCGAGAAGGCGGCACAACAAAAGGTGCCGGCCGCTGCGAACAACTGGGCCGATTGCCTGGCGCTGGGCGTCGGTCGTGCTGCCGACATTCCTGCCGCGCTGAAGTGGTACGAGCTGGCGGCACAGCAGGGCCATCTGATTTCGGCCTGCCATGCCGCCGATTACTACCTCCAGGGCAAGGGCGTAGCACAGGATGTACCGCGCGGGATGGCCATGTGCACAGCAGTTGCCCAGGCCTCCTCGATACCGGCCATGCTGCAGATGGCGCAGTACCATGAACAGGGCACATTCGTTCCGCAGGACCTGCAGCGCGCACGCGCCTGGTACCAGGCAGCCGCCGAACTGGGCAGCGCCGAGGCGCAATTCCATCTGGGCGTGATGCTGGCCCAGGGCGATGGCGGACCCGCCGACCTGGGGGCCGCCGTGAACTGGCTGGAAAGCGCTGCCGGTAGCGGTTACGTGCCGGCCTACCTGCCGCTGGCGCTGCTGTATGCGAAGCTGCCGGTGCAAGCCGATACGGGACTGTTGGCGCCCGAGCATCTGGCCAAGGCCTATCTATGGAACAGTGCCGCCAAGGCCACGGTGACCGATGCGACCGCACGCGCTGCCGTCGAGCGCCTGGACGGCATGATCAGCGCCGTCATGCCTGCCGCCTGGCGGCCTACGCTGGATCAGCAGGTGGCGGCCCACCTGGCGCAACATGCGCACTGACACGGCTACCTTTCTTCAACACGCGCTTGCTGCCTTGCGCGCCGGCATCTACGTCACCTCGGGACTATCGCCATGACCAGCACACCCCTCCCCCATCTGCCCACAGCACTCGAGCCTGACACCGACCGCCCTGCCCGCATGCGCCTGCAACGCAAGCCGCACCGGCTGGCGCTGGAGCAGCGTTTCATGTTCGACGGCGCGGCCGTGGTCGATGCGGCGCACGCCGCCGCCGATACCGCCGCGCTAGCCAAGATCGCCGAGGTGCCGGCTGCGGTGGAGGTGCGTGCTGCCGACCCGGGCAAGAATGAGCAGAAGAAGGAAGTGGTCATCGTCGATACCTCGGTGGCCGACTACAAGGCGCTGGAAGCCAAGATCGGCGCGGGTGTGGGCATTGTCGAGATCGACGGCAGCAAGGATGGCCTGGCGCAGATCGCCAAATGGGCGCAGACGCAGAGCGGCTACGATTCCATCAGCATTCTCTCGCACGGAGCCGATGGCCAGTTGCACCTGGGCAGTACCACGCTGACCGACAGCAGCCTGTCCGACACCCTGGTCAAGGCCGAGCTGGCCGAACTGGGACATGCGCTCAAGGCCGGCGGCGACCTGCTGCTGTACGGTTGCGATATTGCCGAAACAGCAGAGGGCAAGGCCTTCATCAATGACTTGTCCAAGGCCACGGGCGCAGACGTCGCGGCCTCCAGCGATGTGACCGGCAACGCCGCGCGCGGGGGCGACTGGACGCTGGAGTACCGCACCGGCACGATTGAAGCCCACGCATTTGCCGCCACCGATTATCAAGGCGTGCTGGCCAGCTCGACCTTCGATTTCGAAACCGTCGGGCAAGGTACCGTCGCCAAGACCATCACCCAGACTGTCGGATCGGACACGATGGTCATTACATCGACCGACAGCAACATGCTGGTGGATTCGCAGGTCAACGCCTTCGGCGCCGTGGTCGCCGATGCCTCGGGCAAGGTGATGGCCACAGGAGAAGGTGGCCTCTATGCCGAGTCGCATCTGGTGATCAGCGTCGCAGGCAGCAAGACCTTTGACCTGACTTCCTTCACCCTGGTCCAGGTGGGCGGGGATGGGCTGACCATTACCCTCACCACCAGCAAGGGCAGTGAAACCTTCACCGCCAACTTCGTCAACAACTCCTGGGTAGTGAACCTGTCCAATGCGGTGCATCCGGCCTACTTCACCGGCGTGAGCACCGTGGCCATCACCACGGCCGATGCCGGCGGCGTCTTCGAATGGGGCTTCGACAATATCGTCCTGAGCAACATCACCTCCCCCAACGCCGTGCCGTCTACCAACGTGGCCACGGCCGTTCTGTCGCAGGACAGTGGCCTGAGCAACAGCGACTTCATTACCAACGTCGCCAACCAGACCATCAGCGGCACGCTCACGGCCAACCTGGTGGCGGGTGAATCGGTGCAGGTCTCCTTCGATGGCGGCGCTACCTGGACCACCGCCACCAGCAGCGTGGGCAGTTCCGCCTGGTCGGTCAATACCACGCTGTCGGGCAGCAATACCTTCGAAGCACGCGTGACCAATGCCAATGGCAGCGGCACGGCCTACACGCACACCTATACCTTCGACAATGTCGCACCGACCGTCACGGTGGGCAACCTAGCCTTCTCCAATGACAGCGGCAGCAGCAATACGGACTTCATTACCAGCATCGCCTCGCAGAACATTACCGCTACCCTCAGCGCGGCCCCGGCCGGTAGCGATGTGGTGTATGGCTCGCTGGACAATGGTGCGACCTGGGTCAACATCACCAGCAAGGTCTCCGGCACCAACTTGATCTGGAACGGCGTGACGCTGACTGGCAGCAACACGCTGCTGATCAAGGTACAGGATCGCGCCGGCAATGACGGCCCAGTGGCCACGCAAAGCTATACGCTGGACACCACGGCTCCCACCATCACCTTCAGCAACGTCGCTCTCTCCAACGACAGCGGCACCAGCAGTACGGACTTCATCACCAACGTTGCCGCGCAGACCATTACCGCCACCCTCAGCGCCGCCCCGGCCGCCAGCGATGTGGTGTATGGCTCGCTGGACAATGGCGCCACCTGGACCAACATCACCAGCAAGGTCTCCGGTACCACCTTGACCTGGAATGGTGTGACGCTGTCCGGCAGCAACACGCTGATGCTGCGCGTGGCCGATGCCGCGGGCAACAATGGCGCGAGCACGCCCCAGTCTTACGTACTGGACACGACCGCCCCGACGATCACGTTCTCCACCATCCGTTTCTCCAGCGATACCGGCGCCAGCAGTACCGACCTCATCACCAACGTTGCCGCGCAGACCATTACCGCCACCCTCAGCGCCGCCCCGGCCGGCAGCGATGTGGTGTATGGCTCGCTGGACAATGGTGCGACCTGGACCAACATCACCAGCAAGGTCTCCGGCACCACCTTGACCTGGAACGGCGTGACGCTGACGGGCAGCAATACCTTGCGCCTGCGCGTGACCGACGCCGCAGGCAACAATGGCTCCAGTTCCAACGCCAGCTATACGCTCGACACCTCCGCCCCCGCCACGCCCGGCGCGCCCACGCTGGACGCCGCCAGCGACAGCGGCGTCTCCAGCAGCGACCACATCACCAACGTGACCACACCAACGCTGAGCGGCACGGCCGAGACCGGCAGTACCGTCAGCATCTACGACGGCGCCACGCTGCTGGGATCCGCGGTAGCCACCAATGGCAGCTGGAGCTACACCTCCGGCACGCTGCCCAGCGGCACTCACGTCTTCACGGTCAAGGCGACCGACACTGCCGGCAACGTCTCGGCGGCGTCTTCCGCACTGACCGTCACCGTGGACACGACCGCGCCGACGCTCAACTCGCTGACCTTGCCCGCCAATGGCACCTATTACAGCGGCCAGGCCATGGACTTCGTGGTCAACTTCGACGAAGCGGTGCTGGTCGATACCACCGGTGGCACGCCGCGCATTGCCATCACCGTCGGCGCGGCAACGCGCTATGCCACCTATGTCTCCGGCTCCGGTACGAGCGCCCTGTCGTTCCGCTATGTCGTGCCCAGCGGCGACAGCGACTTCGACGGCATCACCGTCGGTTCGCTGTCCACTAATGGCGGTACGCTCAAGGATGCCGCTGGCAACGACGCGGGCACCTCCATGACCCCGGGATCGACCACTGCGGTCCTGGTCGACGGCTCCCAGCCCAGCGTCACCAGCGTGAGCGCCAGCACCAGCGACGGTGCCTACGGCAGCGGCCAGACCGTGACCATCGTGGTCAACTTCAGCGGCGCGGTCACAGTGGACACCACCGGCGGCACGCCCACGCTGGCGCTGGACTCCGGCGGCACGGCCACCTATACCGGCGGATCGGGCAGCAATGCGTTGACCTTCGTCTATACGGTGGCAGGCGGACAGAACTCCGCCGATCTCGACTACAGTTCGACCTCCGCACTGGCGCTCAACGGGGCCACCATCGTCGACGCCGGCGGCAGCCACCAGAATGCCTCGGTCACCCTGTTCGCCCCGGGAGCCGCCGGCTCGCTGGGCGCCAACAAGGCCATCGTCATCGACACCATCGCGCCGACCACGAGCTTTGGCGGCCTGTCCTTCTCCAATGACACCGGCAGCAGCAGCACCGATTTCATCACCAATACCGCCGCGCAGACCATTACGGCCACACTGAGCGTGGCCCCGGCGGGCTCGGAGCGGGTCTACGGCTCGCTGGACAATGGCGCCACCTGGACCGATATCACCAACAAGGTCAGCGGCACCTCGCTGACCTGGAACGGGGTCACCCTGTCCGGCAGCAATACCTTGCAACTGAAGGTGCAGGATGCCGCGGGCAACCAAAGCACGGTGAAGACCCAGGCTTATGTGCTCGATACCACCGCCCCGTCCATCACCTTCAGCAATCTGGCCTTGTCGGCCGACACCGGCAGCAGCAACACCGACTTCATCACCAATAGCGCCGCGCAAACCATTACGGCCACACTCAGTGCCGCGCCGGCCGGCACTGACATCGTCTATGGCTCGCTGGACAATGGCGCCACCTGGACCAATATCACCGGCAAGGTCAGCGGCACCACCCTCAGCTGGAACGGCGTGACCCTCAGCGGCAGCAACACGCTGCTGCTCAGGGTCACGGACAACGCCGGCAATGACGGCACGGTCAAGAGCCAGAGCTATACGCTGGACCTGACCGCGCCGACCATTACCGTCAGCAATGTGGCGCTGTCGGCCGATACCGGCGTCAGCAATACCGATTTCATCACCGCCACGGCGGCACAGACCATCACCGCTACCCTCAGCAGTACGCTGACCGGCGGCGACAGGCTCTATGGTTCGCTGGACAATGGCGCGACCTGGACCGACCTCACCGCTCAGGTCACCGGCACCACCTTGAGCTGGGTCGGCGCCACCCTGCAGGGCGGCAACCACACCTTGCTGCTGAAGGTGCAGGACAACGCCGGCAACGATGGTGCCATCGCGACCCAGGCCTATACGCTGGAAGTGCCCGCTGCCACTGTCCCCTCGGGAAATCTGGCGGGGCTGTTGAGTCCATCCAGGCTCCCCGTCGCCAGCACCGATACGCCTCTTCCAGTCGGGCCGCTGCCGGCTCCCGCCCCCTTGTCGCCAGCAGTCGAGCCGATGCTGAGCTTCCTGTCTGGACAATCACCCTTGGGCTCAGGCCAGCCAGGATGGGGCCTCTCGGCAGAACGCAGCTTTGCCTTCGACTTCAGCAATGGCGAGCGCACCAGCCTGCTGACGCCCCCTGCCAGCCCCGGCAGCTATCAGGTGGTCGTGCTGGAGCGCACCGGCAGCGGCGATACCCTGCAGGCCTATGCACCTTTGAACGATGTGTCCTTCGCCGCTGGCCAGCGCATTTCCGTCCAGGTGCCAGCCGACGCCTTTGGCCACACCAATCCGGATGCCGTGGTGAGCCTGTCGGCCACCGCTGCCAATGGTGCGGCCCTGCCAGGCTGGCTGAACTTCTCGGCGCAGAGCGGCACCCTCTCCGGCCAGGCGCCTGCCGGCATGCGCGGCGAATTCAGCATCCGCATCGTTGCGCGCGACAAGCAGGGACATGAAGCGGTGCAGGTGCTCAAGCTCCGTCTGGGCGAACGTGCGCAAGGGGCGATGAACCAACTGCTTCCGGATGACCTGCAAGGCGCCGACAAGCTCGCCGCAGGACGCAGCAGCCTGAGCGAGCAACTGCAGGCCTCGCGCGCCAGTGGCAGCGATCGGCTGGCGGCGCTGGCGCGTAGCATCAAGGTGGCGATGACAGGACAGGTATGAATGCAGTCGCGCATGACGAGCCCCCTTCACCGCTCTTGACGCTGATCGACCTGGGACATCGCGCCCGGGTCGCCGCCAATACCGACGAACTGGCCTTCTTGCTGGTCAACGAAACACATCGCCTGCTGCGCTACCGGCAGAGCGCGCTGTGGTTCGCCGAAGGCGGAGTGCGTTGTCTTTCCGGGGTGGTGCAGGTGGAAGCCAATGCCCCCTATGTGCAATGGCTCAAGCAAGTCTGCCAGGCCTTGCCGGTGGCCGATGAACGTCCGCGCGTGAGCGTGGTGGACGTGGATCGCCTGCCCGATCCGGTGCGTGCGCAATGGGACGAATGGCTGCCGCGCCAGGCGCTGTGGATCAGCCTGCCGGCCAGCGCCCAGCATCCTGGCAGCGTCGCCGGTGGCCTGTTGCTGGCCGGGGATGTCCAACACCATCCCGACCTGGGCAATGCCGCCTTCTACCCCTTGCTGGAAGAATGGCTGCATACCTGGCATCACGCCTGGCTGGCCCAGTTCAGGCCGCGTGCCTGGTCGCCCACCCTGTGGCGGGAAAAGATGGGGGCCTGGTGGCATGGCGCCCGTGACCGCAAATGGTGGCAGCGGCGCCCGCCCCGCATCGCCTTGCTGGTGACGGCGCTGTTGCTGTGCCCGGTGCGGCTGACCGTCCTGGCGCCGGGCGAACTGGTGCCGGCCCAGCCTGTTGTCATCCGCGCCCCGCTCGATGGCGTCATCGCGCAATTCAACGTCCAGCCCAATGCCGTGGTCAAGGCGGGGCAGCCCTTGTTCAGCTTCGATGAAGCGCCCCTGGCCAGTCGCCTGGAGGTGGCCCGCTACGCCTTGTCGGCAGCCCAGGCGGAGTATCGGCAACAGGCCCAGATGGCAGTCTCGGACAGCAAATCCAAAGGCCAGTTGGCCCTTGCGCTGGGCAAGATCGGTGAAAAGCAGGCCGATGCCGATTACCTGCAAAGCCAGTTCGAGCGCTCCCATGTGCTGGCGCCGCAAGACGGCGTGGTGCTCTTCGATGATCCCTCCGAATGGATAGGCCGCCCGGTGCAGACCGGAGAGCGCATCATGAAGATCGCAGCGCCCCAGGATGTCGAGATCGAAGCCTGGGTGGCCGTGGGCGACGCCATTCCCCTGCCCGATGCCGCCCCGGTCAGCCTCTACCTGGCCGCCACGCCATTTGATGCGCTCAGCGGCCAGGTGCGCTATCTCGGTCATGATGCGCTCGCGCGGCCTGACGGCAATTACGCCTATCGCCTGCGCGCCCGCCTCGACAGCACCACGACGCAAAGGGTGGGCCTCAAGGGCAGCGTCAAGATACGCGGCGGCTGGGTTCCGCTGGCGTACTGGATCCTGCGGCGCCCGCTGGCGGTGATCCGTCAATTCATTGCCTATTGAGTCGCGCCGATGATTGCCGAGCTTCCCCCGCTGCGTGACGAACTGGCGCTGCTGCCCGGTCCGCCGCTGGCCGATGGCCAGCCTAGCTGGACCTTGCAGGACCCGGTGCGCAACCTGTTCTTCCAGATCGACTGGAGCGGCTTCGAGATCCTCAGCCGCTGGCCCCGACGCAAGCCCGACGTCATCGTCACCGAGGTCAATGCCGAGACCACCTTGCAGATCGATGCCGAGGAAGTGGAAGCGATGGCGCACTTCCTGCAGGAAAACCAGCTGCTGCGCCCGCCCGACGGCAGCGCCCCGATCCTGGCCGCACAACGCGACCGGCAGCGCAAAGGCTGGGGGCAATGGCTGCTGCACAACTACCTGTTCCTGCGCCTGCCCCTGGTACAGCCGGATCGCTGGCTGTCGCGCTGGAGCCCGCGCCTGGCTTTTCTGTACAGCAGACGTTTCTTCCAGCTCACCGTCATCGCTGCGGTGCTGGGCTTGCTGGGGGTGTACCGCCAGTGGGACCAGTTCGCAGGTACGCTGGTGGATCACTTTACCTGGCAAGGCCTGGCCGCCTATGGCGCGACCCTGATCGCGGTCAAGACGCTGCATGAACTGGGACATGGTTTCACCGCCAAGCGCCATGGCTGCCGGGTCCCGAGCATGGGCGTAGCACTGCTGGTGTTGTGGCCGGTGGCCTATACCGATACCAATGAGGTCTGGAAACTGAGCCAACGCCATCAACGGCTGCAAGTGGCCGCCGCCGGCATCGCCACCGAACTGATCATCGCAGCCTGGGCGACGCTGGCCTGGGTGGTGCTTCCCGAGGGATTGCCGCGAGCGGTGGCCTTCCTGCTCTCGACCACCACCTGGGTCACCACCGTGCTGGTCAATGCCAGTCCGTTCATGCGCTTCGATGGTTACTTCCTCCTCTCCGATTATCTGCAACTGCCCAACCTGCACAGCCGGTCCTTTGCGCTGGCGCGCTGGGACCTGCGCGAACGTCTGTTTGCCATCGGCGAACCGGTGCCGGAACACCTGCCCGCGCGCCTGCACAAAGGACTTGTCGCCTTTGCCTGGGTCGTCTGGATCTATCGCCTGACGGTCTTCCTGGGCGTGGCGGTACTGGTGTATCACTTCTTCATCAAGGCAGCGGGGATTTTCCTGTTCATGGTGGAAATCGGCTGGTTCGTCTTGCTGCCGCTGCGGCTGGAGCTGCTGGAATGGCGCAAGCGCTGGCCGCAGATCCGTCAGCGCGGACGCTATCGCCGCAGCGCCATCGCCGCGGTCATCCTGTTGCTGCTGTTCGTATTGCCCTGGCCGACCCGCATTGCCAGCTCGGGCTTGCTGCAACCTGTGCAGCAACTGGAGCTGTACGCCCCCGCGCATGCCCAGGTAGTCGCGCTGCCCTGGGCCAACGGCAGCCAGGTCGCGGCCAACGCAGCGCTGATGCTGCTCAATTCACCCGACCTGATACGCCGCAATCAGATCAACGAGGCACGTCAGCAGCAACTCGCGCTGCAATCCAATGCAGCCAGTTTCGATCAGGAGACCCGCAAGAACTGGCAGTTGCTCAACGAGCAGCTCTCCTCCACCGAAGCCGAGCAAGCCACGGTGGAAGCAGACCGCAAGCGTTACCAGCCCATCGCGCCCTACGCCGGCAGGCTGGAAGACCTGAACCCTGATCTGCGGGTCGGCCAATGGCTCACCCAGGGCGAATCGCTGGGCCGCCTGATCGGTGATGGCCGCTGGCAGGTCGTGACCTATGTGGATGAAGATGACATCCATCGTATTGACGAGGGTGATCGTGCGCTCTTCATTGCCGATGGCATGGCTGGTCCCAATCTGCATCTGCGCTTGTCCAGCATCGACAAGAACGCCAGCCCGACGCTGGGCGAAGCGCCGCTGGCGAGCAACTACGGCGGCCACATTGCGGTGCGCGAGAAGAATGGCACGCTCTATCCGGAGCGCGCCGTCTATCGGGTGGTGTTCAATGTCGAGGCCGATGATGCCGGCGATGTCCGCAGCGCCCGCAGTGCCATCATGCAGCACAGCTGGCGCGGACGGGTCACCATCGCCGCGCAATGGGAAGCACCGGGGCTGCGCTTCTTGAAGAACGCCATGGCGGTGTTTTGGCGGGAGGCGGGGTTCTAGTTCGTGCAGGCCGGTTAGCTTGCCTCCCCTTTCAAGATGGACAAGAGCTGATCTGCCCCGTCCGGTGTTGCATTGGCATTATAGGAACTCAGTATCTGCAGCAATGCATATTTCAAGGGCTGTCGCGCCAGCCTTTCGTAAAACTGAATCAGCGCCAGGAATGGCTGGCGCTCAATCCTTGCGGTGGCAGGATCTACCACCGTCGCGATCAGGTCGGTCGGCGATGATCCGCTTGGCTCCAACTGGACCAATAGCTTGGCATGCCCGATCTGAGCATCAGGGTTCATGCCAAGAATGACCAAAGGGCCGTACTGCAATTGATTTAGCCACCAGGAAGTATCAAAAGAGGCCAAGCCATAACGCGTCAGCTCAGCCCTTTTCGCCAACAGCTCGACCTCGTCACCAAGCAGCAGGCCTTGATTGGCACGCCCTTGGATACCGTCCTGATAATAGGCCTCGAAGGGTGCGCCGAGCAGCTTCGCCACCCAGCTCATTGAATACGAGGTCGAGGCGCGCCAGGAAATCATCATGGTGACGCATGCCAGCCAACACAAATTGGAATGCCCCTGGTCCACCGGTGAGACCGTCCATCGAGGCGAAGCCATCGGAGCACTGCCATGGGCCGCGAGAGGTCTGGCGAGCATCAAAGATGCCAGCCCGCCGAGCACCAGGCGACGGTTTTTCCTGACCATATTCATCATTCAACAATCTCTCCACTCATTCAAGGCTGGAAATTCTCGATCTCTTCCAACGAGGGATTGTTGTTCTTGACGAAGGCCTGAAGGCGCTTGAATTCCTGCTCATCGATCTCGACCGGGGTTGAGATGAAACTGACTATCAAGGTCCGGTCATCTTGCTCTTGAGGTCCGCCGATACCCACTTGTCCGTCCGGCACATTTGCATTCGATCCGGGCATGCGCAGTACTTCGGTCCGGACACTCTCCTGGCGAGATCGCGCGTCTGCATAGATTTCACGGAGCGTGGAGTCAAGCTTCGCATAAGGCACCTTGGCAATCACTTTTTTCTGCTCCCAGCGCGGCCCGCCCAGATAGACGGCGCCGTACATCACCTTGGCCGTGAAGGGATCGTTTCCCTCCAACAGCATGGCGTGATAGAACGCGCGATGAACGTCCTGCCAGGGGCGTGCTTTTTCATCGCACGCGACATCATGGATGACCGATGCTTTGCGATACTTTCCTTCATAGGGACCACCGATGAACGACCAGGCGGCACGGGGAATGGATGCGCCATCAACCACCGAACCGGCGGGCGCATTCCAGTGCGTTCCAGCGCCATCGATATAGGTAAATGGCTGCGTCAGCTCCATCGTGCGGCCATCAGGTCCCCACTTGGCGACGACTTCGCCGACGAATTTTCCGTAAGACGTTCCAGCATCAGACTCGCTGCCAGCCGCCGTGGCCCATGTCGGAATGAGCAATGCGGCCATCAACCCCCAAACGAACTTCATACATCCCCCTGTTGAATTTTAGTTACATATTCCCGCAAAACGGGATCAGATTATGGGGCGGTGGGCAGGTTGGTGCAACGTTCCTTGTCGGCCCTCGTTCAGAATTGCCGTGCCAGTGGTGGTGCAGATGCATGGATGAATTCCGAGCAGCGCCGCGATCAATTCGTCCGGCGGCTCACCGTCATCAGCAAGGCTCAATCACCCAGACCGCAATTGACGCCTTGAAAATTCCGGAACCCATCCCTATACTTAGCACTCGTCACGGCAGAGTGCTAACAGCGCCGCCGGGCGCAATCCCCTTTTTCATGCGGTGAGGTTTGCTGCATTTGGAAGAAAACCGTTGCAGGCTTCGCCGCAATCAATGCTAACTTATTGAAAATTAAGGAGTTCTCATGAATCTTCGCCCTTTGCACGATCGCGTTATCGTCAAGCGCCTCGACCAGGAAACCAAGACTGCTTCCGGTATCGTTCTGCCTGACGCAGCGACCGAAAAGCCGGACCAAGGCGAAGTCCTGGCCGTCGGCAATGGCAAGATCCTGGAAGATGGCAAGGTCCGCCAACTGGCCGTGAAGGTCGGTGATCGCGTTCTGTTCGGCAAGTATTCCGGCCAGGCCGTGAAGATCGATGGCCAGGAACTGCTGGTCATGCGCGAAGAAGACCTGTTCGCCGTCGTCGAGAAGTAATTCGGCATCCGGCCTTCCTTTTCCTTCTATTTCTATATAGGTAGAGAAAACATGAAGGCCATCGGCAACAAGACAGCAGCCGGTGCTCCCTGAAGCTTCAGGCCCGAGCCCGGCGACATGAACTGAACCGAATTTCTGGAGAATCCAACATGGCAGCAAAGCAAGTTATTTTCGGCGATGAAGCACGCGCCAAGATCGTCAACGGCGTCAACATCCTGGCCAACGCAGTCAAGGTCACCCTGGGCCCCAAGGGCCGCAACGTCGTGCTGGAGCGCAGCTTCGGCGCCCCGACCGTGACCAAGGACGGCGTTTCCGTCGCCAAGGAAATCGAACTGAAGGACAAGCTGGAAAACATGGGCGCCCAGCTGGTCAAGGAAGTCGCTTCCAAGACCTCCGACAACGCCGGTGACGGTACCACCACCGCTACCGTGCTGGCCCAGGCCATCGTGCGCGAAGGCTTCAAGTACGTCGCCGCCGGCTTCAACCCGACTGACCTGAAGCGCGGTATCGACAAGGCTGTCACCGCCATCGTCGGCGAAGTCAAGAACCTGGCCAAGCCCACCACCACCTCCAAGGAAATCGCTCAAGTCGGCTCGATCTCGGCCAACTCCGACGCGGACATCGGCGACATCATCGCCAAGGCCATGGAAAAGGTCGGCAAGGAAGGCGTCATCACCGTGGAAGACGGCAAGTCGCTGGAAAACGAGCTGGACATCGTCGAAGGTATGCAGTTCGACCGTGGCTACCTGTCGCCGTACTTCATCAACAACCAAGAGAAGCAGATCGTCGCTCTGGACAATCCCTTCATCCTGCTGTTCGACAAGAAGATCTCCAACATCCGTGACCTGCTGCCGGTGCTGGAACAAGTCGCCAAGGCTGGCCGTCCGCTGCTGATCGTGGCTGAAGACGTCGAAGGCGAAGCCCTGGCTACCCTGGTGGTCAACAACATCCGTGGCATCCTGAAGACCGCTGCCGTCAAGGCGCCTGGCTTCGGCGACCGCCGCAAGGCCATGCTGGAAGACATCGCCATCCTGACCGGCGGCCAAGTGATCGCCGAAGAAGTCGGCCTGACCCTGGAAAAGGCTACCCTGGCTGAACTGGGCCAAGCCAAGCGCGTTGAAATCGGCAAGGAAAACACCACCATCATCGACGGCAACGGCGACGCCGCTGGCATCGAAGCTCGCGTGGCGATGATCCGTACCCAGATCGGCGAAGCGACCTCCGACTACGACCGTGAAAAGCTGCAAGAGCGCGTGGCCAAGCTGGCTGGCGGTGTTGCACTGATCAAGGTTGGCGCTGCTACCGAAGTCGAAATGAAGGAAAAGAAGGCCCGCGTCGAAGACGCCCTGCACGCTACCCGCGCTGCTGTTGAAGAAGGCGTCGTGCCTGGCGGTGGCGTGGCCCTGCTGCGCGCTCGCGCCAACGTCAAGGACCTGAAGGGCGACAACCCCGATCAGGAAGCCGGCATCAAGATCGTGCTGCGCGCCATCGAAGAGCCGCTGCGCCAGATCGTCTTCAACGCCGGCGACGAGCCGTCGGTGGTGGTGAACAAGGTGCTGGAAGGTTCGGGCAACTTCGGCTACAACGCTTCCAACGGCACCTATGGTGACCTGGTGGAACTGGGCGTGCTGGATCCGGCCAAGGTGACCCGTTCGGCCCTGCAGAACGCTGCCTCCGTGGCCAGCCTGATCCTGACCACCGACGCCCTGGTGGCCGAAGTGGCGGAAGACAAGCCGGCCGGCATGCCTGGCGGCATGGGTGGTATGGGCGGCATGGGTGGCATGGACGGCATGATGTAATTGCCCTCCGGCCATGGCCATGGAATCCATGGCCTGTGCTGCACGCTGCAAGGAAAAACCCGCATCGGCGACGATGCGGGTTTTTTCATGGGCGTCCGGTTGCGCGAATAACGACTGACTGTATGGACACCGAGACAAGCATGCAGCCAACCCATAAGAGAACGAGTGACGGGGGCGACCGCCAAGTCTGCCTTCGCAGCCATACAGGCATCGCTCTCTCAGCACGAAAAAGACCCGCATCCCCGTAAAAGGATGCGGGCCAAACATCGCGGCTTCCAGGGGCCGCGACGCAGTGCCTTGTTTAGAAGCTGTGGATGAGGCCGGTGCTGATGGCAGTCTGGCTGCGATCGATGCCAGGCTCCTGGTCCTTGCTCAGGCCGACGTTGTACATGTCGGACGAACGCAGGTTGCGCACGAGGGCGTAGGCGCTGGTGCGCTTGGACAGGTCGTACTTGGCGCCCAGGTTAAACTGCAGCAGGCGGCCACTGTGCGCGCCGATGAACTTGGCGCGGGTATGCTGAACGCTGCTCATCAGGGCCAGGCTAGGCATCAGCTGGTAGCTCGCGCCGATGTCGAAGGTCTGGCTGGACTGGTGGTTGGTGCCGCCGATGGAGAATGCGCTGCTGTCGGTCGGAGCATAGCCAAGCTCGGTCTTAGGGTCGTACATCTTCGCAAAGCTCTTGCGCTTGTTGTTCTCATCCAGATGCACCTTGGCCAGCGGCAGTTTCACATGCGAGAACGCACCATAGACCTTGGCCGGGCCGAACTGGTAAGCCGCCGCCAGGGTCCAGGTCTTCAGGCAGGTATCGCCGGCGTGGTCCTTCTCGCCAGCGCCGTTGCAAGCCGCTTTGGCGTTGACATCACTGGAGCCATCGCTGCCACCGCCCATCTTGCTCTGGAAGTAACCCAAGCCCAGGCTCAATGGACCGTTGACGTACTGACTGCCCAAGCCGATGGATCGACCGCCGACGGCCCTGCCGACCTGTTCGCCGAAGCCATAGATGGCACTGAAGCTCAGGCCACTGAAGTTGGGCGAGTTGTAGCGGATGGAATTGTTGAGGCGTTGACCGTCGGTACGATCCAGGCCTTTTGAATGGACGGTGCCGGGGACCCCGAAGCCGCCCGCCGAGGCAATTCCGCCGATATCGTTGAGCGGATCGTTCTGGCGGCCGACCAGCACGGTGCCGAAGTTGCCGCTCAGACCCACGGTCGTCTGGCGGCCCCACATCAATTTTCCTTGGCCCGCTTCGCCCGTATCGACGTTGAAGCCGTTTTCCAGCGTGAAGACTGCCTTGAGGCCGCCGCCCAGATCTTCGCTACCCTTTACGCCCAGCCGCGAACCCTTTACCAGGCCTGACTCCACAGCGGTCAGGCTGCCGGTCCTCTTGCCATCAGTCGCGATCTTGTTGGTATAGGTCAGGCTGGCATCGATCACACCATAGATGGTGATGCTGCTACTGCTTTGCGCATGGGCCGCGCCGGCGAATGCACCCAGGACGGCCAGTGCCAGGAGGGACTTTTTCATAGGAACTCCGAAGTGGTTTGATTGCTATTGATTGACGGGCGCGGCCGCCGCAAGGGCGGGCTCGACGCCCTGGCTTCCGGATAGATATCAAGAAGTCAACGGCAATCTAAACCGATTTTATTTTCTCGATCACCTTATAATTTGAAATCAAAGCTTTTATAAGAATTTTCCGCAGCTTTGTTGCAACAAACAGAATGAGAGAAAAATCCGCTTTCAGTCGGGTAAAGAAAAAGAAAAACAGGCAACAATACGACAGTCGGTAAAGAAAAATGAATAAATTAACAATATTCATTCCTCCCCCTCAAAGGACTTCGAGAAGGCCACGTACCGCTCCCGCAGTCGATTGCCGCGCACCAGCACCGACGTGCTTTCCCGCCGGATGCTAAGACGCCAATGTCATATGCAAAGGCGAAAATTATTTTCCCCATATAACCGCTCCGCCTTAAAATAGCGGCTTCTTATAAAAATACTGATGGCAGTGGAGACCTGTGGCCCTCACCCGCCCGCGGCGTCCTCCCGATGCCCTCGCTGGCGCAGGACCCGGGTTCGCTGCCATTTCTTCTTTCCATCATGATCGAAATACAAGCTGTGACCCAGCGCTTCGGCAATGTCGAAGCGGTGCGCAAGGTCGATCTGTCGATCCGCAAAGGCGAGATCTTCGGCATCATCGGCCGCAGCGGCGCCGGCAAGAGCACGCTGGTGCGCACCCTGAACCTGCTGAACCGCCCCACGTCCGGGCGCATCGTGCTCGACGGCCAGGACCTGACCGCGCTGTCGGCGGCCCAGTTGCGCCAAGCGCGGCGTGGCATCGGCATGATCTTCCAGCACTTCAACCTGCTCTCTTCGCGCAGCGTCTACGACAACATCGCCCTGCCGCTGGAACTGGCCGGCAAGAGCAAGGCCGAGATCGCCGCCAAGGTCGAGCCGCTGCTGGAACTGGTCGGCCTGACTGCCCTGCGCGACCGCTATCCGGCGCAGATCTCCGGTGGCCAGAAACAGCGCGTGGGCATCGCCCGTGCACTGGCCAATGATCCCAAGGTGCTGCTCTCGGACGAAGCCACCTCGGCGCTGGACCCGGAAACCACCCGCTCCATCCTCGAACTGCTGCGCAAGATCAACAAGGAACTGGGCCTGACCATCGTGCTGATCACGCACCAGATGGAAGTCATCAAGCAGATCTGCGACCGCGTGGCCGTGATGGAAGCCGGCCAGGTGATCGAACAGGGCGAGGTGCTGGACGTGTTCCGCCAGCCGCGCCATGAAGTCACCCGCGCACTCATCGGCGACGTCATCGCCCACGAACTGCCCAAGGGCGTGCTGGCGCGCCTGCGCGAACGCCTGGCGCGTGCCGACGCCGGCCAGGGCACGGACCACCTGTTCCGCTTCGCCTTCACCGGCAATGACGTGGACCAGCCGCACCTGTCGGAAGCGGTGCGCCGCTTCAACCTGGACTTCAATATCCTGCACGGCCAGATCGACGAGATCCAGGGCCAGGCGTTCGGTTCGCTGGCGATCCTCGCCAACGGCACCCAGGACAACATCAACCAGGCCATGCAATACCTGCGCGAACAGGGCGTGGTCGTCGAGGAGCTCAACCATGTCATCTGAACTGATCGATCTGTTCGTCAGCTCCTTCGGCGAGACGCTGATGATGGTGGTGATTTCGGGCGTGGTCGGCTCGCTGCTGGGCATTCCGCTGGGCATCGCCCTGCACATCACCGAAGCCAAGGGCGTGCTGCCCAACGTGGCCTTCAACCGCATCGCCGGGCTGCTGGTCAACGCGGTGCGTTCGACGCCCTTCATCATCCTGCTGGTGGCGGTGATTCCGATGACGCGCTTTTTCGTCGGCACCTCCATCGGTACCGCAGCGGCCATCGTGCCCTTGACCATTGCTGCTGCGCCCTTCATCGCGCGCCTGGTCGAGACCGCCCTGCGCGAAGTCGATCACGGCCTGGTGGAAGCGGCGCAAGCCATGGGCGCCACCACCTGGCAAATCATTTACAAGGTCTTGGTGCCTGAGGCATTTGCTGGTATCGTCGCCGGTCTTACGATCACCTTCGTCAGCCTGGTGGGCTATTCGGCCATGGCGGGTGCGATCGGCGGCGGCGGCCTGGGCGACCTGGGCATCCGCTATGGTTATCAGCGCTTCCTGCCGGAAGTGATGCTGGCCGTGGTGCTGATCCTGATCGTGTTCGTCCAGCTGGTGCAATCCCTGGGAGACCTGCTGGTCCGCAAGCTCAGCCACCGCTGAACCTGCACTCATACAAGAAACGGCAGCTACCCGCTGCCCACATCACAAGCCTGAAAGGAAAGTCATGAAGCGTCGTCAGTTGATTCAATTCATCGCAGGCCTGGGCCTGGCCGCCGGCCTGGTCTCGGCTCCCGCCTTCGCGCAGGACCAGATCAAGATGGGCGTGACCGCCGGTCCCCACGCCGAGATCATGGAGCAGGTCAAGAAGCTGCTGGAAAAAGACGGCGTGCAGATGAAGGTCATCGAATTCACCGACTACATCCAGCCCAACGCCGCCCTGGCCGCCGGCGACCTCGACGCCAACTCCTACCAGCACCAGCCCTACCTGGATGCGCAGATCAAGGACCGTGGCTACAAGTTCGTCAGCGTGGGCAGCACCATCACCTTCCCGATGGGCGTGTACTCCAAGAAGATCAAGTCCCTGAACGACCTCAAGCAAGGCGCCCGCGTCGGCGTGCCCAACGATCCCACCAACGGTGGCCGCGCCCTGCTGGTGCTGCAAGCCAAGGGCGTGATCAAGCTCAAGGCCGATGCCGGCCTGAAGGCCACCCCGCTGGACATCGTCGAGAACCCCAAGAAGATCAAGATCGTCGAACTGGACGCCGCCCAGCTGCCGCGTTCGCTGGATGACTTCGACGCTGCTGTCATCAACGGCAACTATGCTGAATCGGCCGGCCTGTCGCCGACCAAGGATGCGATTGCCGTGGAAGCCTCGACCGGTCCTTACGCCAACGTGATCGCGGTGCGCGCCGCCGACAAGGACAAGCCCTGGGTCGCCAAGCTGGTCAAGGCCTACCACAGCCCGGAAGTGAAGAAGTTCGTGCTGGAGAAGTACAAGGGTTCCGTGATCACCTCCTGGTAATCCCCCTGCCCCGCTGCAAACGAAAAGGCCAGCTTCGCGCTGGCCTTTTTACTGTTACTGAACAGTCAATCTTATAAATAATTAATCCCTGCGTTCCCGATGATCCGGCGCATTGCGCCAGTCATCGTCTTCTTCCTCGTCCTCTTCATCTTCCGCCGACAAGGCATCGGGATTGTCAGTGGAGCGATAGGTCGCCAGCAATTCGGCGCGCGATTGCGGCGTCTCCAGCGAGATGCGACCGAGCGCGCCGCTGCGGTAGTCCTGCAGGAAGGTATGCGCGGCCTTCTCGAAATCGTAGTCGCCGCCCTTGAGGCGGAAGCCGCGCTTGGCCGCCACGCCCTCCACTACCGCCACGCCATCCATCCCCTCGGTATTGAAGCCATAGCGCGCCTTGAGCAGATGCGGATAGCGCTGCAGCAGCAGGTCGGCCAGGAAGGTCGCCACCTCTTCCTCGATGAGCGCATTGCTGCCCACCGCATGGCTGGCCGCCAACATCAGGCCATCGCTGGGATGCTCGATCTTGGGCCAGAGCATGCCGGGGGTATCGGTCAAGACCATGTTGTTGCCCAGGTAGAGACGCTGCTGGGTCTTGGTCACGGCGGGCTCGTCGCCCACGGCGGCCACGCGCTTTTTCAACAGCGCATTCATCAGCGTGGACTTACCTACGTTGGGAATGCCCATGATCATCATGCGCAAGGGCTTCAGGGCCGTGCCGCGATGCGGCGCGACCTGTATGGCCAGCTTGGGCACGCGCGCCACGTCCGCAGGTTTCTTGCAGGACAAGGCCACCGCTGTGACACCCTTCTGGCTGTTGTAATAGTCGATCCAGGCTTGCGTGGCGACCGGGTCGGCCATGTCGGTCTTGTTGAGGATCTTCAGGCAGGGGCGCTGACGCGCATTGCGCAGCTGCTCGATCATCGGGTTGCAGCTGGCCTGCGGCAGACGGGCATCGACGACTTCGATGACCATATCGACTTTTTCCATGCTCTCCGCTGCCTTGCGGCGGGCGGAATTCATGTGGCCGGGGAACCATTGGATGGACATGCGGGGCTTCTTTCTGATGCGTATTTCGTGGAAGGCGCTATTTTACGGCCCTGCCCCGCCAAACCCTAACAAATCCCCGATAAAACAGCCGGCCGCGTGCAATCCGGGGCCGGCTGTTGGATGCAGAACAACAATCTTGCTCAGGCGCGGCGTACTTGCCATTGCTCTTTGACAACGCCAACGAAGCGCCAGACCAACCATAAGGCGCCGGCATAGCCGACCGCCATGACGCCAAAGGCCAGCGGATTGCGCAGGTTCCAGCCGCTCACGCTATGCAGGATCGCCCCCATCAGGGCCACGCCGACCAGCGCCCCGATCTGGCGATTGGCGTTCAGCGCAGCGGCGGCGCTATTGGCATGGGCCTTGCCGGCCACCTGCATGACCACCGTGGTCATGGCCGGAATGGCCGTGCTGATGCCCAGGTTGGCCGAGGCGCACACCAGCGCCAGCAGCCAGTAGGGCGTGGCGGGGCTGAAGCCCATGGCCAGGGCGGTGAAGACCGTCCCCACCGACAAGCCCAGCAGCAGCGGCACACGCGGCCCCCAATGCGCCGACATGCGGCCCGACATGAGGTTGCCGAAGAAGATCACCGCCATCATCGGCACCAGTTGCAAGCCGGTCTGCAAGGCATCCGCACCCCGCCCCTGCTGCAGGAACAGGGCCAGGTAGAACAGGTTGCCATAGACGCCGAAGTTGATGAGGAAACCGATGCCATTGGCCGCCGCGAACTGGGGTGTGGCGAACAAGGCCTTGGGCAAGAGCGGCGCGATGCCGCGCAGTTCATGGCGCACCAGCGCCACGGCGGCCAGCACCGTCACCGCCAGCGCCGCCAGGATGCGCGGCGAAGCCCAGCCATACACCGGCCCCTGGATCAGCACGAAGGAAAGCCCTGCCAGCATCACCACCCCGGCCAGATGGCTGAACAGGTGCAGCGCACGGGCGTGCCCCGCGACTTGGGGAATGAGCTTGCGTGCCATCAGCAAACCCAGCAGGCCGACCGGCACGTTGATGAGGAACACGCTGCGCCAGCCCAGCCAGTGGATCAGCACGCCGCCCAGCAGCGGCCCGGCAGCAGCGGCCAGACCGACGGTCGCCGACCAGACGCCCAGCATGCGGGCACGCACGCGGTCATCCTCATAGACGTGCGTCAGCAGGCTCAGCGAACTGGGCATGAAGAAGGCCGCGCCCAAGCCCTGCAGCAGGCGTGCCGCGATCAAGAAGGGACCGTTGGGCGCAGCCCCGCACAGCAGCGAGGCCAGCACGAACAGGAACAACCCGGCCAGATAAAGTCGGCGCGCACCGAAGCGGTCGGCCAGCGCGCCGCCCACCAGCAGCATGGCCGCGAAGGTCAGGGTATAGCCATCGACGATCCACACCAGCGCGGATAGCGGCGCATTGAGGCTGGCGGCGATATTGGAGAGAGCGACATTGACGACCGTCACATCCAGCATGGCCATGACGAAGCCGATGGCCAGCGCTACCAGCGGCAGCATGCCGGCACGCGCAGTGAGGGCGGTGCTGGCGGCGGGAGGATGAGCGGCCAGGGCCGCTGCGGCAGGCGTGGAGGGGCAAGACATGGCGGATTCTCTTTCTGCACAAGGCAACAAGCCAATCAGGCAATGAGGCAAAGCGGACGGGCCGCCACCCGGATCATGAACGGGGGCGGCCAGCGATGGGGCAGATTCTAGGCTGAGCTGGTGATGCAATAAATAGGTATAAAATCAGCAGCCCGATGCAAATCTGCATCAGAAAATCAAGTAATCAAGCAATCAAACGGGGATCATCGATCATGGACTGGGATAACGCCCGCATCTTTCTTGCCATCTACCGTGTGGGCACGCTGCGCGGGGCCGCTGAAACGCTGGAGCTTGACCAGGCCACGGTGGGCCGGCGCCTGGCGGCGCTGGAGAAATCGCTGGGTGCGCGGCTGTTCCTGCGCACGCCCAATGGTTACGTCCCGACCCCGGCCGGCGAGATGGCGGCCGCCGCTGCGCAGCAGATGGAGCAAGGCGCCGAACAATTGCAGCGGCAGATGCAGGGCATCGACGAACGTCTGTGCGGGGTGGTCCGGCTGGCCACCACCGATGTGACGGCGCGGCACTTCCTGATCCCTGCGCTGCATAGGCTGCGCCAGGAACATCCCCATATCCGGGTGGTCTTGTCCACCTCAACCCAGATCACCAACCTGACCAAGCGCGAGGCTGACATTGCCGTGCGCACCCTGCGTCCGGATGCGCCGGATCTGATCGCGCGCCACCTCAAACGCCTGCACAAGGCCATCTATGCCTCCAGAAGCTATGTGAAGAAACGTGGCCTGCCCGAACCGGGCACCGGGCTGAAGGGACACGACGTGGTGATCTACCAGCGCAGTGTCTTGCCGGCAAAGTCAGAGCAGATCTGCGGGGAGTCGATCATCAATGCGCAGGTGGCCATGGAAGTCAGTACCGGGCTGGTCATGTACGACTGCCTGCAAGCCGGCTTCGGCCTGGGCGAGCTGCCCACCCATGTGGGCGACAAGGCCAGCGGGTTGGTGCGCGTCTGGCCGCAGCGCGAGACGCCTTATGACATGTGGCTGGTCTTGCATAGCGACCTGAACCGCACCGCACGGGTGCGCGCAGTGGCCGACGCCATCATTGCCGCCTATGAGGCGGCCTGAGCCTGTGGAAAAGTCAACTTATTCAAGATCGGCCAGCACCTTCAGGTGGGCCACCACGCTGCGCGCCAGCGCCGAGAGGTTGTAGCCGCCTTCCAGGCAGCTGACGATGCGCCCCTGCGCATACTGGTCGGCGATCTTCATGATCTGCCGCGTGATCCAGGCATAGTCGGCTTCCACCAGCCCCATCTGTCCCATGTCATCCTCGCGGTGGGCATCGAAGCCGGCCGAGATGAAGATCATCTGCGGTCGATGCGCATGCAGCGCCGGCAACCACTTCTCGGTCACCAGCGTACGCACGGCATTGCCATCCGAATAGGCCGGCACCGGCACATTGACGATGTGCGGCTCGGTGGGCCCATCACCGGAGAAGGGATAGAAGGGATGCTGGAAGAAACTCACCATCAGCACCCGCGGGTCATGCGCAAAGATGTCTTCCGTGCCATTGCCGTGGTGGACATCGAAGTCGATCACCGCCACCCGCTCCAGTCCATGCACGTCAATGGCATGGCGCGCCGCCACGGCGACGTTGTTGAACAGGCAAAAACCCATGGCCTTGTCGGCCGTGGCATGGTGGCCGGGCGGGCGAATGGCGCAGAAGGCATTGTCCAGTTCGCCGGCCAGCACCGCATCGGTGGCCGCGACTGCAGCGCCGGCTGCGCGCAGGGCGGCTTTCCAGCTGTGCTTGTTGAGCAGGGTGTCGCCATCGACCGAATAGTAACGCTCGCCGGACAGGCTCAGGGCATGGCTGTGTTCCCGCACGAAATCCACCGCCGCCGGGCTGTGCACCCGCTCCAGCTCAGCCGGATCGGCCAGCGGCGCCTCGCGGCGATCAAGAAACTGGTCGATGCGGCTCAGGATGAGCTGGTCTTCGATGGCCTGCAGGCGGGCCGGCGACTCGGGGTGCCAATCGCCCATTTCATGGCGCTGGCAATCGGCGTGCGTATAGATGGCGGTGGTCATTGTTGCTCTTATTGCTATCGGGCAAGCTGCTGAAAGGCGCCGGCCCGGGTTGTCTCGTTGAGCTAGTGTACATCCGCTGTCGCGCATCGTGTACGAAGCCTGAGCTGCTGGCATGCACCGTGATAGGGCAGCACGTCTGATGCGGTATACTTGCAGGCTTATTTGCCCCGGCTTGCCCCGTCTTCGCGACCAGAACGCTTCACCAGCCTCCGCTCATGCCCATCTCCCTGCCTCGCCTGAATTGCCTGTCGTCCCTGTTGCTCGTCCTCGGTCTGTGCGCTGCTTCGTCCGCCCTGTGCGCGGACAACGCTGCTGCAAGCAAGAGCGGCAAGCCCCAGCAAAGCAAGACTGCCTCCACCAGCAACAAGCAGAGTCCCAAGAAAGCCCCGGCCAAGAAGAAGGTCGTGCCCGAAGACCAGGGTGAATTCGTCAATTTCAATGAGTGGAAGGAAGTGGCCCGCTTCATGGATGAAATGGTGGAACGCAACCACTTCAGCCGCAGCGAGCTCAACAGCCTCTTCGCGCAGACCCGCTATCTCGACAGCGCCATCCAGTTGATCAAGCCGGCGCCCAGCAACAAGCCCAAGAACTGGTTCGCCTATCGCGCGCGTTTCGTGGAACCGGTGCGCATCAATGCCGGTGTCGATTTCTGGAATACCTATGGCGTGGCGCTGGCGCGCGCCGAGGCGCAGTACGGCGTGCCGATGGAAATCATCGCGGGCATCATCGGGGTGGAAACGGTCTATGGCCGCAACACCGGCAACTTCCGCGTCATGGACGCCATCAGCACGCTGGCCTTCGATTATCCGAACACGCCGAATCGCGAAGCGCGCATGGCCTTCTTCCGTGGCGAGCTGGAAAACACCCTGCTGCTGGCGCGTGAAGCCGGCATTGATCCGCTCACCCTGCGCGGCTCCTACGCGGGCGCCATCGGCTGGCCGCAATTCATGCCGGGCAGCATCCGCGAATACGCGGTGGACTTCGATGGCGATGGCAAGATCGACCTGCGCAATTCGCCGGTGGACGCCATTGGCAGCGTGGCCCATTACCTCGCCGTCCATGGCTGGCAGCGCGGCCAGCCGGTGGCCTTCCCGGTCACGGTCTCGACCGAGAACCGTCAATGGGAAACCATGCTCAACCAGGGCCTGGAGGCCAAGTACAGCGTCGATGAACTGCGCGCCGCCGGCGTGGTGCTGCCTGATGTGCCGGCCGACCTGCGCTTTGGTCTGGTGGACCTGCAGAATGGCACCAACCCCACCGAGTACTGGATCGGCACCGCCAACTTCTTCGCCATCACGCAGTACAATCGCAGCTACTTTTACGCGATGTCGGTGGCTGAACTGGGCCGCGCCGTAGCGGCAGCGCGCAACCGCTGAGCCTGGCGCATCTGCTGTGCCCCCACGGAGCGCGCCTGCAGCGCGCTCCAGCTTCTGACCTCCACCATTGAACCACGATGAAACGCATTGCTCCCCTGGCCTCCACGCTGATGCTGACGCTGGCCGGCACCTCGCTCGGCCTGCCCGCTACCTCCCGCGCCGCTGACGCTTCCGACAACAAGAGCCAGGACCAGAGCCTGCCCACGATCAATGTCACCGCCAGCGGCGCTACGGGCGCGCAGGCCCGCTCGGCCTCGGTGGCCGGCTTTGACGATGCGCCCCTGCTCGATACGCCGGCCTCGGTAGCCGTGGTGACGTCAGCACAAATGAAGGACCAGCAATCGCGGCTGCTCTCGGACGTGGTCAAGAACGATGCTTCGATCAATGAGAACTATGCGCCGGTGGGCTATTACGAGAACTTCAGCATCCGCGGCTTCACGCTCGATCCGGCCAGTGCCTATCGCGTCAACGGGCTGACGGTCGCCGGCGAACAGACCATCGCGCTGGAAAACAAGGAGCGCGTCGAATTCCTCAAGGGCGTGGCAGGTCTGCAGGCTGGCGTGGTGGCTGCGGGCGGGCTGGTCAATTACGTCACCAAGCGTCCGGCCGATGTACGTTCAATTACGCTGGGTACCGACTCCAATGGTTCGCGCTACCTGGCCACCGACCTGGGCGCGCTCTTCGGCGAACACAAGCAGTTCGGCCTGCGCATCAATGCCGCGCATGAAGACATCCATTCCTACGTCAGCAATGGCGACGGCTGGCGCGACTTCGCCTCGCTCTCGGCCACCTGGGCCATCAGCGCCAAGACGCTGGTGCAGTTCGATGCCGAATACCAGCAGAAGGCCCAGCGCTCCGTGGCCGGCTACCAACTGCTGGGCGGAACGACACTGCCCTCGGGTGTCTCTCCCTCGACCATGCTCACGCCGCAACCGTGGTCGCAGCCGGTGCGCGACAGTTCGATCACTACACGGCTGCGCATCGATACCGAATTCAATGCCGACTGGCGCGGCTATGTGCAGGCGGGCCGCAGCCGCGCGGTGATCGACGACTACCTGGCCTTCCCCTACGGCAGCGGCAATGGCGCTTCGCCGACCTTTGCGAGCAATGGCGACTTCGATGTCTACGATTACCGCGTTCCCAATGACGAGCGCCGCAATGATGAAGTGCAGGCGGTGGCCATCGGCAAGTTCGCAAGCGGCTGGGTGCAGCATGAGCTCACGCTGGGCATGGCGATGTCGCGCCGGATCGTGGACAAGTCCGACGGGATCAGCGTACTGGTGGGCCAGGGCAATATCTATAACGGCACGCCGGTCCTCCCTGCGGCCAACGCTGTCATACCCGCCGCCTATCGCAACCTGGACAGCCGCCAGAAAGCCCTCTTCTTCAGCGACCGCATGCAGTTCTCGCAGCGCTGGCAGGTACTGGCCGGCGGCCGCCAGGTGTGGCTCAACGAACAGAGCTTCAATTCCACCGGTGCGGTGACCCGCGATACTTCACGCAACCTGTTCCTGCCGCAACTGGCGCTGATCTTCAAGCCGGTACAGAACCTCTCGCTCTACGGCAGCTATGCCGAAACCCTGTCGCTGGGCAGCAGCGCGCCCTTCTGGGTCAGCAACTTCCCGGTCACGCTGCCGCCCTCGGTGGCGCGCCAGCTGGAAGCCGGGGCCAAGTACGAACTCTCGCCCGACCTGGCGCTGACCGCTGCCGTATTCCGGACCCGCAAGGCCTATGAATATCAGAAGCCGGACAACAGCACCGTCGGCTTTACCTACGTACAGCAAGGCCAGCAGACCAACACCGGCGTGGAACTGGGTGCGAATGGCAAGCTGACGCCACGCCTGGCCATCGGCGCGACCGCCACGGTGCTGCGCGCCCGTGCCAGCGATACCGGCACGGCCAGCTTCGATGGTCAGCAGGTAGTCAACGTGCCGCGCCTGCGCACGGCGGTCTATGCCGATTACGCCGTGCCGGGCATGGAGGGCGTCAATGTGATGGGCAGCTGGAACTACAGCGCCAGCAAGCCCGCCACCCGCGACGGCAGCGTGAACCTGCCGGCGGTCCATGTGTTCAATGCCGGGCTGCGCTACCAGTTGCGCATCAACGGCCATGCCGCCACGCTGCGCGCCAATATCGACAACCTCTTCGACAAGCGCTACTGGAAAGACGCCGGCCAGTACCTGGGTGACGGCTATGTCCACCTCGGTGCGCCGCGCACGGCGCGCCTGTCCCTGCAATACGATTTCTGATTGCATGGACGCGGCCTCTCATCACCTCACGCGGGTCATCAGCCATGGCATGGGCGCCGATCCCGTCATCTCTGACTGGCCGGCGCTGACCTCGGCCGAGGTGGCCCGCGTGCTGCGCCATTACCCCGGCGTAGGCCAGCCGCTGCGGCTGGAGTGGCACAGCCCGCGCCCGTTCTCGGCAGCCTGCGTGATGCAGACCGAGAGCGGCCCCATCATCGTCAAGCGCCATCATGTGCGGGTGCGCGATATGGCGGCGCTGGCCGAGGAACATCGCTTCGTCGCCCATCTGCAGGCACAGGGCCTGCCGGTCAGTTGCGCACTGGCCACCGAATCGGGAGCCACGGCGCTGGCCGATGACTACTGGACCTATGAAGTGTTTGCACTGGCCGCCGGGGTCGACCTGTATCGCGAGGCCTTGTCGTGGACGCCCTTCCACAGTTGCGCCCACGCCTGGTCGGCAGGACAGATGCTGGCGCGCCTGCATCAGGCGGCGGCTGGCTATGAAGCGCCAGCGCGGGCGGCGCGCCCGCTGGTGGCCAGCTTCACCATCTTCTCGCAGGAAGATCCGGTGGGTCCGCTGCAGGCCTACATCGCCCAGCGTCCTGCCATTGCCGATTACCTCGAAGCGCGCCCCTGGCGTGGTGAGGTAGCGCAGCACCTGCTGCCCTGGCACGCCGCGCTCAAGCCCTATCTGGATGAATTCGTCCCCTTGTGGACGCACAATGACTGGCACGCCTCCAACCTGCTCTGGAGCGACGCCAGCCCGCAGGCACAGGTGCAGACGGTGCTGGACTTTGGCCTCTGCGACCGCACCACCGCACTGCATGACCTGGCCACCGCCATCGAACGCAATATCGTCGAGTGGCTGGCCATCCCGCAGCGTGACGAACAACTGGTACACCTGGACCTGCTCGACGCCCTGCTCGACGGCTATGCCGCGCACTCGCCGCTGAGCGCACGCCAGCTACGCGCGCTGGCGGCCTTGCTGCCGCTGGTGCATGCGGAGTTTGCGCTGGCCGAACTGGATTACTTCCATGGCGTGACGCAGTCGGCGATCAATGCTTCGCTGGCCTACGATGCCTACTTCCTGGGCCATGCGGCCTGGTTCCATTCACCGGAAGGCCAGCGGCTGCTGGCACATCTGCACCAGCGGGCCGATGCAATCGAGCAGCGCTGAAACAAGCGCGGCCGGAAGCGCCTGTGGATAAGATAAACCGGCTGCCGAGGCTGCCGATCAGGCAAAGTCCTTGATGGTCTGCGGTTCGATCAAGACCATGTTCTCATTGGCCCCCAGCCAGACCTGTCCATCCTGGATCGTGCATTGCAGCTGCATGGTGCGCTGGGCCAACGCGGCCAGGGCCTGGCTGGCCTCGGCGGCGATGTTGACGACCTTCAGGTTCTTGGCGCGCTCGACGCGGCTGCCGGTCTGGTTCCACCAGATATTGGACACGCTGCTGTAGCTGTAGACGATCACCCGCTCGGCCCGTCCGCAAGCCTTGAGGATGGCGCGATCGTCAGGCTGGCCCACTTCGATCCACAACTCCACCGCGCCGGTCAGGTCCTTCTGCCACAGGTCAGGCTCGTCGGTATCGGAAAGACCCTTGCCGAAGGCCAGCGCCTCGCTGGCGTTGAGAGCGAAGGCCAGCACCCGGATCATCATGCGCTCGTCGGTCTCGGAGGGGTGGCGGGCGATGGTCAGTGCGTGCTGCTGGTAGTAATGCCGATCCATGTCGGAGATCTGCAGGTCGGCCTTGAAGATGGTGGATTTGAGCGCCATGGGAATCTGTGCTTGCAAAAGGGAGAGCGGCCGGGCATGCAGCGCCGCGGCCAAAGGTTGGCAAGCATAGCCGATTCAGGCCCGCTGTGCGCATCGGCGAGCGCATGCGACAATGCCGGCCATGAACACCGCATCTCCCGCCCCTGCTGCTCCCGGCGACGACCAGGTCGTCCCCCTCACCCGCGCCTGGCTGGAACAGGCCGTGATCGGCCTCAATCTTTGCCCGTTTGCCAAATCCGTCCATGTAAAGAACCAGGTCCGCTACCGTGTCAGCCAAGGTCAGGACTGGGACAGCGTAGCTGTCGATCTGGAAGAAGAACTCGTCCTGCTGGCAAAATCCGATCCCGAGCACATCGATACTACCTTGCTGATCCTTCCGCTCGCATTCGCCGACTTTCACGAATACAACGACTTCCTGGACTGGGCAGATCGCATCCTGGAAAGGATGAGACTGGACGGCGAACTGCAGATCGCCAGCTTCCATCCTGATTATCAATTTGCCGACGCCGGCCCCGACGATATCGAGAACTACAGCAATCGCTCGCCTTTTCCCATCCTCCACCTGTTGCGAGAAAGCAGCATCGACCGGGCCGTGGCGGCCTACCCCGACGCATCGGCCATCTTCGAGCGAAATATGGCGACTTTGCGCGAACTGGGCCTAACTGGCTGGAATATGCTCCCATTTGTCGTGACAAATAAGCAACGCTAGCAAAACTCGAATTTTTCCTGTTAATATCTGTTACAAATTCGAAAGTGAGTTGCTGCAACTATTGCAGAAGAAGTTTTTCTGACTGCATGAAAAATGTGCAATTATTTCTATATAGACATAGAATTATTGTTGTGCTGCTTCAAGCGCACTTGGTCAGAGAACAGAGAGCTTGCTGACATTGTTTTGAAGTCGTTCTTTGATAGGGCTTTCGATATCTTGCAGAAAGAGGCATTGCCTTGGCGAGAATAGCGTCAGTCGCGTTTTGCAGTTTTACAAACAATTAATGCTTAGGCGCAAAGCCTTCCACAAACATCTGCATAATGGAACGTCCCGATCATGACTACCAACGATACTGCTGAAACCAATTCCATTTCCGATCAAGTCAACTACGATCCCAACCACCTGCTGGATGCGCTGATCGAGAAGTTGCACCTGAAGAATGATGCGGCCCTGTCGCGCGCGCTGGAAGTCGCGCCACCGGTCATCAGCAAGATCCGTCACCGCCGCCTGCCGGTGGGTGCCTCGCTGCTGATCCGCATGCACGAGGTCAGCGAGCTGTCCATCCGCGAACTGCGTGAACTGATGGGCGACCGCCGCGAGAAATTCCGCATCAGCGACAAGCAGTTCAAACCCAAGCCAGGCGCCGCGCCGGCTGCTGCACCGACCACCGGCAGCGCCGAGTAAGCCGCGCCAGGCCAAGCCTCGGTAGGGCAATAAAAAACGGAGCCAGCGGCTCCGTTTTTTATTGCTGTGCTCTGCAGCAGCCTGCGCCGCTGACGGCATCAGGCTGGAAAGACCCCAGTCGACAGATAGCGGTCGCCCCGATCACAGACGATGAAGACGATGGTGGCGTTTTCCAGCTGGTGCGACAGCCGCACCGCCACCTCACAGGCGCCGGCGGCCGAGATGCCGCAGAACACGCCCTCGGTCACGGCCAGCTTGCGGGCCATGTTTTCGGCATCGGCCTGGCTGACCGATTCGATCTGGTCCACCCGCGAACGGTCGAAGATCTTGGGCAGGTAGGCTTCCGGCCACTTGCGAATACCCGGGATGGACGAGCCCTCTTCCGGCTGCGCGCCCACGATCTGCACCTGCGGATTCTGTTCCTTGAGGTATTGGGCTACGCCCATGATGGTGCCGGTGGTGCCCATGGCGCTGACGAAATGGGTGATGCTGCCCTTGGTATCGCGCCAGATTTCCGGACCGGTGGTTTCGTAGTGGGCCAGCGGATTGTCCGGGTTGGCGAACTGGTCCAGGATCAGGCCTTCACCGTTCTTCTGCATCTGTTCGGCCAGGTCGCGGGCGTATTCCATGCCGCCGCTCTTGGGCGTGAGCACGATCTTGGCCCCGTAGGCCGCCATGCTCTGGCGGCGCTCTTCGGATAGATTCTCGGGCATGAGCAAGATCATCTTGTAGCCACGCATGGCCGCCACCATCGCCAGGGCGATCCCGGTATTGCCGCTGGTGGCTTCGATGAGGGTATCGCCCGGCTTGATCTGGCCGCGCGCTTCAGCGCGGGTGATCATGGAAAAGGCGGCGCGGTCCTTGACCGACCCGGCCGGATTGTTGCCTTCCAGCTTGCCCAGGATGAGGTTGTTGCGGCGCTTGGCTTCTTCGCCGCCGATGCGCGGCAGCAGGATCAGCGGGGTATTGCCGATGGTGGATTCGATGGTCGGATAGGACATCTGCTTGGCTTCCTTGCGCAACCGTACTGGCGCACGGCGCAATCTCTGGTCGAAACGATCATTCTAATATGACTGGAACGCATGTGCAGACGCTGTGACCTAACAAGATGCTTATAAGGATATAGCCAAATCATTTAAAGGCTTAGAAAAATAACGACGTCGAAGTCACATTTTCTCGTCGCTCAATAAATAGGCAATATAATGCCTAGCTTTTCCTTAAGCATTCATGCTTGCCAGCAATCACAAGACGCCCGCAGGCGCTGCTTCTCCTGCCACCGCCCATCCAGGTTACCGTCCCGACATCGACGGCCTGCGCGCCATCGCCGTGCTCTCGGTGGTGGTGTTCCACGCCTTCCCGGAATGGCTGCCGGGCGGATTCGTGGGGGTGGACATCTTCTTCGTCATCTCCGGCTTCCTCATCAGCGGCATCCTCTTCGACGCCCTCCAGCGCGACCGCTTCAGCATCGTCGATTTCTACATCCGCCGGATCCGGCGCATCTTCCCGGCGCTGCTGCTGGTGATGCTGGCCTGCCTGCTGGCGGGCTGGTTCATCCTGCTGCCCGAGGAATACCGGCAGTTGGGCAAGCATATCCTGGGCGGGGCGGGTTTCGTTTCCAACATCGTGCTGTGGAACGAAGCCGGCTATTTCGATACCTCGGCCGAGACCAAGCCGCTGCTGCACCTATGGTCGCTAGGGGTGGAAGAACAGTTCTACCTGTTCTGGCCGCTGCTGCTGTGGGCGGCCTGCAAGCGCCGCACTGGCATGCTGGCGGTGCTGCTGGGAGTCATGGCGCTGTCCTTCGGCTGGAACATCATCTCGCTGCACCAGGATGCCGTGGCCGCTTTCTACCTGCCCATGTCGCGCTTCTGGGAACTGGGTGCGGGCGCGCTGCTGGCCTGGCGGCATCGCCAGGGGGCTGCCCCGACAAGCGCCCAGGCCCACCGTCTCTCGGTGGCGGGCCTGCTGCTCATTGTCGTGGCCATCGCCATCATCACCAAGGACGACGCCTTCCCCGGCTGGTGGGCACTGCTGCCGGTGACCGGAGCGGTCCTGCTGCTGGCCGCCGGTCCGCAGGCGCGGATCAACCGCAGCCTGCTCTCGCATCGGACCATGGTGTGGGTTGGACTGATCAGCTATCCGCTCTATCTTTGGCACTGGCCGCTGCTGGCCTTTGCGCGCCTCGTCGTAGGCGCCATGCCGCCGGTCCAGTTGCGGCTGGCGGCGGTAGCGCTGGCGCTGCTACTGGCCTGGCTGACCTATCGCCTGGTGGAACTCCCGGTGCGCCTGCGCAGCGCCGGCCGCCGCTCTGCTGTGACATTGGCGCTGCTCATGGCGCTGATGGCGGCGCTGGGCGGCTACGTGGTCAAGCGCAATGGCATGGACTTCCGGCAACTGGGCGCGGTGGCAATGCTGTTCAATGACCAGGTCAAGGAAACAGCGGTGCTGAACCACTTCGAACTGCCACATCCCTCCTGCGCCGCCCTGATGGGCCAGGAACATTCACGCGACTGGTGCGCTGCACCGGTCAGCGCCGAACCACCCCAGGTGCTGCTGATCGGTGACAGCTACTCGGGCGCCTACGCCCCCATGCTGGCTCGCCTGTATCAATCCAGCCCCCAGCCGCAGTTGGTCTTCCAGCAATTCGCCCGTGGCGGCTGTGCTTCGCTGCTCGATGGCGGCGGTGGCTATTGCGGCGAGATCAGCGAGCGGGTGGCGGCCTACGCGCGCCAGACCCCATCGATCAAGACCGTCGTGCTGGCGGCCAATTGGCCTGGCCATATCGCCGCCAATCCGAACGGCGTTCTCAAGGCGCTGGAGCACACCATCCGCTACTACCGCCAGCTGGGCAAGCGCGTCGTAGTGCTGCTGTCTCCCCCCAACGGCGCCAATCCGAAATCCTGCGTGCTGCGCGGTATTCGCCTGTCCGACGCCGACTTCTGCAACCTGCCGCGCGCCAAGGCCGAGCAGATGGACGATCATTACCGCGACCTGATGCTGCCCCTGCTGCAGCAGCTGGACGTGCCCGTGTTCGATCCCTACCCCACGCTGTGCGACGAGCACGGCTGCAAGGTGATCGACGGTCCGCGCATCCTCTACTTCGATCCCGGCCATCTCAGCGCCTACGGCGCGCAATACCTGGCCGATCACGCTGGCGACGCACTGCGCCGCCTGCTGCTGGGAACACCGGCGCACTGAGGCGCCGGCCTGGAGGGCTGCGGAAGGGGCGGCAAATGGTCTACACTGGACTGCAACGCCCCCCCCCATAACCACAATCAGGGGCGTCCTTGTCCGCGCAAGACCATGGAGACGCCATGCACACCCACGAGATCACCAACCAGGTCCCTGATCTGTCCGGATACAACCTCTACCGCAGCGATGCGGCGCTGGCCGAGGCGGTCCAGCGCGAGGGCGCGCACTGGCACGACTGCACCCTGGCCAGCCAGGGCGAGCTGCTGGGCAGCGCCGAGATGCGCGAGATGGCCGAACTGGCCAATCAGCACGCCCCCGTCCTGCATACCCATGACCGCTGCGGGCGCCGCATCGACGTGGTCGAGTTCCATCCCGCCTGGCATACCCTGCTGGACCAGTTGCGCCGCGCCGGCCTGCACGCCCTGCCGTGGATGCAGCCGGGCGATGGCGCCCACGCAGCGCGCGCGGCGGGCTACTTCCTGCATGCGCAGATCGAGGCCGGCTCGCTCTGTCCGACCACCATGACCTTCGCCGCCATTGCAGTGCTGCAACAGGAACCGGCGCTGTTCGAACAATTGCGCACGCGCCTGTTCTCGCGCGAGCATGACGCCCGCGACCTGCCCATCCCGCAGAAACGTTCCATCCTCATCGGCATGGGCATGACTGAAAAACAGGGCGGCTCGGACGTGCGCAGCAACGCCTCCATCGCCATGCCGGTCGATCCTCTCAATGACGGGCGTGGCGCGGCCTATCTGCTGTCCGGCCACAAGTGGTTCTTCTCCGCCCCGATGTGCGACGCGCACCTGATGCTGGCGCGCACCGAGAACGGCCTGTCCTGCTTCTTCGTGCCACGCTGGCTGCCGGATGGCACGCGCAATCCCATCCTGATCCAGCGCCTCAAGGACAAGCTGGGCAACCGCTCCAACAGCAGCAGCGAGGTCGAGTTCGAGGAAGCCATGGGCATCATGGTGGGTGACGAGGGACGCGGCATTCCCACCATCATCGAGATGGCCAACCACACCCGGCTGGACTGCATCATCGGCAGCGCCGCCCTGATGCGCCAGGCGCTGGTGCAGGCCATCCACCACGCGCGCCACCGCAGCGCCTTTGGCCGTCGCCTGGCCGAACAGCCCCTCATGCGCGCCGTGCTGGCCGACCTGGCGCTGGAGAGCGAAGCGGCCACCCTGCTCATGCTGCGCGTGGCGCATGCCTTCGATGCCCCTGACGATCCCCTGCAGCGAGCCTGGAAGCGCATCATCACGCCCGCCGCCAAGTTCTGGATCTGCAAGCGAACGCTGGCATTCACCGGCGAATGCATGGAAGTCTGGGGCGGCAATGGCTATGTCGAGACCGCGCCGATGGCGCGCCTGTATCGCGAAGCACCGGTCAATTCGATCTGGGAGGGGTCAGGCAATGTGATGTGCCTGGATGTGCTGCGCGCCATGGCCCGCGAAAGCCAGGGCCTGGCGCTGCTGTTGCTGGAGCTCGACGATGCAGCGGCGGGGCACCCGGCCCTGCGCCAACAGGTCCAGGCGCTCAAGCAGATGCTGGCGGCCCCGGAAGAAGAGCGCGAAGCCGGCGCCCGCCGCCTCGTGCAGCAACTGGTGCTGGCGCTGCAGGGCATGCTCATGCTGCGCCATGCCCCGGCAGGCTCGGCCGAAGCCTTCCTGGAAAGCCGCAGCCAGGCCGAGGGCGGGCGCGTCTACGGCACGCTGGGAAGCGCCACCCTGGCGTTGCAGGAAGCCATCCTGCAACGCGCCTGGCCCGAGGCCTGAACGGCTGGCAAACGGACCTTGCTCAGCCTGGCAAGGACGGCATGAGCGGACTGCGCTCGGCCCATGCCAGGAACAGCTTGCCGCGGCGCATCCGGGGACGGCGGCGCTGCTTGAGGGACGAATAGACCAGCTCGGCCAGGGTGCGCTGCTCCGCCGGACTCATGGTCAGCGACAGGCGATACATCCGCAGCAACATCAGGGCATTGTTGAGGAAGGCGGTCTCGGCGGCGTCGCTGCGCGCCAGCGCGGCCATCTGCGCGGCCAGCGTGATCTCCTGCGTGGCGTCGGCAAGGACGCCTGCGGAGACTGTGCGGTTGGCGGCCGACTCCTGCAAGGCCATGCGCTCCAGCACCAGCCGGTAGGCCGGCTCCAGCTCGGCGGCCGTACCGGCGGACTGGCCCAGGCTCACCCCGGCCAGGCCAGCCAGCAATCGTTCCAGCACCCCAAGCGAGACGCTGTGCCCGCTGGCGAGTCCGTCGCGCCAGCCGCCGCCAGCCGGGTCCAGCAACCAGGCCAGGAAGCCGTGGTCCAGCTGGGTCTGGCGCGCCGCCTGGCTCGACAGCAGCCGCTGGGCGATCAATCTGTCCTCGCTACTCATGCGGGTGGCATGGGCAAGGGAGCGGGCCGCGTCGGCCGAACCTCCAGCTCCTGCCCGCTCCTGGCGATAGCGCGCCAGATCCTGCGCCAGGGCATCCACCTCTTCCAGCGCTATTCCCTGCTGCTGGGCATACCCATAGGCCGCAGCAAGATAGCGCCGGTCGCCATAGGAAAGAAAATCACGCGCGGCCAGCAGCGCCGTGCCGCCCACGCCATTGCCAGGGGCAGTATTGCGGCGCGCTGGCGCCGGTTCATCCTCACGTCGCTGCACGCCGAAGATCCGCTGCAGCAAGAACAGATAGCTGCTGTCCTGGACACTGTGCGCCAGATTATTGACCTGCACCAGATCAGCCAGGCGCGGTGCGGCGGCGAGAATCTCGGCCAGCGATGGCCTCAGGCGCTGCAGCAGCAAACCCTGGATGGCCCCGCCGGCCAGGGCCAGCGGCCCGCCAGGCAGCACCAGCGTTTCCAGCATGCGCGCCAGATCGGCCTGCTGCGGCGCTGGCAGCACCGCTTGCGGTTGCAGCCGGTAGAGGTCCAGGTACTGTTGCAGCAGTTGCGGGTAATTGTCGGGATAGGCGGTACGCTCCAAGGCCGAGAGGCTGACGTAGAACACCAGGGCGGCAGTGATCACCGGCTGCCAGTCGCCGCTCTCCAGCGCGCGCTGGAACACCGGCGCCCAGAAACGCTGGTCCAGCTCGGTGCGCTGGTTGGCGGCGGCGTAGCGTTCGTTGATGGTGTAGGCGCCACTGTCATCATAGACGATCGCGGACAGCTCGGCGCGCGCCAGCCCGGCAAAGGGATTGGCGGCGCGGCCATAGAGCGATTCGGTCGCCTGGCGCGCACGCGCCAGCCGCTGTGGCTCTTGCGAGAGGGGCAGTTCGGCATCGGCCAGCTGGATCGCTGCGGCGCTGCCGCGTGCGGCCACCAGCTGAGCCTCCAGCGCAAAGAACAGCTTTCGGCTGACCGGCTGCGTCGGGTCAGCGCTGCGGGCGGCGAGCGCTGCGGACGCGGCAGGCTGCGCGCCGGCGGAAGCGGCGGCGACGCTGTCAACGGCCGTGGCCAGCGCCGCCAGCAACTTGCCTTGCGCCGACAACGACAGCGTCACGCCCTCTTCGGGCGCAGGGACAGCCGTGGCGACCGGCGCGGCCGGGCCCTGCTGGGCCGCGCTGTCGTCGCGGGGATGGGGCTGCGCTGTGAGTTGCGTGATGGCCTCGCGCGCCGTGATGGCCAGGTCGGTTTCCATCGCCATGTTCGTTCTCCTGTCGCGGAGTGTTCATGCCTTGGTTACGGCCGCCAGGCGCACATCTTTACACTTTCCAGACGGCATCAACCCAGGCGGGACACGGCGTCTCGGGCGATACAGGGGCAAAAGCCGCAGTCGATACCTGGTCGCATCAGGACGCCGGCAGACTCAGCCGACGTCTTTCCTGGCGCTGCAGATAGTGGTTGGGGGTGGTGCGCAAGGCCTTGCGGAACATGTTGGAGAACGCGCTCTGGCTGCGATAGCCCAGCGCCTGCGCCACCACGCCCACGGGATCGCCCCGCGAGAGTCGCACCAGCGCTTCGCTCAGGTGGACCTGCTGCACCCAGTGGCGGAACTGCAAACCCGTTTCCTTGGGAAAGAGCCTGATCACCGTGCGCACGCTGGCCCCACCCATCCCCGCCCAATCGGCCAGGGAAAACTGCCGCCCCGGATCGGCCAGGATGGCTTCGCAGATGGCCTGCAGGCGGCGGTCGCCCGGCCACGGAATGGCCACCGGAATGGCCGGTGCGCGCGCCAGTTCCGACAGGATCAGTTCGGCCACGTGGCCGGCACGGCTGTGGGGCGCATAGTCGCGCGGCTCGGCCAGCATGGCCAGGATCAGTTCGCGCAGCAGCACCGACACTTCCAGCAGGCGGCATTGCTCGCCAAGTTCGCGCCCCTGGGCCTGGTTGATGTAGAGCGTGCGCATGCTGACCTTGCTCAGCATGAGGATCTCGTGCTCCACCTGCGGCGGCACCCACAGCGCCCGATGCGGCGGTACCAGCCACACCCCTTGCGGGGTGCGCACCTGCATCACGCCTTCCACGGCATAGAGCAGTTGGCCTCGCCGATGCGAATGCGCCGTCAGCAGATCACGCGCCGACAACTCGCGCGCAAACGCTACCACGCTGCTGGGCAGGTGCTGGAACTCATCCACTTCATCACTGGGGCAGACGGAGGTCAGGTGGACGCGCATGGCATTTAATCGACAATAATTGTCATCAGGATGAATAGGTGCCAATGATACGCTTCGAATCTTCCTCCTGCTTGCCATCCTCGACACCATGACCAGTGCCACCGACTCCAACACGGCAGCGCCCTCCAGCGCGGCCACCCCTGCCACCTCACCTGCGGGCATCGCCGCCCAGCCGCTGGTGATGAGCATCATCCTGGCCTGCGGCGGCGCGCACCTGATCAATGACATGATCCAGGCCCTGCTGCCCTCCATCTATCCCATGCTCAAGACCAGCTATGGCCTCAGCTTTACCCAGGTCGGGCTGATCACGCTGACCTTCCAGGTCACCGCTTCCCTGCTGCAGCCCTGGATCGGCATGTACACCGACCGCCATCCGCAGCCCTGGCTGCTGCCCAGCGGCGCAGTGGCTACACTGGTGGGCATCGTGCTGCTGTCCATGGCGGGCAGCTTCCCGGCCTTCCTGCTGGCAGCGGCCCTGGTGGGCATCGGCTCCTCCACCTTCCACCCGGAAGCCTCGCGCATCGCCCGCATGGCCTCGGGCGGACGCTTTGGCCTGGCGCAATCGACCTTCCAGGTCGGCGGCAACGCCGGCTCGGCCTTCGGCCCGCTGCTGGCGGCGGCTATCGTGGTGCCGTTCGGCCAGGCCAACGTGGCCTGGTTCGTGCTGCTGGCGCTGCTGTCCATCCTGGTGCTCACGCGGGTCTCGGGCTGGTACCGCAGTCACCTCGCCGCCACCAAGGGACGCTCCAAGCCGCGCGCAACGCACAGCCTGCCGGCCGCCACCGTGCGGCGCGCCCTGGTGGTGCTGGCCCTGCTGGTGTTTTCCAAGTACTTCTACATGGCCAGCTTCACCAGCTACTTCACCTTCTACCTGATCGACCGCTTCCACCTCTCGGTGGCCTCGTCCCAGCTCTACCTGTTCCTGTTCCTGGGCGCAGTGGCGGTCGGCACCTTCGTGGGCGGTCCGATCGGCGACCGCATCGGGCGCAAGCTGGTGATCTGGATTTCCATCCTGGGCGCGGCGCCCTTCGCGCTGATGCTGCCGCATGCCAGCCTGTTCTGGACGGCGGTGCTGTCGGTGGTGATCGGGCTGGTGATCTCGTCGGCCTTCTCGGCCATCGTGGTGTATGCCCAGGAACTGGTGCCGGGCAAGGTCGGCATGATCGCCGGCGTGTTCTTCGGCCTCATGTTCGGCTTTGGCGGCATCGGCGCGGCCTTGCTGGGCCATCTGGCCGACCTGTATGGCATCGCCTGGGTCTATGGCCTGTGCGCCTTCCTCCCGCTGGCGGGGATCCTGACGGTGTTCCTGCCGGATGTGCGGGAGCGTTGAAGCCCGAAGCAATACGCTGAACGAAAAAACGCGCTGGAATTGAAACTCCAGCGCGTTTTTTATTGCCTACAAGGGCCAGCCTCAGCCCGCGCGGCTGTCCCGCAGACGGAACAGCGCCACCACCCCCGCCAGGCGCTCGGCCTGTTCCTGCAAGGATTGCGCACCGGCAGCCGCCTGCTCCACCAGGGCGGCGTTCTGCTGGGTGGTCTGGTCCATGTGCGCCACCGCGTCATTGGCCTGGTTGATGCCTTGGCTCTGCTCGCGGCTGGCGGCGGTGATCTCGGCCACCACGTCGCTGACCTTCTGGACGCTGTCGACCACGCTGCGAATGGTCGCGCCGGCCTGGGCCACGGTGTCTTCACCGGCCTGCACCTGCCCAACCGAATCGGTGATGAGCACCTTGATCTCCTTGGCCGCCGTGGCCGAGCGCTGGGCCAGCGAACGCACCTCCGAGGCCACCACCGCGAAGCCCCGCCCCTGTTCGCCGGCGCGGGCAGCCTCCACGGCGGCGTTCAAGGCCAGGATATTGGTCTGGAAGGCGATGCCATCGATCACGCTGATGATGTCCACGATCTTCTGCGACGAGGCATTGATGCCGTTCATGGTCTGTACCACCTGCTCCACCATCGCGCCGCCCTGGGTGGCGATCTGCGAGGCCGATTGCGAAAGCTGGTTGGCCTGCATGGCATTGTCGGCGTTGTGGCGCACGCTGGAGGTCAACTGCTCCATGGCCGCCGCCGTCTGTTCCAGCGAACTGGCCTGGGACTCGGTGCGCTGCGAGAGGTCCATATTGCCGCTGGCGATATCGCGCGAAGCCGCATGGATGGTATGGCTGACATCGCGGATATCGATCATCACATGCTCGATCTTGTCCACGAAGCGGTTGAAGGCCGCGCCGATGCGCCCCAGTTCATCGCTGCGGTCATGGGTGTCGAGGCGGCGCGTGAGGTCGCCATCACCATCGGCGATTTCTTCTAGCGCCCCTTGCACCACCGTCAGGCGGCCCAGCACGCGCGAAATCAGGGCACCCAGCACCAGCGCGGCCAGCACCGTCACCAGCACGGCCATCACGCCCGAACTGACCAGCATGGCCGACAAGGACGCCAGCGCATCGGCGCGGTCCAGCGCCACCACCAGCAGCCAGTCGGTGCCGCCCACGCGGGCCACGAAGAGCATCTGCCGGCGGCCATCCAGGGCCACGTCCTGGTGGACACCAGTGCGCATGGCCTCGTCGAGGGTCTGCGGGGTGATGGCGGCATCCAGGTCGGCAAGGGGTTTCAAGCGCAGCTTGTCGTTGGGATGGGCGATGATCTTGCCGCTGAGGTCGGCCAGGAAGGCGTAGCTGTTGGGTGTCGGCTTGATGGCCACCACATCGGCCACGACGGTATCGAGCAGCACATCGGCGGCCGCCACGGCGGCGACCTGCCCGTCCTTGGACACCGACTGGGCAAAGGTCACCAGCAGCTTGCCGGTACTGGCGCTGGTATAGGGGGCGGTCAGCACCGGCTCGCCGGTCTTGGCGGCCAGCTGGTACCAGGGCCGCTTGGTCGGATCATAGTCGGGCGCGCGGCTGCGCTGCTGCGAAAACACGGCATGCTTGTCGGCATAGCCCAGGTAGGCCAGGTCGAAGCCGCCAGCGGTCTGGGCCGCTTTCACGAAGGGCAGCGGATCGGCCGCATCAGCGGCCTCCTTGATGGAGGTCACCACCAGCTTTTTCGAGTCGGACCATTCGGCGATGGCCGCCGCCTGGCTTTGCGCCAGCTGGGTCATCTGGGTGTCGAGCGTGCTCATGGTGCGCGAGCGCGCCGTCAGGAAGTTGGTCAGGACGATGGCCAGCATGGCCAGCACGACAATGCCAGCGCAAAGGGCGATGAGCCGGGTTCGCAAGGAAGTGGATTTCATGATGTTGTGGAAGAGCTGGAGAAGTGCAAAGGTGTGGATCGGAGCAATCAGGCGCACGCAACCGTATCCCGGACAAGCCGGAGCGGTGCAAGCTAATGGGATGTTGTGACCGCAGCGTGACAGCATCACAGCGGTCCGGGGAATGGCGCGCCCCAGGTCCATCGTCCGGCATTGACCGGCGCCTGCCCCCAGGCGACCTCGGGCTTGTCCATCTCCGGATGCCCCCCTTTTTTGTATTGCCATCCGGATGGCGTCAAGCGTACCAGCGCACAGCCCTGCCCATGAAAACAATCTGTTGTTGCGGGCTCCGGCTGATGCGGCAATGCCACGTTGCCCGCCAGCAAAAAAACTTCGCCCATTTAAGTCTGGCTTAATTTTCGCGGCCTAGAGTAGCCACATCGGGACTCCTCTTTCCCCTTGTCCGCTGCGACGACATCCAGCGGATCTTTCCAGCCCGTCCTTCCCCGGACGGGCTTTTTTTGCGGCTATCGATGCTCCGATGCCATCCTGTCAAGTGTTGCGCAGGTGCTTTTTCCACTGAGATCAAGCGTTCACTTATGCACGTCCATATGAGATGATTGACAACTGGCAATCCTGATCCGCACCCATGTCGGCCGCGATCAACCATTCCCCGGCGCGCCGGAGAGATGCAAAGAAATGTTAAAGAAAATTAAAGTGGAGGATCTGGTCCTCGGCATGTACTTCTGTGGCTTCGAAGCGGCCTGGCTGGACCATCCATTCTGGAAGAACAAGTTCCTCCTCAAGAACGACAGCGAACTCAGGCAGGCCCACGCCAGCGGCATCGCCTATTGCTGGATCGATACCGAACGCGGCCTGGATGTGGCGCAGGAAGAAGAAGCAGCCGACAGCGCTGCGCCGCTGCAGGAGACGGAGCCCTCCGCCCCGGAGCCCGAGCCCACCGCCGCGCCGCCCATCGACGCCGTCCTGCTGGACGCCATGGCCCTGCGCGAGACCGCCAAGAAGGCGACCAAGGCCATGTTCAGCGCAGCCCGCATGGGCAAGGTGCTGGACATGGAGCACTGCGTCTCGGTGGTGGAAGAAATCGCCGGTTCGGTCATCCAGAGCCCCAATGGGGCGCTCAGCGTCTTGCGCCTGAAGCTGGCCGATGAATACACCTACCTGCACTCGGTGGCCGTGTGCGCCCTGATGGTGGCGCTGGGCCGCACCCTGGGGCTGGATGAGGCGGCCTGCCGCGAAGCCGGCCTGGGCGGTTTCCTGCACGATGTGGGCAAGGCCTTCATCCCGCATGAACTGCTCAACAAGCCCGGCAAGCTGAGCGACGAGGAATTCAGCCAGATCAAGAAACACCCCGAGCTGGGCTACAAGTACCTGAGCCAGGACCCCAACGTCCCCGACTACGCCCGCGACGTTTGCCTGCACCATCACGAAAAGATCGACGGCAACGGCTATCCGGAAGGACTGCGCTCCGGTGCCATCACCCTCTATTCACGGATGGCGGCGATCTGCGACGTCTACGACGCCCTCACCTCAGACCGCCCCTACAAGCGCGCCTGGGACCCCGCCGAAGCCATCTCGGCCATGGCCACCTGGACCGGCCACTTCGACCGCGCCATGTTCCTGGCCTTCGTCAAGACCCTGGGCATCTATCCGGTGGGCTCCATCGTCAAGCTGGAATCGGGCCGCTCGGGTTTCGTGATCCGCCAGAACGCCCAGGACCTCACGCGCCCGGTGCTCAAGGTATTCCACTACGACGACAGCATGGCCGTGACCGACACCGAGATCCTCGACCTGCTGGCCAACCCCGAGGCCGATACCATCGTCGCCCGCGGTGGCGAGGAATGGGCGCGCCTGAGCCATCTGGACGCCATGCAACTGCTGAGCACGGGCGTGCCGACCTGATCTGGCCGCCGTATCTCCCGCAGGGCCGTCCTCATCTGGCGGCCCGGCCCACTCTTCCCATCAAGCCTGCCCGGCGCTGACCTGGCGGATCGCCGCCTCCCAGGCGTGGATGCGCGCCTGCGCCTGATCGCGCCCGATGCTGGGCTCGAAGGTATGTTCCATGCGCCATTGCGAGGACAGCTCGGACAGATCGCGATAGACGCCCGTCGCCATCCCGGCCAGGTAGGCCGCACCCAGCGCCGTGGTCTCGGTGACCTGCGGGCGGATCACCGGAATGCCCAGCAGGTCGGCCTGGAACTGCAGCAACAGGTTGTTGGCCGCCGCTCCGCCATCCACGCGCAGCTCGGTAATCGGTGAGACTGCATCGCGCACCATGGCATTGAGCAGCGCCGTGCTCTGGAAGGCGATCGACTCCAGCGCCGCGCGGGCGATGTGCGCCACCGTGCTGCCCCGGCTCAGGCCGACGATGGCGCCCTTGGCCGAGGGATTCCAGTAAGGCGCGCCCAGTCCAGTGAAAGACGGCACGAACACCACCCCACCCGAATCTTCCACCGAGCAGGCCAGGCCTTCGACGTCGGTGGAGGTCTTGATGGCCTTCAGGCCATCGCGCAGCCACTGCACCACCGCACCGCCGATGAAGACGCTGCCTTCCAGCGCATATTGTTTCTGCTCATCGACCTGGCAGGCCGCCGTGCTGATCAAGCCATTGTGCGAGGTCGCGCACTGGTCGCCGGTATGCAGCAGCATGAAGCAGCCGGTGCCATAGGTATTCTTGGCCATGCCGGGACGCACGCAGGCCTGGCCGAACAGGGCCGACTGCTGGTCGCCGGCGATGCCGCCGATCTTCACAGCCGCGCCCAGGTGCTGCGCATCGATCTCGCCATAGATATGCGCCGAGGCATGCACCTGCGGCAGCATCGAAGCGGGAATGCCCAGCCATTGCAACAGTTCTTCATCCCAGGCGCCGGTGTGGATATTCCACAGCATGGTGCGCGACGCATTGGACACATCGCTCACGTGCAGGCGGCCGCCCGTCAGGTTCCAGACCAGCCAGGAATCGACGGTGCCGAACAGCAGCTCGCCGCGCTCAGCGCGGGCGCGCAGACCATCAACGTTGTCCAGAATCCAGCGCAGCTTGGTGCCGGAAAAATAGGGATCGAGCACCAGCCCGGTCTTCTTCTGGATGGCCTCGCCCAGGCCGCGCTCACGCAATGCCGCGCAGACCACTTCGGCGCGGCGATCCTGCCAGACTACGGCGTTGTAGACCGGCTTGCCGGTGGCGCGCTCCCACACGACCGTGGTTTCGCGCTGATTGGTGATGCCCAGGGCAGTCAGTTCGCTGGCCTTGATGCCGCTTTGCGCCAGCACCTTCTGCGCGGTCTGCAACTGGCTGTGCCACAGGTCCATGGGATCGTGTTCCACCCAGCCGGGCTGGGGAAAGATCTGCGGAAATTCCTGCTGGGCGGTCGCCACGATGGCGCCGCTCTGGTCGAAGATGATGCTGCGCGAGCTGGAGGTTCCCTGGTCGAGGGCGAGCAGATAAGCCATGGTTGTTCCTTGCTGACGTACTGATGAAAAACCGGATCACAAAAAATGAATAAACCAACTGATACCGACAAATACTGAAAATCACTAACCAAAAATCAATAACACTCAATAACACTCAATAACACTCAATAACCCTCAATAACACTGAATAACGATAACCCGATCATCCCGACATCACACCAAAACGAAGACGCCATCCCGACACCGGCCGGGATGGCGTCATCTCACGCGTGATGCAGAGGCTCGTGCGGATCAACGTGCATCAGCGTACGCGGCCATCCTTCCAGGCTTGCAGCAGCTTGTCGTAGGGGATGGTCTCGCCCTTGGGCTTTTCATTGGCCAGCTTGGCCCACGGTGCACCCTTGTCGGACAGCCAGGTGGCCGGATCCTTCTTCGGGTTCAGCTTGGGCGCGCACTGCTTCATGCCAGCGCGCTGCAGGCGGGCCATGATACCGTCCATCTCGTCGGCCAGGTTGTCCATCGCGCCTTGCGGGGTCTTCTCGCCGGAGATGGCCGAGGAGATGTTCTTCCACCAGATCTGCGCCATCTTCGGATAGTCAGGCACGTTGGTGCCCGTCGGGGTCCACGCCACCCGCGCCGGGCTGCGGTAGAACTCGATCAGGCCACCGTACTTGGCCGCATTCTTGGTGAAGTAGTCGGAACGGATGTCGGAGTCACGGATGAAGGTCACGCCGACGATGGACTTCTTCAGCGAGACGGTCTTGGAGGTCGTGAACTGCGCATACAGCCAGGCCGCCGCCATCTGGTCCGGCGGCGTGCTCTTCAGGAAAGTCCACGAACCAACGTCCTGGTAGCCGTTCTGCATGCCATCCTTCCAGTACGGGCCGTGCGGGCCAGGGGCCATGCGCCACTTGGGCGAGCCGTCGGCGTTGACCACCGGCAGGCCTTGCTTGGTCATGCTGGCAGTGAAGGCGCTGTACCAGAAGATCTGTTGCGCGATGTGGCCTTGTGCAGGCACCGGGCCGGCTTCGGAGAAGGTCATGCCCAGCGCCTCAGGCGGCGCGTACTTCTTCATCCAGTCCAGGTACTTGGTCAGCGCATAGACCGCCGCCGGCGAGTTGGTGGCGCCGCCACGGGCGACCGAAGCGCCCACCGGGGTGCACTTGTCATCGGCGACGCGGATACCCCACTCGTCCACCGGCAAGCCATTGGGCAAGCCCTTGTCGGCCGCGCCGGCCATCGACAGCCAGGCATCGGTGAAGCGCCAGCCCAGCGACGGGTCCTTCTTGCCGTAGTCCATGTGGCCGTAGATCTTCTTGCCATCGAGTTCCTTCACGTCATTGGTGAAGAAGGCCGCGATGTCTTCGTAGGCCGACCAGTTCTGCGGCACGCCCAGTTCATAGCCATACTTGGCCTTGAACTTCTCTTGCAGGTCCTTGCGCGCGAACCAGTCGGCGCGGAACCAGTACAGGTTGGCGAACTGCTGGTCGGGCAGTTGGTAGAGCTTGCCATCGGGCGCGGTGGTGAAGCTGGTGCCGATGAAGTCCTTCAGGTCCAGGCCGGGGTTGGTGTATTCCTTGCCGGGGCCGGCCATGTAGTCGGTCAGCACCACGGTCTGGCCGTTGCGGTAGTGGGTGCCGATCAGGTCGGAGTCGTTGACCCAGCCGTCATAGATGGACTTGCCCGATTGCAGCGAGGTCTGCATCTTCTCGACCACGTCGCCTTCCTGGATCACGTCGTGGATGACCTTGATGCCCGTGATTTCCTCAAAGGCCTTGGCCAGGGTCTTGGATTCATAGGCGTGGGTGTCCAGGGTTTCCGAGACCACGTGGATTTCCTTGACGCCCTTGGCCTTGAGCTTGGCGGCCGCGTCGATGAACCATTGCATCTCGCTGACCTGCTGTGGACGCGACAGCGTGCTGGGCTGGAATTCGGCATCCACCCACTTTTCGGCCGCCTTGATATCGGCCCAGGCATTGCCGGCCACGCCTGCCATCACCATGGCGGCGGCCAGCACGGTCAGTTTGATTTTCCGCATGTTCTGCATCATGTCTCCTCGTCACCTTCCCCTGAATTGGCGTGCCGGGTAGGGAAGGAGAATCCCCGGACGTCCATTGTGATTACAGATCTCTTGCCTGCTGCCATAAACCGCATTCCAACTCACCACGAACCGTTCGGACTGAGTAGGCCCGTAAGGGCCGTATCGAAGGCGCTCAGGCGCAGGTGAGCCCCTTCGACAGGCTCAGGACAGGCTTCGATACGCGGCTACGCCGCTACTCAGGACGAACGGTAGTCATGCCATCCAATCAGCCCTTGCGCATGATCAGCACCAGCGCCACAAACCCCAGCGCTGCTGCGTACCACTGATCCATATCGGTCAATCCGACCCAGGCCAGGTTGATATAGGCCGCGGTCAGAAGACCGATGAACAAGCGGTCGCCCCGGGTCGTGCGCATGGGCAGGAAGCCCTTGCGCTCGATGGTCGGCGAGCGGATTTCCCACACCGTCATGCCCACCAGCATCAATACCACGCACACGAAGAAGATCGCAACAGGCGGCGTCCACGACATCCACGACAATGCATTTCCCATGATCACACTCTCCCCATTGCGAAGCCCTTGGCGATGTGGTTGCGCACGAACCAGATCACCAGGGCGCCCGGAACAATCGTCAGCACACCGGCAGCAGCCAGGATGCCCCAGTCCATCCCCGCCGCCGAAGCGGTGCGGGTCATGATGGCGCTGATGGGCTTGGCGTTGACCGAGGTGAGCGTGCGCGCCAGCAGCAATTCCACCCAGCTGAACATGAAGCAGAAGAAGGCCGTCACGCCCACGCCCGACTTGATCAGCGGCAGGAAGATGCGCAGGAAGAAGCGCGGGAAGGAGAAGCCATCGATATAGGCCGTCTCATCGATCTCGCGCGGCACGCCCGACATGAAGCCTTCCAGGATCCACACCGCCAGCGGCACGTTGAAGAGCATGTGCGCCAGCGCCACCGCGATGTGCGTATCCGACAGCCCGATGGTGGAATAGAGCTGGAAGAACGGCAGCAGGAACACCGCCGGCGGCGTCATGCGGTTGGTCAGCAGCCAGAAGAACATGTGCTTGTCGCCCAGGAAGCGATAGCGCGAGAAGGCATAGGCCGCCGGCAGGGCCACCAGCAGCGACATGACCGTGTTCATGGCCACGTAGATGATGGAGTTGATATAACCCGAATACCACGAGGGATCGGTGAAGATCGTCTTGTAGTTGTTCAGCGTCGGTGCGTTCGGCCAGAGCGTGAAGACCGACAGGGTTTCCTCGTTGGTCTTGAGCGACGTGTTCAGCAGCCAGTACAGCGGCACCAGCGTGAAGGCGATGTAGACCAGCATCACCAGCAGGCGGGTGAGGGTCTTGTCTTGAGTCTTATTCATGTTGGCCACCCGAAGCATTGGCGTTGTTACCGGCGCTCTGCATCCAGTTGTAGAGCACGAAGGACAACAGCAGGATGATGAGGAAGTAGATCAGCGAGAAGGCTGCAGCCGGCCCGAGGTCGAACTGGCCCACGGCTTTCTGCGTGAGGTACTGGCTCAGGAAGGTGGTCGAGTTGCCGGGACCGCCACCGGTGAGCACGAAGGGCTCGGTGTAGATCATGAAGCTGTCCATGAAGCGCAGCAGCACGGCAATCACCAGCACGCCGCGCATCTTGGGCAGCTGGATGAAACGGAATACCGCCCAGCGGCTGGCGCCATCGATCTGTGCCGCCTGGTAGTAGGCGTCGGGAATGGAGCGCAAGCCAGCGAAGGCCAGCAGCGCCACCAGCGGAGTCCAGTGCCACACGTCCATCACCAGCACAGTCAGCCAGGCGTCCAGTGGATTGGAGGCATAGTTGTAGTCGATGCCCAGCAGATTGAGCACATAGCCGCCCAGGCCGATGTCAGCACGCCCGAAGATCTGCCAGATGGTGCCGACCACGTTCCAGGGAATGAGCAGCGGCATGGCCAGGATCACCAGCGTGGCCGAGGACTTCCAGCCCTTGTGCGGCATCGCCAGCGCCAGGCCGATGCCCAGCGGGATCTGCACCAGCAGCACGCAGAAGGAAAAGATCAGCTGGCGCAGCAGCGCCGCATGCAGCTCGCCATCGCGCATGACCTCGCGGAACCAGTCCAGGCCCACGAAGACCTTCTGCTCGGGGCTGATGATGTCCTGCACCGAATAGTTGACCACCGTCATCAGCGGAATGATGGCCGAGAAGGCCACCGTCAGGAAGACCGGGAGGATGAAGAACCAGGCCTTGTTGTTGTAGGGCTTGTTCATGGCTTAGCGTCCTATTCTCTCGTCGTTGCTGAAGTAGATCGTCTCGGGCTTGGCCAGTCGCAGCCATTGACTACCGGTGGCGATCTTCATCTCCGGCGACAGGCGCGCCTTCACGCTCATGCCCTCCAACTGCGCCGTCACCAGCTGGCTGGTGCCCACGTGCTGGACCTGGGTGATCTCGGCGCTGACGGCGCCCGCCGTGCCCGGCGCGGCCAGTTCAACGAATTCGGGACGGATGCCCAGCTTCAGTTCACCGCTGCTGTTCTTCAGTGCCTGCAATTGCGCAGCCTCGATCTGCAGGCGCTGCTGGCCCAGCAGGACGGCGTCGCCTTCCAGGCGCACCGGGCAGAAGTTCATGCCGGGGCTGCCGATGAAATAACCGACGAAGGTGTGGTCGGGACGCAGGAACAAGGCCTCCGGCTTGCCCTGCTGCACTACCTTGCCCTCGGTCATCACCACCACTTCGTCAGCGAAGGTCAGGGCTTCGACCTGGTCGTGGGTGACGTAGATGAGGGTGAGCTTGAGTTGATGATGGATTTCCTTGAGCTTCTGGCGCAGCTCCCACTTCATGTGCGGATCGATCACCGTCAGCGGTTCATCGAAGAGGATCGCCGCCACGTCCTTGCGCACCAGGCCGCGACCCAGCGAGATCTTTTGCTTGGCGTCGGCCGACAGACCGGCCGCGCGCTGCTTGAGATCGCGGGTGAGGTCGAGCATCTCGGCGATCTCGCGCACGCGGGCCTGCACTTCGCGCTCGGCGATCTTGCGGTTGCGCAGGGGGAAAGCCAGGTTGTCGAACACGCTCATGGTGTCGTAGAGCACCGGGAACTGGAATACCTGCGCGATGTTGCGATCGCGGGTGGCCATGCGGGTCATGTCGCGGCCATCGAAGAGCACCTGCCCTTCCGACGGCTGCAGCAGGCCGGAAATGATGTTGAGCAGCGTGGACTTGCCGCAGCCCGAGGGGCCCAGCAGCGCATAGGCGCCGCCGTCTTCCCACACCATGTTCATGGGCTGCAGGGCGTAGTCCTTGAGGCTGGCCGGATTGCCACTGTAGGCGTGGCCCAGGTTCTTGAATTCGATGCGGGCCATGTCAGCGAGTCTCCATCGGGGCGCTCAACAGGCGACCCTGTGTATCGAACAGGAAAGCCTTGGCAGCGGCGATGCTCACCTGCACCGTGCTGCCGATGGCCACCTCATGCACGCCCGACAGCTGCGCCACCAGCGGGACATCGCCATGGCGCAGATGCAGGTAGGTTTCGGAGCCGGACAGTTCGGCCAGCGTCACACTGCAGCCCAGGCTCACGCCAGGCCCGGTGAGCGCTTCCAGGCGCACGTCATTGCAGCGGATGCCCAGCTTGCAGCTCTGCCCTTCGGAGAGAGCCAGATTGCGGCCGGCGATCTCGAGCACGCTGCCGTCGCTCATGCGGATCGCCGCCACGCCAGGGGCCGAGGCAATGGCCGTGGCTTCCAGCAGGTTCATGGGCGGATCATTGAAGATCGCCGCCACCTGCGTGGAGGCCGGGCTGTTGAACAGTTCCAGGGTCGGCGCGAACTGCAGCAGGCGGCCCTGGTGCATCACTGCAGTGTGTCCGCCCAGCAGCAGCGCTTCCTGCGGCTCGGTGGTGGCGTAGACCACGGTGGTGTCGCCGGTGGCGAAGAGCGAGATCAGTTCGCTGCGCAATTCCTCGCGCAGTTTGTAATCGAGGTTGACCAACGGTTCATCCAGAAGTACCAACGGCGCGCGCTTGATCAGCGCACGCGCCAGCGCGCAACGCTGCTGCTGGCCGCCGGAGAGCTCGCCCGGCAGGCGTTGCAAGAGATGCGCGATGTGCAGCTTGTCGGCGATCTCGTTGACGCGCTTGCTGATTTCCTGCTCGGGCTGCTTCTGCAGGCGCAGGGGCGCGGCGATGTTCTCGAACACCGTCAGGCCCGGATAGTTGATGAATTGCTGGTAGACCATCGCCAGGTTGCGCTCGCGCACGCCCACGCCGGTCACGTCCCGGCCATCGACCAGCACGCGGCCTGCGGTAGGCTTGTCGAGCCCGGCGATGATGCGCATCAGCGAAGTCTTGCCGGCCTGGGTCGGCCCCAGCAAGACATTGATGCCGCCTTTGGCAAGGTTCAGGTCAAGCGGGTACAGGTGCGTTTCGGCACCGACCGTCTTGGCCACTTGTTTCAGTTCCAGGGTCACGCTGTCTCCTCGCTACTTTTTTTAATTGATGGCTTGCGGCGACCTGGGATCAGAGGGAGGCATGATCAGGCAGACTCGCCAACCATGCCTCCAGCCGTCCTCTGTGCTGGGGTCCGCAATGCAGGCCCAGCTTGCTCCTGCGCCACAGGATATCGTCGGCGCTGCGCGCCCATTCATGTTGCACCAGGTACCGCGCCTCGGCTTCGTAGAGGCCCGGGCTCAGTTCTTCACCGAGCGCGGCCAGGCTGTCGGCCTGGCCGATGATCTGCTCCACGCGCGAACCATAGCTGCGCGCATAGCGATGGGCAAGCTCGGCAGGCAGCCAGGGATGGCGCGCCTGGAACTTGCGCAGGTAGGCGTCGAAGTCATAGCGCGCCACCATCTTGCCGGGCTGCTCCAGGTCCCCGCCCGGCAGCGGCGCGCCCGCGGTCCACGACTGCGAGGATGCGCCCAGGTGCGGCGCCAGCATGGCCAGCGCTTCCTCGGCCAGCTTGCGGTAGGTGGTGATCTTGCCGCCCCAGACGTTCAACATGGGGGCACCGGCGTCATCGCATTCGAGCAGGTAGTCGCGGGTGATCGCCGAGGCATTCTCGGCGCTGTCGTCCAGCAGCGGACGCACGCCCGAGTAGGTCCAGACCACGTCTTCCTTGCCGATCTGGCGCTTGAAATAGCGGTTGGCCATGTCGCAGAGGTAGTCGATTTCCGCCGCATCGATCTCGACCTTGCCGGCGTCGCCGTGGTATTCGAGGTCAGTGGTGCCGATGAGGGTGAACTCTTCCTGATAGGGGATGGCGAAGATGATGCGCTTGTCCGGGTTCTGGAAGATGTAGGCGTAGGGATGGTCGAACATGCGCTTGACCACGATGTGGCTGCCCTTGATCAGGCGCAGGCTGCGCCCGCTCTTGGCCTGCGGCACGGCTTGCGCAAAGCGCGCGGCCCAGGGACCGGCGGCATTGACGATGGCGCGGGCGCGCACTTCTTCCTGCTGCACGCCGCCCTCGCGCTGGTGTTCCAGCACGGCATGCCAGATATCGCCTTCGCGGCGCGCACTGATGCACTTGGTGCGGGTGAGGATGCGGGCACCGCGCTCTTGCGCGTCCATCGCATTCAACACCACCAGGCGCGCATCATCGACCCAGCCGTCGGAATAGACAAAGCCCTTGCGGTAATCGCCCTTGAGCGGCTGGCCGGCGTCATGACGGGCCAGGTTGGCACCCTCGGAGGGAGGCAGGATCTCGCGCTTGGCGAGGTGATCGTACATGAACAGGCCGGCGCGGATCATCCACGCCGGGCGCTGATTGGCATCATGCGGCATGACAAAGCGCAGCGGCCAGATGATGTGCGGCGCCGAGCGCAGCAGCACTTCACGCTCCTGCAGCGCCTTGCGCACCAGCTTGAATTCATAGTATTCCAGGTAGCGCAGGCCGCCATGGATGAGCTTGGTGCTGGCCGAGGACGTATGCTGGGCCAGGTCGTGCTGTTCACACAGCAGCACGCGCAGGCCACGGCCCGCCGCATCGCGCGCGATGCCGGCGCCATTGATGCCACCGCCTACTACCAAGAGATCATATTCGAGCGTCATTCGCCTCTTCTCCACTTCGTTCAGTGCGCGCAAGCCGATTTCCCCGGAGTTGCCGATGCACCGTAAGATAAGCGACATCCCGAAAGTAAATCAACAATTATTTGTTGTTTTAAGTTCGTTTATGTTTTTTAATGTTCATATTCGATCAGGATAATTATTCATCTATCAACTACCACACCATGCTCAACCCCAGGCAACAAACCCTGCTGGAATGTGTGCGCAAGCACGGCACGATCTCCGTGGAAGAGCTGGCCCAGCAGCTCAACGTCACCACCCAGACGGTCCGGCGCGACGTCAAGGCCATGGTCGACGCCAGCCTGCTGGCGCGCTACCACGGCGGCGTGGGGCTGCTGTCCTCGACGGAAAACATTGCCTATCCGCAACGCCAGGTCATGCATGCCGAGGCCAAGCGCCGCATCGGCCGCACCGTGGCCGCGCGCGTGCCGGATGGCTGTTCGCTGATCCTCAACCTGGGCACCACCACCGAAGAGGTGGCGCTGGCCCTGCAGCAGCACAAGAATCTGCATGTGGTGACCAACAACCTGAACGTGGCCAATTCGCTGGCCAGCAACCCGGCGCTGGAGGTGATCATCGCCGGCGGCGTAGTGCGTGCGCGGGACCGTGGCATCGTGGGCGAAGCCACCATCGATTTCATCCGCCAGTTCAAGGTGGACATCGGCATCATCGGCATTTCCAGTATCGAAATGGATGGCGTCCTGCGTGACTTCGATGCACGCGAAGTCAAGGTCGCCCAGACCATCATCGAACAATCCCGCCAGGTCTGGCTGGTGGCCGACGCCAGCAAGTTTGGCCGGCAGGCGCTGGTAAAGATGGCGCACCTGTCCCAGATCGACGTGCTCTTCACCGATGCCCCGCCCCCGCCGGAACTGGCCAAGCTGCTGGCCGAGACGGATGTGGAAGTGGTGATCGCCAAGTGATCCGCCGCAAGTGATCTGCAACCGGAGCAAGATTCTTGTTGCGTTCCAGTTAAGCGGTATGGACAGAGGAAAATCAAGTTTTTGAACAATGGGCGACATGGATCAATCCATGCGCATTCATCGATTGTCGTCATGCCGGGCGCGGAGGATAGTGACATCTGCAGGCAGGCACAACAGGTCGCCAGTGCAGCACAAGGCCGCCGCCCTGCCCTTGCATCCCGTTGATCCCCCCGAGGAGTGCATATGACGCAAATGATGAAAGCGGCCGTCGTCCGCGAATTCGGCAAGCCCCTGTCCATCGAGCAAGTTCCCGTCCCCACGCCTGCGCCGGGACAGATCCTGGTCAAGTTCGAAGCCAGCGGCGTGTGCCATACCGACCTGCACGCAGCGCACGGCGACTGGCCCGTCAAGCCCACGCCCCCCTTCATTCCCGGCCACGAAGGCACCGGCTACGTCGCCGCCCTGGGTGCGGGCGTCAAGCATGTCAAGGAAGGCGACCGCGTTGGCGTGCCCTGGCTGCACACCGCCTGCGGCTGCTGCTCGCCCTGCCGCACCGGCTGGGAAACCCTGTGCGCCGAACAACAGAACACCGGCTATTCCGTCAACGGCAGCTTTGCCGAATACGGCCTGGCCGATCCCAAGTTCGTCGGCCACCTGCCCGCCAGCCTGGACTTCGGCCCCGCCGCCCCGGTGCTGTGCGCCGGCGTGACCGTCTACAAGGGCTTGAAGGAAACCGAGGTGCGTCCCGGTGAATGGGTCGTCATCTCCGGCATTGGCGGCCTGGGCCACATGGCCGTGCAATACGCCAAGGCCATGGGCATGCACGTAGTCGCCGCCGACATCCACGAAGACAAGCTGGCCCTGGCCAAGAAGCTGGGCGCCGACCTCACCGTCGATGGCCGCGACCACAATGCCGTGGCCGAGGTCCAGCGCATCATCGGCGGCGCGCATGGCGCGCTGGTCACAGCAGTCTCGCCCAAGGCGATGGAACAGGCCTTCGGCTTCCTGCGCGCACGCGGCACCATGGCCCTGGTCGGATTGCCGCCGGGCGACATCAGCCTGCCGGTGTTCAACACGGTCTTGAAGCGCATCACCGTGCGCGGCTCCATCGTCGGCACCCGCCAGGATCTGGAAGAATCGCTGGTCTTCGCCGCCGAAGGCAAGGTCGCGGCGCACTTCACCTGGGACAAGCTGGACAACATCAACGCCATCTTTGCGCGGATGGAAGAGGGCAAGATTGATGGGCGGATTGTGCTGGATCTGAAGTAAAACAGCGTCAGGATGTCATGCTTGGATGGCAGTTCATTTTCATGAACTGCCATTCAGTACGCCTACAGCAGCTATCGGCAGTTCGAACCGAATCTGCGCATCAAGCCATGGCACTCAGTACGCATCATCAATTCGCTCAGTGAAGCTCACTTCGCCGATAGAAGCTAAGTGCTATACCGATTCCTCCAAGCGCGCCAGCACATATACGATTGAGCCATAGAAGAGCTCGAGCGGATAAATATCGCATCGAGTGATATCCGCTCGCGGCATAGATATACATGAAGACGATGTCGATTAAAGCCGTTATCACTGCCAGAGCCGTATATTGAGCCAATACAGGACTCTTGGCATCAATGAACTGAGGTAGAAATGCGGAAAAAAACAATAGCCCCTTGGGATTGGACAGCGCTACAAATAACGAGCGTTTGAAAGCCGTTTTTCCGTCTAGAGGGATGGACGTTGAGGCGCGGACATCGATGGCCTGGACTGTCGACCTCCACAATTTCCAAGCCAAATACAACAGGTAGATTGCCCCGCCCCATTTAACAACCGAGAATAGTTTTTCGGATGCCAGTAATATCCCTCCGAGACCCAAGGCTACGGTACCAATCAACAGCAAATCGGATAGTGCTGCTCCAGCAATACCGAATAGCGCAATTCTCATACCACCTTGGGCACCATTGCTCAAGGCAAGCAGCATAGTCGGTCCTGGAATAATGGTGACCGCCGAGACGGTGATCATATACAAGACAATAGTTGGCAATTCCATTGGTTACAGCCCTCACTGATCAGATACATCATGCTGATAGGGATTCGGAATCTCTGCCGGCGACCGGCATCAAGGGTCATGAGAGAAAAAAACAGGTGATGGAACAAGCGCGCCAGTATCGACCGCGGCATCGCCACCGGCACTGCAGTAAAGCCCCCCGTCCGTACGCATGCTAGTGCTTTAGCCTTACTTTGGCAGGAGGAAGTCGATGCGATACATTGTCATCAGCTGGCATTGTTGAGTTAGTTGACACATCATTACGAACGCTGCCCCCTGCTCAGTGTCATCCGACATCTCCAAAGAATCACGCTGACTTCCGCTCCCAATCGTCGGATTTCCATCCCTATCAAGATAAACCATTGGACGATTCCCCTCGCTCTTCTCCAAAAAATTTAGCGGGGTCAGTGGAATATTGTTCCGATTTTTCACTAATCATTTTTTCTCATTCTTTCTGAAATTGAAGATGCAGCTATAGGCATAAGCATCTTCCAAAGATTGCAAATCAATAGGCTGACCATATCCACCGAAGGTCTCTCCAGCGCTCATCACGGCCCAGTATCTCGAAAACTCCTTTTCCACCTCTTTCACAAGGACATATCCCTCCCCCGCGCGTCCGTTTAAGGACGAAACATCGCCAATAGACTTATGAGCGTACATATCGCGGAAGCCCGGAAATCTCTCCCCGCTATAGGTGCCAAACTCCAACGCGACAATGCGTCCCGCAACACGGGCTAAAAGAACTCTCTGCAGCGCAGATCTGTCAGCTGGATAACCTAGCGCGTGGAATCGATCAGCGGCATAGCATCCCTGGTCGGGTAAGTTCTCGGTAGCAGGATCTCGCCCATCATCCTTTTCCTGATATATCGAAAAACCATGCACCATGATCTTGGATTCAGGAACCGGCCCATCGAAGGCGTTCACATCGACGCGTCCAGTAGCATTCGGATTCAGCATTTCAACGTAGATATTCGCCCGATCCCGCATGCGCTCCGAATAAGCTCGAAAGGTGTAGCCCTCCCAACCCTTGGCATCTATGTTGGTACCAATAACATCATCCGGTTTGGAAGGCGTAAAACTGAAGGCGGCAGAAGACATCCCAGCGATGATCTGTCAGGCTTCGAGGCGGGAGGGAAGATGATCTGACATTTCAAAGACGTGTTGGACACCGTCCGTCTCTGAAATCAAATTCCAATGGATTTGTTAAAGAAATTTGAAGGCGCCATCGTCACACTTCTAGGCGCGCGAATATGGTTCGATTTCCCGCCCCGCTATATGCGACGCGGCAGGCTTGCGCCATTGCGGCTAAAGCACGTGCTCGTGGATGAATCAGGAAACCGGATGAATTGGGAGAAACGAGGGAGCGAACGGAGATTTCTGCTGGAAATCCGAAGCAACGGATATCTGAAATCTGAAGACGAAAAAAAATGGCGGCCCTTGATAGGACCGCCATTTTCATTTGCTACCTCATGCCTACCAATACCCCAACCCCTTCCACCACACCATCCCAGTCGATGGTGCCGGTAATGATGAGCACGAACAAGCCCACGAACGCTACCACCGTGGGATCAAGCGTAAAGGCCGCACCCAGCAGCATGGCCGGGACGTTGGCCCATAGCAGCAGCAACAGGGCGAAGGTGCCCAGCATCACCTTTTCGCTGGCGCCGAGCTTGCCCATCTTGTCCAGCTCGCTGCGGGCGTAATCGACGGCGTTGGGCGTGGACTTCAATTCCGGCGGCGAGAGCAGGTAGATCACCATCGGCATGATCAGCAGGCACACCAGGCCGGGCAGCAGCATGCACAGCGCCCAGGTGGTCCAGGTCAGCTGCAGCGCATGGCCGGTGGCCTTGGCGACGTAGTTGACCACCAGCGGATTGGGCGCGGTGGCGGTGAGGAACATGGCCGAGGTGATCGGATTGGCGTGGTAGTTGACCAGCGCCAGATAGCTGCCGACCTTGTTCTGCGTTCCCTTGGCGGGATCGGAATCGAAGGCGTTGGCGATCGACTTCATGATGGGGTGGACGATGCCGCCGCCGCGTGCGGTATTGCTGGGCGTGAAGGGCGCCAGCACCAGTTCGCAGATGGCCAGGCCATAGCCGATGCCGATGGTGCGCTTGCCCAGCAGGGCAATGAACATCAGTCCCACGCGACGGCCCAGCCCGGTCTTCTTCAATCCGCGCGAAATCAGGATGGCCACTACGATGAGCCAGATCAGCGGATTGGAAAAACTGGCCAGCGCATCGGTGATCGCCCCTTTGGAAGAGGTCGAGGTGACCTGCGACAGTGAGACGATGACGATGGCCATCATCGCCATCACGCCGATGGGCATGACCTTGAGGATGATGGCGACGATGGTGGTGAGGAAGATCGCCACCAGCGCCCAGGCCTTGGGCTCCAGGCCGGTCGGACAGGGCGTGAGCAAGAGCACGATCAGGACCGCGGTGGCGATCAGCGCCGGGACCAGCTTGAAGGGAACGGCATCGTTGAAATACTTGAAGGCGGCTTTGAGTTGGGCAAGCATGAGGGCATCCTGGATGACTAAACACAAGATGGCCGCACAACCTGTTGCCGTACGGCCATCTTTCGCCAGTATAGTCAGGGCCCCGCTCGTGCTGGCGGACAGACTTAGGATGATTTGATCTGCGCCAGTGTTTGGCCAACTTAAAGCGCCAAGGCGGCGTCACGCCACCACTCTTACGCAGCGGCTTGCAACACCCTGCCCTCGCCAAAATAGAAGGACTGGATATCGGCGCGCTCGCGCAACGCCGGCGCCTGGTCGCTCAGCACACTGCGTCCATGCTCCAGCACCGTGGCGCGATGCGCGTATTGCAGCGCCACCGCCGAGTTCTGCTCGGCCACCAGCAGGGCCACGCCCTCTTCGCGGTTGAGTCGGCTCAGTTGCGCAAAGATGTCCGCCACTACCTTCGGCGCCAGCCCCATCGAGGGTTCATCGAGCACCAGCAGGCGCGGCCGCGAGATCAGCGCGCGCCCAATGGCCAGCATCTGCTGCTCGCCGCCCGAGCACAGCCCGGCCAGGCTGCGGCGCCGTTGATGCAACTGGGGGAAGAAGGCATAGATGCGATCCAGTGCTGCGCGCAGCACGGCGCGCCGGGTGAAGTGCGCGGGCCAGCCGGTCAGCAGGTTCTCTTCCACCGTCAGCGAGGCAAAGCAATGCCGCCCCTCCAGCACCTGCGCCAATCCCTGCCGCACCAGCTCGGCGGGACTGCTGCGGGCCACCTCGCGGCCATCGAAGAGGATGCGGCCGGCGCGCACCTGTCCGCGCTGCGCCGCCAGCAGATTGGAGACTGCCTTGAGCGTGGTCGACCTGCCCGCGCCGTTGGCGCCCAGCAGCGCGTGGATCTCGCCGGCCTGCACCTCCAGGCTGACTTCCTCCAAGGCCAGCAGCGCGCCCTGGTAGCGCACCTCGATGGCCTCGATCTGCAACAGCGGCGCGCTCATCTCAGCTCCATGCGTGGAAGGGAGGCTTGACGCCATTGAGGTAGTAATTGCCGACGATGGCGTATTTCCAGCGCACCGGATCATGCAGGGTATGGGTGCGCGCATTGCGCCAATGACGGTCCAGGTTGTACTGGCCCAGGGTGGAGCGCGTCCCGGCCAATTCAAAGAGCTTGTTGGTGGCATGGATGGCGATCTCGGTGGAGAGCACCTTGGCTTCGGCCGTCAGGATCTGGGCATGCGCCACGCTCTCGGCGTCGGGCGCGGCGACTGCCGCATCGATGGCCCGGCCCGCACGCTCCAGCAGCGCTTCGCTGGCGTGCAGGCGGATCTGCAGGTCACCCACGGCCTGGATGGAATAGGGATCTTCCCAGGCATGGTCACGCTGGCTGTCGATCCACGGGCGCGACTTGGTGCGCACGAAGTCCTGGGTATCGGCAATGGCGGCGCGGGCGATGCCCACGTCCACCGCCGCCTGGATGATCTGGAAGATGGCCCCATCGGCGGAGGGTTCCAGATACCCCTTGTAGGCCGGGATCAGATGCGTCTTGGGCACCTTCACCTGGTCGATGATGACGGTGCCGCTGAGGGTGGTGCGCTGGCCGAAGGCAGACCAGTCGTCGATCACGGTCAGACCCGGCGCATTGCGCTCGGCCACCACGTACCAGGTGCGGTTCTCTTCGTCGTTGGCGACGATGGGCACGTAATGCGCCAGCAGCGCGCCGGTGGAATAGAACTTCTTGCCGGTCACGATGACGTGGTCGCCGGCATCGACGAAGCGTGTCTCGAAGTCCGCAGCCCGCTTGGAGCCGGACTCGGAAAACGCATTGCCCCAGCGCACGCCGCGCAGGAAATCGGCAAAGAAACGTCGCTGCTGCTCCGGATCGGACACGGTGCGCACCGCCGCCACGAAGCCCAGGTGGTTCTGCGTGATCTGGCCCAGCGACGGATCGGCAGCGGAAATGATGGCGATCACCTCGGCCAGCGTGGCATAGGAGACTTCGGCCCCGCCGAAGGCACGCGGCACGTTGATGGCCCACAGGCCGCTTTGCGAATAGGCTTCGATTTCTTCGACCGGCCAGCGCCGCAACTGGTCGCGTTCGGATGCGCCCTGCGCCAGGCGCGGGGCCAGCGCATGGGCCACGGCGATGGCTTCGGCGTCGTCACGGATCACGTGGGCCGGTTGGGAGGCGCGCGGCAGGCCGGGGACCGGGGCGGCGGCGGACGAAGTGGAATGCAGGGAAGGGGCGAGCACAGCGGACATGATCAAGCCTTTCAAAAAAATGAGGATGTACGTGAAGAGTGCAGGCGGCCCTGCAGGGCCGCCGTGCCATCAGTCATCGATGCTCTTGCGCACCTTGATGTTCTTTTCCTTGGCATAGGCCAGGGCAGACTTTTCGATGATGGGACGCAGCAGCTTCCAGTCCGGGGCGATCCAGTCCGAGACCACGTTCCACTGCTTGCCGTCCCATTGCTGGAAGGCCACCAGGCCATCGCCTTCGTGGTTGTCCCAGGTCACGTGGATGGAATGGAACAGGCCCTTGGCGCCCAGCGCTGCGGTGCGCGCCTGGTCGATATTGAGGTTTTCCAGGCCCCAGCGGATTTCATCACCGGTCAACGTGCGCTTGCCGAATTTGGCCTGGGCGATGCGGATCGCTTCCACATTGAGGATGCCGTTGAGCACGCCCAGGTTGTGATAGACGCTGCCGATGCGCTTGGGGTCCTGCAGATTACCCTTGCCGGCGCCATAGACGGTCTTCTGGATCTCCTGCAGCACCGGATACTGCGCGCCCGCGGCCACGGTGGTGATGGCCACGTAGCCCTTGGCGGCGTCCCCTGCCGGAATCACGTCTTCTTCCGAATTGGACCAGACGTTGCCGATGATGCGGTCAGCCGGGAAGCCCGACTTCTGCGCCGTCTTCAAGGCCACCGGATTCATCACGCCCCAGCCGCGCAGCACCACGTAATCCGGCTTGGCGCGGCGGATGGCCAGCCATTGCGCCTGCTGGTCATTGCCGGGATGCGGCACTTCGATCTGTTGCAGCGAGAAGCCGTATTTCTCCGACAGCAGCTTGTAGATGGGGATGGTTTCCTTGCCATAGGGCGAGCCGTGATAGAGCACCACGATCTTCTTGCCCTTGAGCTTGTCGGTCCCGCCTTCCTTGCTGGCGATGTAGTTGACGATGCCCGAGGTCTCGCTGTAGGGATTGAGCAGCAGCGGGAAGATGTACTTGAACACGCGGCCATCGGTAGTATCGGTGCGGCCATGGTTGATGGTCAGCAGCGGCACCTTGTCGGCGGTCACGCGGTCCAGCAGGGCGTAGGCGATGCCCACCGAAAGCGGATTCCAGGTGGCGATGTTGGGACGTTGCTTGAGGCGCTCGTAGACTTCCACGCCGCGCTCCACTTCGTACTGGGTCTCGCCCTCTTCCCAGGTCAGCTTGACGCCGCCCACGCCGCCATCGCGCAGGTTGACCAGGTTCAGGTAATCGATGAAACCGCCGAAGAAGCCGGTCCCGCCAGCGGCATAGGGGCCGACGCGGTAACTCTGCAGGGGAAAGAACTGTTCATCGGCGCGCGCCTGTTGCAGGCCAGCCGTCAGAAGGACTGTGGTGAGGGTAATCGCTTTTAGTATTTTTGAGTGCAGCATGGTGACGTAACTTCTCCGTGGTGAGAGTGAAGAGTGAAGGTGAAAGCAAGAGGAACCGATATAAATAATTATCAAGAAATCCAAATACGCCGGCGCGCACGCTGCCATAGCGCAGCCAGTCCCTGCGGTTCGACGATGAGGAAGAAGATGATCAGTGCGCCCAGCACGATGCGCTGGCTCATCTCCAGCACGCCCGAATCAAACCACTGCCCCAGCAGCAGGCTGCCCAGGCGCGACAGCAGCAGCGGAAACACCACGATCAGCGCCGCACCGAAGAAGGCCCCGCGTATCGTCGCCAGGCCGCCGATGATGACGATGAAGAGGATCTGCAGCGAGCGGTCCAGATTGAAGCCCGCCGGCTCCACCGTGCGCAGGTAGACGAAGCCCCACAGCACCCCGGCCACGCCGATGACGAAGGATGAGATGGCAAAGGCCAGCAGCTTGGTGCGCAGCACCGGCACGCCGATCACGCGGGCGGCCTGCTCGTTGTCGCGCACGGCGATGAAGTGATGGCCGGTCTGGCTTTGCACCAGCCGCCAGCACAGCAAGGTCAGCACGGTGACGATGGCCAGCGCAAACAGGTAGCGCCCGGCCGGCGTATCGAAAGCGATGCCGCCCACCACCAGCGGCGGGGCATCGATCACGCCGGAGGGATTGTCATTGCTGAACCAGCTGAACTTGACCAGCACCCACTGCACGAAGAACTGCGCCGCCAGCGTCGAGACGGCCAGGTAGAAGCCGCGCAGGCGCAGGCTGGGCAAGCCGAACACCAGGCCGATGGCGGTGGCAGCCAGTCCTGCCAGGACGATGGAGACCAGCAACGGCAGGCCGTCCACGCGCAGGTTGAGGTTGTAGGCGGCGAAGGCGCCCACGGCCATGAAGGCGGCGCTGCCCAGCGAGAGCTGGCCGGCATAACCGGTCAACAGGTTCAGCCCGACCGCCGCCAGCGAGAGCGCCAGGAAGGGAATCAACAAGGCGTCGATGAGGTAGGCCGATGCCGCCCACGGCACCACACCGTAGGCCGCCACCAGCAACAATAGCCAGGGCCATGCATCGCGCAGCAATGCGCCACGCACGCTGAACCTGCGGGAAGAGAAAGCAAGAGAGATCGTCATGTCAGCCCCTTTGCCATGCCCGCTGGCCAAACAGGCCACTGGGCCTGACCAGCAGGAAGGCCAGCGCCGCCACATAGGCGAACCAGCCTTCGATGCCGCCGCCCACCAGCGGGCCGAGATAGACTTCCGCCAGTTTTTCCAGCGCACCGATCAACAGGCCGCCGACGATGGCGCCCAGCACCGAATCGAAACCGCCCAGCACCAGCACCGGCAGCGCCTTGAGCACCACCAGCGAGAGCGAGAACTGCACCCCCAGACGCGCGCCCCACAGCAGCCCTGCGATCAAGGCAATCAAGCCGGCGGTGGCCCACACCGCCGCCAGGATGCGCGGCAGGCGCAGTCCCACCGCCAGCGCCGCAAAGCCGTCATCGGCCAAAGCCCTGAATTCCAGCCCCAGCCGGGTGTAGCGGAAGAACAGCGAGAGCAGCGTCACCATCAATGCTGCGGTAGCGGCGGCAAAGAGGTCGAAGGAAGAGATCATCATCCCGCCCAGTTGCAGCGGCGTATCGGCAATGCCCAGCTCCAGCGCATGCACCTGCGTCCCCCACAGCAACTGCGCCGCGCCCTCGATCACGTAGGACAGGCCCAGCGTGGCCATGAACAAGCTCATCGGCGATTGATTCTGCAGCGGCCGCAAGACCACCCGCTCGATCGCCAGGCCCAGCAGGATCATCGCCGCCAGCGTCAGCAGCAAGGCCAGCACGAAGGCAATGCCACGCTCCACCAGGCTCACGAAGGTCAATGCGGCAAACAGCAGCTGTGCGCCCTGGGCAAAATTGAGCACGCCCGAGGTCTTGTAGATCAGCACGAAACCGATGGCCACCAGCGCATACATCACCCCGGAGAGCAGGCCGCCGGTCAGCACTTCGGCAAAGAACACCCAATCGAAGTCGGACATCACGCGGCCTCCTGCTGGGTCACGCCCAGGTAGGCCTCGATCACGGCGGCATCCTGGCGCACGGCGGCCGGCGCGCCATCGGCGATCTTGCTGCCGTGATGGAGCACCACCACGCGGTCGGACAAACCGAAGACCAGGCCGATGTCATGTTCGATCAGCAGGATGGCGGTATCGAACTGATCCCGTGCGGCGCGCACGAAATCGGCCATCTCGCTCTTTTCGGTAACGGTCATGCCGGCCATCGGTTCATCCAGCAACAGCAGCCGGGGTCGCGCCACTAGCGCACGCGCCAGCTCCACGCGCTTCTGCAGGCCATAGGGCAAGTCGCCGACAGGGCGCTCGGCATAGGCGCGCAGGTCGAGGAAGTCCATCATCTGCTCGGCCTGTGCGCGTGCGTCGATCCGCTCGCGGCGAGCGCGACCCACGCCGATGATCTGTTCTACGAAACTGGCCCTCATGGCGTTGACGCGGCCCAGCACGATGTTGTCGCGCACGCTCAAGCCCTTGAACAGGGCCAGGTTCTGGAAGGTGCGCGCCACGCCCAGTCGTCCCAGACGCGCCGTCGGCACCTGCCGCAAGCGCCGCCCGCCCAAGCTGACCGTGCCTTGCGTGGGCCGATACAGGCCAGTCATGACATTGACCAGCGAACTCTTGCCCGCGCCATTGGGGCCGATCACGGCCAGGATCTCGCGTTCGTGCAAGGCCAGGTCAACGTGGCGCAGCGCCTGCACGCCGCCGAAGGACAGGCTGACGCCCTCCAGCTGCAGGACGGGCGCAGCACTGGTCCGCACCAGCGGCGCCGCTGCCGGGCTGCTGTGCGCAGGGGGTGCTGTCTCGGCCAGGCCGGGCAGCGTCGCGCCGAGCGTGCTGCCCATGCTCACGCCACCGCTTCCAGGGCGGGAGCAGCGGCAGGGCTGGCCGCTGTGGCTGCCTGGCGTGCTTCCAGCTCGCGCACCAGCGGCAGCACCTTCTGGCCGAAGTATTCGACTTCCTCGATGAAGTGCAGGAAGCCGGTCAGCACCAGATCCACGCCGATGGCCTTGAGCGCGACAATGCGCTCGGCGATCTGTTGCGGGGTGCCGATCAGGTTGGTCTTGAACCCGTCGTTGTATTGCACCAGATCCTCGAAGGTGGACTTGGCCCAGTTGCCCTCGCCTTCCGGCGAGGCCTTGCCGGCTTGCTTGACGGCGTCGCCAAAGGCATGCACGGCTTCCACGTGGGCGTGGTCGATGATGTCTTGCAGCACGGCCTGCGCTTCTTCTTCGGTATCGCGGGCGATCACGAAGGCATTCACGCCAATGCGCACCTTGTGGCCGTTCTGGGCGGCCTTGGCCTGGATGTCATCGATCTGCGCCTTGAGGCCTTCGAGCGTATTGCCGTTGGTGAAGTACCAGTCCGAGACGCTGGCCGCGTTGTCGCGCGCGGCACGGGAGCTACCGCCCTGGAAGATTTCCGGATGGGGCTTCTGCACGGGCTTGGGACTGAGGGTGTAATTGTTGAAACGATAGAAATCGCCCTTGAAGGTGAAATCATCCTGGGTCCAGATACCCTTGAGCGCGCGGATGAATTCATTGGAGCGGCGATAGCGTTCATCATGTTCCAGCCAGGGTTCGCCGATGGCCTGGAACTCGCCCTTGAACCAGCCGCTGACCACGTTGATGGCGATGCGGCCATTGGAGATGTGATCGATGGTGGCGATCTGCTTGGCCACCACGGCCGGATGCCACGGCCCCGGCAAGATGGCGGCCAGCACCTTGAGCTTGGTGGTGGCGTGCAACAGGGCCTGGCTGAAGGAGACCGACTCGTGCTGGTATTCAGCGCCATAGCCGGCGGTGAAACGGATCTGGCTCAGGGCGTATTCGAAACCGGCTTGCTCGGCGGTCACGGCCAGGCGCTGGTTGTAGTCCAGGCTCCAGTCGGTGCGCTGCGGGATCGTGCTCACGACCAGGCCGCCACTGACATTGGGAACCCAGTAGGCGAACTTGACGGCGTCGGTGCGGGTGACGGCTGCGGTAGTGGATGGTGCTTGGCTCATGGAAAATCTCCTGGGGGAAGGGCGTTCATCGGGGATGGAAAGACGGCAATGGACACCGGCCGTTACGCGTGGACGTGTGCCTGGGTCGGCGTCGCAGCGACCGCCTGCAACACCGGCAATGCACGCTGCACGGTCAGCGCAATGCGCTCCTGCAGGGCCGGGCTGATGATGGTTTCGTTATCGAATTCCAGGGCATTGGCGTACACGCCCAAGGGCAGGGTCAGCGCCTGGAAGAAAGCGAACAGCGGGCGCAGCTGGTGATCGATGGCCAGCGCATGGCGGTCGCTGCCACCGGTGGCGGCCAGCAGCACGGGCTTGCCGATCAGCGACTCTTGCGGCACCAGGTCGAACAGATGCTTGAACAAACCCGAATAGGAGCCGCGATAGACAGGACTGCCGGCGATGAGCACATCGGCCGATTCGATGGCGGCGATCTTCTGGCGTACGGGGTCGGGCAACTGCGCCAGTTCGGTGGCGCTGAGCAACTGCCCGCCCAGATCGGAGAGGGCCACGACTTCAGTGCGGATGGGAAGGTGCTGGCCCAGTTGCGCGGCGATGGCATTGAGCAGGCCCAGGGTGCGGGAGGGACGGCGGCCGCTTCCGGCGACGATGACGACTTGCAGGGGACGGCTCATGAAGAAGGCTCTCCTTGGATGGCTAGAGGGAACGCGGTCGTTTGCGTCCTGTTCCTTCAGCGAAGAACGTGCCAGCCCGCGAAGCCTTGCAAATCAAGGACTTGCGAAAAACGGTGCTACTGCCACAGCAGCAATGTGCTCGTGGACTGCTGCTGGAGCAGCACTCGCTGTTTTCCTTGAACACTTAGTTTTCAGCACGCCAACAGGCACGCGGCGGTCTGCTTCTGTCTATCGGTACAGCACGACGGAAGATCACCAGCACCTTGTCAGTCAAGCGTTTGCGCCCGGTGATCCAACGTATACCGAGCATGCTTATGCTGAATCGGTCGTTAATCGGCATCGTGCATATTGTTAGAATCGATTGGCGTCTTCTTCCTGCGTCCCCCCCGCGCTGCAGGAACCCTCAGTCCGGAGCCTGACATGCACGCCAGCCATCGCTCTGCCCATCTGTATGCGCTGCCCTCTTCGCCGGAGGGTCACTGCGATCTTGCAGCGCGTACGTCGCCGCCGCTGCTGACCTTGCCCCATGCGCGCAAGCTGGGCACCTCCATCCGCGCCACTGCGCAGGTATTCCATGATCCCGTTTCGCTGGCCTTGCTCGAACGCGTGCAGCGCGTGGCGCCAAGCGACGCCAACGTGGTCATCATCGGCGCCACCGGCACCGGCAAGGAATTGATTGCACGCCACGTACACGACCTGAGCCAGCGGCGTGATGCGCCTTTCGTGGCGGTGAACTGCGGCGCGTTTTCGGAGAACCTGGCCGAGAGTGAGTTGTTCGGCCATGAGAAAGGCGCTTTCACCGGCGCCATCGCCCACAAGCCGGGCTGGTTCGAGGCCGCCAATGGCGGCACCCTGTTCCTCGATGAAATCGGCGATCTGCCGCTGGCCATCCAGGTCAAGTTGTTGCGAGTGCTGCAGGAACGCGAAGTGGTGCGCCTGGGCTCACGGCGCAGCATTCCCATCGATGTGCGCATCATCGCGGCCACCAATGTGCGCTTGCAGGATGCGGTGGCGGCCGGGCATTTCCGCCAGGACCTGTACTATCGGCTGCAGGTGGTGCAGCTGGCCATTCCGCGCTTGCGTGAGCGGCCTCTGGACATCCTGCCGCTGGCCTATCACTTCCTGCATGAATATCGCCAGCGCCTGGGCTATGGCGCGGCCCGCATCGATGCCGAGGGCGAACGCAAGCTGCGCCAGCATGACTGGCCGGGCAATATCCGCGAACTGGAAAACGCCATCCACCATGCGCTGCTGATCTGCCAGGATGACTGCCTGCGCGCCGAGCACTTCCATCTCTCGCATGTGGAGCGGCGGCTGGACTACGCAGTTGCCGCCGCCGGCGAGCGCGGCAACGATCCCCTGCACGCCCTGGAACAGGCCTTGCAAGGCCTGTTCAACCAGTCGCAGGAGGGCCTGTTCGAGAAGATCGAGGACACCATCTTTCGCACCGCCTTCGAATTCTGCGAACGCAACCAGGTGCAGGCCGCGCGCCTGCTCGACATCAGCCGCAACGTGCTGCGGGCGCGGCTGATCCGTAACGGTCAGATCTCGGCGCTGAAATAGGCCGCATTGCAAGATGACAAGTTTTCCTGACGTTTTTTCACAAAAAACTTACAACTAGCCAACAATTAGTAACGATTATCATTTATATTCTGGCTCCCGATTATTTGCATGGCAGCTTGAATACAGATGATGTTGATGTCCCGAGGATTCCCCGCCCCCAGCGCCGCCGGCTGGCTGCTGGCGGGTCTGTTCGCAGTAACGCCGCTGGCCTGGGCCGACACCGCCACGACCAATGCCCAGGAAGGCAGCAGTGCTGCGGCCCTGCCTGAAATCAGCGTATCGGCTGGCCGCGAGAAGAACAGCTACAACACGCCCTCCACCAGCGGCGCCACCCGCACCGATACGCCGCTGCTGGAGCTGCCGCAATCCGTACGGGTCATGACCACGCAGCAGATCGACGACCTGGGCGCCGTGCGTCTGGCCGACACGGTCGACTACGTCAGCGGCATCAGCCGTCTCAATGACTTCGGCGGCACCTGGGACAACTTCGCCATCCGTGGCTTCAGCAGCACCGACATGGGTTTCCTGGTCAATGGCTTCCCTGGTTCGCGCGGCTACAATCCGCGCCGCGACACCGCCACCATCGAGCGCATCGAATTCCTCAAGGGGCCGGCCTCGGCGCTGTATGGCAGCAGCGAGCCCGGCGGCACCATCAACATCGTCACCAAGAAACCGCAGTTCAGCGCCAGGAACAGCGCCGAAGTCAGCGCCGGCACCGGCGGCCTGCGCCGCGCCACGGTGGACAGCACCGGCCCGCTGAGCCAGAACCTGGCCTATCGCCTCATCGCCATGACCGAAGAGGGCGATAGCCGCTCCAGCCTGCTCAGCAACCGCCGCTCGCTGGTGGCGCCCTCGCTGGCCTGGGTCATCGACAAGAACACGCTGCTGAACTACGAGGGGGAATTCCTCCAGGCCAGCACACCGCTGGACCGCGGCATCATCAATGTGAGAGGCGTGCTGGGCGGCCTGCCGCGTGACCGCGTCCTGAGCGAACCCTCGGACGGCAACATGGCCATGCGCAGCAATACCCACCAGCTCACGCTGGAACACAGCCTGTCGGAACAATGGCGTATGCGCCTGGGAGCCAGCTACAAGGAAAGCAGCTTCGATGGGTTCTACACCGAAGCACAGCTGGGCAGCAACGCATTGCAGGCAGACCAGCGCACCCTGAACCGCACCCGTACCTGGCGTCAGTTGCCCTCGCGCGACATGTCCTTCCAGGGCGAGCTGCATGGCCAATTCAAGACCGGCGACATCGCGCACACCTTCCTGATCGGCGCGGAAGCCTCCAAGCTGTGGATGAACACCGAGATCCTGCGCTCGGCCAACACGCCCATCGATATCTACAATCCGGTCTATGGCAGCCCCCTGCTGCCGCTGACCAACCGCACCAGCAGCTCGGACGAGAACCAGCGCGTCAAGGCCCTGTTCGTACAGGACCAGCTGTCGCTGTCGCCGCAATGGAAGCTGCTGGGCGGCCTGCGCTGGGACCAGTACAACCAGAGCCTGGTGAGCCGCGTGACTCCCGTGGGAACCACCTCGCAACGCCAGAGCGCCGTCTCGCCGCGCGCCGGCGTCAGCTACCTGCCCAATGCCTGGAGCTCGGTCTACCTGAGCGCGGGCAAGTCCTTCCGTGGCAACAGCGGCGTGGATGTCAATGGCCGCCCCTTCGATCCGCAGCGCTCGAGCTCGTATGAAGCCGGTCTGAAACTGCAAAGCACCGATGAACGCCTGGGCGCGAACTTCGCGGTCTACGACATCACCAAGACCAATGTCCTGACCGCCAGCGACAATCCCAACTTCATGGCCGCTGCCGGCGAAGTCAAGAGCACCGGTTTCGAAGCCGATGCCTATGGCCAGCTCGACGCCAACTGGCGTCTCTCGGCCAACTTCTCCTGGGACGACGCCCGCGTGAGCAAGGACCGCACCCTGCCCACCGGCACGCGCCTGGCCAACATCCCGGCCTATAGCGCGGGCCTCTTGGTCATGCGTGAAGACGCCCTGGCCAATGGGACGCGCTATGGCGTGGGCGGCGGTGTCAACTACGTGGGCAACCGCTCCGGCAATGCCGCCGACACCTACTCGCTGCCGGCCTATACGCTGGTGAAGCTGCTCAGCTATTGGCAGGTCAGCAAGAACGTGCGCCTGTCGCTGGACGTGCATAACCTGTTCAACCGCAACTACTACCCGGGTTCGTGGAACAACCTCTACGTCATGCCCGGCGCAGAACGTACGGTGGTGGCGCGCATGAAGATCGATCTCTGATCTTTCCGCGCCCAAATTGACATGCCCCCTGCCGCGAGGTCGGGGGCATTTTCTTTGGCGCCTGCCTCAATGCTGCGCCGGGATCAGTGATGGGCGGTAAAGCCCTGCTGTTCGAGGAACTCGGCCACGCGAGGCTGCCACGATTGCGGGAAGCGCGCAAAGAGCAGGTGGCCATCCTCGCCGTGTGGCGGGAACAGCACGAACTCGCCCTTGCCGCCAGCGGCCTGGAAGGCATTGAACCATTGGCGCGGATAGGTCGGTCCCATCCACTGGTCATTCTCGGTATAGATCCACAGGGTCGGTACCTGAGAGGTCTTGCCGTAGTCGCCGAACATCTGCTCCAGCTTCTGCGGGCCGCAGGGTTGCTGCGGATGGGTCTTGGGATTGCCGCCACCGCCGCCGGCGAAATTGATCGCCGCCTTCAGGCCAGGCACCTGGTGCGAGGCCACCGTGATGGCCGTGGTACCGCCGAACGACTGGCCGACCACCACCACCCGCGAGCCATCGGTCCCCGGCAGCGCCTTGACGGCGTTGATGGTGGCGATGGTCTGCTGGGCGGCGGCCTCGTAGACTGGCGGATAGACGCGGCTGTTGCAACCGCCGGCATCCTCCAGGTCATCACCGCCGGTCACGCCATAGCCCACGCGAGTCGGGACGGCGACCACGAAACCATAGCGGACGAAAAAGCGCGAGGCCACCGTGAAGCGCGCCCGGCCCAGATTGGCCCGTCCGGCAGCCTCGGCTGCGCGGCCGTGGTTGAGCACCAGGATGGGAGCTGGGGCCGGATTGGCGTCATCGCGCCAGATCGTCACGCGCATATTCTGTTCGACCGGTTTGCCGTACATGTTCTTGAGGCTGACCGGCACGTCGATCTGTTGTTCGATCAGTGCCGCATACGCGCCGTTGGCGGCGCCAAGCCCTGCCCCGAGCGTGGCGGCCAGCAAGAGCGGCAGCGGCATGCGCCATGGGCGGCATAGGCCGGGTCGATGTTCTCTGGTGGGCATGGAAGGCATTTCCTGTGCGGGTGATGCGCATGCAGGTGCAACCCCATGTGGCCCTGCATCGCTGCGATATTCTAAGAGTTTTGTCTTGCAGCGCCCTGACGGCCGTGTGCAGCATCGGCGCAAGAGAGACAGGAAATCCGGGCCTGCGCCGAGCCCCGGGGAATGCCAATGTCGATCACGATGCCGAACGATGCCTGACCAGCCATTGACGCCTGCCGAATGTCAGAGTCCCGGTGCATCCAGCCGATGTCGGCATCGTTCCTTGACCCTGACATGCACGACGCGCAAGAGAAACTCCCCCTCCGCTCCGGCGTGCCGCCTGCACGGCAGGCTAACGTGCCCCCCGACACGTTGCCGATCTGCATCGGCACGGCTACTCTATTACAGCCTTGCCAGTTTGATTAGCCCCCGTTTTGCGAATGCATTCATTAACGTTGATTAACAATCATCGTAAAGTCAACGCAGCGGAGAGATTGATCGCCATTCATCCAAATCATTTATTACACTTGTTAAGCCAAAACGACTAATCAATCCCAGCCAGATGTAATACATTCCGGATCTATGACGCGTCTAAAGAAAATCGAGGTTGGCCAGCTCAGCGTAGGGATGTATTTTTCCGGCTTCGATGGGCCGTGGATAGACACGCCCTTCTGGCGCACCAGCTTCCTGGTGCGCAAGACTTCCGAAATCGCCCGCGCCCAGGCCGCCGGCTATACCTATTGCTGGATCGATACCGACCAGGGCATCGACCTGGCCAGTGCCGAGGCGGATCGCCTGCCAGAAATCGAAGAACCCGACGGCGCCAGCGGCACCTCCAGCCGCTCCGAGCTGGACGACGCCCTGCGGCTCTATGAAAACGCCAAGCAGACCACCCAGCAGATGTTCAAGCAGGCGCGCCTGGGCAAGACGCTGGATGTGGAGAACTGCAAGAACCTGGTCGAGGAAATCGCCACCTCGGTAGCGCGCGACTCCAATGCCTTGCTCAGCATCATCCGTCTCAAACGGGTGGACGAATACACCTATCTGCATTCCATCGCCGTCTGCACCCTGATGGTGGCGCTGGCGCGCACGCTGGGCATGGACGATATCGCCTGCAAGGAAGCCGGCCTGGCCGGTTATCTGCATGACGTCGGCAAAGCCTTCATTCCACTGGAGATCCTCAACAAACCTGATCGCCTGAGCGAACAGGAATACAAGATCATCCAGCGCCACCCCGCCCTCGGCTACGACTACCTCAAGGGATTCTCGGGTGTGCCCGACTATGTGCTGGACGTCTGCCTGCATCACCACGAGAAGATCGACGGCTCGGGCTACCCCTCGCGTCACCAGGGCAACCAGATCAGCATGTATTCGCGCATGGCCGCGGTCTGTGACGTCTATGATGCCGTGACCTCGGAACGTTCCTACAAGAGCGGTTGGGATCCAGCCGAATCGCTCTCGCGCATGGCCTCCTGGCAGGGGCATTTCGACCGTCCCATTTTCCTGGCCTTCGTCAAGGCGCTGGGCATCTATCCGATCGGCTCCATCGTGAAGCTGCAGTCGGGGCGCACGGCGCTGGTGATCCGGCAGAACCATGTCGACCTCACCAAGCCGGTGGTCAAGGCCTTCGTCACTACGCCCTCCATCGAGGTGGTGGAAAGCGAGATCATCGATCTCTCCGCGCCCGGGCAGACCGACGCCATCGCCGAGCGCAGCGGTCAGGATTGGCTCAAGAGCAACGGGCTGGTGATCGATTCGCTCAAGGCCATGATGGAAGCGTCCGACCTTCCCATGCGCATTTCCGGTTGATCGTAGCGATAGATCCTGCGTCTTGAGGCCAGTGCCCGCCGCTCAGACCGGCGCATCGGGAGGACTGGCAGGCGCAGGATGGCGTCGGCGGAAATAGTCCTCCAGATGCTCGATGCATTTGACGATCTTCTGCGGCGGGCTCTCGCGGTACTTGGTCGTCAGGAACGCGCAATAGACATCCAGCTCCCAATCCGGGAGCACCACCTCGAGCCGGCCGGCATCCAGATCCTCCTGTACCTTGCACGCCAGCAGGCGCGCCACGCCATGCCCCTGCAAGGCCAGTCGGCGTAGCGAGCGGGCGTGGTTGGCCGTGACGCGCGGCGTGAGGCGCAACTGCGCGCACTGGCCGCTACGTTTTTTCAAGCTCACCTCGACGCTGCTGCCATGCGGTGTGAAGAACAGGAAATCGTGCTGCGGCAGATCTTCAGGCTGACGGATCGGCGCGTGCGCCCGCAGGTAGGCTGGCGCGGCGCACAGCACCGCCGGCAGCGACGCCAGGTAGACATCGTTCTCACCGGGCATCTTGCCCACGCGCAGCGCCAGGTCCACGCTCTTGTCCATGAGGTCGATGTTGTGGTCGTTGACATCGATGCTGATGCGCAGCCTGGGATTGGCGCGGATGAAATCGTCCAGCGCCGGCACCAGGTATTCGGAGGCCATGAAGCTGGACGCGGCAATGCGCAGTTCTCCCAGCAACTCCTTGTGCAGGCTTTCGGTGAGCTGGCGCGCCTCGCTGGCCAGGTCCACGATGCGGCTGCAATTGGCATAGAAGCTATGCCCTGCCTCGGTCAGACTGAGCTTGCGGGTGGTCCGGTGCAACAGGGTGGTGCCGAGCATGGTCTCCAGGGCGCTGATATGCTGGCTCACCGAAGAGGAGGTCAGCCCCAGCTCCCGGGCCGCCTTGGAAAAGGCGCCCAGCTCTACCACCCGGGAAAAGATCACCATGCGCGGCAGGTAATCCATTGCGTTGTTCTTCATCGTCGTGCGCTTTGGGATAGTCGATCACATGAGGCTCGACTATAACGGCATCGTCACGTAATAAAGCGAGCAAGCTACGCGTGAATTACGGTTTATTTTCTCTTCAGTCAGGAAGACGATCCCATTGTGCAAGAGCATCTGTGAGTTTTCTGCGCAGCGCTCACCGCCGCCGGCCCGTCGCGGCGAGCGGCGCAAGCGGCCTGGCTTCAGCCGTGGGTAGCCGTGGCCAGGGTGGAAACGAGAGTGCAGCCGCAGGCGGCGCGCTGCCCATGCAAGGCCACGCTGCGACCATCGATCTGGAAGCTCGGAGCGCCCTCGATGATGGCATTGACGCCATGCCCGGGCAGTGGACACATCACCTTGTCGCCCACCCGCGCCACGCCCAGCCCACCGATGAGATGGGTGGTGGAGGCGGTGATGACCCGGCCGCCGTGGGAGGTCGGGTCGCCCAGTCGAATGACGGCTGCAGCCATGGCTTGATCTTTCGCTATGTTGGAAACGACGTCGGTACGCTCACGCATCCAGGCCGAAGAGGCGATCCAGATCCTTGAAGGTGGCTTCCTTGGTCTTAAGGTCGTCGCTGCGCAGTCCCCGATAGAGGCGCAGGTATTGCGCTTCCGGCAGGGACTCCTCGGTGATGCCGTAGCATTCCAGCAGCTTGTTGGTGGCGTTGACCAGCGGCAAGGTCTCGGTCTCGGTGCGGATCATGCCGCGCAAGGCTTCCAGCAGCGCCTCGTTGGATTCATCGGCCGGCACGTAGAAGGCGGCGCGCGAGCGCAACGTGCGGTCGGTGCTGGACATGAGCCGCAGGAAGACGTTGATGAGCGCCGGATCGGGCTGGCGGCGATACAGCTCCCAGGCGGCGGCCAGGGCCGCGTCGTCATTGAGCACGCCCTGGTCCAGCAGCTCGCGCACCACCGGCGCGGCGCGCTCGGCATCGGCCAGGAACAGGCCCTTGACGCTCTCGTCGGAACCGCCCGGCCTGGTCATCTCCAGCAGATGGTCGAAGGCCTTGCTGCGCTCCTCCGCCGTCATCGGCGCAAAGTAGGTTTCGTTCAGGCCGTCCAGACGCTCCCGGTTGTACATCGTGAAGAAGTCGAGGAAGTGTTGATATGCGCTCATGGTTTTCGTTGGTCAAACTTGAGTAGATCGCCGATGTAATTATCGGACAGAGGATGAGACTGGCCGCCCAAGTCTACGACATGCATCTTGATGTCGGTGATCTGGCCGGTGGTTTTCTTCAAGTCCATCAGCAGGGGCTTTTCACTGTTATGCCAGACGGTGCCGGCATCCCACAGCTTTTCCGGTGTTTGTACCACATTGACGACGCCGGAGGCGCCGTTGGCGTATTTTTCCGAAACGCTGCCCCACAGGCCGCTGGCGTAGGGGCCTGGCTGTCCGCCCGAGGCATTCCAGGGATAGGCCTTGTTGACATCATCCCAGCCATCGATGATGCGCCCGCCTGGCGTGGTTTCCAGCGTCACCCCGCCCATTTTCTCGGCGTAGGCGCGCGCGGCGTCAACCTGACCCAGCTTGGATGCCTGCCCCGAAGTGCCGGACCAGAACACGGCGCCGTCCTTGGGCGAGGACACATCGAGCCGCTTGACCACCTCGTCCCAGCTATCGCCCGGATTCTTGGGCAGATACGGGCGCAGGATGCTGCGCGCCTCTTCCAGCTTGGCCGCGGCCAGCGCCTGGTCACCCGCCTTGGCGGCGGCGTCGGCCTCGTTGGAGAGCTGCGTGATGCGGGCGCGATCGGCTGCCGCAGCCGCATCGACCACGGCCTGCTTCTTGCCGTTCGGGCCGGGCTTGGCCGGATCGACGGGATCGGGCTTGTCCTTGAGCGGCGGCTTGCCGGCGGCGCCGTCGGCAGGCTTGGCTGCGGTCTTGGCGGCAGGTTTGGCGGCGGGCTTGCCAGCTGGCTTGGCCCCAGGTTTGGCCGGCAAGGCCTCCGACTTGGCGGCCGGTGCGGCGTGGGGTGCGGCAGCCGGGGGCTCCTTGGGCAGCACCTGGCCCGGTGTATCCCGCACGCGCTGGGTGGGCGGCTTGGCCGGCGCGGCCTTGCTGGCCTGCACGCCCGCCGATGCGGTATGGGCTTCCTGGGGGGCAGCCTCGGCCAGCACCTTGGCCAGACGCGCATCGAGCTCGGCCAGCGCCTTGGGGATCTTGTTGAGCGCTTCCTGCTGGACGGCGTAGAACTTGCGTTCCCACTCGGCCAGGATGGCGATGCGATGCTTGACGACGTTGAAGTAGCTCAGGCTTTCCAGGTGTACGCGCAGCGACTTGACCATGCTCAGCAGCTTGCCGCTGAACTTGCGCAACGCCGCCATCAAGGCCTTTTCATAGGGCGCGAACTTGACGGCGCGCAGGAACTTCATGACGTCGCCCTTGATGAATTTCTGCAGGAACCGCACCAGTTCCACCAGCTTGGAAGCTTCCTTGATGAGCAGCAGCATCACCGAGCGCAGCGCCGCACCCAGCTCGGAACCCGCCAGCCCGCCGACGATGGCGCCCACGCCAGCCGCAGCAGCGCCGCCGGCGGCCATGGCCAGGGGCAGCGCGATGACGATCAGGCAGGCGCTCAGCAGCACCCACTCCATGATGTCCTCACGCTTCTCCGGATGGCTGGCCATGCGCAGGATCACCGCCACGGCGTCGCGCGCACTGGTGACGATGACCACGCCGGGCACGAAGCTCACCAGCATGTCGGCCACCACCGCCGAGAGCGGCCTGTTGTCGGCGAACTCGCCGAAGAGTACCGACTTCAACCAATCCATGCCGCCGACCACGCTGCTCCAGGCGTCGTCGAGGATGCTGTGTTCGTCCTTGTCCTGGCTCACGACTTGCCTCCCTTGCCCAGCGCGCCGAGCACCTTGGGCGCCCAGTTGAGCAATTCATGCACGTCCTCGTGCAGTTCGGTGTTGACCATGGAAGATGCTTGCAGCGGTTGATAGTTGTATTCCACCTTGGCGCTGGTACCTGCCGGCACGCCGCTCAGGCGCGCAATGCCCTGCGCGTCCAGCGTCCCCTTGCGCACGCTGCCATCGCTGAGGATGGCCTTGTAGGCGGCCCCGGCCAGCGGTTCGCCCCAGTCGGTGAGATGGCGGAATTCCATATCCGAGGGCTGCAGCTCGCTCTTCTGCACATGCGGCATGACGAAGTTCTGGCTGGCCGGCCCCGGCATGGAATGCAACGAGGCCTTGGCCTCCCACTTGCCGGGTGTGCCCTGGGTGATGCCTGCGCTATTGATCTGGATGAAGGAGCCGCCGGCCGAGATCATCACCTCGTCCTTGGCGTGGATCTCGACCCTGCCGCTGGTGGAGAGCAGGCGCGCCACCTTTTCGGCGATGAGGTCCAGATCATCGCTCTGGGCCTGGATTTCCACCTTGCCCTTGGCGGCGAACAATTTCATTCCGGCGTTCTGGGCGAACAGGCTGATCTTTTCCTTGACCGTGGCCAGGAGGCTCTTGCCGGTGGCGATGCTGGTGTCCTTGCCGGAGGTCAGGGTGGTCTCCTGCGCCGAGTGCACCTGCGTGCCCTGGTCGGTGGCCAGGCCAATGCCGGCGGGCGCGGCCATCATCAGCAGCGGCTTCTTGAAGCGATTGGCGCTGCCCTGCCCCTGGCCGCTGTATTTGTCCTCGGTGGCATCGACGAAGTCCTTGAGGCTGTCCTGCGCGAGCGCTTCCGCACCGGCCTTGGAGGCACTGTCGGAGAGCCCGCGCGCCAGGTCCGCGCTGGCCTTCATGAGGCTAGTGGCTTCGCTGGCGTCGAGCTGCGTGCCTTGCGGACCGGGACGTCCATAGCTGCTCAGGTAGAGGCCTTTTTGCGTGACCACCGCGCCATAGTCATCAGTGCTCAGGGCAAAGCCGGAGCCATAGAAATTCCTGCGTTCATTGTCGGCCTGGCTGACCAGGTAACCGAGATTGAGCTGAGCGTTGGACTGGCTGCTGTAGAGGTGGACGCGGTTCTGACTGGTGGTGTCATCCATCACCAGCTGGTTGAAGCCGTTGCCGCCGAACTCCTTGGACTTCAGTCCTGACAGTCGGCCATCGGTGTGCCATTGCGGCGGCTGCTCCTGGTTGAACAGGCGGCCGGTCGCCACGGGCCGGTCGGGGTCGCCGTTGAGGAAGGAGATGATCAGTTCCTGTCCCACCCGGGGCACCTTGACCTCGCCCCAGTTCTCGCCGGCATTGGGATAGCTCACGCGCACCCAGCACGACGCCTTTTCATCGCCAGGATTGATGCGGTCCCAGCGGAACTGCACCTTGACGCGATTGAGCTTGTCGGTAAACACCTCTTCGCCCTGCGGCCCGACCACCACCGCCGTCTGCGGATGCATCACCGGCTTGGTGTGGTCGAAGGGACTGCGGTAGGGCAGCTTGCGCCGCTGCACTTCAAAGCGATTGAAGCAATGACCGGTGCGGGCATTGCCGCCCTCATCGTCGTTGCTACGCCCCATCGAGGCCTTGAAGGCATCCAGCTGCGGCTTCAGGCTGCCGGGGAAATCCCTGGCCGTGCCGGACAGGGGCAGGTTGTTTTCGATGAACCACTCCACGGCGATGAGCATGAACTGGCTGTCCTGCTTGCTATCGCCGCGATGGGCCGGGTGGTCGGTGAGCGTAAACCAGCGACCGGCCGCCAGGGTGCGCGCCCCGGACACCCCGGTGAAACGCTTCATCGAAGATTCCCACTGTTCCACCCGCAGACGCGCCTGGCGGTCGCCGTCGTCCTGCTTGGCGTAACTGTAGGGGCCGCTGTATTCATAGACTTCCAGCTCGCCCGGCAAGGCCCCATGCTCGGGCAGCACACGCTCCTGGGTCTGCTTCTGGTCGCCCGGCGACTTGTAGTCATCGGTGCGCGTGGCCAGCCGGGTCGAGGCCAGTCCACGGCTGGCGCTCCAGTGCAGGATGCGGTTGACTTCGTCTTGCGTACCCGCGCCGTGGAAAGCCAGCTGTTCCGGCGCCAGCGGCTTGGCCTGGTCGGTGTTGTCGGTGATCACCAGCACATGCCCCGAGCCATCCGGCTTCTGCTCGTGGTAGGCATACCAGCCCTCTTCTTCCATCAGGCGCTGCACGAAGTGCCAGTCGGTCTCGTACTGGGTGCAGTAGGAGCGCGGCAAGGCTGGCGTGGCGATCTCGAAGCGGTAGTTGCCGCGGGCATAGGCGTGCTGGTCGAACACGTCAGCCAGGATGTCGTCGGCCTTGCTGTCCTGCCAGATGCGTGCGTCCTTGCGGTATTTGAGGAAATGCAGCCACGGCGCCATGCCGATCTGGAAAGAGGCTAACTGGCCATCGCTGCCCAGGCGCCTGGCCGTATGCACATAGCCATGCACAGGCGCGTAATCGCTGCCGTCCTGCTGCAACCAGAGCGTAACCGGCTGGGCGATGAGCTTCTTGAGTTCGATATCGTCGCGGGTGGAGACCAGGTCGATGGTGTAATCGTAACCCCGCCCCAGACGCTCGCTGCCCACCATCCGTTGCGGCAGCAGCACGTCGGGGCCCAGCACGGAATCGAGCTTGAGGATACGTTTTTCCTGGCCGACGAAGGTGTCGGCCAGTGCAGAGAGCGTTGTCAGTACATTGTCCATGGCGCTAGAGGGCAGTAAGCAGACTGGAAAACGGCATTGCCCCCCCAGCGCCATGATCAGCATGGGCTGACCACAGTGACACGAACTTGCTCAGGCGAGGACGAACAGGAATGCACTGGCGAGACCATCGCAAGCCCCCGTTTGCATTTTGGTTACGCACACAGTACCAGCAGCACCTTGAACAGACGCACGCAGAAATCGAACCAGGGAGATTGGATGCTAATTATTATTCATTCGCCAACACGTTCCCGTTTTGGGATCAGGCAACGTAAGCCGCTTTGAGCCAAAGCCTGTCGATGAGTTCCCGACACGCCGTCAGCAACAGACGCTTTTCTGCCGACCTTATTGTTGAGCTTGAAGGCCGGAGGCCGCCTCAGCACGCGCGGCGCTGTCTATTTTCGTCAAGCCGATTGACCCTCTGAAACAAGCTTCGATGAACAATCCTCGCTACCTTGATCACAGCAAGCTTGTTCATCGGATTCCACCGCAATGTCCTCGCTTGCGCCTGCCCTATACGGTATGGAGGCGACTTCCTGTCAAACGAAATACCACAGCCACATCAAAATGGAGAACCGTCACATGACTGATACTCAAGCATCCGAGCCGCAACAGCCGTCCCTCTACGAACGTCTGGGAGGCTATGACGCGATCTACAAGTTTGCAGGAGAAGTGCTGCGGACCTGTATGACGCACCCCGCCATTGGCCATATCTGGAGCCACATGTCCGAATCCACCTTTCAGAAGGAGCACATCAATTTTGTCGATTTCCTGTCGGTTCACTGGGGTGGGAATGCGCAATACAGAGGACGCGACATGGTGACCGCACACCGTGGAATGGGCCTCACCGAGGTCCACTGGCAAGCGGTGATGGAATGCATGGACGAGTGCTACGACAACTTCGCAGTCCCCCAGGATATCCGCGAAGAAGTCACGGCCTTTCTGACCAAGTTCAAACCCGCCGTCATCGGCAGCCCATCCTACCGTGACGTCGTGCTGGCCCATCCGGAAATGGACGTGGCCAAGGGAATGAAAAGCGTAGGCATCACTTGGCCCAGACCTTGAGTTTCGTGGTCGAACCAAACTTGCTCACCTGGTGATCCATCACCGATGGCTCGCCAGGTGATCGTCCGGCGATTTTTTCAACCAGCAAGATGACTTCCTCAAAAGAGGAATTTCCTTGCCAGCATTCCCTGTTCTTTTTTCATGTCCCATGCGGGGTAAGCAAGTGGGGCTTCGATCTCGCCTTGAGGTTCTCTGCGCAGGTTCAGGCGGGACACGATACGCAGCTTCCTGGTGACTCCTTCAAGGTAAAACTCAAACAACATGACCTTTTCGCGCCGCTGTCTGGTACTCAAGCCACCAGCCATCGGCGCGGATCAAGCTCGCACACGATGGCTGCCCGCCTTGTCAGAATATCTGCAGCAACCGCAGGTTCAGACGGAAGTTTTCCTTGAATCCATTGCCCACCGACAAGTCGCGACCGATACTGCCCATGATCTGCGTCTTGGCCGCCACGAAGGTGCTGCCGCCGAAGGAAATCTTCAACTGATTGGGCTGGTCGTGATTATCCACGCCATTGACGCGGGTCTCACCGCCCCAGGTACGCGACAGCCCGGCGCTTGCATTAGTGGCGGCGGAAAACTGGTAGCGCAGATAGGACTGCAACTGATAAAGCGGCGCCTGACTCATGCTGCCTCGGCCACTTCCATAATCGTTGTTCTTGCCAAAGACCATGACGTCGCCCGTCAGGTCGAGATACAAGGGACCGGATATCTGCTGGACCAGACCGGCTTGCAGGTCGAACTTCCAGCGATTCTCGCCCACGTTGAGGGCGCGGCTGTCGGAATACGATCCGGTGGGCAGGTAGAGATACGGGGCCACCGCAAAGAAGGTCGATTTTGAAGGATCGTTGACGAGCCACACAGGCGCCGCCAGGATCAGGTCGCCCAGGGCGTTCTCACTGCCCAGCGCCCTGATGTCGCGGCCACTGCGCAGACTGGCGAAGGGCAGCAGCACCTGGGGACCCACGATATAGCCGCCGATGTTCATGTAATGCACCAGGCGCAGGATGGTCACGTCGGAGGTCAGCAAAGGATTGCCAGGATTGCGGTTACCTCCACTGTAGCTGGCATCGCGTTCGGCATGCTGCTGATACAGCAGACCGGCGGTGGTGCCAGCGGGGGCCGGCACATAATCTGCCGGATCGACATCGATGGCGCAAGCGTCGGCCATCACGCCCATCGCCAGGGCAACGGCAATGGAGAATAAGACCGTTCGCAACGAGGCGAAACGGCGTCCTGCTTTCAAGTGCATGTTCATCTTGTCCTCTCTTTTCATATGGATGGAATCGCCGTGTTCCGGACAGGCCTCGTCACATGCCTGCACCGATCCGACGGTGATGAAAAGATAAAGAGGCAAGGCCCGCCTGACTCGTCAAATCAGGCCAAGGTACTTGCCATAACAAGACATTCTGAAAACCGATACTTGCCACGCCCGCCTTGACGTGGATTGCATGCCTGTCGCGCCCCTCCTGGTGTGCAGAACGCAAGGCCGGAAATACGTAAACGATTTCCCATTTTTCCTCACGACACTGGCTGGCTTGTCCGCAAATGACAAACGAATGACCTGCACGGACAAGCATCGACAGTGATGCTCGCCAATGATAGCGATGCACGGTGGCCGCGACGAGCTTGTGGACTGCCGCTGCTGACCTTCCCATTGCAGTGCAATGCCCCCTCGCGGTGCATTCGAAATACAGGAGCGCGAATTTCATGCCTATCGTCCGACCCACCCCAGAGCAGCTCAAGGAGCTCGCCAGTTCCCTGCACATCCAGCTCACCACGGAGCAGGCCAGTCAATATCTGGAATTGATGCAGGCAAGCTTCGATGCCTACGATGTCATCGATGGCTTGCCCGATGAAATTCCCGCCGTCAAGTATCCGCGCTCGGCTGGCGCTCGGCCGGCGGCCAAGGACAATCCCCTCAACGCCTGGGCCTGCAAAAGCACCGTCAAGGGCGCCGCCCAGGGCAAGCTGGCGGGCCGCACCGTGGTGCTCAAAGACAATGTGGCCCTGGCAGGCGTGCCGATGATGAACGGCTCTTCCACGCTGGAAGGTTTCGTGCCGAGCTACGACGCTACCATCGTGACCCGCCTGCTCGATGCCGGCGCCACCATTCTGGGCAAGGCCACCTGCGAGCATTTCTGCCTGTCGGGCGGCAGCCATACCTCCGATCCGGCTCCGGTGCACAATCCCCGCCGCCACGGCTATGGTTCCGGCGGCTCCTCGTCGGGCAGTGCCGCGCTGGTGGCGGCGGGGGAAGCGGAGATGGCCATCGGCGGCGACCAGGGCGGATCGATCCGCATTCCCTCGGCCTTCTGTGGCACCTATGGCATGAAGGCCACGCATGGCCTGGTTCCTTATACCGGCGTCATGCCCATTGAAGCGACGGTCGATCATGTCGGACCGATCACCGCCAACGTGCGCGACAACGCGCTGATGCTGGAAGTCATTGCCGGCGCCGATGGACTCGATCCGCGCCAATATGCACCCGAGGTGCAGCGGTATACCGCAGCGCTTGATCGTGGCGTGCGTGGTCTGAAGATCGGCATCCTCACCGAAGGTTTTGCCCTTGGCAATATGGATAAGCGGGTGGCAGACAAGGTGCAGGAGGCGATTGCCCAACTGGAAAAACTGGGAGCGTCCGTGGCCACCGTATCGGTCGAGGAACATGCGCTGGCCGGTGCGCTCTGGCAGCCCATCGGCTGCGAAGGCCTGACCATGCAGATGATGCATGGCAACGGCATGGGCTTCAACTGGAAGGGTCTCTATGACCTAGGTCTGCTGGATCGCCACTCCCATTGGCGTGAGCATGCCGATGATCTGTCGGCTACGCTCAAGCTGTGCATGTTCGTCGGCCAATACGGATTGACCCAGTATCAGGGACGCTTCTATGCCAAGGCCCAGAACATCGCCCGGCGCGCACGCGCCGGCTACGACAAGGCGCTGGCCGATGTCGATCTGCTGGTCATGCCCACCGTCCCCATCATCGCACAGCCATTGCCGCGTCCGGGCTGCCCCTTGGCCGAGTACGTCGCGCGCGCCTTCGAGATGATTGGCAATACCGCGCCGCTGGACATCACCGGCCACCCGGCGATGTCCATCCCCTGTGGCACGGTCGAAGGCCTGCCGGTGGGATTGATGCTGGTCGGCAAACACTATGCCGAAGCCACGCTCTACCAGGCGGCAGCGGCCTTCGAAGCCAGCATGGAATGGCAGCAGCATTGATGTTTCTTTCGTGAAGTTCCTAAAGGCATTTTTTCCCACCCCGCATTTTCGAGCCAGGAGTCAACAAATCATGAGCAATCCATCCTCTTCCGCACAGACATCCACCCCCGGTGAACGGGCCTCGGCGCTGTTCAAGGTTCTCAACGACAAGAAGCTGATCCCGGCAGGCTACATCGAAGGCCTGACCGATCTGCTGGCCAACAAGTTCGACCCGGCCAATGGCGCCCGCGTGGTAGCCAAGGCCTGGAGCGATCCGCAATACCGCGAACTGCTGCTGCGTGACGGCACGGCCGCCTGCGAAGAGTTCGGCTACACCGGCCCGCAGGGCGAATACATCGTAGCACTGGAAGACACGCCCACACTCAAGAACGTCATCGTCTGCAGCCTCTGCTCCTGCACCAACTGGCCGGTACTGGGCCTGCCGCCGGAATGGTACAAGGGCTTCGAATTCCGCGCCCGTCTGGTGCGCGAGGGACGCACGGTGCTCGCTGAACTCGGCACCGAACTGCCCAAGGACATGACGGTGAAAGTCTGGGACACCAGCGCCGAGACCCGCTACCTGGTGCTGCCGATGCGTCCGGCCGGCACCGAAGGATGGAGCGAAGAGGCGCTCAGCAAGCTCATCACCAAGGACGTGCTCATCGGCGTGGCCCTGCCCAAGGTAGGTTGAGCACCGGTCCGGTGCACAGCAGCTTGATTTTTATTTCTCATCAATCAACGGAGATTCAAACATGGATGGCTTTCACGACCTCGGCGGTGTTCAAGGCTTCGGCCGGATTCCGCACACCATCAACAGCCTCGATTACAAGAAGGTCTTCAAGCAGGACTGGGAGCACCTGGCCTATACCCTGATGTTCCTGGGCGCCGATCACATGAAGCTCTACAGCGTGGACGAAGTGCGTCACGCGGTGGAACGCATCGAGTTCCGCCAGCAGGCCAACACCCAGTACTACGAGCGCTATGTGATCGCCACCGCATCGCTGCTGGTGGAGCTAGGCGTGCTCACCCAGGAGGAGCTCGACGAGGCACTGGGTTCCCACTTCCAGCTGGCCCGCCCCGCACAATCCCAGGGCCGCCCCGCCATCACCGGCCGCCCGCCCTTCGAAGTGGGCGACCGCGTGCTGGTGCGCGACGAACGTGTCACCGGCCACATCCGCTGCCCAGGCTATGTACGCGGCAAAGAGGGCGTGGTGCTGCACCGTACCACCGAACAATGGCCCTTCCCCGACACCATCGGCCACGGCGACAAGAGCGCTGCCATGCAGCCGACCTATCATGTCCAGTTCAGCAACCGCGATGTATGGGGCGAGGCCTGCGACGACGGCTTCGTGGTGGTCGACCTGTTCGAAGGCTATCTGGACAAAGTACCGCAACAAGGTGGACGCGCATGAACAAACCGGCGCCCGAGGTATTGCTGAATGCTCAGGCGCAGAGGATCCCGGTGACGGTGTTATCGGGATTTCTCGGATCTGGCAAGACTACCTTGCTCAACCATATCCTGCGCAACCGGGCGGGGATGAAAGTGGCAGTCATCGTCAATGACATGAGCGAAGTCAACATGGATGGCGACGATGTACGGCGCAATACCGAACTCTACCGCGGCAATGATGAGCTGGTGGAGATGAGCAATGGCTGTATCTGCTGCACCTTGCGCGCTGATTTGCTGGAGCAGGTCAGCGCATTGGCAAGGTCGGGCCGTTTCGATTATCTGCTGATCGAATCGACCGGCATTTCCGAGCCCATTCCGGTGGCGGAAACCTTTGCATTTCTCGACAGCGATGGTTTCAGCCTGAGCGAGCTGGCGCGACTGGACACGCTGGTCACCGTGGTCAACGGCGAAACCTTCGAACAGCAACTGGCTGACCACGCCGCCATTGCCCAGGCCGACGGGACCAGCACGCGTCGGCTGTCCGACCTGCTCATCGAGCAGGTCGAGTATGCCAACGTGATCCTGGTCAGCCGCATCGACCTGATCGACGCCAGCGCCTTCGCCGCGCTCAAGGCAATGCTGCAGAAGCTCAATCCGACTGCACGGATTCTGCCGATGGCGCACGGCAAGGTCGATCTGGATCAGGTACTCGATACCAGGCTGTTCGATCTGCCCAGCTTGGCCCGCATGCCAGGATGGATGCAGACCATGGATGGCGCCCACCCACCTTCGGAGGCCGACACCTACGGCATCTCTTCCAGCGTCTATCGCGCGAGACTGCCCTTTCATCCCGGCCGCCTGCTGGATTGGCTCGGACGTCCTTGGCGCAATGGCCGCCTGCTGCGCTGCAAAGGCTATCTCTGGATGGCCAGCAGATATGCCGACATTGCCATGCTGGTCCAGACCGGCGGCCAGTTCCAGTGGGGCTTCGTGGGCCGCTGGTGGCGTTTCATCGAGCAGACCCAATGGCCGCAGGACAGCTATCGCCGGCAAGGCATCCAGGAAAAGTGGGACGCACTGGCGGGCGACTGCCGACAGGAACTGGTCTTCATCGGCCAAGGCATCGATTGGGACTTGCTGACCGAGGAGCTCGACGCCTGCCTGCTTACCACCACCGAAATCGAGGCCGGTCCGGACGCCTGGGCACAGCTATACGGTGCCGCCGCGTTCGACGAGCGCGCCAGTACCACTTTGCATTGATATTTTTCCAGAAGGAGATCCCGCATGGAATCCGCAATCGACCAGCATCTCAAATGTCCTCGCACGCTCTCACGCCGGGTGGGCGATGATTACCAGCCTCCCTTCCCGATGTGGGTCGGCCGCGCTGACGCAACCCTGACGCAAGTGACGATGGCCTACCTGGGCATCCAGTTCAAGGAAGAAAAGCGGGCAGACGCACTGCAGGCCATGCGCCACATCGTCTCCAGCTTCGCTCTGCCCGATGGCCCAGGCAACCATGACATGAGCTATCACCTCGACAACCAGGGCTATGGCAACTTCATCGTCGTCGGATACTGGCGTGATGCGGGCCGCTATTGCCGCTGGATGCGCTCCCCCGACGTCGCCGGATGGTGGGACAGCGATGCCCGGCTCGCCGATGGCGTCGGCTACTTCAGGGAAATCTTCTCGCCACGCGCCGAGCAGTTCGAGACCCTGTATGCCTTCAAGGAAGATCTGCCAGGGGTGGGCGCTGTCATGGACCGCATCAGCGACGACATAGAAGAGCACGGGTATTGGGGATCGATGCGTGACCGTATTCCCGCGTCGCAAGTGGACCGGATGCGCCCGTCAGGCCAGCTGGAAGTGATCTCCGGCGAGCCCGCCAAAGGCGGCCGGGTGCGGCTCAAGGGGCATGACAACATCGCCCTGATTCGCTCCGGCCAGGATTGGGTCGATGCCGACGCGCAGGAGCGCGCGCTCTATTTCAACGAGATGCTGCCACCTCTGCAGGATGGCATGGACTTCCTGCGGGATCAGGGAAAGGAGATCGGCTGCTACAGCAACCGCTTCGTGCGCAATGTGGACCTGGAGGGCAATCTGCTCGACATTGCCTACGACATCGGCCACTGGCGCTCGCTGGATCTGCTGGAACGCTGGGCCGAATCACATCCCACCCACCTGCGCATCTTCACCACCTTCTTCAAGGTCGTCACCGGTTTGAAAAAACTCAGGCTTTATCACGAGGTGTCGGTCTCCGATGGTGCTACGCAATGGCTGGAATACATCAACTGCCATCCGCAAACCGGCATGTTGCGCGACGCCAAAACTTCCTGAGCAGAAATACTCCCGGGCCAGTCAACCGACAGGTCATCAGCAAGACCACTGGGCCATCCACCCAGTGGTTTTTTTTCGCCCTGAGCCACATCCTGAGCACTGCCTTGAACGACGCTACCCTCACCTGACAGCATTTTCTGCGCTGCACTGAAACGCTTTCCCCTGGCCGCTTTCCGGCCAATCGAGGGTCGTGAACTGCACGCAATCCATCAATCAAATTCCTCCTTCAGCGCAGCTTGTCCAGATATCCGAAGGCAGGCATAAATTTTGCACAAAATATGTAGCGCCATTGGCAGCGATGCATGAAATTCTATTGCCCTTGTGCGTTCATCTGGCGGATACTTTGCTACCGGGGATCGGTCCTCCAGCAGCTACCACGCTGCACGAAACCAGCCAGCCAAGCCCATTCGCCAGCCCGGTCATCAGCCAGCATGTCTGCATCGACTCGATAGATCAGGAGTGCCCCTTATGAAGGCTCAATACACCACTGAGATCGTCGAAGCGCCACGGCGCTTCGAGTATTGGAATGATGTCGGTTGTCGTCATTGCCTTCAGGCTGACAGCAAGCTATTGGGCACGCCAGTCTTCGACGGCGCCATGTCAGTGAGTTCCATCGGGATGCTCGATATGGCCATCATGAGCTCGCCCTTGCACCATTGGCGACGTGATGCGCACCATATTCGTTCAAATCCCGACGATGACCTGTGGCTTGCCTTTATGGTCAGCGGCGAAGCCTATCTGGCACAGGACGGTCGCCAGACCCGCCTGCAATCGGGTGACATGGCCTTGTACGATGGCGCCCGCCCTTTCGAGTTCGCACTGGGCCCCGAGAAGATCTATCTGACCCGCTTGCCCCGCAAGTCATTGTTGAGCCGCTGTCCCGAAGCCGAACACCTGACCGCGCAGTTGATCGACGCGCGTCGGCCCGGTGTGATGGCGTTGCGGTCGATGCTGGAAGAGGCAGGCACTTGCGAATTCAACGATGCCGAGTCGGCGGTACGCTACAGCGCCGCCTTGCTGGACGTGCTCGCCTTGAGCCTGGCCGCGCCCGGTTCCAGGGCAACTGCGGCAGAAAAGAATGATCTCTACAAACGTGTTCTCGCCTATCTGCGCGAGAACTATACCGACCCGCAACTCAATCTCCACGTCCTGGCCGCCGCTCACCACGTCTCTGAAAGAACGCTGACACGCGCCTTTGCCCAGCACAACCAGACTCCCATGGACGTGCTGCGCCGGGTGCGGCTGCAAGCCAGCTATCGCGCGCTCACCGAAGGCAATGTCGGCAATGTCACCACGGCGGCGCTGGACGCCGGGTTCTCCGATCTGTCCCACTTCAGCCGGGTATTCCGGGCCGCCTTTGGCTGTACCCCGCAGAGCCTGTTGTCGCACTAGGTCCCTGCTCCATAAAGAACAAAGAACAAAGAATAAAGGCTGCCGATTGGCAGCCTTTATTCGTTTGTCCGACCTGCGTCACGTTTCACGAATGCGCCTGATCGCTGGCGATGGCCCGACCGATGACCAGGCGCTGGATATCATTGGCCCCTTCATAGATCTGGCAGATGCGCACGTCACGGTAAATGCGCTCGACTGGAAAGTCGCTGGTATAGCCGACGCCCCCATGGATCTGGATCGCATCGGAGGCAATTTTCTCGGCAGCCTCGGAGGCGAACATCTTCGCCATCGAGGCCTCCTTGAGGCAAGGACGTCCCTGATCCTTCAACTGGGCGGCGCGCCACACCATGAGCCTGGCCGCATCCAGCAAGGTGTTCATGTCGGCCAGGCGGAAATTGACGGCCTGGTGCTCGATGATGGGGACTCCGAACGATTCCCTCTGCCGGGCATAGCTGACGGCGGCCTCGAAGGCGGCGCGCGCCATGCCTACGCTCTGCGCGGCAATGCCGATCCGGCCGGCCTCGAGATTGGACAAGGCGATGCGATAGCCCTCCCCTTCCTTGCCGAGCAAGGCTGTGGCAGGAACACGGCAGTTGTCGAGCATGATCTGGACCGTATCGGAAGCATGCTGTCCCATCTTTTCTTCGCTGCGTCCGACCACGAAGCCCGGCGTATCACACGGCACCAGGAAGCAGGAGATGCCCTTCTTGCCTGCTGACCTGTCGGTGACGGCAAATACGATGGCCACCCCGGCGTGCTTGCCGCTGGTGATGAATTGCTTGGTCCCGTTGAGGATGAAATCGTCACCATCGCGCTCGGCCCTGGTCCTGATGGCTGCTGCGTCCGAGCCGGTATGCGGCTCGGTCAGGCAGAAGCAGCCCAACATCTCGCCGCGCGCCAACGGCTTGAGCCATTGCTCTTTCTGGGTCGGGCTACCGTATTTCTCGGTAATGCCACAGGCCAGGGAATTCTGGACCGAGACGATGGTTGAGGTCGCCCCGTCGCCTGCGGCAATCTCTTCCAGGGCCAGCACCAGGCTCATGTAATCCATGCCGGCGCCGCCCCACTGCTCCGGCACGCACATACCCATGGCGCCCAACTCGGCCAGTTCCTTCAGGGCCTCGGCGGGAAAGGTATGATTTCTGTCCCAGTCCGCTGCAAAGGGCAACAGGCGTTCCTGGGCAAAGTGACGCATGGCGTCGCGAATCATCTCGTGTTCAGGGCTGAGCAACATTTCCAGACCTCTCTTCATGCGAGCAGTGCTCGACCGTCATGACAGCTCCAGGGCGATGGCGGTCGCTTCGCCGCCGCCGATGCACAGACTGGCGATGCCTGTCTTGAGACCGCGCGCTTTGAGCGCTCCCAGCAAGCTCACGATGATGCGCGCCCCGGAAGCACCGATGGGGTGCCCTAGCGCACAGGCGCCCCCGTGGACATTGATCTTCTCCATGTCGATGTCCAGTTCCCGGCTGGCCGCCATGGGCACCACCGCAAACGCCTCGTTGATTTCAAACAGGTCCGTGCTGGCGGCATCCAGCCCGGTCTTGGCGAATATCTTGCGCAGCACGCCAATGGGTGCTGTGGGGAATTTCTCGGGCGCGCCAGCGTACGAGGCGTGACCCAGGATTCTGGCCAAGGGCGTCAAGCCCTGCTTGAGCGCCGCCGATTCGCGCATGAGGACCAAGGCCGCGGCACCGTCAGAGATGGAAGAGGAATTGGCGGCAGTGACCGTGCCATCGACATTGAAGGCTGGTTTGAGCGTAGCGATGCGCTCCAGGTTTACCGCCATCGGCCCCTCATCCTGGCTGATCACGACGCTGCCCTTCTTTCCCGCCACGTCAACAGGAACCACTTCCCAGTCGAAGCCACCGCTGGTGATCGCCTGGCGGGCGCGCAAGGTGGACTGGACCGCATAGGCATCCTGCTGGGCCCGGGTGAAACCGAACTCGCGGGCGCAATCCTCAGCGAAGGTTCCCATCAGGCGACCGCGATGCTGGTCCGAATAGGCGTCTTCCAGTCCATCGAGGAACATGTGATCCAGCAACCTGTCGTGCCCCAGCCGGTAACCCCGTCTGGCCTTGGGGAGCAGATACGGGGCATTGGACATCGACTCCATGCCGCCGGCCACCACCATCGACGCCGAACCGGCCAGGATGCTGTCATGACCCAGCATGACGGCTTGCATGGCCGAACCGCAGACCTTGTTCAAGGTCGCGCAGGCTACCGTCTGCGGCAAACCTGCACGCAAGGCGGCCTGCCGTGCGGGGGCCTGGCCCAGGCCTGCCTGCAGCACGCAACCCATCCACACCTGCTCGACCTGCGCGATCTGGTCAGCAGATAGCTGGGCACGTTGCAGGGCGGCCGATATCGCCACGGCGCCCAGGTGTGGCGCCGGCAGATCCGCCAGTGCTCCCTGGAAGCTACCCATGGCGGTACGGGCGGCCGACACAATCACAACCGGGTCTTCGGACATGTTTTTCCTCTTTGCAGCTTCATTGATCTTTCATGCATCTTGTTCATTCACACATCTGCCGGGGCACCGCTATTTGGCGCTCATGCGCAGCGCACCATCCATGCGGATGACCTCGCCGTTGAGGTAGCGGTTTTCCAGGATATGCATGACCAGGCCGGCGAATTCGGATGGCTTTCCGAGCCGGGGTGGGAAGGGTACGTTGCGGCTCAAGGACTCCAGCACTTCCTCCGGCATCCCCAGCATCATGGGAGTTTCGATGATGCCGGGCGCGATGGTCACAACGCGTATGCCATGACGCGCCAGCTCGCGCGCCATCGGCAAGGTCATCGACACCACCCCGCCCTTGGAAGCGGCATAGGCCACCTGCCCCATCTGCCCGTCAAAGGCCGCAATCGAGGCCGTGTTGATGATGACGCCACGCTCGCCCGACTCGTCGGCCGGGCCAGCGCTTATGTGCTGCGCCGCCAGCCGCGCCATGTTGAACGAGCCCACCAGGTTGATGTTGAGTGCACGCATGAAACTGTCCAACCGATGCACGCCGCCCTTGCCCAGCAGCTTCTCCCCCGGGGCAATGCCCGCGCAGTTGACCAGTCCGACCACCGTCCCCATGGCGCTGGCCACGCCAAAGACCTCCTGCGCGCTGGTCTCGCTGGTGACGTCAGTCAGTACGAACCGGGCATTGGCGCCGAGCGTGGCCTGCATCTTTTCGCCGGCCACCGGATTGACATCGGCCAGCACCACCTTGGCGCCGGCCCTGATGAGCTGCTCGGCGGTGGCCGCCCCCAGTCCGGAAGCCGCGCCGGTGACGACGTAGACACCTTGTTTTACAGCCATTGTCTCTCCTCGCTTATTCTCGATTGAATCAAACGCAACCCGCGCGTGTCAGGGATGGCCAGCGCGCCGGTCCGCTTCCATCTTGCGCAGCACGAAACGCTGCAGCTTGCCGCTGGGTGTCTTGGGCAGGGCGTCGAGAAACTCGATGGCGCGTGGATAGGCATGGGCGGACAGACGCCGTTTGACGTGTTGCGCCAATTCCTCCCTCAAGGCATCGCTGGCCTTGAACTGGTCCGAGAGGACCACGAAGGCTTTGACGATCTCGGTACGCTCCGGGTCCGGCAGGCCGATGACGGCCACGTCAGCCACCGCAGGATGCTCCAGCAATGCGCTTTCGACATCGAACGGCCCGATACGATAGCCCGCCGAGGTAATGACATCGTCGGAACGCCCAATGAAGCTGATGCTGCCGTTGTTCTCCAGCTCGACGTTGTCGCCGGTGGAGTAATAGCCGTGGGCAATGGCCGGCGTATCCTGCTTCCAGTAGCCGGAAAACCAGAACAGTGGCGATCTTGCGATGTCGATGGCCAGCTCGCCTGGCTGGTTGGCACCGAGTTCCTGGTGGTTCTCGTCGAGCACCACGACGCGATACCCTGGCATGGCAAAGCCGGCCGATCCTGGCACGACCTCGTGTCGCAAGGCGTGATGGTTGTTGACCACCATGCCCAGCTCGGTCTGCCCGTAATGGTCATGGATGGGGACCTCCAGGGCGCTGGCGAACCAGCGCACCACCTCGGCGTTCAATGGTTCACCAGCACTGCTGACCGCGCGCAGCCGGCCTTTGACACTGGCGGCAGCCTCCTCGCCAGCGGCCATCATCATGCGATAGGCAGTGGGCGCGCCGGCCAGGCTGGTAATGCCCAGGCGGCGGATGGTCTCGTAAGTCCCGCTGACGGTAAATGCGGCTTCGTTGAAGGTGATGCCCTGGCCGATGGCCAACGGGCCGATGATCGCGTAATAGAGGCCATAGGCCCAGCCCGGATCAGCCATGTTCCAGAATTTGTCCTGCGGCAGCAAGCCGACTGCCTCGCGCATGTAGACCGAGAACGCCTGCAACGCCGACAGCGGCACCGGCACGCCCTTGGCCGCACCGGTGGTGCCGGAGGTGGACATCATGAGCATCAGGTCGGCGCCGCTGCGCAGGACCGGCGCGAAGTCATCCGACTGGGCGTCCAGGGCGGCGCGGAAATCGATGTCGCCGGCACGCAAGGGGTCGTTGCTTTCCCTGACCGTGCAGACCTTGGGACAATTGGCAATCTCATCCAGCTTGTCCCGGTTGGCCACATTGGTAACGATCAGGCTGGCGCCGCTCAGTGCCAGCCGATGTTCTATCGCCTTCGGACCGAAGGCCGTAAAGAGGGGCTGGTAGACCGCGCCGGCGCGCAACGTGCCCAGCACCGTGGCCAGCAGTTCCGGGGTGCGCGGCAGCATCCCGGCCACGATCTGGCCCGGCTGGATGCCTTGCTGCTTGAGCAGATTGGCCACCCGTGCCGCCATCGAGCGTACCTGCGCAAAACTGTATTGCTGATGCTCGCCATGCAGGGAGACAAAATCCAGGGCGATGTTATCTCCCTCGACATGCCGGTCACAGCACTCGACACAGGCATTGATGCCCGTCTCGAAGTCTCCTTGAAACTGCTCTCGCAGCGTCTCGATGCGAAATCCTGCATAGACGTCTGCATAGTCCGGCTTGCGCGGCGCGGGGATAAGGTCAGGCATGGTGTCGTCTCCACTTTGTATTTTTTGCGCTTACACTCGTGACTTCAATGTGTATGGCAATAGATACTAGGCCGGCAAAACATTGCAATCAATGACAAATAGCTGCTGATTCCTTGATCGGATTTACCATGTTGAAAAAGACCAGCGATACGGCTTCCATCCCTTTCTCATTTGTGGAAGACGCCTTGGGCTGCCTGGTCAGGCAAGGATATGACACCGAGCCAGTGCTGCAGGAGGCGGGGCTGACCACGGATGAGGTCGGGCCGGTCAGCGCGGAGCAATATGGGGCGTTGTGGCTGGCTATCGCGCGCACCACGGACGATGAGTTCTTCGGCCTGTCGGCGCGTCCCATGCGCCAGGGAAGCTTCACCTTGCTGTGCCATGCCGTGCTGCATGCAGAGTCGCTGGGACAGGCATTGCGGCGGGCCTTGCGCTTCCTGCGCATCGTGCTGGATGAACCGTATGGCGAATTGCGGATCGATGGCGGCAAGGCCCACATCATCCTGATCAAGAACAGATCGCCCTATCCTGCCTTTGCCTACCGGACTTTCTTGCTACTGCTGCTCGGACTGGCCTGTTGGCTGGTAGGCCGGCGCATTCCCTTGCAGTGCATCGACTTTTCCTGCGCGCTGCCGGAAGGAAGACCTGATTATCTGGAATTCTTCGGAGTGCCCGTCAACTTCAACAAGCCTCGATGCTGCCTGAGCTTCGAGTCCATCTATCTTGATCTTCCGGTGATCCGCTCTGACGCCGCGCTCAAGCCCTTCCTGCGGGATGTGCCGGCCAACCTCCTGGTGCGATATCGTCATGACACCGGGTGGGTCACCAGGCTGCGCGCCTGTCTGAAGCAATCGCCCCCCACCGACTGGACGGACTTCGAAGCCATTGCCGAACGGCTCGGCGTATCGCCAGCGACCCTGCGGCGTCGCCTGCGTGACGAAGGACAGAGCTATGCATCACTCAAAGATGAGATACGTAGTGGCATCGCCCAGACGCTGCTCGGAGCAAACGAGCTCAGCGTGGCTGCAATAGCTGCGCAGCTTGGTTTTACGGAAGCCAGTGCATTCCATCGGGCCTTTCGCAAGTGGACAGGAAAAAGTCCGGGGGCTTTTCGGCGCGACTTGTTGCGTGCCAGGGTGATCGACTCAAAGCAATCTGTGTTGACTTGCTGAGGTGGACTCGATAACGCACAAAGGATCAAACAAGGGCTTCATCCAATTTAAGGGTGGCGGGGCGGCATCAATATCGGCATTCTCGAATTGACTTGGGCATAGGAGACTTAGTGTGTATTGAAGCTGAAATGGCATTCCATATCGGTGCCTGGCCGATTGCAGATCTGCGGATAGCATTTCCTGGCCTTTTCAAACACGGAACGCTTTGAAGAGTCTGGATCTATTGCTGATCTTGGCGTGCAGTTGGTAATCTGAAATCTGATATGGCGGGAGAAATTGCCTCTTATTCACTCGTGAGAAGCGCTAATCCATCGTATTGGATTCACTAGCTGCTTCTGGCGAACATGACGCCCCGCCTCCCCTTTCGGCGAATCCAATTCACCAGTCTCGTCTCTACAAAAGTGAGGATCGCATTGAGCAGCAAACCGCCCAAGGCTAAGGAGAAGATTTGCCTCGACGATGCATAAATCAGCGAGAAAACCGTCGAAAGAAGCGCAATAATCGAACCGATTCCAATAGCACTCGTCAGCCATGGATGGTGCTCTCCTGCGCCGATTTTCGTAATCGCAACATAGAGCGGATTGCCGTCTGCGGCAGCAACTGCCGTGATATCGCCTGCAGATGAAAACAGCAGTACCGAAAGTCCGATAAGCAAGACTGTCCCTACGGCCAAAAAGAGAGCCTTGGGAAGGTTTTTCATTGGCGCGTGCATATCGCCTGCGGCATTGGCCGCTTGTTCAACGCCAAGAAACATGAACAATGCGTAGGGGATCGCTTGAGCAGCGCCAGCTAATCCTTGGGGAAGAAAAGGGTTAGCTGGATTGCTTATCGCCGGAAGTGACGACCAGGAAAGGTGTGTGACCATTACGCCGCAGAAGAGGGTGAGGACGAGAAAGGAGATGACACCGCCCAAGGTGGTGAGAGAAGTCGCCCCTTTGCGCCTCGTAATTGAGCTCAGATGAGAGCGACAAGCAATGTAGCTTTTGCTGCAAATCCGCCAAAGCCGAACACAGATTGGCAGTAAGCAGCGATGAATGAGGTACATGCGCCGACAGCAAATCCCACAGAAACTGCGATAGATGCACCGGAGAAGAAGCGTCTAGCAATACCCAGCCCGATGCCGGCGTAAGAATCCATTCCCGTTGCGTCGCTAGGATGTGCTGCAGCAAGTTCAGCAACGCATTGAGTCAAACAAACATAGAAGGTGGCCATGGTGAGGGACGCGATAAACATCCCTCCCCACCCACCAACAGCTAGACCGGTATTCCATCCTGAGAAGCTGCCAGATATCGCAAACGCAATCCCTAGTCCTGCGACCGATAGCCAATTGAGCTTTGGGGCCGATGCTGCGTTTTCACTGTGGGCTGCCAGCGTTGCTTTAGTGAAATCCCCTGTTTTCTTCACGAATTCTCTCCACGGCAGGGGTACTGAGATGCGGCAGAGGATAGTAATTACTTGGCCAGGTCCGTGAGCCAAAATTGGCAATTTGGCAGACGCCAACAGTCTTTGCGCTCCGTTAGAAGACAGCAGCATTGACTGTTAACAGGCGTCCATGCGGTAGCGGTGGGTCGAAAAATGGATGGGGATTGGGAATGTTGGCTGACCTGCGTCGTTAATTTGTAGCCGGTTAGCGACAGCTACCGGGATACCCACGGGGCCGAGCCGATCTGCAAGGTATTGCAGGTTGCCCCGTCAGCATATCGGCGTCATGCAGCACGGCAGCACAACCCTCAATTGTGCTGTGCTCGCAGCCAGCGTGATGCGGTACTGCGCGCTGAAATCAGCCGGGTGTGGCACGCCAACATGCGTGTGTACGGTGCCGACAAGGTCGTGGTCGTGGCGATAGCTGAACCGCGAAGGCATCTCTAGCGCACGTAGTACGGTAAAGAGATTGATCGGTTGGCAGCCGTGGCGGCAGCTAAGATATCGCCTTGGCCAAAACCATCAACGGCTTGTACAAAGCTGACCTGATTCATCGTCGTCCTCCCTGGAAAACCCGGGAATCTGTCGAATTGGCCACGCTCGAATGGGTGGCTTGATTCAACCATCATCGACTGCTGGAGTCTATCGGTTATATCCCTCCGGCAGAAGCTGAGGCAAACTACTACAGCCGGTGCTGTCAGCAATACTGCGATGCCGGCATAACGTAAACCCAATAGCCTCCGCGAAAGTCGAGGTGGTTCAAACTAGAGATGACTGGGCACTTGCTGTAGGGATGCTCTGTGGCCTTTCGGACATAAGTCCTCGATATATTGTTTCTTACTTTGGGTGCCCCCAAGATCCCACCATTTACTAAAATCAAGCTAGTATCAGCACCAGCAAAAACGATAATAAATCTTATTCACAATGCAATCTGTATCGGAACTGATCATGCGCACAGGTGTTGATAGAGCGGACGGCAATGTATTTTTAACCAAGCCGTCGCCAGTTACCCAGGAGAAAATAATTGGTTCCGCAGCAGAGTTGGATCAACGTCAACAAAGCAAAGATATGCATGCACTGCAAGCCTTAGCTCACAACGGTAATCGAGCTAAGCAGTTAAAAGATATGCATCACTTAGTTGGTGGCGGATTAAGCTTAAAACCCAAAGAAGTGGTTTCGCCGTTGCAACTGCAGACCACTGATGTTGGTAAGGCAGTGCGTAACGCAGGGATAGTTCAAAAGGTTGGGCCTGCAGGACAAGTTTACGCTGAATCTGATCAATGTCACTTTGATCGACACCTTCCAGAATGGACATATTATTTTCCCGGGATAACTACGGAAGCCAACGTAAGAACTGTTGCGCAGACCCTATTTGCTGCAGCAGGTCGTTATGATTGGACTCAAAGTGGGGGAAATGGGCTATACGACAGGCCATACCAAGGTCGCACCGTTCGTTTAGTGTGGTCAACCGAAGGGAGGGGGATCACGTCATGTTTTGTCAGGGAAACTAGGTCAGAAAGCGCGCAACGAGTCGCTGCGCAACAAGCTGCGGTCGTTGCCGCGCAAGCACCACAACCTAACGTACAGGCGCAATTGGGACAGCCCGCTCAAGCACCAGCGCCAATAGGGCCGCAACCTCAAGTACAGGGGCCACAACCGCAAGCACTAGCGCCAATAGGGCCGCAACCGCAAGCACCAGCGCCAATAGGGCCTCAACCTCAAGTACAGGGGCCGCAACCGCAAGCACCAGCGCCAATAGGGCCGCAACCTCAGGTACAGGGGCCACAACCGCAAGCACACGTGCAAGTGGGGCCGCAGCATAATGCACAAGTGCCGACAGCTGCACCGAACGTGCCACAGCAACAGTACATTTTTCACGCGGGATACTATTGGGCTGCGGACTACTCGTATTGGCTGGATCATCAACAGGGAAATATGGTGCGACAAAGGGTCGAATTACAAGCGAATGGCATCAGATACGACTGGCTTTACTTGCAATATGTGCCTTAGATTGTTTGGTGTTTAGATGCCGTGCTCTTATTAGGCACATTGATGTTCAAATGGCATTGATCTACCCACAGACTGACAGCTTCCAAAAGCCACTGGATCCATTCCACTTCAGCAACGAGTTGACCCTTGAGGTGCTGCCATTTGATCTGGAACAGTAGAGCTTAGATCGATTAAATCTTCCAGCTCGCCCGATCCGCCCGGCTATATAAACCGGGCAATTAAGCAGCTACTTTCGGCGAAATTAAGGCGTTGTAGCGCCTGCGCTTGATCACAAACGACCTAATTCGTCCGAAGCGGTCTAGGGTGATCCAACAAAAAACCCGGCAATATTCTGGCAATCTCACGTAAAAAAGAAAAAGGCTTTCAGCGAGATTTTCGCTGAAAGCCTTTTCAGTACTGGTAGTCATAAAGCTTACATGAGTTAAAAACAAAAAAGGGTTGCAGACCTCGTTAGTCTGCAACCCTTTCAATTAATGGTAGCCCCCCCGTGAGTCGAACACGGCACCAACGGATTATGAGTCCCTAACGTCGCGTGACTTTAGGCAACAATGCGCCACAACATCACTCCAAATGAAATGTCATCCAACCAAAAACAACTTTAGGTATCACATGCGGTTGAACCTTCGTTGAACCCGAATTGAGCGCGGAGCAAATTACCATACGACTGACGCTTACTGAGAGAACGAGCTACATCCGTAGTGTCATCATGGGTTGACGCCACAGAATGGCGGCAACCCATGACATAGGATATTTCCTCAGCGCCGATCAAGGGCTTTCGCGGCATAAACGCGAATGAATTCGCATTTATTCCACGTTCCCTTGACGGAAGGTATGGCTCGTTTAAAGAAGCTCTAATTTCGCTATGTGGACATTCAATTGAATTACGGATTGAGCCAATCTTTGTCGGGACGAGTGAGCAGACGAGCTGAAAAATAAGCTTGATCTAGGTCGAAAATTGTCTTGAGACGATATAGCTGATGAGTATCGTCACGCTCAACGAGAAAACATGAATATTCCCCGGCAACGCTAGCAGAGGCAAAGGGAAGCAATAATTGCATTCTCTTTTCCTCGACGTAATATACGGGAATAGCGACCTTGTAGTTACGCCGGATCTTTGGCTTCAGATTGGCTAGCGCTCCTTTTAAATAATTCCGAACAACTTCATCGTCAGCATTGGGCAACCCGGCTCGCTCTTTTGCTCGGTCAAACAAATGCTCAAAAACCTCCGACTCTAACTCGTAATTAAGATCAAAAATAAAATCGCGGCTATCTTTTGAATACCAAGCGATGTCCGGCACAGAGGTGCCAAAATGATCCCGATAGAGTTGTTTGTTGGGGGAGAAGCAACCCTTAAACACCCAGTCGGGGACAACTCGTGCTGGCGCATTCGGCCGAGGCTGATACTTCTGAAAAACCGCCAAAAGATCAGATCCGTGCGGATCTTGAAGGCCCGTATTAAAACAAATCCATTCGCCGTCTGCAGAAACCTTGAAGTACTGCCCCGCTGCCCCCTGCTCAAGCTCAACAAGACGAACGAAAGTGTAATTCAAGTAATTTTTTAATTTTGCAACATTCCCTACAGGATACTTCTGCAGAAAACGTGGTTGGTTAAATTCCCACGAATTCAAGCCTTCCGATGTAAGGCTACCAATGTTGCGAAAAGGGGCTGCGTAATCTCCATTAATTGGATAGAAGTGAGCAAATACATCCCCAAGTGACTGATTAATATGCTGCTTAAATAAGCTTTCGTAGACTTTCAACTTCTCCCCTTTCCTTTTCCCCAAATGAAAATAGCCCCCAAATGGGGGCTATCTTCTGCTGTATATGTCTAACAAACCACGGTTTTATAAAGCTGTATGTATATATCTTAAGAGGCTGCAAACAACCAAGCTGTATGGTTAAGCGTTGTTTTTTTGGAAATTGTAGAAATGAAATCTATCGGCAAAAAAGCCGTAATTAGATATTACCACCAATTCCCATACGTGAGCAACCCTATACACTGCATTCAAAAAGTGTGTGGTTTTCTCTCCTCAGAAGTTGCTTTAAAAGCAACAATTTTCCGAGGCGAGTTAGCGCCTATACTACTACTAGCAAAAGATACCCACCGCAATTATCAAAGTGAAAGTGTAGCAACATGACGCTGAAACTCAAAGATTTCAGCGAGGACCGCCTCCAGATGATGATTCGTATCAATAGCGATCCAATCGCCAGCATTTCCTTTGAATACCAAATTGGCACAATCTTGAATCCGCTGATCTCCCCAGCTGAACCCCGCCCCCATGTAGTGCCCTGAATTTATGACATATTGTGCCAAGGCGTGAGTTTGAGCTCCCTTCGGCGGCACCTGAATAGAATGCCCGCGAACAACCAGGTAACGATTAGCCAAGGTATAGCGAATCTTTCCGTTCATGTTTGGAGCGATTACGTCTTCTTCGCCACTGGGATTTCGGATGCCATAATCCCCAAAAATAATGTCGGTATTGCGGCGCTCTGCACAAATTGACTTCCACAATACCGCCTCACGTCGCTCAACAAATCCAGCAGAATTAATCTTCTTTACAGCTTGGTTTACTGTGGTGGGCAAAGAACATCCTGCCACAACAACACCGCCAAATCCTTTGGGCTCAAGAAGCGTCAGAGCATCGGTCACGACTGGCATCAAATCAACAACTGCCGAGTGAAAGATATCGCCAAGATCCACAACAACAAAGCAATCAGCCGGATCGATATCGAGCCGATCAATTATCTCATCGAGCTTGTCCATGAAATAATCAGGATCGCCGATATCCTCAAGTGCATCGCCTTCAAGGCGGATGCAAAAAGTATTCTGCCCCTCGCCACTCAACCCAACCAATGCACGTTGATACTCTGGATCGTCCCAGCGGTCATAAGATGCAACAGCACTAACTGGAACGCCCAACATCGCAAGCTGCGAGCAAGCATAAGCAAGAACATGTTCCCCATTCTCGACTTGCGCGTTCGGTCTCCAGCGAGGAATATCTACGAAAACTTGCCCACCACTCCACGCTGACGAAATCAAATAGGCCAGCTTGTCCAAGTGGTCTATAGCGGTAACACCGTCCTTTGGCCGGTGCAGATCGAACATAGGCAAGATTTTCGCAATAGAGCGAGCGGATAGCTTTTCCAGCGCCTTCAGCTCACCTGGCTTGACTTTCAGAATCGGGAAATATTGAGGATTCATGCACGGCTCCTGGCTACTTAATCAACATCCAAACTGAAGAGCTTTCGCACTTCACCCTGCCCTATTAACTCCGGAAAGAGTTGATAGTTATTTTTCTCACGATGAACACGCCCAGCAATAATTGAAGGATGAATTTTGAGCTCACGAGATAGCCGATCAATCGATTCTCTAGTTGGCTTCAAATACGCATCACTTCGCTTCCAAATAACTCGTGGAATAAAAGAATCTCTGGCTATACGATTCGCCTCGACTTCTCGACGATCCTCAGAGGCCGCATCCAAATTGTCCAAAAACGTTTCATCAGATCCTATATGCTTCCAGAGATGGGCCACTTCGTGCATCAACGTAAACCAGAAATTATCCAGACGATCGAAACGCAAAGTTAATGCTACGATCGGTGTACCATCGGCATCCTTAAGAGCAGCACCATCAAGCATCGTACCCTTCAAATGCGGTTCAATTACAACCGCTATGCCATGCCTCTCTAGAAACTCTACAGCCAAAAGAGGCCCACGCTCAAACCAGCTAAGCTGCGCAAGTTCTTTCAAAAAGTCAGCTGAAAGAGTATTTGCATCAAACGTTCCTAACCGAACTTTTTTCTCGCGGCTCAGCTGAATTACTTTGGCCAACCAAGCAAATAACGCGTACTTCGTACCTGGTGAATAAGCATCGCCGCTTAGAGTACGCTTGAACGCAGCATCGCCAAATTGAACGCCAATATCAGCAATAAATCGCTGGACAAGCTCTTCTATTGAGTCCGAAGCTTTATCTGTAAGTTTACGAACCCATCCTCTTGCTACCATCTCTTTAATTGGAAATTTCCCCCAATCAAGACTATCGCTTTTCTGGGGTTGAGATGGAACGGACAATCCAACCAGTGTCTCTGTCGAAATCCCCAAACCAATGGAAAGAGCACGAATCATCTGAACAGTGAGAGGCCTCTTGCGAGCCAATACTTCAGAAACACGACTTCTTGTGCCAAAGTACGAGACCAAATCAGTCTGTTTCAGCCCCTGTTCCTCCATGCGAAAAAGAATGGCATCAATGGGGTCAGGTGTTTCAACAGGATATTTCTGGTTTTCATAAGCATCGACAAGCACAGACAGAAGCTCCAGCTTGTCAGCTTCTGGCGACCCAACAATCGGCATGCCAGACATCAAACGCTGAATTTCTGCCAAATACTCTTGATACTGCTCATCAGAGCGAATTACTTTAAATTCAACCGTAGTTTCCATTGCAATTAAGACATATCTTTCAAATCGGTAACGACCGCAATATTCAGCGGAAACATAATCGACAGCTGAATCGAGCGCGGTTGCGAAGCCACACGAAATAGAAACACATCAGCATTGGCGGCCGTAACTGAGGGGAACTGCTTGATCACATCATTACGATGTTTCCAAGAAGCATTTACCACTTCAGAGATCCAGTTAACCAACCAAACATCTGTTGTGGCGTCCAGACCGCGCAAAAGTTGCAATTTATTACGTCCCAGTAGCTTCATAACCATATCTGTTCACGATTTGGGAACAGATTATCAGAACGCAAAGAAAAGTCAACATGTTCCCAAAATGGGAACAATTAATTTTACTGTATATTTATACAGCTATCAAGGCCAAGTAGTTCCTCTCAGATCTCGCTAGCAAAATATGGATATGCATATAGCGCGCCCGAGTCAACTAGCACGCCTCGCAATATTCAAGAAAGAGAAAAGTCAAAGCACTCGGACGAAGGAGTAATTACCGCTTGATGCGCGCCTTAGCAACCCGCAATCGTCTCACAGCTATCATTCGTACGCCTGGTTTGGCGATGACAGCTACCGAACTCCCTCGATAGAGATTTGCTTTACTAAAAAGGCGTGGATGAATCCTGATCCATAGTTTTCCCCTACGAGTCTGGATTTGCGACTCTGCAACATATCTAACGCGCCCGGTGAAACGTTCGCGAATTTTTTTTACACCATGTTTTGACAGTAGCGTCATGACCTAGATACGCATGATTTTTAAGATCAACAGAATCTCAGTTTTAGTATTGCTGAAGTTCGTTGAATGGAAAAATTTGGGGAGGAAAGAAATACCACTGCGTGAATTGCTGTTCTTATCCTCTGCAACCCCACCTATCACAACCAACTCCCCGTCCTCTAAGGAAAGAGCGGTTTTTATCTCCCGCTTTATCAATGTCGGCGAAGCGTTCACTCCCGTATTGGTACTGACGAAATTGGAAACCTGCTGCGTAAGATTAAGATCCACTATTGACTCACGCACTATTGGCTGGAGGTCGAATATGACGCCGCTCGACCTATACTCGACAGATTGCAACGGTGTATTTCCATTTCCGCCATAGCTAACTTGAGACAACACGGGAACATCTTGGCCAACGACCATATGCCCTGTTTCCCCCGAGGTCACGCGCAAGCTGGGCGTCGAAACCACGTTGAATCGGCTATCAGATGAAAGATTCGACAAAACAGCGTTGATACTGAGATTAGCGAACTTGAAAACATTCGCCATGGGATCGATTGCTTGACCAAGCGAACCACTGATTTTTCCTCCTAAAAGATTCAACGCGATATTGAACGCACTTCCGTCGCTATTGGAGGTTTGAACCTCGTACAAAATGGCCTGAACCATGACACTCTTCTTCGGGGTATCCACCTGCGGCATAACCTGCTTCAGTCGTGCAATTTCTTCTGCTGACCCCAGAAATACCAAGGTGTCACTTCTTCGATCAATGAGTGCAGCGGCAGAGCCCGCTGGTACCGATTGTTGAGGTGCCATGTTTTCTGGAGCAGTATGAACTGCCTTTTTCGCGGTGAACTGGCCTTTGAATAGTGGAGCCAAGAGGTCACTCAAGTACGACCCATCCCTATATAGAGGCCGATAAACATATGCCTCAAGGGGCGGCTCGACCCGCTCCTCTTTAATCTTCTTGGCGATATATGCGATTCCGTCGCGATTGGTGATTACCAAGCCGAGCGATTCGAGAAAGCCAGATAGGAATCGAGAGAAGTCCCCCATCTGAGCGTCGTATCGAAATGAAACGATACGCTTGTCCGCTAAAACATCCGGGTCAATCACATAAGGCGTGTCTTTTGTTTCGGCATATATCAATTGCACGACCTGTGCAATCTGCACTTCGCGAAACTCCAAACGTGCAGGCACCACGTCCTTCCTTACAGCGAACGATGGCATTGAGAAACACAGAAGAATCACAAGCAAAAAATTTTTCATGGCCGTCAAGGGTGATTAGTTGGCATCTGGCCAAGAGGTGGCAGAGGAGGCTTAACTACGGCATCGGTGCCAATTGGTACGCCAGAAGACCCTGTCCATACCGTCACTAATGATTGATCCACGCTCCCCGTCATTGAATAGCGAGACCCATTGAAGACAGATGGCGACTCAACTCTTAAAACACCACGAGAATCAGCCAGTACAACGAATGACTCGTTGCGAACCATATAGCTGCCGACGATGCGCCATATCTCACTGCGCTGAAGCGGTGCTACCGAAACGTTTCCTGGCAAACCTTGGGGATTCGATTTTGCAGCGATACCTGATTGAGCAACTGACTGATCAAGCTTCTCGTTGCTCTGCTTAGGATGAAAGAAGCGCCATATCGCAAATCCGCATATGAGGCATTCCGAGAGGGTATTAAACTTGCAAAACTGCTCCTACCCCGTGGGCAGCTTACGCACATTCTTAGGCACACGTTTGCCAGCCATTTTATGATGAATGGTGGCAACATTTTGACTCTCCAGCGGATTTTGGGGCACCACAGCCTTGCTATGACTATCCGGTACGCCCACCTCTCACCTGACCACCTACAGGAGGCCAAGCGCCTCAATCCACTCGCCCAATTGAATGAGCGTTGAACCTCCGTTGAACCTTGCAAATAAAAAAGGGACTCCGATCTCTCGGAATCCCTTTCTGGTACTGGTGGCCCCCCCGTGAGTCGAACACGGCACCAACGGATTATGAGTCCGCTGCTCTAACCAAGCATGAGCTAGGGGGCCAAAAAATCAGCCGGCGATTTTAACATTTCCGCCGGCTGATGATGATGCCCTTCTATCAATTCCCTTCGAGGAAACTCTTCAACTTGTCAGAGCGCGACGGATGACGCAGCTTGCGCAAGGCCTTGGCTTCGATCTGACGGATGCGCTCGCGGGTCACGTCGAACTGCTTGCCCACTTCTTCCAGCGTATGGTCGGTCGACATCTCGATGCCGAAACGCATGCGCAGCACCTTGGCTTCGCGCGGGGTCAGGGAATCCAGGATGTCCTTGACCACGTTGCGCATCGAAGCGTGCAACGCCGCATCAGCCGGGGCCAGCGTGTTGTTGTCTTCGATGAAGTCGCCCAGATGCGAATCGTCGTCGTCACCGATCGGCGTTTCCATGGAGATCGGTTCTTTGGCGATCTTCATGATCTTGCGGATCTTGTCTTCCGGCATTTCCATCTTGATCGCCAGAGTCGCGGGATCCGGCTCGGCGCCGGTTTCCTGCAGGATCTGACGCGAGATGCGGTTCATCTTGTTGATCGTTTCGATCATGTGCACCGGAATACGGATGGTGCGCGCCTGGTCAGCGATGGAGCGGGTGATGGCCTGACGGATCCACCAGGTCGCATAGGTCGAGAACTTGTAGCCGCGACGATATTCGAACTTGTCCACTGCCTTCATCAGACCGATGTTGCCTTCCTGGATCAGGTCCAGGAACTGCAGGCCACGGTTGGTGTACTTCTTGGCGATCGAGATCACCAGACGCAGGTTGGCCTCGGTCATTTCACGCTTGGCCATGCGCGCCTTCTTCTCGCCGGCGCCCATCTTCTTGTTGATCGCGCGCAGGTCTTGCAGCGGCAGCACCACGCGGGCCTGCAGGTCGATCAGCTTCTGCTGCAGTTCCTTGATGGCCGGCACGTTGCGGCTCAGCACGGCGCTGTAGTCATGGTTGGCGGCCACTTCGCCGTCCACCCAGTCCAGGTTCACTTCATTGCCCGGGAACACCTTGATGAAGTGAGCGCGCGGCATGTTGCACTTGTTGACGGCCACGTCCAGGATCTGGCGTTCCACGGTGCGCACTTCGTCCACCTGGGCACGCAAGGTGTCGCACAGCTTCTCGACGATCTTGGCGGTGAAGCGGATGCCCAGCAGCTCGTTGGAAATGATTTCCTGCGCCTTGACGTAGGGCTTGGAGTTGTAGCCTTCCTTCTCGAAGGCCTTGCGCATGTTCTCGAACTGGGTGCCGATGACGGCGAACTTGCCCAGCGCGTCGCGCTTCAACTGTTCCAGCTGTTCGGCGGAGAAGCCGGCGGCGCCAGAGCCGGTGCTCTCGCTTTCCTCTTCTTCTTCGTCTTCTTCCTCTTCTTCTTCGTCCTCGTCGTCTTCATCGGAGTCGGAAGCAGCGGCGTCGACCTGCTGCTCGCTCTCGTTGGGATCGACCAGGCCGTCGACGATCTCGTCGACCTTGATCTCGTCCTTGGAGATGCGCTCAGCCGCGGCCAGGATCTCGGCGATCGTGGTCGGGCAGGCGGAGATGGCCTGGATCATGTCCTTCAGGCCATCTTCGATACGCTTGGCGATCTCGATTTCGCCTTCGCGGGTCAGCAGTTCGACCGAGCCCATTTCGCGCATGTACATGCGCACGGGGTCGGTGGTGCGGCCGAAATCGGAGTCCACGGTCGACAGTGCAGCTTCGGCAGCGGCTTCGGCGTCGTCATCGCTGGCGACGTTGGCCACGTTGTCCGACAGCAGCAGGGTTTCGGCGTCGGGGGCGTGCTCGTAGACCGAGATGCCCATGTCGCTGAAGGTGCCGATGATGCCTTCGATGGCTTCGGGATCGACGATGTTCTCGGGCAGGTGGTCGTTGATTTCCGAGAAGGTCAGGAAACCACGCTCCTTGCCGAGCTTGATCAGGGTCTTGAGCTTCTGGCGACGGCGTTCCAGCTCTTCTTCGCTGGCTTCGGTGTCGGAGGAGAAGGCGTCTTTCAGCAGGGCCTTTTCCTTGGCCTTGCGGTCCTTGGCCTTGGCCTTGTCGGCGGCCTTCAACTCAGTGCGCTCGATGGTGTTGAGCGCCGCCACTTCGTCGCTCTCGGGCTGGAATTCCTTGGGCTTGCGGCCACGGCGGCCCGGCACCTTGACGCTGGGCAGCACATAGCCGGAAGTGTCGATGGCTGCCAGGGCAGCGGCATCAGTGGTTTGGCTTACGCTCGACGCGGCGGTCGCGCTGACGTCCTTGCCTTCGACCTTTGCTGCTCTGGTGGTCTTGGCGGTCTTGGTTTCGGGTTTCTTGGTGGTCACGGAAGTCTTCGTCGCTTTCACAGAAACCGCTTGTTCGGCGGCTTGAGGTAACTTGTTGGCTGGCGTTGCAGTCGCCTTGGGCGCTGCGGCGCGGGCCGGCTTGGCGGCAGTTGTCTTGACTGCCGTCTTTTTCGGCGTCGCTGCTGCTGCAGTCTTTGCCGTGGTTTTTACGGTATCGGCTGCCTTCGCTGTCCCCTTGACTGGCGATTTGGCGGCCACCGCCTTGGTGGGCCTGGCGGCGGCGGTCGGTTTTGCCGCCGTCACCGTCTTGCTGCTCTTTGCCGACGCTGCTGGAGTTTTCGCGGGTTTCTTCATTGCATTTGCCATAGAATCAACTGCCAATTGAGAATTCACTCATTGCGCCAATCAAGTCATGCTAATGATGCAACTCCGGTACCGGTTGCCCGGTAGACTCCGGCTGCACGCGCAACGTTCCTTTTACCGGCGGGCCATCGATCGCGCGCAGCAGGCAGTCATGCCGCTTGCAATCCGGCAGCGATACCGCTGTCTGCCGCCCCTCCTCCCGATGCGCCGGGGTGAAGGCATGTCGCCGCAGGGTGGGGATGCAAGAGCCATCCGGCGGAACTAAAGCCCTCTATTATAGCACAGATGGGGCTCTTTTCCCTGGGATCAAGCCGGGATATTCGGCCATCCGCCAGCGATCCGGTGCGTAAAACACGACAATTTGCAGTGCTTTACCGCGTTTTCCACACCAGGCCGATTCCTGCTTCCCTGTTCCTGCCCACTCTTCAGATCGGGGCACGCGAACATCACGCAAGACCCTCCCTGTCGATTCTTCTTTCAGCCCCTCCCCGCTTCCACGGGAAAGCCGCCCCTCAACCTGCCGCGACCGCACCGCCGGTCTGGCGCTTGAGCCATTCCTTGCGCTGCATCAGCTCACGATAGCGATTGCGCTCTTCCTCGGTGCGCAGGTTGGAAGCCACCAGCATCTGCATCTCGTCATCGAGGGCGCGGATCCTGGCCTGGCAGATGGCACCGGCCATCTCGGCCCGCACCACATCAAATTCGGATTCCGACTCGGCCGCGATTTCCGCGATCATCGAGTCAAACTCGGGGCCGCCCTCGCGCAGGTGCTCCACCAGCGCGGCGAAATTGGCCTGCTCGCCCATGCCCTGGGCCACACCGACCAGGTGCGCCAGCAGCTCGGCCTGGTCTGGCGCGATGCGGGCGATCGCTTCCAGCGCGGCGGCATCGAGGTCGGCCGAGAGTTGCGGATGCGCCACCAGCAGCCGCATGATCTGGCGCTCCAGCCCGACCGGGGCGGTGCGCTTGGTACGCGGCGGGGCGCTGCGTACGCGCGCTACCGGCTTTTCCAGCTCAAACAGCACTTCCAGCTCGGCCGGCGTGGTCTGCGTGGCCTGGGCCACGCTGCGCACGATCTGCAAACGCAGGCCGGATGCCGGCAAGGCCTGCAGAAGCGGCTTGGCGGCAAACTGCGCATGAGCGCGGCCTTCGGGCGTACGCAAGTCGTTCTCGCCGATGATTTCCTTCAACAGGAACTGCGACAGCGGCATGGCTTCGCGGATCTGCTCTTCAAAGGCCGGCGCGCCCATCTCGCGCACGTAACTGTCAGGGTCGTGTTCCTTGGGCAGGAACAGGAACTTGATGGTCTTGTTGTCCGAAGCATGCGGCAGGCAGGCCTCCAGCGCGCGGCGCGCGGCGCGGCGGCCGGCGTTGTCGCCGTCGAAGCTGAAGATCACTTCATCGGTCTGGCGCACCAGCTTTTGCACGTGGATGGGCGTACACGCCGTTCCCAATGTCGCCACGGCCTGCGGGAAACCCAGCTGGGCCAGCGCCACCACATCCATGTAGCCTTCGGTGACCAGCACATAACCCGCCTCGCGGATCGCCTGGCGCGCCTCGAACAGGCCATACAGCTCGCTGCCCTTCTGGAACAGCGGCGTTTCAGGCGAGTTCAGGTATTTCGGTTCACCGCCATCCATCACCCGGCCACCAAAACCGATCACCTGGCCCTTGGTATTGCGGATGGGGAACATGATCCGACCACGGAAGCGGTCATAACGCTTGCGATGGCCACCGCCCTCTTCACTCTTGTCGATGACGAGGCCGGACTCGACCAGCACTTCGTTCTCGTAGTCAGGGAAGACCTGGCGCAGGCTGTCCCATTCGTCCGGCGAATAGCCCAGGCCAAAGCGGGCAGCGACTTCTCCGGTCAGTCCGCGGCCCTTGAGATAGGCAATCGCGGGCTGCGCACTGCGCAGCTGATGACGATAGAAATCGTTGGCACGCGTCATCACGTCTGACAGGGCCATGCTCTTGGCCTGCTTTTCCTGGCGCTGTGCCAGGGGGATGTTGTCTTCGCGCTCGGGCACCACCATGCCCACGTTCTGGGCCAGATCCTTCACCGCTTCCACGAATCCCATCCCCGAATACTCGATCAGGAAACTGATCGCCGTACCATGCGCGCCGCAGCCGAAGCAGTGATAGAACTGCTTGGTCGGGCTGACGGTGAAGCTGGGGGATTTCTCGTTGTGGAAGGGGCACAGGCCCATGAAGTTGGCGCCGCCCTTCTTCAGTTGCACATAACGACCTACCACGTCGACGATGTCGACGCGGTTGAGCAGGTCCTGGATGAACGACTGAGGAATCACCTGGGCAGCGGGGCGTTAGGTAACGAGGCGAAGGGGCTGCTTACGAAGCTAGCGCGGCCTTGACCAGGGCGGACACCGCCGTCATGTCGGCACGTCCGGCCAGCTTGGGCTTCAACACGCCCATGACCTTGCCCATGTCCTGAGGACCGGCAGCACCGGTGGCAGCCACGGCGGCCTGGACTTCAGCCTTGATCTCGTCATCCGACAGGCTGGCCGGCATGTAGGTGGCCAGCACGGCCAGTTCGGCCTTTTCGACGTCAGCCAGGTCCTGGCGGCCGCCGGCTTCGAATTGCGAGATGGAATCCTTGCGCTGCTTGACCATCTTGTCGATGATGGCCAGCACGTGGGCGTCGGTCAGTTCGACGCGCTCATCGACTTCCTTCTGCTTCATCGCGGCGGTCAAGAGGCGGATGGTGCCCAGCTTGCCCATGTCCTTGGCGCGCATGGCGGCCTTCATGTCTTCCGTGATCTGCTCTTTCAAACCCATGGGGTACTCCGAAGATGAGGTGGATGAGTATTCTGCGATCTGGCGCCATCCCGCATCCAGTATTCCGGGCAGCAACAAGGCAAGGCCCGGTCTTGGCATCGTAGAACATGGATGGGCTTATCGCCAGCCCGAATTGGTGCTTTCCTTCCTATTTGGGGCTGCCAACAGGAAAAACCAGGCCAGCCAGGCACCCGGAGAAAACACCTCGACAAATCGGGAATAAATGCGAAAACCCGCTGCGGACCAACACCGGAGCGGGTTTACACATCGGCCGCACGAGTGCGCGGCGAGAAATTCTTAGTACAGCTTCTTCGGCAGCTGTTGGCTGCGGATACGCTTGTAG